>Ga0196978_1001437_pt1 | contig 10423 bp, 11 predicted proteins | sample S3v_2013CmetaG_FD_155491 | JGI IMG/M metagenome (GOLD analysis project Ga0196978, IMG submission 155491) | Soil microbial communities from Anza Borrego desert, Southern California, United States - S3+v_20-13C | ecosystem: Environmental > Terrestrial > Soil > Desert | place: USA: California...
GTCCATGCATCCAGGCGAGCAGCGAGATCATCGCCATCGCCACCGCGACGACGTCTCGCCTGCCCGCCACGTAGGCCACGGCCTCGACGGCCAGGGGATGCGCGATCAGCAACAGGCTGCCCAACGCCGCCGCGAAGGCGCTGGCGCCGAGACGTCGCGCAACGCTGGCGGTCAGAGCGCCGACCAGCGCGTGCCATGCGATGTTGTGGGCATGGTAGACGGCAGGCGAGCCGCCGAGCAGCCCATCGATCCGATAGCTGGCCCAGCGCACGGGACGATAGGGAACATCGCCTCCGAGCCAGGCCGGCCAGCCGTCGGCGCCGATCAGGGCGTGATCGTCGAAAACGAACGAGAATCCGATGGCGGGAGCGTAGACCGCCGCCGCGGCCAGAACCGCGAGCAGCTCGGGCCACCACCGGTGCAGCATCGCTCTGGCGCTCGCGCGCAGGCCCGTCACCGGTGGGTCGGTTGCCATCGCCGGGATGATAGCGACGCGGCATCACCTCTTCCAAGATGATCCAGGCCAGTTGACCGAATGATCGACGCCCGTTCCCGGGCGGCTCCGGGGCCCTCTTCGTCCGCATGCTCGCGGTGCACGTCGCTTACAGCGGATGGCGCGGCAGCCTGCCGAGCACGTGGATGCCCGCTGCCGATGGCCGCCGGGACCGGTACGCATCCCGGTTTGTCAAATGAGGATAGCCGGGCTTATTTTCGGGGGCGTCTCGTGGGGAGTCATCCTGAGCCTCGGGGTCCGTGTGGGATGGATGCTCGAGCGTGGAGACGGCGACGTCGGCCTCGGCGAAACACACAACACCGAAGGAGACCGGAGAGATGAACTGGAAACCAGCCTTTGCAGCGCTTGCCATCGCAGTCGTGGCCGCCGGATGCATGGCATCGAAGAAGAACGATGCAGTGAGTTCCGATGACCTCGCCCGCATCGAGGAAGCTGCCAATCGCGCCGAAGCCGCCGCCAACCGCGCCGAGGCAGCCGCCGATCGCGCAGGCGTAGCCTCCGAAAAGCAGGAAGCCCTCTTCCACAAAAGCATGCGCAAGTGACCGAAAGGGGTCAGGTACTGAAAACACGGTTTTCCGTACCTGACCCCTTTTCCGCTCCCTCCGTACCCGACACCTTTCCGGCTTTCAGAACTCGACGATGGTCTTGAGCGCCTCGTCGACCCTGGCCGCGGCCGCGAACGCTTCGTTGATGTGCTCGAGGCCGAAGCGGTGCGTGATCAGGTCCTGTTCCCGAATGATGCCCTCGGCGATCGCCTCGAACGCACGGCGCGTATCGTCAGGCCCGCACGAATAGCTCGGCACCAGCGAGATCTCGTCGAAGTACAGCTCGGAGGGACGCAGCGGCAGCACGTCACCCGGCTTGGAGCTCGTGAAGAGCACGACGCGTCCTCCCGGCCCGGCCGCCGCGATTCCCGACTCGATGGCTTCGATGGACCCTGGCCCCACGATCACGGCATCGGCCTTGTCGCCGCCGTTGACCTCGCGGATACCGTCGGCCAGCGAGGACTTGCGCACGTCGATGACCGCATCGGCGCCCAGCGCCATCGCCTTCTCCAGGCGGAAGTCGACGAGGTCCGCCGCCACCACCCGCACGCCCATCTTGCGCGCGAGCACCACGTGAAGCTGGCCCATGATGCCGAGCCCGACGATCAGCACCGTTTCACCGGGGCGCAGGTCGGCGCGCGCGAGCGACTTGACCGCGCACGCCGCGGGCTCGATCAGGCTCGCGGCCGCGTAGCTCATCGTCTCGGGCAGCCGCAGGGTGTCGGCGGCCAGGTTCTCCGCGCCGACCAGGAAGTATTCGGCCATGCCGCCCGGATACAGGTTGGTCTTGCGCCAGGTCTTGCAGTGCACGTAATGGCCGCGCCGGCAGTGCTTGCACAGGCCGCAGGGCGCATGGTGATGCACGAAGACGCGGTCGCCCTCGCGGTAGCCTTCGACGCCGCTGCCGAGCGCAGCGATGTCGCCGGCCGGCTCGTGTCCGAACACCAGCGGCGCCTTGCGCGCGAGGTACCAGCCCATGATGTCGCCGGTGCAGATGCCGCACGCGCGAGTTTTCACCAGCGCCTGGCCAGGTCCGGGCTCGGGCGTGTCCATCTCCTCGATGCGGATGTCGGTGGCGCTGTAGAGACGGGCGACTTTCATGTCGATGCTCGTGGCCTCAATGGACCGTTCCGTGCGGAAGGATCGCGATCTTCATCTCGCCGCCGTCGCCTAGCCGCGTGAACAGCTCGGGAACGTCGTCCAGACGCGCTTGGCCGCTGATCAGCGGCGACCAGTCCAGCGACGGCAGGCACAGCAGGCGATAGGCCTCGGCCACGTCGCGAGGCCGGAAGTGGAAGGGGCTGGCGATCTGCACGCCGTCGTAGTGCAGGCGGTAGGTGTCGAAGCTCGCGCGCGTGCCGCGCGCGCAGCCGCCGAACAGGACCGCCGTCCCGCCGCGCCGCGCCAGCGCCTGCGCCAGCTCCCACATTTCGGGAAGGCCGGTGCACTCGATGACGGCGTCGGCGCCGCGCCCGCCGGTCATGTCGGCGATGCGCGCCGCGACGTCCTCTCCTTGTGCGATCGTCGCCAGAGCGCCCATCGCGCCGGCCGTTGCCAGGCGAGCGCTGCGGCGGCCCGCAACGATCACGCGCGCGGCCCCGTGAGCCTGCAGCGCGCGCAGCCACAGCATCGCGATGGGGCCGGCGCCGAGCAGGACCACGGTGGCGTCGTCGCGGATCTTGCCGGCGGCAACGTGGGTCAGCCCGAAACATACCGACGAGAGCGGCTCCAGAAGAGCGGCATGCGCGAACGTCAGCGCATCCGGTTTGGGAAAGGCGTTGCGGCGAAGCACGCGGTCGGGAACGCGAAGGTACTCGGCGTAGGCACCCAGGACCATCTCGTCCATCAGCGTCTCGCACAGGTTCTCCTGGTCGCGTGCGCAGAAGAAACAGGTTCCGCACGGTCCGCTGTTGACCGCCATCAATGCGTCGCCGACATCGAAACGGTCGACGTCCTTGCCCTTGGCGACGACGACGCCCGCGTATTCGTGTCCGAACGGAGTCGGCGGCGGCATCTTCGGATGACCGCGGCGGTACGCTTTCAGGTCCGTGCCACAGGTGAGCGCGGCGCCGATGCGCAGCACAACGTCGCGCGGGCCCGGCTCGGGATCGTCGACATCGACGACCTCCAATCGTCCGGGTTCCTGCAGCACGACCTGTTTCATCGAACGCTCCTCTGCCACAATACCGGCGGGAAAGGAATGGAGTCGGCATGAGCGCGCGAACCAACGAAGGCCCGTTTCTGGCGGCCGACGCCATCATCGAGCTCGAAGGCGGGCGCATCGTGCTGATCGAGCGCGGAGGCGAGCCCAAGGGATGGGCCATTCCCGGCGGTTTCGTCGAGTACGGCGAATCGCTCGAGGAGGCGGCCGTGCGCGAGGCGCGCGAAGAGACCGGGCTCGAGGTCGAGCTGCTCGAGCTGCTGTACGTTTACTCGGACCCCGCACGCGATCCGCGCCATCATACGGTGACGGCGGTCTTCATCGCGCGCGGCCAGGGCGAGCCCGTGGGCGGCGACGACGCGGCGTCGGCAAGGACTTTCACCGAAGCGACGCTGCCGTCGCCTCTGGCCTTCGATCATCCGCGCGTGCTCGCCGACTACTTCGAGTTCCGCCGCAGCGGAAGACGCCCGCGGCCTGGAGACGACGAAAAAGGGGTCAGGCACCTTTTCGGAAAAGGTGCCTGACTCCTTTTTCTCACAGCCCCTGCAGGTACGTCTCGATCGCGTCCATGCCGGCCTGGATCTGCTGCATGGCGGTCGCGTACGAGATGCGGAAGTGGTCGCTGGATCCGAAGTCGTTGCCGCCGACCACGCCGACGTGCGCGCCTTCGAGGAGCTTCAGCGCCAGCGCATCGCCGTCGGCCACGCCGGCCTTGGCAAAGACGCCCGCGCAGTTGACGAAGACGTAGAACGCGCCGCCGGGCACCTGCACCGACAAGCCCGGTATGGCGTTGATGCGCTGGCAGATGTAGTCGCGCCGCTTCTGGAACTCGGCCACCATCGGCTCGACCATGCTTTGCGAGCCCGACAGCGCACTGGCCGCCGCCGCCTGCGCGATCGACGACGGATTCGACGTGGACTGGCTCTGCAGCGTCGTCATGGCCTTGACCACCGCCGTGGGCGCGGCGGTATAGCCGATGCGCCAGCCCGTCATCGCGTACGTCTTGGAGACCGAGTTGCACACGATGGCACGCTCGCGAAGCGCGGGCTCCATCGCCACCATGTGGCGGGGACGCGTGCCGTCGTAGCGGATGTTCTCGTAGACGTCGTCCGCGATAACCCAGCACGACGGATGCGCAGCCAGCACGCGTCCGAGCTCGGCCATCTGCGCCTCGGAATAGGTGGCGCCGGTGGGATTGGACGGGCTGTTCAGGATGACGAGCTTCGTCTTTGGCGTCAGCGCCGCTTCCAGCTCGGCGGCAGTCAGAAGGAAGCCGTTGGCCTCGCTGGCCATGACGAACCTGGGAACGCCGCCGGAGAGCGCGGCCATGTCGGGGTAGCTGACCCAGTACGGCCCGGGAATCAGCACCTCGTCGCCCTCGTCGAGCACGGCCTGCATCGCGTTGTAGAGCGAGTGCTTGCCGCCGCAGCTCGCGATGACCTCCGCGTCCGAGTAGGTCAGCCCGTTGTCGCGCTCGAGCTTGGTGCGAATGGCCTGCTTGAGCTGCGGCGTGCCGCCGACCGCCGTGTAGCGGAACTCGCCGCGGCGGATCGCATCGTGCGCTTCCTCGCAGACGTGTTCCCAGGTCGGAAAGTCGGGCTCGCCGGCGGCGAAACCGACGACCTTGACGCCCTTCTGCTGCAGCTCGAGCACCTTGCCGGTCATGGCAAGGGTCGAGGAGGGCTTCACACGCGATAGTCGGGACGAGAGGCTGGGCATCACTGATCTCTTCCAAGCTTGCCGAGCAGCCGTATCTCGACTGCATCGGGAACCAATCCATGGACGTTGCCACCCAGGGTGGCCACTTCCTTGACCAGGCGCGAGCTCGTGTAGAAGTGCGCCTCGTCAGCCATCAGGAACACCGTCTCGATATCCGGTGCCAGATGCCGGTTCATCATCGTCATCTGGAACTCGTACTCGAAGTCGGCCACCGCGCGCAGGCCGCGGATGATGGTGCCGGCACCGATGGCGCGGCAGTAGTCGATGAGCAGGCCGTGGAAGGCGTCGACCGAGACGCGGCCGGAGAACTCCTCACAGGTCTGGTTGATGATGTCGACGCGCTCGGCCGGCGTGAACAGACCCGAGGGCTTTTCCTGGTTGTAGGCGACGGCGACGCGGACCTCGTCGAAAACCGTCAGGCCGCGCCGCACGATGTCGAGATGACCGTTGGTCATCGGATCGAAGGAGCCCGGGTAGACGGCAAACCTGGAGTTCATCATGACGTAAGCCTCCCGCTACCTGTCTGCCTGCTCCGCGCCCGATGTGCCGCCGCATTCGTAGAGCAGCAGCCTGGTGTCGCCGTACACGTCCTGGCGCCGCCGCGCCAGGGATCCGATCCGCTCTGGCGCGCTCTGGCGCTTTCCGACCTCGGCCACCGCCCAGCCGCCCTCGATCAGCAGGTGCAGCGAATCGATCAGTCGCAGGGTCTCCTGCGCCATGTCGCTCGCGTAGGGCGGATCGAGCAGCACGCCCGCAAAGCGTGCCCCGCTGCGCGCCTGCGCGCTCAAGGCCTCGCGGAAATCCGCGGCCACGACCTGGATGCGCTCCTTCAGGCCGAGTGCATCGAGGTTGCGTCGCAGGGCGGCCAGCGCGTTGCGATCACTCTCGATGCAGACGGCGCCGGTCGCACCGCGACTGACCGCCTCGATCGCGAGCGCTCCGGTGCCTGCAAAGACGTCCAGCACCATGCCAGCGGCCAGATCGTAGCGGCTGTCGAGCCGGCTGAAGAGCGCTTCTCGCACCCGATCCGTCGTCGGTCGCGTGTGATGCCCCTGGGCGGCCACGAGGCGCCGTCCGCCGAGCGTGCCACCGATGACTCTCATCGTCGCAGTCCGCCGAAACCGGCGGCGTTATATCCGATGGATGCCTGCGGGCAAAACCGGACGATCTGCATCTTTACTGGGCATTTCGACTGCTTTACGGTCGCGGGCGTGAATGCTGCGCTCGTGCCGGTACGCTCCATTGCCGGAGCCAAGCAGAGGCTCGCCTCGTGCCTGGACCTCGCGCGCCGCGAGATGCTGGCGCTGGCGATGCTCGAGGACATGCTGTCCTCGCTCGCTTCGGCCGAAAGCGTGGACCGGATCGTGGTCGTCAGCTCCGATGCCAGCCTGCTCGATCATGCCAGGCGCTGCGGCGCTGAAGCTCTGGAGGAAGGAGCGGCGCGCGGCCTGAACGGCGCGGTAGCCATGGCGGCGGCGGAGCTGGAGTCGCAGGGCGTGCGGCGCCTGCTCACCATTCCCGGAGACGTGCCGCTGATCGATCCGCTCGAGGTCGACGGCCTGTTCGCGACCAATCCCTCGATCTATCCCGTCGTGGCGGCGCCCTCCTCGACGGCCACCGGCACCAACGCGCTTCTGACCAGCCCGCCCACCGTCATCGACTTCTGTTTCGAGGGCGAGAGCCTGGCCGCCTACCGTCGCACCTGCCGCCAGGCGCACGTGGAGATGCTCATCCTTTGCCTGGACAGTTTCGCCATCGACGTCGATACGCCGGCGGACCTGCTGTCGCTGCCGAAGAGCGGCGGGCGCACCTGCGACCTGGTCGAGGAGTGGCGCGAGACCATCGCGCGCTTTGCCGGCGAGCGCGACAGCGCCTAGGCAGTCTTACCGGACTCAGGCCGGTTCACGTCCGATCGTTCGTCCCACCGCGCATTTCACGGTAGCGGCGGCCGCCATGCCGTCGAACATCGCGGCCGCCGCTGCGATCGTGCAAATGCCCGTCTAGATGTCCGGTACGCAGACGCTCGGCTGGCCCACGCAGGTGAACCCGGGCTCCTCCGCGCACTGGGCACTGCAGCCGTCGCCATTGTCCGCCGGCGGAGCGTCGTCGCATTCCTCGCCGGCCACGATGATGCCATCACCGCAGACGGAAGAGCAGACACTCGGGCTGCCGGTGCAGTCGAAACCGATCTCTTCGGTGCATTCGGACGAGCAGCCGTCGCCGCTCTCGGCCGGTGGTGCGTCGTCGCACGCTTCGTCGCCTTCGACCTGACTGTTGCCGCACACCGCACCGATCAGCGTCGTCGTCGTCTCCGGTACCGTGGTGGTAGTGGCGATGGCGGTCTCCGAAGGTACGCACACACGCTTGACCTTGAACCCGCTGATCGTGCGCGTGCCGAACTGGTCGGAGACGTGCATGTCATTCAGCGTCGCCTTGGGGCACTTCAGCTTGTAGCAGAGGAAGCCATTGGTCAGCCGCTGCCCGTCGACGTCGTTGACCGGGTTCGGAGGCTCGACCAGCGTCTTGACCGCGGGCGTGCAGAACTCCTTGCTCTTGGTCTTGACCGTGCAGCCCGAGGCCTCGGGAAGGCCACCGGCGTCCGGCGACATGTTCAGCGTGAAGATCAGCTTGTCGTTCGAATCCTTGATCTTGTAGCAGTGCAGATGGTCCGGTGCGGTGATTCCGGCCGTCGCCACACCTGTGAACGCAAGAATCGTGGTCAGCGCGATCGTGAGTTTCATGAACCCTCCTGCCGACGTGCGGCACTCGTTTATACGGCGCAGCATGCAGCGGAGCGACGGCGTGGCCGCGCAAGCGGGTGACGCTACGAGCTATTTTACTCGCGTGAGGGTGTAACCGGCGGCAACCGCGCCCGTTCCTGCCACGCACTGAACGATGAAGTGCGTCGCCGCGATGGCGAGCTCTCCCCGGCGCAGCAGCTCGAAAGCTTCCAGACCGAAAGCCGAGAAGGTCGTGTAGCCGCCGAGAATGCCGACGATCAGGAACGCGCGAGTCTCGGCCGTCAGGAGCGCTCGCGATTCGCCGGCGCCGGCGATCGCACCGATCAGGAAGCAGCCCGACACGTTGACGACCAGTGTGCCCATCGGCAGCACGTGCGACCACGAGCGCGCGACGAGCGCTGCGACCAGATAGCGGGCGACGGCACCGATGGCCCCGCCGGCGGCGACATAGAGGGCGAGTGGCATGTGGCCACGACTACGCTGCGCAGCGGCTCGAGGCGAGCGCGGCGGCTGCAGATCAGGGCAGCAAACGTGCCGCGCGCTCCCTCGTTGTTCGAGACCGCCGAAACATACCATCACTGGCATCGCCGGGCATGGCCTCCAGGCGCTAGCTTGCCCCGGCCATGCCGAGGTATAGGTTCAGGAGGTCATGTCGATGGCGACCGCATTCGTGTCGGCCCGGCGGTTCACGCAGGCCGAGTTCTACGACTGGATCAAGCACGAATCCGGCTATCTGCCAGGCCACTACGAGCTGGTCGACGGTCACATCGTCGTGACGCCACCGGCCAGGCCGCGACATGGATCTCTTCAGGCAGAGCTGACATCTCTGCTCCATCAGCACGTCAAGACGCGCCGCCTCGGCAAGGTTCTCAACAGCGGCTATGACCTTCCTTCAGGCGATACGTTGGAACCGGACGTTTCGTTCATCGCGGCAGACAAGGTGACCAGGACGATCTTCGACGACGACGAGAAAGGATTCTGCCGGATCGTGCCCGATCTCGCGGTCGAGATCCTGTCGCGGAGCACCGTGCATCTGGACCGAAACCGGAAGAAGGCCATCTACGCTCGCAATGGCCTACGCGAATACTGGATCGTCGATCATCGCAGGCGCAGCATCACCGTGTTTCTTCTTGGAGCCACCGGCTACGACGAGTCCAGCGTCGTCACCGCCGGCCGCATCCCCTCGCGCGTGCTGCCCGACCTCGTTGCCACGGTCGAGGAGATCTTCTCCAGCCTCGACTGACGCAGGCTTTAGGGGGGACGGTCCCCTCGAGCCGTTCAAGGGGACTGTCCCCTTAAAGACGTCAGTGCTACGTGGGACACGAGACCTGCACGCCAGAGGCTCTTCATGTCGCAACCGAGCCGAGCATCCTCCAGCACCACGTCCGCGCCGCTCTCTTCCGAAGAGCTGCGCCTCATCCACGCCTGGTGGCGGGCCGCCAACTATCTGTCGGTCGGCCAGATCTATCTCTTCGACAATCCGCTGCTGCGCGAGCCGCTGCAGGCACGCCACATCAAGCCGCGGCTGCTCGGGCACTGGGGAACCACGCCGGGCCTGAGCTTCCTGTACGCGCACCTGAACCGCGTCATCCGCAAGCACGACCTCGACGTGCTGTACGTTTGCGGGCCCGGGCACGGTGGTCCCGCCATGGTGTCGTGCGCGTACCTGGAAGGGACCTACAGCGAGGTCTATCCGAACGTCACGCGCGACGAGCCCGGCCTGAAGAGGCTGTTCACGCAGTTCTCGTTCCCCGGCGGCATCCCGAGCCACGCAGCTCCCGAAACGCCGGGGTCCATGCATGAAGGCGGCGAGCTGGGCTATGCGCTCTCGCACGCGCACGGTGCGGCCTTCGACAACCCCGACCTCATCGTCGCGTGCGTGATCGGCGACGGCGAGGCCGAGACCGGGCCGCTGGCGACCAGCTGGCACTCGAACAAGTTCCTCAACCCCGCGCGGGACGGTGCGGTCCTGCCGATCCTGCATCTGAACGGCTACAAGATCGCCAACCCCACCGTCCTTGCGCGCATTCCGCACGAGGAGCTCGACGCGCTGATGCGCGGCTACGGGTACCGCCCCTGGTTCGTCGAAGGCAGCGACCCCGAGCAGATGCACCAGAAGATGGCCGCGGCGATGGACGAGGTGGTGACCGAGATCCGCCGCATCCAGCAGCAGGCACGCATCAGCGGCGCCGGCGCCCGGCCGCAGTGGCCGATGATCGTGCTGCGCTCACCCAAAGGCTGGACCGGCCCCAAGCAGGTCGACGGCAAGCAGACCGAGGATTCGTGGCGCTCCCACCAGGTGCCGATGAGCGAGATGTCCGACGAGGGCCACATCCGCATCCTGGAGGAATGGCTGCAGAGCTACCGTCCCTCAGAGCTGTTCGACGAGCGCGGCACGCTGAGACCGGAGCTCGCAAATCTCGCGCCACAGGGCAGCCGCAGGATGAGCGCCAATCCCCACGCCAACGGCGGCGAGCTGCTGCGCGACCTCGAGCTGCCGGACTTCCGCGCCTACGCGGTCGAGGTGGATCTACCCGGAGCGGCCGACGCCGAGGCCACGCGCGTGATGGGCAAGTACCTGCGCGACGTCATGCGCGACAACCTGGACACGGCCAATTTCCGTCTCTTCAGTCCCGACGAGAACAATTCGAACCGGTGGAACGACGTGCTGGACGTGACCTCCCGGGCGTGGATGGCCCAGACCATCGACGGCGACGTCGGGCTGTCGCCGGACGGGCGCGTC
>Ga0196978_1001438_pt1 | contig 10422 bp, 7 predicted proteins | sample S3v_2013CmetaG_FD_155491 | JGI IMG/M metagenome (GOLD analysis project Ga0196978, IMG submission 155491) | Soil microbial communities from Anza Borrego desert, Southern California, United States - S3+v_20-13C | ecosystem: Environmental > Terrestrial > Soil > Desert | place: USA: California...
GGCGGCGGGCAGCAGCAGCATCGCCAAGGTCACCTGGCCGCAAGCTTCGATCCCCGACGCGACCTGGCATCCCTGCATACTCGTGGAGGTGCTGCCGATGGAAGTCTCGCCCGAGCTGCGCCACCACGTGTGGGAAAACAAAAAGCTGGCGCAGAAAAATATTTCGATCATCTACCCGGCCGAGGACCGCGAGCCCGCGCGTTTCGAATTCAAGTTCGGCAACAAGAATAATTTGAAGGCCACGCAGAAAGTGCTCTCCATCGTGCAAAGCCTCAGCCAGCCCGGCCTGCGCCTGGGCCTCGAAAGCGGCGGCGCCGTGCTGAGCGCTTACTCGAATCCGGGCCTCACGCAAAAGCTGCGGCCGATCTACGAGCAATGGGAAAAGCGCTTCGGCGGCAAAGACTGCTGCGACGGCGGCCTGCAGCTCACCTTCTGCGAAGACGCGAAGATCATCGTCGGCAAGCACAGCAAGATGATGGTGACGATCCTCAAAGGAAGCTCGTTCCGCATCTCCGACCGCATCTGCTGCGGGGAAGAGCAAAGTGGCGCGCCGGCCTACGACGGGAAAACGTACACGATCTCCCAGGCCGGCATCGTCTCTTACCGCTGCACGCTCGCCGGCCGCACGCTGGCCGACATGACGCTAACGCTCGACTACAGCAACGTGTCCGACCCGCAAAGCCTGCGCGGCATGATCAGCATCATCCAGTCCGACGAAAAAGGCCGCATCGAAGGCGGCGTGAACATCGAGCTGCGCGGCGAATAAGCGCTGAGTAAAAATTTCAGCCCTTGGTTTTTCACTGCAAACTTTCCAGTGAAGCCAGGGGCTGAATTTTTACACTAAATTCTAAGAGCTAAGTACTAAGCGCTGATCAGTAAGCGAAGAGCTTGTATTTCTTCATCATCACGTTCACCTCTTTCTTCACCGCAGCAAGTTTCTTTTCATCCTCGTGGTGCATGATCACCTGGTCGATGAGGTCGACGATCTTCGGGATCTGTTTTTCTTTTAGTCCGCGCGTGGTGATCGCGGGCGTGCCGACGCGGATGCCGGAAGTGACCATGGGCGATTTGTCGTCGAAGGGCACCATGTTCTTGTTCACGGTGATGTCCGCTTTCACGAGCGCCTGCTCGGCCTGCTTGCCGCTGATATTTTTCGAGCGCAGGTCGATGAGCATGCAATGGTTGTCGGTGCCGCCGGAGACGACGTGGTAGCCGCGCTTCACAAGCTCGTCGGCCATCACCTGCGCGTTCTTCACCACCTGCACGGCGTATTTGAGGAACCCGTCGCTGAGCGCTTCGCCGAAGGCCACGGCTTTCGAAGCGATGACGTGCTCGAGCGGGCCGCCCTGCGTGCCGGGGAATACGCCGGAGTCGAGCAGCGAGCTCATCATGCGCGTTTCGCCTTTCGGCGTTTTGATGCCCCAGGGATTTTCGAAATCCTTGCCCATGAGGATGAGCCCGCCGCGCGGGCCGCGAAGCGTTTTGTGCGTAGTCGTGGTGATGATGTGGCAGTGCGGCATCGGGTCGTTGAGGATGCCGCGCGCGATCAGTCCCGCAGGATGAGAAATATCCGCCATCAGCAGCGCGTTCACGCCGTCGGCGATCTGGCGCAGGCGCGCATAATCCCAGTCGCGCGAGTAGGCGGAGGCGCCGCAGATGATGAGCTTCGGCTTGTGCTGCTGCGCAGCGGCTTCCACCTTGCTGTAATCGATGCGGCCGGTCTCTTTCTCCACGCCGTAGAACGTAGGATTATAAAGCTTGCCTGAAAAATTCACGGGCGAGCCGTGCGTGAGGTGCCCGCCGTGCGAAAGATCGAAGCCGAGAATGGTGTCGCCGGGCTTCAGGCAGGCCAGCATCACCGCCGCGTTGGCCTGCGCGCCGCTGTGGGGCTGCACGTTGGCCCATTCGGCGTTGAACAGCATCTTGATGCGGTCGATCGCCAGCTGCTCCACCTGGTCGACGATTTCGCAGCCGCCGTAGTAGCGCTTGCCGGGCAGGCCTTCGGCGTATTTGTTCGTCAGCACCGAGCCCATGGCTTTCATCACCTGCTCGCTCACGAAATTTTCCGAAGCGATCAGCTCGATGCCGTGCAGCTGGCGCAGTTGTTCTTTCTTGATCAGGTCGAAGATGACGGTATCCTTTTTCATAAGGGAGAAGAAGAGCGTTTGATGCGGCGCAAAGGTATAGATTTTCACGCGCGCTCCTCGCCGGAACGCGCCAGGTAAAATGCGGGAATGAGCACGATGAGCATCGCCGGCGTTTCAACCAGCCCCGCGAGAAAGCGCGCGATGGTGTACAATTTCTCCTGCTGCCCGAGCAAAAGCCCCAGCCCGAAAAACAGGATGCCCAGCGCGAAAACGCCCGCGTAAACCAGCAGCGTGAGCCGCACGAATTTTTTCTCTGCAAAAAGCAGCTTCACGATCAATGCCGCAAGGCCCGCGAAGATCAGCGTGAAAACCAGCGTGAGGATCCACTTGCTGTAATACAGCGTGCCGTAATCCGTCCCTTCGAGAAAACGCATGGAAGGCGCCAGCTGCGAATCGCCCACCTTGTAATAGGTGACGCGAATCTGCTCGTTCACGTTCACGAAAACGAATTCCCGGAAAAAACCGGTCGCGACGTAGAGCAGGGTGAAGGCCGCTGCGGACAGCTTATTGCGGAGGGGCATGGCCGGTATCTTTTTTCCGGGAAACAGGCAGGCCGGAATAACGGCGCACCCACCACATCCAGAGCAGGAAGATCACCACGTACATCAATATCTGGAACGTGTACGTGTGATTGAAGTCGAGCCATTCGGGCGCGTTCTTCACGATGATGCACAGGGAGGCGATGCGCAGGATGTTCGCGGCGTGAATGATGGCGATGCCCGCGGGAATGAACCAGGCCTTGTGCCTCCAGGGCCCGGGGAACGTGACGAGAAAAGCCGTGAAGAGCGCGAACAGCGTAAGCCCGTTGCAGGGATCGCCGATCCAGAGCCCGTGCGTGCCGTCGATGCCCACGGTGCGCATGGTGGGATTGTTGTCGTTGAACGTTTCGTAGCCGAGCAGCTGCAGCAAGCCTTCAGAAAGATCGACGGTGTTGTTGATGACCAGCCTGTCGAGCCCGCCCCAGGGATGGAGCACGAGCGTGTAGAGCAGGTACCAGGCGAGATAAAGGAGCAGAAAAAAAGCAAGGAAGCGAGCCACCTTGCTTTTTAAAAGATCGGATTTCATAAGAGCTTTAGTTGCCCGACTTCATCGTGTCGTACAGCTTTTTGCCGCCGAAGGCGGCAGCGGCTGCGATGGCGAGCGTGATGCCGCCGTCAACCGGGATGCAGGGCGGAGGCCAGCAGGGGGGACCGCCGCTCGGCGGAGGCGGGGGAGGAGGCTGCGAAAAAGCCACCTGCGACGCCAGCAGACCTGCAAAGAGCAGGAGCGCTGCGAAAATGTATTTCCGGCGATTCGTCATGCGGGCAAAGATAAGGAAAAGCCAGGAACCAGGGGTACCGGGCCTTCCATCGGTTTTTAGTAATAGATCTTTTTCGTCACGGCCATGCCGCTTGCCGTCTGGATGCGCACCAGGTAAATGCCGTGCGAGCGCGGAACTTCGAGGTGCTCCGTCTGGTTGCCGGCCATAAAGCCGCGCGGCGACATCACTTCCTGACCGAGCATGTTGTAAACGCTCACCGTCACCGGCGTCAGCTCTTCGAAGCTGAACTGCAGCAGCAGGTTGTCGTTGTTCACGAACACTTTCGTCATCGCATCGAGGTCGGCCTGCAGGCCCTGGTCGGCGAGGCGGCAGTCGTCGTTGCGCTCGAGGCGAAGCAGGAAGCGCTTTTCAATGCCGGCCGTGTTCGCGTAGAACGTGTACGACGGGTTCTTCGAGAGATCGATCTTCATGCCGGTGGAAGGATCCTCCAGCCAGGCGCAGCTGTAATCCGTGATGCGGTTGATGCCGCGGAAGCTCAGGCTGTGCTCGCCGGCCACGGCTGTCTGCACCACGAGCGGGATCAGCAGCTCGTCTTCCGAAGTGCCCAGCGCGTTCAGGAGCAACTGCTCGCGTTCTTCGGAAAGCGTCCAGACGTTGGCGGCCATTTCATAAGGGCTGGCGATGTAGCGCAGGTCGCTTTCCATTTCGTAAGCGGCAGCGGCTTTCTTTTCCAGCTGCACGACGGCTTCGCCGCCGAGACCGTTCATCACGCTGCGCGTATTGATGCGGATATAGTTTTCCGGGTCGGCCATGCGGAGGATGTTCGGCAGGGCGGAGGTGTTCTTGCAGCTCTCGGTGAAGGTCAGGTTGCCGCTGCTGGTAGCCGCCACGAGGAAACCCTGGTTGGGAGCGATGACGCCGCCGTTCGGGCTGGTCTGGTAAGCACCGGTCTCATCGAGAACGAGGAAGTTGGAGTTGACGATGTTGCCGGAAGCGGTACGCACCGTGCTGAAGGTGACCGGGCAGGCGTAAGGATTGCCGACCAGGTTATAACCTCCGCCCGAGCCGCCCGCAGTGATGGCGCGCGTGCGGTTGCCGAAGTGCGGCAGGCCGCGGGTGTCGTAGATCAGCGGCGCCTGCAGCAGGTTGAGATCGTCTCCCATCCAGACCATGAAACCCTGGCCCGTGCCGAGCGCGGTAGCGGTGCTGGTGACGTTGGAATAAGTGTTGGTCACTTCGTTGTACGTTCTGACCGAGAAGAAAGTCGGGCAGCAGGCCGTGCCGTCGTTTCCGCCTACGCCGCTCATGTAGAAGCGCGTGTCCTGGTCCCAGTCGTTGATCGTGCTGCCGCTGATCGGCGAGGAGAGGTATTGCCAGTAAGCGGTGGCCGGGCCGTTGATGTACGACTGGATGATCCAGCCGGTGCCCGCCATGCTGCCGAAGCAAAGGCCGAGGCGGCCGTACGTGGTGGGGCCGGTGGCGGCTACCGTCACCGTTCCGGTTCCTGAAGTCTGCACAGTGCCGGCGTTGATCGTCAGCAGGTTGATCAGCGTATAGTTGCCGGTGAAGTCGACGGTGGCGGCGTTATTGCCCTTGATGAAATTGTAGAGCGTGGCCGAGCCGCTGAAGGTCTGCGTGCCTGCTGTGCCGTTGGTGATCACGGTACCTTGCCGGGCCTGAAAGGTGGCGGTATTCGAAAAGTTGCCGGCCAGCGTGATGTTGTGGTTACCCGTCCCGCCCGTATGGTTGACGTCCCAGGTACCCGCGCTGTTGGTGAAGTTGCCGGTCAGGATCAGGGTGCCGGTGTAGCCGGCACTCGGACTTCCCTGGAAGACCGTACCCGAGCCGGTGTGCGTGATATGTGCGAAACGTTCACTTGAGGAGAACCTCGCAATGCTTTGATTTCCAGTGCCGGATAGGATAAGCGTACCTTGGTTGGTGTGGTTTTGGTTGCCGGTGTTCGTCCAGTTGCCCCTCAGGTCGATGCTGAAGTTGTTCCAGTTCAGGAACATGCCTGCGCCGAAGGTGATGTTGCCGTTCACCGTGATCGTGCCGAGCAAGGTGCGCTGGTAGGCCGGGCCGGTGGAGCCGGTGAGCACCAGGTGATGGTAGGTGGTGGCGGGGATCTGGTTCCAGTTGTTCGTCTGGAAGGTGACCGTGTTCGGGTTGCCGGTGGCGAGCAGGGTGCCGCCGCCGCTGATGTTCCGGTCCAGGGTGAGCACGCCGCCCGCGCCATTGATGAAGGTGCCGCCGGTGCTGATATTGAAGATGCTCTGGCAGTCGACCGTGCCCAGGTTGGTGACGGTCACGCCGGGGAATACGCTGACGGCGTTGATCGAGATAGCGGGGGTGCCGATGAAGCTGCCGGCAGCGATCGTGATGTTGCCGCCCTGGAAATAAATATCAATGTTGCCGCCCGAGCCCCCGGGAATGGCGGAAGGGCTGCTGAACGTTCCTGATGAGCTCATGAAAATGCGCCCGCTGAACTGTACGATGCCGTTATTCGTGATGCTGCCGAACACGTTGACGAAAAAACCGTTCAGGTTCAGGGTAGCGCCGTTGTTGATCGCCAGCGTGCGCATCGTCCCATTGGTGTTCATGCTCGTTGACGTTGCATTGGGCAGCGTCACGTCGTCGTCGCTGTCGGGGATATTGTCGGAATCCGCGCCCACGACGCTCCAGGTTGCCGGGTTGTTCCAGGCGCCGCCGTTGGATGTGAAGGTGGCCGCGTTGCTGCCGAGCGCGATGAAAAGGGGGATCGCTGCGAGGGATCGCGTAATTTTACCCATGATGGTTTCAATTAAATAGTTGAAGCAAAGATATGATTTTCCGGGTGTAAGGCCGAACTATATACGAGCCGGGGAACAAAAGAGTTTTAAAGGTTTTCAACCGCTGCGCCCCGTCAACGTTGAAATAATTCCGTAACTTAGCGGCTCCTTCACAGGACAGTATGAAACCCAATCGGGAAGTCAAAACCAACTCAATAAGCCTCAGTGATTTAGACCGCATCTGGACGATCGTCCGGAAGAACTGGTGGATTCTGCTGATCTTTCTGGTTTTGGCCTATGTGGCTGCGCGGGTATACACGTACAAGCAGCCGATCGTTTATTCCAGCGGGCTGCAGATGCTGCTCAAATCCAATGACCAGCTCAATACGGGCAGCCTGATCTCCGACAATTACGGCGGGTTTTACGGGGGCGGCTACAAGACCTACATCGACAATTCGAACGAGATGCGCGTGCTGCGCTCGTACGACCTGATCGCCAAGGCCATCGATCGCCTGGACTTCGACGTTTCTTATTCCATCGTGGGCCGCATCCGTACGCAGGAAGTGTACAGCGGCGTCCCTTTCGAGTTTCGCCACTCCTTCATCAACTCCGCATTGTACGAGGTGCCGATCAAGTTCCGCATCCTGAACTACGACGAGTACGAGCTGCGTTATCCCAGGCCCGGCGGCACGGAGGAAACCGCGCTGAAAGGGCGCTTCGGGAAAGAGCTGGTGGACGTGGACATGAAAGTGACGGTGAACCGCGCACCGAATTTCGCCAAAGGCACGGAAGAAGGCCTGAAGAAGATCGAATACCTCGTGCAGGTGCACCAGCGCAACCTGATCGTTTCCAAATACCAGGGCGGTCTGCAAGTGGTAAACCCCGAGTACACCAACATTCTCCAGTTGTCCATCAACGACGAGATCGCCGAGCGCGCGGCCCGCTTCCTCGACACGCTAGCCCAGGTCTACATCGAGAACTCCCTGCTTTCGCGCATCGAGGTGAACAAGAATACGCTGTTCTTCATCGAGAAGCAGATGGAGGAAGTGACGGACATCCTCAACAACATCGAGGATACGATGCAGCATTACAAAGAGGAAAAAGCGATCCTGGAGCTGAACAAGGAAGGCGAAAAATATTTCCAGCAGCTGACGGATTTCGAAAACAAGCGCAATACGCTGCTGCTGGAGATCGAGTCGATGGCGGACCTGGAGCGCTACATCATCGAGAATAAAGATCCCGAATTCCTCCCGCCTTCCATTTACGTGATCTCCGGCGACGGCTTCCTGCAGCGCACGACCAGCGAGCTGTACAACATGCAGATCAACCTGAACGAGGCGAGGGTGTCGGCGACGAAAGACAACTTCGCCATCCGCCAGTACGAGCAGAAGATCGGGTCGCTGAAAAAGAACCTGCTGACCTACATCGGCAACCGCCGCACGGCCACCCACGAGCAGATCAAGGACGTCGGCGTGAAGATCGACGAGTACATCGGCCGCATCAAGGAGCTTCCGCTCAAGCAGCGCGGCCTGCTGAACATCCAGCGCAAGCAGAAGGTGAACGAGGACATGTACATCTTCCTGCTCCAGAAAAAAGCGAATACGGTCATCGCCCGCGCCGGCATCATCCCCGAAACGCGCGTGATCGAGGCCGCCCGCCCGCTGAGCATCGTCAGTCCCGACGAGAAGAAGATCCTCTACACCTTCATCGGCATCGGCGGCGTGATCGCTGCGCTGATCATCGCGGTGCGCGTGCTGTTCTTCCAGCGCATCGAAAGCTACGAGCAGCTGAAAGCCGTCACGCACCTGCCCATCGTAGGCGAGGTGATCTATTCGCCCACGGTGGCCGACCTGATCATCGCCGTGGAGAACGAGCCGAAGTCGCCGCTGACCGAATCGTTCCGCACGATCCGCACCAACCTGCAGTACATGGCCGCGAAGCCGGGCGGGCAGGTGGTGGTCATCACCTCCAACGGTCCCGGCGAAGGCAAAACTTTCTGCTCGATCAACCTGGCCGCCATTCTCGCCAAAGCGGGCAAGCGCGTCATCCTGCTCGAGCTCGACCTGCACAAGCCCCGCGTGCAGAAAGGCCTGGGCCTGGAAGCCGACATCGGCATCAGCACCATCGTCATCGGGAAAACCAGCATCCCCGAATCCGTCAAGCCCACGCAGGTGGAGAACCTCGACGTCATCCTGTCCGGCCCGCTGCCGCCGAACCCTTCGGAGATGATGCTCACGCAGGCCATGTCCGACATCATCGAGTACGGCCGCCAGCACTACGAATACGTCATCATCGACACCCCGCCGGTAGGGCTCATCTCCGACGCGATCGTGCTGATGAAATCGGCCGATATCAACCTCTTCGTGCTGAACACGCGTTTCGCCTACCGCGACGCGATCAACAACGCGCACGAGATCGTGTCGATGAACGAGTACAAGAACTTCGGCTTCATCCTCAACGGCGTCAAGCGCAAGCGTTCCAAGTACTACTACAACCGTTACGGCTACGGCTACGGTTACGGCTCGCGCTACGGCAGCGGCTACGGCGGAACGTACGGGGGCTACGGCAGCTACGGCGGTTACGGCTCCGGAAAGAAGAAAAAGTAAATGAGCAAAGAGAGCCATCCGGGAAAAGAGCGCTGGGATTTGGTCATCGGGTCCGACTCTTCCTTTTTCAGCTCGCAGCTGGCCCTGCTCTGGCGGTACCGCGATCTCATCCTTCTTCTCGTCAAGCGTGATTTCACCGCGCAATACAAGCAAAGCATTCTCGGCCCGCTGTGGCACGTGCTGCAGCCGATCGTGCAGACGATCATCTACGCCACGCTGTTCGGCTTCCTGCTTAACGTGAGCACGGAAGGCGTGCCCCGCGGCATGTTCTTTCTCTCCGGCTTCGTGCTTTGGAATTTTTTCGCACCCAGCTTCACGAGCATCTCGAACACCTTCGTCAGCAACGCATCCATCTTCGGCAAAGTGTATTTCCCGCGCATGACCGCGCCCATCGCCGTGCTGTTCTCCAACCTGATCAAGTTCTGCATTCACTTCGCGATCTTTCTCGTGGTGATGCTCATCTACATGGGAACAGGCAAGGACGTGCACCCGACCTGGTACGCGCTGCTGACGCCGGTCTACCTGTTCATCCTGGCGCTCATGGCCCTGGGCCTGGGCCTGATCATCTCCTCGCTGACGACGAAGTACCGCGACGTATCGCATTTCCTGCCGTATTTCGTGCAGATGCTCATGTTCTTCACGCCGGTGCTTTACCCGCCTGCGCAGTGGAAGCAGTACGAATGGATCCTGCGCCTCAGCCCGCTGACGCCGGTGATCGAAGCGTTCCGCTATTCCTGGATCGGCTCGGGCGGGCAGGTGAGCGGGGAGGGTTTATTGTACAGCACTGTTTTCGCGATCATCGTTTTCTTCTGCGGCGCCTGGCTGTTCGCGCGCATGGAACGCAGCTTTATGGATACTGTTTAAACGGGCATGAACGATACCGTCATCCGCATCGAGCACCTGAGCAAGCGTTACCGCCTGGGCGTCATCACGGCCTCCTCGCTGGGCGACGACCTGCGGCAGCTGGTTCGCCGCATGCGCGGCGGGAAAACGGCGTTTCCTGCGGGCGAAGACAAGAACGAGCTCTGGGCCTTGCGCGACGTGAGCTTCGATGTGCAAAAGGGCGAGGTGCTGGGCATCGTGGGCAAGAACGGCGCGGGCAAATCGACCCTGCTTAAAATCCTTTCGCGCGTGACGGCGCCCAGCTCGGGCACGATCAGCATCAGGGGGCGCGTGGCCAGCCTGCTGGAAGTGGGAACCGGCTTTCACCCGGAGCTGACGGGGCGCGAGAACGTTTTCCTCAACGGCGCGATCCTCGGCATGACGCGCGCGGAGATCCGCCGGCAGTTCGACGAGATCGTGGATTTCGCGGGCGTGGAAAAATTCATCGATACGCCTGTGAAGCGTTACTCCTCGGGCATGTACGTGCGCCTGGCCTTCGCGGTGGCCGCGCACCTGGAGCCGGAGATCCTCATTGTGGACGAGGTGCTCGCCGTAGGCGATGCCGACTTCCAGAAAAAATGCCTCGGCAAAATGAAAAGCGCCAGCACCGCCGAAGGACGCACCGTGCTCTTCGTCAGCCACAACATGCCCGCCGTCAAATCGCTGTGCACGAAAGCCGTGATGCTGAAGAACGGCGCGCTGGAGCTGCACGGCAGCGTGCACGAGGTGGTGAACCGCTACTTCGCCAAGGAGGCCGG
>Ga0196978_1001439_pt1 | contig 10421 bp, 9 predicted proteins | sample S3v_2013CmetaG_FD_155491 | JGI IMG/M metagenome (GOLD analysis project Ga0196978, IMG submission 155491) | Soil microbial communities from Anza Borrego desert, Southern California, United States - S3+v_20-13C | ecosystem: Environmental > Terrestrial > Soil > Desert | place: USA: California...
CCAGCCGCGCCAGCCGATCGGCGTTCGCCGGCTCGATGTGGTCCGGCACCTCCTGGCCCGTGGTCACATAGCTCAGGGGCAGCTTCACCCGGTGCGCGATGTTCGCGATGACGCCGAAATCCACGGCCTCGTCCAGCTTCGTCAGCAGCAGGTGGCTCGGGCGGAGCTGCCCGAATCGCTCCGCGGCCGCCCCGATTACCGATTCCGCCGCGCCAAGCGACAGCACCAGATGGCACGCGTCGGGCTTGGCGGCTTCGAGGAGCTCGCCGAGCTCATCGAGCCTCGCGGCATCGTGCTGGGACCGGCCCGCGGTATCCACCAGCACGACGTCGCACCCGCTCAGGGAATCCAGCGCCCCGGCCATGTCCTGCGCCGAGAGCACGACCTTGAGCTGCAGGCCCACGATGTCGGCGTACGTGCGGAGCTGCTCAACCGCCGCGATCCGGTACGTGTCCGCCGTGACCAGACCCACCCTGCGTCCGTAGCGGAGCTTGAAGTTGGCGGCCAGCTTCGCGACGGTGGTGGTCTTCCCGACGCCGGTCGGGCCGATCAGCGCGATGGTCGCCGGCCGCGCGGCCTGGGCCCGCGCCGGCGGCGGGCCGGGCGGCGCGGTCGGGATGCGCTTGGCGATGTGGCGGAGCAACGCCTCGCGCACGTGGGCCGCGTCGGCCAGCTCCGGCGGCGAGAGCTCGTCGCGCACGGCGGAGCTCAGCTCGTCGGCGACCTCTGGGCAGACGTGGCTCTCGAGCAGCTTCAGGTAGAGGTCGAACAGCGGGCCCGTGCTCGGCCCGGGCTGCTCGGCGGTCGCCATCGCGCCGGAGCGGACCGAGCGGGCTTCCACGCGCCTGCTCGATTGAAGGACCTGGCCGACCAGCCGGCGGATCGCCGCGAGCTCCTCCTCGAGCGCCGCCTGCGCTCGGGGAGTCGTCGGGGCGGGCGCCACGCGCCCGGCGCTCAGGCGCGACAGGACGGTCGCTCCGACGCCGTCTTGTTCGCTCGCGCCGGGCTGGGTCCGGGCGGGTTCTCCCGGCGCGGGGCCGGAGGGCTCCGGCGACGCCGCCGGCGCGGGAGCCGTCTGCGCGCCCACGGCCTCCGGGATGCGGGACTCCGGCCTGGCGAGCCGTCCCACCGGCGCGGGCGCTTCGTCGCGCTTCTGGAACCATGGGGGGGTGGGGATGAATCCCTCCCCGGGGGCCGCGCGCTCCGAGGCCGAGCGCGCCTCTGAGAACGGAATGCCCGTCGTGGGCGCCGGGATCGTCGCCGGGCGTGGAGCGGGGACTGACGCTGCGCGGGGCCGGATCGGTCGCGGCCGGAGGGCGGGCGTCTCGGCGGAGGCGGTGATCTCGACCATGTTGCGGGTGCCGACGCCGAGCACGCCGCCGACCTTGTACGCCCGGGTGTGGAGAATGACCGCGTCGGCCCCGAGGTCCTTCTTCACCTCGGCGAGGGCGGCGGCCATGGATTCACCGTGAAAGGTCTTGAGCGTCGTCGTCGCCATCCGTGGCTCCTAGAGGACGCGATCACTCTACAGGGTGATCGCGCCGGCCGCCAGTCGCGGGCGCTCTCCGCTACGCCGCGGCCTGTGCGCCCGCGGGCTCGACGCCGACGAGCCCGAGTGACTCGACCTCCACGCCGGGCGGCACCTCGTTGTATCCGAGCACGGCGACGGTAGGCAGGTGCGGCTCGACGATCTGCCGGACGACGGCCCGGACCGTTGGCGACGCGACGACGACCGGGTGACGTCCGGCGGCGGTGACGCGCTGGAGCGCCCTGAGCACCTGCTCGGCGCACCTGGTGGCGATGCGGGCGGGCATATTCACGGTCGTGCCCGCGGCGCCCCGGTCGATGTACGCCGCGACCTGGTCCTCGAACGAGGGGTCGAGGGTGACACAGGCGAGCGAGAGCCTGCCGGACTCGCCCGGGGCGGCGTACTGCTCGCAGATGGTGCGGCGCAGCGCGTTGCGCACGTACTCGGTGAGCACGTCGAAGTCCTTGCTCTTGGGCGCCCAGTCCGCGAGGGTCTCGACGATGGTCTCCATGTCTCGGATGGGGACGCGCTCGCGCAGCAGGTTGTGGAGCACTCGCTGGAGCTCGGCCACCTTGATGATGCCGGGGATCGCCTCCTCGACGAGCTTGGGGGCCTTGGCCCGGAGTGTCTCGACGAGGTTGTTGACCTCCTCGCGGGTGAGCAGCTCGTGGCCGTGCTGGCGCACGATCTCGGTGATGTGCGTCGCGAGCACGCTCGTAGGATCCACGACGGTGTAGTTCATGGTCTCGGCGCGGTGGCGCTGCGCGGGATCGATCCACCACGCGTCGAGCCCGAAGGCCGGCTCCTTGGTCGCCTCGCCCTGGATGCGCCCGGAGGCGATGCCGGAATCCATGGCCATGAGCATCCCCGGGCGCAGCTCGCCCGAGGCGACGGCGGCGCCCCGCACCTTGACGCGGTACTGGCCGGGCTCGAGCTGCATGTTGTCGCGGATGCGCACCGGCGGCACGACCAGGCCGATCTCCGCCGCGAGCTGCCGGCGGATCGCGGCGATGCGCTCCAGCAGGTCTCCGCCCTGGGCGGCGTCGACGAGCGAGACGAGCCCGTAGCCGATCTCCAGCTCCATGGTGTCCACCTTGAGGAGGGTCTCGATGGGCGGGGGCTCGGCGGGCGCCTGGGCCTGGGCGACCGCGTCGTCGCGGGCCTGCACCGCGCGGGTCTTGGCGGCGCGGAACATGCCGAACGCCATGAGGCACAGGCCGCCGCCGGTGGCCAGGAGCGGCACGGTCGGGAGCGGCGTGAGCGCGAGCAGCGCGAGGAAGCCGCCGGTGATCGCGAGGCCGCGCGGCTGGCTGATGAGCTGCCCGGTGAGCTCCTCGCCGAGGTCCTCCTTGGAGCCCGAGCGGGTGACGATCAGCGCCGCCGCGATCGAGATCACGAAGGCCGGGATCTGGCTGGTGAGGCCGTCGCCGATGGTGAGCTTGGTGAAGACCTCCGAGGTCTGGAGGAACGGCCAGCCGCGCTCGATGATGCCGACGCCGAGGCCCCCCGCGATATTGACGGCGGTGATGATCATTCCGGCCACGGCGTCGCCGCGCACGAACTTGCTGGCGCCGTCCATGGCGCCGAAGAAGTCGGCCTCGCGGGCGATCTCCTCGCGCCGGCGGCGGGCCTCGGCCTCGTTGATGATGCCGGCGTTGAGGTCGGAGTCGATCGCCATCTGCTTGCCGGGCATGGCGTCCAGCGTGAACCTCGCGGCGACCTCGCTGATTCGCGTGGCGCCCTTGGTAATCACGACGAACTGCACGATGACGAGGATCGCGAAGATCACCACGCCGACGAAGAGCGAATCGCCGGCGACGAACTGGCCGAACGCGCTGATCACCTCGCCGGCGACGCCCATCGCCTCCTCGGGCGAGGCGGCGTCGGCCGACAGGATGAGGCGGGTGGACGCGATGTTCAGCACCAGGCGGAGCATGGTCGTGGCGAGGAGCAGCGAGGGGAAGACGCTGAAGTCCAGCGGTTTGGCCATGTAGATGGTGGTGAGCAGGATGATCACCGCCAGCGAGATGTTCGTGGAGATGAGCACGTCCATCACGAGCGGCGGGAGCGGCACCAGGATCACGACGAGCAGCATGATGAAGCCGAGGGGCACGATGAGCCCCTTGTGCCGGTGGATGCGCCGCATCCACGCCGGCAGCGCCGCTCCAGGTCCGCCGCTCTGCGCCGTCTGCTCAGCCACGCTTCACCCCCGCGCCCGTCACCTCGCGGCCCCGATCGCCCTGCGCCCCGGCGCCGGGCGCGCCCGCCCGCCCGCCCGCTCGCGCCGCGTGCGCCCGCGGCTCTCGCCCTCGAGGCGGTACACGTACGCGAGGATCTCGGCCACGGCCTCGTAGTACTCCGCCGCGATCTCGTGCCCGACCTCGACGCCGTAGTAGAGGCCGCGGGCGAGGGGCGGCCGCTCGATGATCGGCACCCCCGCGCCGGCGGCGACGAGCCGGATGCGCTGGGCCATGTGGTCGGCGCCCTTGGCGACCACGCGGGGGGCGCGCATCCTGTCGGCGTCGTACCGGAGCGCGACGGCGAAGTGGGTGGGGTTGGTGACGACCACGTCGGCCAGCGGCACCTGCTGCTGGATCTGCTGCATGAGGATCTCGCGCATCATGCGGAAGCGCCGCCCCTTGAGCTGCGGGTCGCCCTCCATGCTGCGGCGCTCCTCCTTGACCTGCTGCTTGGTCATCCGCAGGTCCTGCGTGTGCTGCCAGCGCTGGTAGAGCCAGTCGACAAAGCCGATCAGGAGCAGGATCGCCGCGAGCCACATCGCCAGCGTGAGCAGCATGCGCGCGATCAGCAGCAGTCCCTCGGCGGCGCCGAGGGCGGGGAGGCCGATGATCTGCGGCGTGGAGCGGCCGATGATCGCGCCGGCGACCGCGAGCACGATCGCCAGCTTGACGCTGCTCACCGCCGACTTGATCGCCGTCCGCTTGCTGAGCACCCGCTTGAGCCCCGAGACCGGGTTGAGCTTCGAGAGCTTGGGCGCGAGGGGCTTGGTGGTGAAGAGGATGCCGACCTGCATCACCTGCGCCAGGTACGCGATCGCCGCCGCGGCGCCGAGCAGCGGGAACGCGACCTTCGCGCCCTCGATCGCGGCCTCCTTGGCGATGGGGAGCACCGAGTCGGCGTCGGTCGCCCAGCCTGCGCCCCCGGCCCCGTAGACGCGGGCCATGAGCGACATGAAGGACCGGGCGATGAAGCCGCCGGCGATCGCCAGCAGCACGATCCCCGCCGCGAGATCGACCGCGGCGCTCAGCTCCTGGCTTTTGGCGACCTGTCCGCGCTCGCGCGCCTCGCTCATGCGTCGCGAGGTCGGCTGCTCGGTTCTTTCTCCGAGGTCCTCGGCCATCGCTCAACCCCCTCTCGCCGAGAGCCCGTCCACCCAGCGGGCGAGCAGGTCCAGCACGCGCGCGGCCTCCTCGGCCGCGACGTTGTGGATGACCTGCAGCGCCAGCGCCGTCGCCAGGATTCCCGCGACGATCTTCACGGCGAAGCCGACGCTCATGACGTTGATCTGCGGCATCGTCTTCATGACGAAGCCCATCGCCACCATGATCAGGAACACGATCGCCGACGCGGGAGCCGACACGCGGAGCGCCATCTCGAACCCGGAGCCGGCGAGCCCGACGTAGCTCTCCAGGGGGACCGAGGCGACGGCCATCCCGCCCAGCGGCACGCGCTCGAAGGTGCCCAGGAGCGCGGCGTACATCGCCTCCAGGCCGCCGACCGAGAGGAACACCGCGAAGCCCAGGTAGAACAGGGTCTCGCCGAGCACGTCGCTCTGCGTGTCGAATTCCGGGTTGTACACGGACGCCATGGAGAGGCCCATCTGGAAGCCGGCGACCTGGCCGCCCAGCTGCAGCATCATCACCGGGACGGCGCCGATCAGCCCGACGCACACGCCGATGAGGGTCTCACTCACCAGGAGCGGGAGGAGGCCGAAGAGGTCGGCGCGGGCGCCGGCGAAGTGCGCCGGGATCGAGGGGTAGACGGCCGCGGCGAGCATGAAGGCGAGCAGCGCCTTGGCGTGGCCGGGGACGGACACGCTGCTCAGGATGGGCGCGAACACGAAGAGCCCGAGCATCCTCGTCGCGACGAGGATGAAGGGCACGGCGTGCGCCAGCAGCGGTTCGATGCCGGTCATCCTGCGCTCCCGATCACATCAGGGTGAAGAGCTCGGCCGCGTACTCCACGAGGCGCAGCGCGATCCACGGGAGCAGGAGCGCCGCGACGATGATCATCGCGGCGATCTTGGGGACGAACGACAGCGTCTGGTCCTGGATGCTCGTGATCGACTGGATCAGGCTCACGACAAGCCCGATGGCGACCCCGGCGAGCAGGACCGGCGCGGCGATCTTCAGCGCCGCGAGCAGCGTCTCCCGGACCAGGTATACGGCGGACTCGTCGTACGGCATGCGGGACCACCTATCGCAGGAGCGCGAGGCGCATGGCCTCGGGCATGAACACGTGGATCGCCTCGATCGCGGCGGCGCCGGCCTCCGCCGCCCCGGGCGCGAAGCTGTAGAGCAACCCCCCCACCACCAGGGTCCACCCGTCCACCAATACGAACAGCAGCAGCTTGAACGGGAGGCTGATCAGGACGGGCGGCAGCATCATCATGCTCATGGAGATCAGCAGGCTCGCGATCACCATGTCGATCACGAGGAACGGCAGGTAGACCTTGAACCCCATGATGAACGCGGTCTTCAGCTCGCTGAGCATGTAGGCCGGGACGAGCGCGGGCGTGGAGACATCGGCGCGCACGAGCTTGGAGGGGTCGCTCACGTCCATGCCCTGGTGCTCGAGCACCATGTACAGGCTGGACCAGTTCCCCGTCGCCTCGAGCTGCCCGAACATGAAGTCCCGCATCGGCTGGCGAGCCCGGGCCCAGAGGTCCCCGTAGTCGGCGACCTCGCCCCGCTGGTACGGCGCCACCGCCTCGTCCCACACACGCTCGAGGGTTGGGGACATGATGAGCAGCGTCATGAAGAGGGAGAGCGACGTGAGCACCTGCGGCGGGGGGATGCTCGCGGCGCCGATCGCCTGGCGGAGCAGCGCCAGCACGATCATGATGCGCATGTAGCACGTGGTCATGAGCATGATCGAGGGCGCCAGAGCGACGACCGTGAGCAGCAGCATCACGCTCATCGCGGTGGAGATGCCCGAGGGGCGGGAGGCGTCGCCGGCCTGACCGACGCCCCGGCCCGGGAGCGCGTCGCCCGCCTGGCCCAGGATCTCCAGCGGATTCAGCCCCGGGAGTGCTCGATCGGCGGCGGCGGCGCCGGGCGTGGGCGGGCCGTAGACCGTCTGCGCTCGCGCCGGGCCGGCGAACAGCACCGCAGCGAGAAGCGCCAACGCGAGTATCAGCGCTCGGCGCGGCGCGCTCATGCCGTCCTCCCGGGCTCTCCGGCGCGGAGCGTGTCGAGCCTCGAGCGCAGGCTGCCGAGCGCGTCGCGGGGCAGGGGTTCGCGGGGCGAACTCTCGACGACGACCGGGGCCAGGGCGCGCTCGGCGCTCTCATGGCTCGACTCGAAGCCCGACACCATCTCCCGGAACCGGGCGGTGAGCGACCGGCCCTCGGAGTCGGCGGTGAGCATCAGGATGGACGCGACCTCCTCGGGGTCGGTGATCTCGCAGAGCGTGTGCATGCCGGCGCCCTTGGCGCCCGGCGACTGGCTCACGAGCAGCACCCGGCGGTCGAGCTTGAGCAGCACGAGCATCTGGCCTCGCCCCAACGGGTAGCGCCCGAGCACCTGCAGGAGCCCGGAGGGCGCCCGTCCTCCCGGGCCGAGCGCCTGCATAAGGCCGCCCGAGCGTCGGGCGAGGGCTCGCGCCGCCGCACCGACCGCGAGGATGACGACGACGACGGCCCCGAGCGAGGCCGCGGTGCGCCACCAGCCCTCGCCGGCCCGCAGCGGCTGCTGCTGAGGGCCGGGGGCGCCGCCTCGCTCGCCGGCCGGGGGGGCGAAGCGCTCGCGGAAGCCGATCGGTTCCGGCGTGGTGCCGCCGAGGGGCGCAGACTCCTGCACGGGCAGCGCCGCGCCGGCCTGATCGCCCGGGTTCGCCTGGAGATCCGCGCCCGAGGCGGCGGCCGCCGCCGTGGGCTCGGGCGGGCCGACGAGCGCGTCCGGCTGGGCGTGCAGCATCGCGTGCGCGCAGGCGAGCACGATCGCCGGGACGGTCGAGTTGCGTGTCCTACCCCGCTGCATCACGCCTTCCTGGCCTGCCACGGGCGCGCTCCGGCGCCGGCGCGAGGATCATCCCGCTCGCTCACCCTGCTCTGCGCTCGTCCGGGTCCACGATCTCGTTGATGCGCACGCAGAAGTTGTCGTTCAGCACGAGCACCTCGCCCCGGGCCACGTGCCGCTCGTTCACATAGATGTCCACGGGGTCGCCCGCGAGCTTGTCGAGCTCGACGACCGCGCCGTCGGAGAGCTTGAGGACGTCCTCGACCAGCATGCGCGTGCGCCCGAGCTCGATCTTGACGTCGAGGTTGACGTCCGCGAGCAGGTCGAGGTCCGCGGGCGCGGCCGACTCGGCGCCGGATTCGAACGTGGGCAGGTCGAGAGGGATCGAGCCCTCGGGGGGAGGCTTCGCCCCGGCGCCGGCGTCGCTGACGGCGGCATGGACCTTGTCGAGCATGGCCGACGCCATGGCCGCGGCGTCTTCGGGGCCGATCGCGTCGGGTTCGTGCGCGGCGGGCCCTCCCGCATCGCCCTCGCTCGGGGCGCCCGGCTCGGGGGTGTCTCCGCCCGCGTTCGGCATGATCTCTTCGTCCGCCATCCCGGCGCCTCCGACCGAGTTCGCGCATCCGGTGCGCACATCCTGCGCGCAGAAGTCCGGACGCCGGGGGCATGGATCGGTCCGCCCGTGGACTCCGCCGCAGAAAACGGCCGGCTGAAGCGCAGTCTCGCGCGGGGCGCGGCAGGTCTTGCGCTTCCGGGAGTTTCGCGGGGCGGGCCGGTCAGTCGGGGGCGTTGCCCTGGCACTTGGGGATGAGCACCCTCTGCACGAGCGGCTCGCTCTCGGGCGTCAGCCCGAAGGTCTGCTCGATGAAGGCGGCGATCTGCCGGTGCAGCGTCTCGAGACCCGGCTCGGTGAGATGGGAATGGGCGGACCTTCGGATCAGGAGCGACACGCCCTCGGTGATCTCGGCCTTGCGCCGCTCGAGCTCACCCTTGACCGTCTCCTCGTCCTTTTTCTTGACCTGGAGCACGATGCTGATGTTCCAGGTCCACGCGCGGCCCGAGGCGAGGTTCTGGAAGCGGTCCTCGACCAGGGTGATCTCGACCGTCTTCTCCTGCTCGGCCAGGTGCTCGCCCTCGATGTGCGCGCCGGCGGTGGAGGTTCCGCGGCCGGAGAGCATGACGAAGCCCACCGCTCCCGCGGCCTCCAGCACCATCACCGCCGCGACGATCGCGATGGTGAGCATGGGCGACTTCTTGGGCTGCTGGGGCTGCCCGGCCTGCTCGGACTGCTCGGTCATGGGTGCACCTCGCTTCGGATCGCTGGGGCCGACGACTGCTTCGCGCGGCCGGTGCCGTACGGGTCGGGGTGGAGCTGGTCGATCGTGACCTCGGTCATGAAGACCTCGACGCGCCGGTTTCCGGCGTCGAGGGCGGGATCGCGCTGCACCTTGAGCGGCTGGGAGTCGCCGGCGACCCAGAGGTCCAGCAGCTTCGGGTCCACGTCGCACTCACCGACCAGGTAGTCGAAGGCGGACCGGGCCCGTTTGTACGACAGCTCCGTGGAGTCGTACCCGCTGAGGCGGTCCTCGACTCCCCAGGCATGGCCGAGCACGACGAACTTGTTGTTGCTCCCGCGGATCCGCGGAGCGACGAGGTCCCTCAGCGCGGCCTTGCCCTCGTCGGAGAGCTGGTGCACGCCGGGCTCGAACGAGAACGGGCGGCCGATCGTCCACCGCTTGCCGTCGAAGAGCGTCGCCGTCGTCCGGTCGGCGCCGTCGGTGCTCTGCTCGTCCACGTCCGAGCGCGCCCGCAGCCTCTCGGCGCTCGTGAGACGGCCGTCCGGCTCGACTTCGAACGACCTGGCGAGGTCGAGCGCCTCGATCACGCTCGAATCGCCGCCGTCGGCCCCGAGCGCCTCCCTGATGGCATCGATCACCTTCTGGTACTCGTCGGGCTTCTTGAGCTCGCTGAACGCGGCGAGCAGGATGAAGAAGCACAGCAGGAGCGACATCATGTCGCCGTAGGTCACGATCCATTCGGGCACCGCGTTCCCGGCTGGCGGCTTGCGCTTGGGCATCACCGGCGCGGCCGCTCAGGCCGCCTCCTTGGATTCGAAGGCGGCCCGCTGCGCGGGGGGGAGGTACGTCAGCAGCTTGCTCTCGACGACGCGCGGATTGTCGCCGGACTGGATCGCCATGACGCCCGACGCGATGATCGTCTTCACGAGCACCTCCTCGGCGTCGCGCGCGGCGAGCCGGTCGGAGATCGGCCCGGTCACCATGTTCGAGATCAGCGCGCCGTAGAGCGTGGTGATCAGCGCGACGGCCATGCCCGGGCCGATCTTGCTGGGGTCGTCCATGTTGCCGAGCATGAAGATCAGGCCGAGGAGCGTGCCGATCATGCCGAACGCGGGCGCGTACTTGCCGATGGTGTCCAGGAGCTGCTTGCCCTGGGCGTGGCGGTCCATGAGGGCCTCGAGCTCGGTGTCCATGATCTGCTGGATGAGCTCGGGATCGGTCCCGTCCACCGCCATCTTCACGCCGCGCACGATGAAGGGATCCCGCATGTCGCCCACGTGGTTCTCGAGCGCGAGGATGCCCTCGCGCCGGGCGACCTCCGCGAACCGCACGATGTCGGTGATCACCGCCGCGGGGTCCGTCGCCCTGGCGAAGAGGACCTTCATCATCACGGAG
>Ga0196978_1001441_pt1 | contig 10402 bp, 6 predicted proteins | sample S3v_2013CmetaG_FD_155491 | JGI IMG/M metagenome (GOLD analysis project Ga0196978, IMG submission 155491) | Soil microbial communities from Anza Borrego desert, Southern California, United States - S3+v_20-13C | ecosystem: Environmental > Terrestrial > Soil > Desert | place: USA: California...
AGACCACCGGCACGGTCCGCCCCAGCTCCGCCCCCGCGCGATGGACCTGCTGGATGATGTCCCGCCCGCGCCCGTCGTGCGGGTGCGCCTTGCCCGCGAAAATGAGCTGCACGGGCCCGATCTTGCGGGCCATCTGCACCAGCCGCGCCGTGTCACTGAAGACCAGCGCCGGCCGCTTGTAGTCCGTCATGCGGCGCGCGAAGACGATCGTGAACGCCTGCGGGTCGAGCGACCGCCCCGTCCGCTCCCCCACGTGCGCCAGCAGGTCCGCCTTCGCCCGCTTGTGCGCCTCGTGCAGCGCGGCGGCCGGGATCCGCTCCGCCAGCCGCAAGTCCGCGTTCCGCGCCCGCCACCCCGGCAGGTGCTCGTCGAAGAGCGCCGCCTGGTGCCTTCCCACCCAGCTCGCCGCGTGCACGCCATTGGTGATCGCGTGGACGTGGTAGCCCGGGAACATGTCCCGCGTGACCTCCCCGTGCCGCTGCGCCACGGCGTTGGCGAAGCCGCTCAGGTTCAACGCCAGGCGCGTCGTGTTGAACGTGTGCCCGCCGTCGTCTGAATACAGCTCGGGCCGGTGCAGCGCCGGGTGATCGCCGAAGATCGCCCGCACCCGCTCCACCGGGAAGCGGTCGTGCCCCGCCGGCACCGGTGTGTGCGTCGTGAAGACGAACCGCCGGCGCACGGACCCGAGCACGTCCCGCTCCAGCGCCCGGTCCGGCCCCGCCCCGTGCTCGGTCATACGCGCCACGTGCGCCGAAAGGGCTTCCAGCGTCGCCAGGCACGCGTGCCCCTCGTTCATGTGGAACAGCCGCACCTCGTGCCCGATCGCCCGCAGCATCCGCGGCCCGCCCACCCCGAGCAGTGTCTCCTGCCGGATCCGGTGGTCCGGGTCGCCGCCGTAGACCCGGCGCGTGAGCCCCCGCGCCGCCCCGTCGTTCTCCGGCAGGTCGCTGTCGAGGAAGTACACCGGCACCACGTGCCCGCCCACGCCCGCCGCGTCGTAGCGGTAGGCCCGCAGCGTCACGTCACGCCCGTCGACCGGCACCGTCACCCGCGGCGTCATCTGGCGCAGGATCGATTCCGGCCGCCATTCGTCGTTCGGCTCCTGCTGCGTGTGGTCCGGCCCGAACCGCTGCGCGAAGTATCCGTCGCGGTACAGCAGCGTCACGCCAACGACCGGCAGCCCCAGGTCCGCCGCCGCCCGGAGCGTGTCGCCCGCGAGGATCCCCAAGCCGCCAGCGTACGTCGGCATCCGCTCGTCGATGCCGATCTCGAGCGCGAGGTAGGCGATATCGCGGTCTGTGCGCATCGTGCGACCTTTCCTGCAGCGGGAGAGCGGTCGTGACGAGAGCATCGTAGAGCCGCGAGCTTCCCGTGTGCCACCTCCGCTGGTGCCACGCAACTCCGTGAACTTCTCTTCTTCCGAACGCCCCCAGAGGGGGCGCTGTCGCTCGCCCCGGGCGATCGGAGTGCGCCGAAGGCGGGCGGAGTGAGCCCGGGGCGAGCGCCACCCTCGCCGCAGAGCCCCCGAATGGGGGCGAAGGCGCCCACCATTCCCCCGCGTTCGAGCACAAGTTCACGGCGGGGGATAGAGAGGCCGCGGCGGTTGCAACGGGGTAACCCCGCGAACCCGAGCCGAGGCCGTGTCACGTGCGTGTCACAGGGCGCGGGAGGCTGCGCGCCGGGCGACGAGCGCGTGCTATATTCGATGGATGCGGTCCACGAGGATTTCGGCAGCGATCGTGCTTCTGCTCGGCATCTCATGCGAACGAGCCGAGCCTCCGCCACGCCACCCCGCCCCTCGCGCGCCTCCGACACCCGCGACCGCGTCCGCGTCCGCCACGGGATCGCAGCCGGCGCCGCTGCTCTCGGAGGCTGCGTTGGCATGGATCTCCGATCCACCATACAGCAGCGGGCGTTCGGGCCCGGAGCGAGAGATCGACCCGTCGGAGGTATCGCGCGCGGCGGGCGAATTGCCACCCTCGTACACGGGGCCCGCGGCGTTCGACGCAGTAGGCGACTGGAGCATCTCGCGCGGCTACGACAGCGCCTCGCTGCACATCCGGCCCGGCGCTGATGACATCTCGACGTGCGCTTCTCGACGAGCGGGTGCACGGATGAGTGGACCTTTCGGCGGGATGCGACATTCGAGCACGGCGTGCTCACGCTGGACGGACCAGTGGAAGAGTATTTCCCGGCGTGCTACCAGCGTCTGTTCGCCATGCGCCATCAGGGAGTGGACTACCTCTTGTCGGAGGCGTGCGAGGGGATCGAGACGCTTGCGGAGTGCGATCCGGAGAACGTCTGGATGGCGGATCAGCGTTGGTATGGGTTTCGGCGAATGGATCGCGAGCGAGTGGAGAAGCTGGAGCAGATCGTGAGGGCCTGGGAGCAGATGGAGGGTGGAGAGACGGGCGGCTGAGAGGTTGCTGAGCGATCGATCTCACCCGGCCGCCGGGTGTCCACGAGCAACGCTTCCCACGCCGATGCCGAGTCCCAGCCGACCTCCACGCGCGCCGGGAATGGCACGCGCTACTCGACGGTGACGCTCTTGGCGAGATTCCGCGGCTTGTCCACGTCGTGGCCGCGGAGCACGGCGCAGTGGTAGGCGAGGAGCTGGAGGGGGACGACGGCGAGGAGGGGGCTCAGGAACTCCTCGCATTCGGGGATGTAGAGGACCTCCTCGGCGACCTTGGAGATCGCGGTGTCGCCCTCGGTGGCGACGGCGATGACGTGCCCGCCGCGGGAGCGGACCTCGGCGATGTTGCTCATCACCTTTTCGTATTGGCGGCCCTTGTTGGCGATGAAGACAGCGGGCATGCCGTCGTCGATCAGAGCGATGGGTCCGTGCTTCATCTCGGCGGCGGGCATGCCCTCCGCGTGGATGTAGGAGATCTCCTTGAGCTTGAGGGCGCCCTCGAGGGCGGTCGGGTAGTTGTAGCCGCGCCCGAGGAAGAGCCAGTTGTCGCGGTCCACGTAGCGCTCGGCGACCTTGTGGACGCGCCCGTCGGTCTCGAGGGTGCGCTCGATCTTGGTGGGGATCTCCTCGAGCTGCTTGAGGCAGCGGGCGCAGACCTCTGGCGCCATGAAGCGGCGGCGGGCCATGTAGAGGGCGATCATGGTGAGGACGGTGACCTGGCCGGTAAAGGCCTTGGTGCTGGCGACGCCGACCTCGGGCCCGACGCGGAGGTAGACGCCGGCGTCGGTCTCGCGCGCGATCGAGGAGCCGACGACGTTAACGACGCCGAGGGCCATGGCGCCGCGGTCCTTGGCCTCGCGCAGGGCGCAGAGCGTGTCGGCGGTCTCGCCGGACTGGCTCACGGCGACGACGACTGTGTTCTCCTCGATGATCGGATTGCGGTAGCGGAATTCCGACCCGTACTCGACCTCCGCGGGGATCTTGGCGAGGTCCTCGAGGAGGTACTCACCGATCATCGCGGCGTGGAGGGCGGTTCCCTGGGCGGTGAGGATGAAGCGCCGGGCCTTGACGAGCTCCTTGGCGAAGCTCGCGAGGCCGCCGAGCACGACGCGCCCCTCGTTGTGGTCGATGCGCCCGCGCAGAGAGGTCCGGAGCACGCGGGGCTGCTCGTAGATCTCCTTCTGCATGAAGTGGCTGAAGCCGCCGAGCTCGATCTGCTCGAGGTCCATCTCGAGCTGCATGAGCTTGGGGGTGACGGGGACGTCGTCGATGGTGCTGGTGCGGAAGCCCGAGCGGGTCATCCTGACGACGTTGTAGTCGTCCAGCGGGAAGGCCTGGCTGGTGTGGGCGATGATGGCGGAGGCGTCGGAAGCGACGACGTACTCGCCGGCGCCGACGCCGACGAGCAGGGGAGAGCCCTTGCGGGCGACGACAAGGGTGTCGGGCTCGTGCTCGCAGAGCACGGCGATCGCATAGGCGCCGGTGACCTCGCGGAGCGCCGCCTTGACGGCCTTCTCGAGGTCCCCTTCATACAGCTCGCCGACGAGCATGGCGAGGACCTCGGTGTCGGTCTCGCTGGTGAAGACGTGGCCCTTCTCCTCGAGATAGGTGCGCAGCGCGGCGTAGTTCTCGATGATGCCGTTGTGGATCAGCGCGATGCCGGCGGCGTCGTCCCGGTGCGGGTGGCAGTTGGCCTCGGTCACGCCGCCGTGAGTGGCCCAGCGGGTGTGGGCGATGCCGAGCGTGCCGGTGAAGTCACCCGCGGCGTCGAGCTTCTCCTCGAGCTCGGCCACCCGGCCGACGGCCTTGCAGACGTGGAGCTCGCCATTCAGGACGGCGATGCCCGCGGAGTCGTAGCCGCGGTATTCGAGGCGCTTGAGGCCCTCCATGAGGAGCGGCTTGGCCGGCTTGCTTCCGATGTAGGCGACGATGCCGCACATATCCCGTTCCTCCCGAGCGGGGCGTTGGCCCGCGGGGCTTTGTACGAACGCCCCGGGTGATTTGATCGTCCATCCGCGGCCGGGGGGACCAGCGGGAGTGGAAGGGGCCGGGGAATGGTTCAAGGGCGACAGGAGCCGGATGCACGGCGCCGTCAGGACCTCCCCAGGACGAAAAGGCAGTACCCGCCGTCGGCGGCCGGGTGGTCGGCCCCGCGCTCGTCGATGCTGGCGACGATGCCGAGGGGGGATCGGGCGATGAGTGCTTCCCACTGGGCGAGGCTGTAGGTGCGGAGGCGGTAGGTGCTGTCGCGGTGCTCCGCGGGGCCTCCGCCGGCCGCGACCATCAGGTGGCAGAGCACCTTCTCTGAGCGGGTCCGGGGGTTGCCCTCCCAGCGGGGCGGGATGAACTGGACGATTTGCGTGACCCGCGTGCCGGCGCGGGAGCCTTTCCACACGTCCTCGGTCGGGGCCTCGCAGCCGTAGGCCGTGAGGCTGAGGCCGACGACATAGACGCCGCCGGGAGCGAGCACGCGGGCCATGTGGTCGAAGTGGGCGAGCATCGCGGCGTCGCTGGGGAGATGGCGGATGGTGTTGATGAGGTTGAAGGCGAAGGTGGCGCGGGCGCGGCCCATGCGCCCGGCGAAGTCGGTCATGTCGCCGACGAAGTAGTCGCTTTCCCCGACACCCGGGCCGGAAGCCGGGGAGTTGGCGCGGGCGTAGTCGATCATCGCGTCGCTGAGGTCGAAGCCAAGGGCGCCGATGCCGCGGCGGGCGGCCTCGCGCAGGTAGCGCCCGCTGCCGCAGGCGGGCTCGAGCCAGAGGCGACGCGCTCGCGTGAGTTCGCCGGGCACGAAGCGGTCCTCGATCGCTTCGAGCCCGTCCACCTCGCCGACCGTGCCGGGGGCGTGCAGGATGTCGTAGACGGCCGGGTCGTCGTAGAGGTGGGAGCGGGAGGGCATGGCGGAGGGTAGAGGCGGGGCGTGGGGGAGGGCACTGAGCGTGAGAGAGCGAAGAGCGATGCGGCGCAGAGGTTAGTGGATGTTGATCCCTGTGTTCCGAAGATCGAAGCCGCGGAGCTTGGATTTCGGGGGTCGGGGGTCGGGTGTCGGGTGTCGGATTTCGAATCTCGGATTTCAGATTTCAGCTTTCAGATTTCCGAGTTCCGAATCTCGTCACGCGCCGTCGAACTCAGCCCTCATGCACTCACCCTGTCGCCCACTCGCCCCGATCTCCCCCTCACCCCCTCACCCACTCGTCCCCTGCTCGGCGTCGCCTTCGCGGTGGTCGGCGGCTCGGCCGACGAGGACGCGGGTGATGAGCTGCTGGACGTGCATTTCTCCCGCGGCGTCGAGGTTGTGGCCCTCGACGCGCATGGCGCTCAAGACGCCGTAGCCGAGGCCGAGGTCGATGAGCAGCCAGGCAATGAGCTCGGCGGGGAAGTGGCGGGTGACGCGCCGATTCTCCTGGGCGCGGGCGAGCTCCATCGCGAGGAACTGGTGGAGCGAGTGGATGTGATTGCCCCAGGCCTTATGGATATCCGGGTCGTCGACCTCGGTGATCGCCTGGAGGAAGACGCGGTAGGCGGCGCGGCCCTGCTGGCTCACCATGGGGTTGTCGCCGATGAGCGTCTTGAGGCGCTGCGCCGGGTCCTCGGCGCTGGTGAGGTCCTGGCGCCAGAGGTCGATGGTGCGCTTGCCCGTGCGCTCGATGAGGGCGATGAAGAGGTCCCGCTTCGACTTGAAGTGCCGGTAGATGATCGGCTCGGTGACGCCCGCGGCCTTGGCAAGCTCGGCGGTCGTGGCGCGGGCGTATCCGTGGGCCGCGAAGAGGTCGGCGGCGCAGTCGAGCAGCTGCTCACGACGCTTGGCTGCCGGTAGGCGACTCATGCTCTCGCACCCCGCTTCCCCTGGGAACGGCGGCTTGGGGAACCGTACCACCGACGGCGTCGGGCCGGCAGTCTAGTGAAGCTTCCCCGGGTTCGCTCCGGGGAAGGGGCACAGGGTCGTAGCCGCCTGGATGGAATGGGTGGCACCGGCCGACGCGCCGGAGCGTGAGCCAGGTGCCTCTCAGGGGCCCGTAACGGCGGTACGCCCTGAGGCCGTAGATCGAACACGTGGGCTCGAACCGGCACTGCCGCCCGAGGAAGGGCGAGAGCGTGGCGCGGTAGAGCAGAATAGCAAGAACGAAGGGGGCGTTGGCGGCCCGGGCGCCGGGGGAGAGGTGAGGCTCGCCGAGCATCGTGTCACGACCCGCCACGCGGATCTCCCTGATTCTGGTGCGCGGGGCGGTCGCGATGGGCGCGCGCGACCAGGTCGACGAGGAGCCGCTGGTATTCGGCTAGGGCGAGCAGGCGATGGGGGCGAGTGGACACGACGACGTCGTAGGCGCCGCCGGGCAGGGTCGGCAGGTGCGGGCGCGCGAGGCGGAAGGCCTCGCGCAGCAGGCGCTTGAGGCGGTTCCGGGCGACGGCGTTGCCCACGCGCCGGCCCACGCTGAGGCCCAGGCGGTGCTCCGGGAGGGCATTGGGAAGGAGATGAATCGTTATGGGACCGGAGGAGCGCTTGGTCCCCCGGCAATAGGCGGCCTGGAACTCCGTTGCGCGGGAGAGGCGGTGTCTGCGTCGAAAGGCGAAGGAGCGGGCCTCGGGATGGCGTGGATCCGCCATGCCCCGAGAATAGCCGCGGGCCTGACCGGGCCTTGCACCGACGCGGACGAATCGACCGATGAGAACATTGAACTTCCGGGCGACGGAGCGGTACTACCCTCATCTGGAGCGCCCGGGTTGCGCCTGCACGCCGAGAACGGGAGATGTTTGGATGAAGCCGAGAACGCCCGCCGTGCCGTCGCCCGTGAGCCGCAAGCGAGGCGCGGGGCTGGTCCGCGTCGTGGCCGTGAGCGCCGGGGTTCTGGTGCTCGCGGCCGGTGCGCTGTGGGGCTTCGGGCGCGACGGCGAGGGCTCCGGCGAGATGCGCGAGGTGGCGTCGCTCGACCTGGCGCGGGTCGAGACCGGGTCGTTCGCGATCACGACGACGGCGATGGGCGAGCTCGAGGCGCGGAACCAGATCGAGCTGCGCTCGGAGCTGGACACGCGGGCGGGGATCGTGGAGATCGTGCCGGAGGGGATGGTCGTCAAGAAGGGCGACCTGCTGGTGCAGCTCAACGCCGAGGAGCTGCAGGACCAGATCGACGAGCAGACGCTCGAGGTGGAGCGTGCGCAGGCGGACGTAACGGCGGCGCAGGCGGAGCTGACGATCCAGCTCTCGGAGAACGAGTCGAAGCGGCGGGCGGCGCAGCTGAAGGTGGACATCGCCCGGCTCGCGCTGCAGGAGTGGCGCGAGGGCGAGGACGTGAAGCAGCGGCAGGCGCTGCAGCTGGAGATCGAGCAGGCCGAGCGCGACAGGAACCGCCTGAAGGAGCGGTTCGAGCGCTCGACGCAGCTGCTGGCGGAGGGGTTCCTGAGCAAGGACGAGTGCGACCAGGACGAGATCGACTACGTGGACGCGGACGCCCGCTACAAGACGGCTCTGCTCGACCAGAACACGTATCTCTCCTACCAGTTTCCCCGGGACGAGAAGACGAAGCTCTCCGACGTGGAGGAGGCCGAGGCCGACCTGGCGCGCACGCTCGAGCAGAACGAGATCAACGCGACGGCGAAGCGCTCCTCGCTGGAGACGGCGAAGCGCCAGCTCACCCTGAAGACAGACCGTCTGGCGAAGATGGAGAGCCAGCACGCGCTGGCGACGATCCGGGCGCCGGCGGACGGGCTGGTGGTCTACTCGACGAGCCTCAACCGTGACGGCGGCTTCTTCGACAGCGAGGGGCCGCTGCAGGTCGGGCGCGAGGTGCGGCCGAACGAGCTCCTGATCATCCTGCCCGACACCTCGAGCATGGTGGCGAGTGTGCGGGTGCTCGAATCGCTGGCGGGGCGCATCCGGCCGGGGCAGCGGGCGATCGTGAAGGTGGACGCGCTGGCGAAGGAGACCTTCTCCGGCGTGGTCGAATCCATCGGCGTGCTCGCGGAGACCGGCGGGTGGCGCGATCCGAACCGCCGGGAGTACTCGGTGCGGGTGGCGCTGAACCACGACAACGGGGCCGGGCTCCTGAAGCCCTCGATGCGGGCGGAGGCGACGGTGACGCTCGGCACCGTGCAGGACTCGCTGATCGTGCCGGTGCAGGCGGTCTTCTCCGACGGGCCGGTGCAGTACGTGCTCACGCCGCGGGGCTCGCGCTTCCAGCGCGTGCCGGTGAAGGTGGGCCGGATGTCCGATTCGTACGCGGAGATCCTGGAGGGAGTGGGGCAGAACGAGCGGGTGCTGCTGCGGGAGCCGGCCTCCGGCGAGGTGCTGAACGTGGCGTGGACTGCGCCGGAGCTGGAGGCGGTGGGCCTCGCGCTCGGCGAGGACGGGCGGCCGTATTCGCCGCAGGCTGCGGCGATGGCCGAGGCGATGAGGGCGATGGCGGGCATCGCGCCCGAGGGCGTGCAGGTCGGCGGGCCCACGGGCGAGGGCGAGCGCGGGCCGAGGCGCGAGGGAGGTCCTCGCGGCGGGCGGGGCGACGGGCCGCGCCGGCCCGGCGATGGGACCGAGGTCGCGAAGGACGGCACCGGGGCGGCGGGCGGCGCCGCCGACGCGAACGCGGAGGCTGCCCCCGTCGACACCACGCTCGCGCAGGATCAGACGGTCGAGCCCGCGAAGACCGGAGAGCCCGCCGAGCAGAAGGCGCCGGCGAAGGACTGAGCCTGTCGGCGGCGGGCGGGCCGGTACTATCGGCGCATGACGATCGATCCGGCGACCGAGCGCACCGACGCGGTGGCGCGTGTCCCCGACGCGGAGCAGCGGAGCGCGGCCGACGCGCCCGTCGCGCTGGCCGTCGAGATGTGCCCGCGCGTGAGCTTCGCGCTGCAGCAGAATCGCCTGCCGCTGGTCGGGCGCGTGTCGCTGACCAACACGGGGACGGCGGCGCTTGAAGAGCTGCGCGTCCGGATCGCCCTGGCCAATGGGGAGGCGGCCCCGTGGGAGCAGCTGGTGGCGCGCATCGGGCCGGGCGAGACGTACTCGCTCGAGCCGCGGGAGCTGCGGCTGGATCCCGCGAGGCTCGCGGCGAGGACGGAGCGGGAGCGGACGGACTTGGTGGTTCGGGTCGAGACGGCCGGGGGCGTCGCGGAGCTTCGCGAGCCGGTGGACCTGCTGCCCTTCGACCATTGGGGCGGGTTGAGCCCGTGCCCGGAGATGCTTGCGGCGTATGTCACGCCGAATCATCCGGCGGTCGCGGCGATCCTCGCCCGGGCGCGGGAGGTGTTGCGTGCGCGCGGGGAGCCGGACGCGATCGACGGGTACCAATCCGGGAGCCGCACGCGCGCGGCGCTGCTCGCGGAGACGTGCTTCGCGGCCCTGGCGCAAGCGGACCTCGGGTACATCAACCCGCCGGCAAGCTTCGAGCGCGCGGGGCAGCGCGTGCGGCTGGCCGACCAGGTGGTGCGGGACCGGCTGGGAACGTGCCTGGACCTGGCGCTGCTGCTCGCGGCGGTGTGGGAGCAGGCGGGGCTGAACCCGCTGATCCTGCTCTTCGAAGATCACGCGCTGCCGGCGGTGTGGACGCACGACGAGCACTTCCACGAGCCGGTGGTGGACGAGGTCGAGCGGGTGCGCAAGGGGATCGAGCTGGGCGAGCTGGTGGCCGCGGAGGCGACGGTGCTTACGCACGCGGAGCGGTCGTTCGGCGCGGCGGTGAGCGCGGGGGCGAAGCGGCTGGCCGGGGCGCAGGGCGTGCACGCGGTGGACATACGGACTGCGCGGGGGATGGGCGTGCGCCCGCTGCCGCTGCGGGTGGCGGAGGGGGGCTCGTCGCTGGCGCCGGAGGCGGTGGCCGCGCTCGCGGCGGAGCTGCCCGCGGCGAGGCTCACCGCGGTGGAGCTCGCCGAGCGCGCGGAGGCGATGCGCCCGGAGAGCGGCGCGGCGGGAAGCGCCGGCGACCGTCCCACCGAGCGGATCGACCGCTGGAAGCGGAAGCTGCTCGATCTCTCGCTGCGCAACCGGCTGCTGAACTT
>Ga0196978_1001443_pt1 | contig 10393 bp, 12 predicted proteins | sample S3v_2013CmetaG_FD_155491 | JGI IMG/M metagenome (GOLD analysis project Ga0196978, IMG submission 155491) | Soil microbial communities from Anza Borrego desert, Southern California, United States - S3+v_20-13C | ecosystem: Environmental > Terrestrial > Soil > Desert | place: USA: California...
AGGCTCAAACTCGCGGGTTTTCTCGCCGAGGAACGGCGCGGCAAAGGCTCTCTATTCATCTTCGACGAGCCCACCACCGGGCTGCACCTGCAGGACGTCCACACACTGATCGGCGTCCTGGACGGTCTGGTAGCTCGGGGACATTCGGTACTGGTGGTCGAGCATCACACCGATTTCATCTCGCATGCCGATTGGGTCATCGATCTCGGGCCGGAAGGCGGCGATAAGGGCGGGCGGCTGGTCGTAGCGGGCCCGCCGCTCGACATCGCAAGATGCGCCAAGTCCCACACCGGAGCCGAGCTCAAGCAGCTTCTGGCGATGTAACGTCGAGGCTCGCGCGCGCTGGAGCCGAGGAGTCGCCTAACCGCGCGGCAGAATCGTGACCTGCACCAGCTCTACCCCGGCGCGTTCGCGCAGCTCGGCGATCGTCTCCAGCTTGTACGGTTTCTCGTAGAACACGCGTCGAATGCCGGTGTTCACGATGGTCTTGAAGCAGTGGATGCACGGCGTGTGCGTCACGTAGATGTCGGCGTCGCCGATGGATGTGCCCTGCCTGGCAGCCTGTGCGATCGCATTGATCTCGGCGTGGATGGTACGGAAGCAGTTCTCGACGACTTCGCCGTTCGGATTGCGTGATTCGTAGATCTCGCAGCCGACGTCCAGGCAGTGAGGCATGCCAGCCGGCGCCCCATTGTATCCGGTCGCCAGGATGCTGCGGTCGCGAACGATCAGTGCCCCGACCTTCGCGCGCAAGCAGGTCGATCGCTCGGCCACCTCGCGCGTGATCGTCATGAAATACTCGTCCCAGCTAGGCCGATGATCCATGGACCGGGCTCTACCAGATGCGGCACGCCGGAAACAGGCCGGAGCGTCTCACGCCTCGAGCAGCCATGCGTATGCGCTGCGCAGGACGCGGCGGCCGCCGGTCTCCAGAATTCTGCCGTGCGACAGGATGACACGCTCGAAATCCCACTCCAGGATGCGATGGAGGCTGTCACGCGCCGCGGCCCTGTCGCGAAGCAGCAGCCATTCCAGCCACGTGGTGCCGTACTCGCCGCGCACGCCGGCAATGGTCAGTGCGGCCCACGTCAGCCACGGCGTGTCGCTGCCGGCATGGAACAGCAGATCGGCGGTGATCAGCGTCCGGCTCGAAGGATGGAAGAACACGACCTCATTCATGGCGGGGAATCCTGCGACCACCTCGTGCTCGAGCTCTGGCGACCATGGCGGATTACGCATCGGTCCCACGACGTCGCAGGGACCGAGATCCGGCCGCTTCTGTGGCAGTCCGCGCGCCACCCACAGCGACGCCTTCGGGTAGGCGCGTGCCCAGTCGCCGGCCCACAGATGATGGAAGCGGTTGGGCGCCACGATCCACCGCACGCTGCCGATCTTGTCGAGATCGCGACGCAGCGGATCGTCCAGCGGAACGGGCGAATGAAGCAGAAGGTCGCCCGCACCGGTGCGTACCACCGTCATACGCGACCCGAGCTCGATGCCGCCGGCGCGCAGCGGGTGATGACGGCACCACAGGCTTTCATCGATGCGTCTCAGCACGGGTCGCGCATACTCCGAGGGCACCGGGCTGTCGAGGCGTCTGCTGACCGCCGCAAGCGGTTGACCGAGCGCGGACCCTCGCCCATCATCGCGGCACGAGCGGGTGTAATTCAGTGGTAGAATGCCAGCTTCCCAAGCTGGACGTCGCCGGTTCGACCCCGGTCACCCGCTCCACTTCCTCGAGCTCCCAGGCATGAGCGAGACGTTACGCACCGAGACTGTCCACGGCGTCGGGCACATCGTCCTGACGCGTGCCGAAGAGTACAACACCATCACGCCGCGCCTGCGCGACGAGCTGGCCGCAGCCATCGACGCGGCCGATCGCGACGACGACGTACACGTCATCCTGCTTCGTGCCGAAGGCCCGGCCTTCTGTGCGGGTTACGGCCTGGACTGGTCCACCACCGGACAGGCGCGCGAAGACGCTGCCGCCAGCGCGGGACAGCGGCGCGTCTGGGACTCGGTCGAGGACATGGCGATGATCGGTCGCTTCGTCGATACCTACCTGAAGCTCTGGTATGCGCGGAAGCCCACCATTGCAGCCGTCCAGGGCTGGTGCATCGGCGGCGGCACCGACATGGTGCTGTGCGCGGACATCATCGTGGCGGGTCACGGCGCTTCGTTCGGTTATCCCCCGTCGCGCGTGTGGGGCACACCGACCACGGCGATGTGGGTCTATCGCATGGGCCTGGAGCGGGCCAAGCGCTATCTGCTGACAGGAGACGAGATCACCGCTTCGCGGGCCGTCGAGCTCGGTCTCATACTGGAGGCGGTGCCCGACGAGGACCTTCGCGAGCACGCCACCGCACTGGCGGAGCGGATGGCGCAGGTTCCCGTCAATCAGCTCGTCATGCTCAAGCTTCTCTGCAACCAGACGGCGGAGAACATGGGAATGGCCTCGACGCGGACTCTCGGCGTGCTCTTCGATGGGATCGCGCGCCACACCCAGGAAGGGCTCGATTTCGTCGCGCGCGCCGGAGACGTCGGCTTTCGTCAGGCGGTTCGCGAACGTGACGACAAGTTCGGCGACTACGGCAGCAGAAAGGGCAGGAAGAGCTCCGATCGTTGAATCGCGCGCGACGCGCTCGTAGCATCGGCTCGTGCGCTGCCCCACCTGCAAACAGCTGTTCGAGCCGTCTTCGAGCCCCTGTCCGCCCTTCTGTTCCAAGCGATGCAAGCTGCTGGACCTCGGCCGCTGGCTCGATGGAAGCTACGCGGTACCTGGTGAGCCCGCCTCCGAGGAGGAGCTGGCGGCGGAGATGCAACGAATCCTCGCCGAAAAAGGCGGACGCGAGAATTGATGACCTTCGTCCGCCCGGTTGTCCGGGTATCACCCTCGCGTTAGGCTGCCACGGCACCGGACGCTCCTGTCATGAATCGCTCCTACAAGTTCCTCATCGGCATCGGCGTCATCGTGGCGACCGTCGGCTTCCTCGTCTGGACCGCGGTAGACCAGACCAAGATGTACATGATCACCGTGGCCGAGTTCCTCAGCGCCGGCGACAGCTACGCCGGGGAGACGATCCGGATCGCGGGCCGGGTGGCGCCCGGGACCATGCAGTGGGACGTCTCGAAAAGAGATCTCCGCTTCACATTGAAGGACATCGCCCATGACGGCTCCGTCGACGTCTACTACAACGGCCTGCTTCCCGACATGTTCGCCGAAGACCGGGACGTCGTGGTCGAGGGGCCCTACACCGACCAGAAGCCGTTCAAGGCAACCACGGTCTTGACTGCGTGCCCGTCCAAGTATCAGGCGGAAGAGTGACGGCGTGATCGAGATCGGCAACCTGGCGCTCTACCTTGCGCTGGCCACCGCTCTGTACGCCGTCTTCGCCTGCGTCTTCGGGGCCCAGACGCGGCGCCGCGATTTCGTGGCCAGCGGCGAGCATGCGGCCTACGCCTGCTGGGGCCTGGTAGGCATCGCCACCATCGTGATGCTGCACGCCCTCATCACGAACGATTTTCGCATCAAGTACGTGGCAGGCTACTCGAGCACGACGCTGCCGCTCCGCTACACGGTCACGGCGCTGTGGGGCGGGATGGAAGGGTCGCTGCTGTTCTGGGTACTGATCCTGACTTCGTTTCTGGCGCTGGCGCAGTTCCAGAATCGCAGCCGCAACCGCGAGCTCATGCCGTACGTCACGGCCACCAGCGCCACGGTAGCCGCCTTCTTTCTGTCGCTGCTGGTCTTCGTGACGCCGCCCTTCGCTCTGCTGAGTCGGCCTCCCCTTGAAGGGACCGATCTCAACCCTCTGCTGCAGAACTACTGGATGCAGATTCATCCGCCTTCGCTGTACCTCGGGTACGTCAGCTGGACCATCCCGTTCGGGTTCGCCATTGGCGCCCTCGCCACCGGTCGGCTCGACGACCTGTGGATCCGCACGTCGCGGCGGTGGTGCCTTGCCGCGTGGTTCTTCCTCTCGCTCGGCAATCTGTTCGGTGCGCGATGGGCCTACGAGGTTCTGGGCTGGGGTGGCTACTGGGCCTGGGATCCCGTCGAGAATGCCGCCTTCATGCCGTGGCTCACCGGGACCGCCTACCTTCACTCGGTGATGATCCAGGAGCGCAAGGACATGCTGAAGGTCTGGAACATGACCCTCATCATCCTGACCTTCTCCCTGACGATCTTCGGCACGTTCCTTACCCGCTCAGGCGTCATCTCCTCGGTTCATTCGTTCACGCAGTCCGGCCTCGGCCCTTTCTTTCTATGGTTCCTGGCTTTCATCATCAGCGTCTCCGCGGCACTGGTGGTCTGGCGCATGAAGGAGTTGCGGCCTCGGCACAAGCTCGACAGCATCCTGTCGCGCGAGTCGGCGTTCCTGTTCAACAACCTTCTGCTGCTCGGCATCGCGTTCGCGACGTTCTGGGGAACCATCTTTCCGGTCCTGTCGGAGTGGGTACGCGGCGTGAAGATCACGGTCGGTCCTCCCTTCTTCAACCAGGTCAACGCGCCGCTCGGAATCGCCCTTTTGCTGCTCATGGGCATCGGTCCGATCATCGCCTGGCGGCGCGCTTCGGCCAGACACCTGGTCGAGAGCTTCCTGTGGCCGTCGCTGTTCGGGATCACGGTGGGGCTCGTCGCTTTCGTGCTGGGCATGCGCACGCTTCAGGCGTTGCTGGTGACCTCGTTCTCGGGCTTCGTACTCTACACCGTGGCATCCGAGTTCCACGCGGGTGCGCGGGCCAGGCGCGCCATGGTCGGTGAAAGCTACGGGGCAGCCCTTCTGGGCCTGATGCAGAAGAATCAGCGGCGATACGGCGGCTACATCATCCACGTCGGCGTGGTGTTCATGTTCCTGGGCGTGACGATGTCGTCGGTGTACCGCGTCGAGGAGATCCACACGGTCGAACGAGGCCAGGAGTTCGCGGTCGGGCCCTACACCTTGCGCTACGACGACGCCGAAAGCACCGAAGACGCGCACATGGCGAGGCTTGCGGCGACCCTGACCGTCTTCGAGGACGGCAAGCAGATCGACGTGCTGCACCCGGAGAAACGCTTCTACAAGCGACCGGAACAGCCGGCCACGGAAGTCGACCTGCGCTCGACGATGCGCGACGACCTCTACGTGATCCTCGGCAGCATCGACGAAAAACGAACCGCGACCATCCAGGCATACGTCAATCCGCTGGTCTGGTGGCTGTGGTGCGGCGGCGTGGTGCTGGTCATCGGCACCGGGGTCGCGGTCTTTCCCACGCGACGCGCCCGAGTCCTCGAACGAGCGCGTGAAACGGCAGCCGAGCGACGCCAGCAAGCGTGAAGCTTCCGGTTCTACTCTGTGCCGGTTTCCTGTGGCTCGGCGCCTGGACGGTCTTTGCGCAGGACGCCCCGATGTCGCGAGCCGCGGTCGAGGAGGCCCTCACCTGTCAGTGCGGCTGCGGGCTGACCGTCCACGCGTGCAATCATCTGCAATGCAGCTTCGCCATTCCGGTGCGCGAGGACATCGCCGAGTCGATGGAGCGCGGCGAGACCGGCCAGCAGATCCTCGCTCGTTATCGCGAAAAGTACGGTGAGAAGGTCTTGTCCTCGCCCATCGCCACCGGCTTCAACCTGCTGGCGTGGGTCGGCCCGTACGTCGCGGTCGGCCTAGGTGCCATTTTCATCGTCGTGGCGATCCGTCGCATGGCGCGTGCGCCGGCTCCCGGTCTGCCGGCCGCGCCCAAGCCTGCCGATTTGGATCGGAATGCGCAGCAGCGGCTTGCTCGCCTGCGCAAGGAAATGGAGGACATGGAGCAGTGACCTGGCTGGTGGCGATGCTGTTGGTGCTGCTGGTTGCCGGTCTCATAGCCGCGCCGCTGCTCCGCGCCGGCCCGGCCGCAGACGGCCAGGCTCGAGGCGCCGCCGCCGACGAGCTCTGGCATCGCGAAAAGGCCGTGGCCCTGCTCGCCATCAGTGAGGCCGAGTTCGATCGCGCCACTGGAAAGCTCAGCGACGACGACTATCAGGTACTCCGCGACGACTATGAAGGTCGCGCCCTGCGCGCGATGGGAGAGCTCGAAGTGCGAATGGAAGCGGCGCCCGGCCCGGCACCGGCGACCGCCCAGCGCTTCTGCAGCAGATGCGGCCGCGCCTTCGCCGCCGCCGACCGTTTCTGTGCCGGATGCGGCTGTGCCCGCGGCTGAACCGTCGGTCCGTGCTTGGTAATTGGGCCTCGCTGAGCTAGCGATAGCTCGTGGCCAGCGTCGACGCTCCCTCTCCACTGATCAGTTCCGTCGAGGACCTGGAAGCCACGTTCCATGCCGGCGCCAAACCGCGCGATCTGTGGAAGATCGGTGTCGAGTACGAAAAGCCGGTCGTCGACCGCGCCACGGGCCAGAGCGTTCCCTACCAGGGCGATCGCGGGATCCGCCGGATCCTCGAAGAGATGCGCGCGCGCAATCCGCAATGGCAGGGGGTGCAGGAGGGCGACAGCGTCATCGCGCTCCAGGACGGACTCTCGTCGATCACGCTGGAGCCGGGCGGACAGTTCGAGATGTCCGGACAGCAGTGCGATTCGCTGCACTGCGCGTTCGACGAGCTGCAACGACACGTTCGCGAAATTGTCACCATCGGCGACGAGCTGGGCGTGCAGTTCCTGGGGCTCGGCATCGTACCGAAGACGCCCCTGTCGCGTGTCCCGTGGATGCCCAAGCACCGCTACGAGATCATGCGTCGCATCATGACTCGCACCGGCCGTCTGGGCCTGCGCATGATGGGACAGACCGCGACGGTCCAGTGCAATTTCGACTATTCCGACGAGGCCGACGCTGCGCGAAAGATGCGTGTTTCGATGGCGATGGGGCCGGTGCTGGTCGCGGTCTCGGCCAACTCGCCGATCGTCGACGGCGGCGCCACCGGTTATCAGAGCTTCCGGTCCCACATCTGGACGGATACCGACCGCGATCGCTGCGGAGTGCTCCCGTTCGTATTCGAGACCGACGGGCTGTTCCGCGCGTACACGGAGTACGCGCTGGACGTCCCGATGTATTTCATCCAGCGAAGCGGCCGGCTTCACGAAGTCGGTGGAATGTCGTTCCGGCAGTTCCTCGATAAAGGGTGGAGCCAGGAAAGAGCCACGCTCGCGGACTGGTCACTGCATCTGACCACCCTGTTTCCCGAAGCCCGGCTCAAGACGTACCTCGAGGTCCGATCGGCCGACAGCCAGCCGGTGGACCTCATGCTGTCCACGCCGGCGCTGATGAAGGGCATCCTGTACGACGCCGATTGTCTGAGCGCGGCGTGGGACGTGGTGAGAAGATGGCGGCCGACTCAATTGCCCGCCATCCAGGACGAGGCAGCACGCAAGGGCCTGGCCGGCCGGATCGACCGGCTGTGTTTGGGTGACTACGCGCTCGAGTTGATCGCGATCGCGGAGCAGGGCCTCGCGCGCCAGCAACGGCGCAACGCATCGGGCTCGAGCGAGAGCATCTATCTCGAAAAACTTCGCGACGAGGTTCGTGCGGGTCGAAACCCCGCCACGCGTATCATCGAGCAATGGGAGGGTTCCTGGTCGGGCGACATCGACCGTCTGATTTCCCAATCCGCGTATCGAATCTGAGTTTCCGCTTTTCTACGTCTTGAGTTTCGGTCTTTCTTCGCCTATCTTCGCCTCATGGCCGGGACGGTCCAGGGTAGAGGGTCTTCGGGTGTTGCGCGCAGCTCTCAGCCGAGCCCGATCCTCGCGCCTGCTCCCGACGGCTTATCCGCGCGCCGCGCCGAACGCTGGCTGGACCTGCCAGCCGGCGCCTGGCAGCGGCGTCGGCTCTACGCTCTTCGTGCGCGAAGTGACGCCTTCCGCTTCGCCGGCGTCATGACCGGAGACATTGTCGTCATCGAGCCGGGAGCCCGCGAGCAACCGGGACAGGTCGTATTGTTGCGGAGCGCGCGGGGTCTGTCGCTGCAGCGCATCGCCTCGGAAGCTTCACCCAGCGCTCCTCCCAGCGTTCTGGAGCTTCCGCTGCGTCCCCGCAACAGCGACGGAACGAGAATCGTCGGGACAGTCCTGGCCGTCTTGCGACCGACTGGTACTGGGGCGTTGCGACCTGTGCGTGCGGCCACACGCCGCGCGCGAGGGGAGGTCGGTGAACGCGGCCCGTCTCGTGTATCGAAGCGAGACACGATGTCGGCCGCCGAATTCGACAGACTGCACCGGGTTCTCCATCGTGCCCGCGCTCATCTCCAGAGCCGTTGCGCAGGACAGGACGCGGTCGGATTGGCGCGTCAATGGCGGCTCCTTTCCGGATTGGCAGCATTGATCGATTGTCTGCGGCACGCCCACTCATCGACGCTGCAGGCCGCGCTGCTTGCCGAAGCGGGTGCGACGGCACGCTCGATCGAGACCCAAGTACTTGGAAAATAGAGGCTTCTCCAGGTTCGGGCCGATGAGTTTGGCTTTGCCGGCGGCGGCCTGGCCGCGCGTCGGGAAGCGAGACCGGTTCGCCATTTGGATGCCTTGGCGCGGGGGAATTAATCCCAATAATGCCTCGGCTCACTTTATTTCATAGCCGTGAATCTTCCATCCCTCGCTGCATGTGTGTTATATGACGCCCTGCATCAGGCACTGATGGCCTGAATGCTCGTCCCAAAAAGAGGAAACAATGGCCGACCGATTTGTGAACCTTTTCGAGCCGGACACCCTGCTGCCGGCACAATACTTCGCCGCCTTCTCGCGGGAAGGTGGTCTCGTTCGCGAGCGGCGCCTGATGCTCGCCGTGTTGCAGGACGCGGTGGAGTGCTACCAGAAGTACGCTCTTGCGCGAGATCCTCGCGGAAGACTCCTGTTCGAAGATGCTCAGGAATGGATCGAGTCGCGCGAGCGGGAATGGCCGTTTGCGTACGAGAACATCTGTGAAGTCCTCAGTCTGAACGCCGAATACATTCGTCGTGGCTTGTCGAAGTGGCGCCAGCAGCGCGGTCCGGTTCGTCGCTCTGCTGCCAAGATCGTCCCCTTGGCCGAGCGCCGCGCGTTGGACCCGATGGAAGTACTGGCGGAAGGGTTGCAGCAGGCCTGCTGACCTTTCACGTCCCATGAGACTGAAAAGAAGGCCCGCTTTCCGACGAAGGCGGGCCTTCTCATTTTGAGACGTTTCGGTCGTGGTTGGCCGAGGAGTCTACCCAGCTAACATCGGTCGGTATGCCATTCTGTGCTTCCACTACCGATTCGAGCAGCTCCGGATCCACCAGCGAGGTCCAGCCACGCCTGCCCAGCAGGTTCTCGGCTTCGGCAAACAGGCTCGGTTGCAACCCATAGATATCCTCGTGCACTTCAACAAGCACTCGTCCTCGATGCATGCCGACCTTTACCGGCTGATACAGAAAAACACCCGGCGTTCCGACAGGAACGAGGGGAAACAGGGATGCGATGTCCTCGTTGTAGAGACGCAGGCATCCATGGCTCACCTGCATTCCGACGCCCCAGGCCTTGTTGCTGCCGTGAATGCCGTAAGCGGGAAGCGAAAGCTCGAGGCGATAACGACCCAGCGGATTCTCCGGAGTGCCGCCAGGGATGACGTACTCGCTGAATCCGTTCTCTGCGATCCGTTCCTTCCGAATGGATTCCGGAATCGTCCACGTCGGATTGACCGTCTTGCTCGCGACGCGAAACGATCCTTGCGGCGTCTGCCAATCCTCGCGACCGAGCCCGACCGGCACAGTCATGACTCCCCCGTCCTTGGGAAAGTAGAACATCCGCATCTCGGGAATGTTCAGCACCAGTCCCTGGCGGGGAGCATCGGGCAGGATCCAGCGCGTCGGTACGACCAGAGCCTCCGCCGTCGGAGGGACCCAGGGGTCAGCCGACCGGTTGGCGAGAACCATCTCGTTGAAGCCCAGATCGAAGGTGCGTGAGATCTCCAGGAAGGTCTCGCCCTTGGCTGCAGTGTGCGTGCGCAGTCGGCCGATCACATCGGCGGACGCGGACAGCTCGTGGCGTGGGAGCGGTCGCCGCTCCTCGGTTGCCAGCTGTATCGGTCCCTCCGCGTCGAAGCCGCAGGCGATGCGTGGGGCGGTGAGAACCCACAGCGCGAAGATCGTGCCGGCATTTCTCATCCCTGACCTCTGCATCGGTTGCGGTATCGCCGTCAAGCTTCGGAATTCCCGAGAAGTGCCCGGAGCTCGTCGGGATGATGCACCGGGTTGCTGCAGCGGGACCCGCGGCAAAGATACCCGGTGGGACGGCCACCAATGCCTTCCTTGTGCTGCAATGCCGAGGGAAGGCCCTCCGCGATGGATGTTCCGTCCTGGACGACGACTGAAAGCTCCGGAACGTATGTCTCCAGTGCGGCGCGTTGGAGCCCTCCGCGCGACGCTTTGTCGCCGACGATGACGAGTGTCGACCAGCCACGCCGGTTCCGATCG
>Ga0196978_1001450_pt1 | contig 10376 bp, 10 predicted proteins | sample S3v_2013CmetaG_FD_155491 | JGI IMG/M metagenome (GOLD analysis project Ga0196978, IMG submission 155491) | Soil microbial communities from Anza Borrego desert, Southern California, United States - S3+v_20-13C | ecosystem: Environmental > Terrestrial > Soil > Desert | place: USA: California...
CCGCCGCGTGAAAGCGAAAGGAAAGGAATCGTACCAGCTCGTGCTCGACGTGACGCCTTTTTACGCCGAGAGCGGCGGGCAGATGGGCGACACCGGCGTGCTGGAAACCGCCAATGAAAAAGTGCGCATCCTCGACACGAAAAAAGAGAACGGCGTCACCGTGCATTTCGCCGAGCGCCTGCCGGAAGACGTGGGCAAAACCTTCCGCGCCCGCGTGGATGCGCCGAAGCGCCGCAGCACCGAGAGCAACCACAGCGCCACGCACCTGCTGCATGCCGCGCTGCGCAATGTGCTGGGCACGCACGTGGAACAGAAAGGCTCGCTGGTGAACGATGAATACCTGCGCTTCGACTTCTCGCATTTCAGCAAGGTGACGGAAGAGGAGCTGGCGCAGATCGAGCAGATCGTCAACGATAAAATCCGCGAGAACATCATCGCGGAAATTAAAGAGATGCCGATCGCTGAAGCGAAGAAGCTCGGCGCAATGGCTTTGTTCGGCGAGAAATACGGCGAGGTGGTGCGCGTGGTGATCTTCGACAAAAGCTACTCGATCGAATTGTGCGGGGGCACGCACGTGCCGGCCACGGGCAACATAGGTTTCTTCCACATCGTCTCCGAAGGCGCGGTGGCGGCGGGCGTGCGGCGCATCGAGGCCATCTCCTCGGTGAAAGCGGAGCAGTTCATCAACGGCCAGCTCGGATTGATCGGCCGCCTGAAGGAAACGCTGAAGAACCCGAAAGACCTGGAGAAAAGCGTGCAGCAATTGCTCGAAGAAAAAAGCGCGCTCGAGAAGCAGGTGCAGGCCCTGATGAAAGAAAAAGTGAAGAGCCTGAAAGCCGAGCTGCTCGGGAAAGTGCAGCAGGTGAACGGCATCAATTACCTCGCCGAGAAGATCGAGCTCGGCAGCGCGGAAGCGATCAAAGACCTCGCGTTCGAACTGCGCGGGCAGCTGGATAATTTATTCCTGGTGCTCGGCGCGGAGCTGAACGGGAAAGCATCGCTCACGTTAGCGTTCTCGGATAATCTCGTGAAAGAAAAAAGCCTCGACGCCGGGAAGCTCATCCGCGAGCTGGCGAAAGAGATCCAGGGCGGCGGGGGAGGACAGCCGTTCTATGCCACCTCGGGCGGAAATAATCCAGCGGGCATTCCGAAAGCGCTGGAGAAATCAAAAAGCTTCCTGCCGAATTAGAGCGGATCTCAAAAATGCCTTTTGGTCTTTGCTCCGGTGAAATAGCTGAGACAGTTAAAAGCGTTAAAAAGGAACGATCATTCCATCCTTTTTAGCGCTTTTCTTTTTTAAGAGATAAAGATCATTTCCAAACGGTCCCAAAGCCGTTCATCACTTTTCATCCTTCCTTCCAGGCGATCTGGACTGGTTAGCGGCATCTCTTGTAAGCGAATTAAAATCAGCCGAATAGGTTTTTTCATCCCTGCTTGCTCAGTATAGAAATCGAAAAATCTGGTCTTGCGCCCGGGCGGGGCTTGGCGATATTTTTCACCAAACCAACAACAGACTGCCTATGAAACACCTGTACACGAAAATGAAAATGAGCGCGCTGTTCCTGCTCACCTGCAGCGCAAGCGCCTCCGCGCAAACCTGGTGCACGCCGACCACCGCCGTACCTTACGCGCAAACGCAGCCCGGCATTACGCAGTTCACTTTGAATACGATCAACCGCACGTCCGGCGACCTGGAAAATTACCCGAACAACAGCTACGTGAACACCGGTCTTTCGACCACGCTCACCGCCGGCGGCACGTACCCCTGCACGATCGCCTACACGATCGATCCGACGATCTGTCCCGACATGAACCTGCGCGTGTGGATCGACCTCAACCAGGACGGGCAGCTCGACGACCCGGGCGAGACGGTGCTCAGCGTGAACAACCAGACCTCGCTCACGTACACGGGCAACATCACGATCCCAAACACGGCGATGAGCGGAACCACGCGCATGCGCGTCACTGCGAAGATGACGAGCAATGGCGGGCACATTCTTCCCTCGCCCTGCGACAACCCGGTGGACCAGCTGGGCTATCACGGCGAGTTCGAAGACTACACGGTGATCATCACTTCGCCGCAGGGTGTAAACGAGCAGCAGCTCGTGCAAAGCCTCTCGCTGTTTCCGAATCCGGCCACGGCTGAAGAAGCGCAGCTCAGCTATTCGCTCGAAGCGGGCGCGGCTGTCAGCGTGGAGGTGTACAGCGTCACCGGGCAAATCGTTGCCGCGCCGCTGAAAGAGCAGGAACAAACGCCCGGCGATCACAACCTGTCCTTGGCTGAACACGCGCTTGCGCCGGGCATGTATTTCATCTGTGTGCAAGCCGGCGAGCAGAAGCAGGTTCGTAAGCTCATCATTCGGTAGTAAATCAGTAGAAACGAAGCGCACGGCGGCGGGAGACCGGGATCTTCCGCCGCTGCCGCGCACCCGCACATGAGAACGATCTGCCTCCCTGCTTTTATTTTGCTGCTGCTGTCCGCCTGCGCCACCGATTCCGCGCCGCCGGCGATGAATTGCGAGAACGAGCGCGTCACCTACTCCGGCACGATCGGGCCGCTGATCGTCACGCATTGCTACGGCTACGGCTGCCACAACCAGGGCGCGACGATCGGCGATTTTACGACGTACCAGGGATTAAAAGCGAAAATCGACAACGGCAGCTTTCGCCTGCGCGTGCTCGATCTGAAAGTGATGCCGCCTTACGGGCACACGCCGCTTTCAGACTTAGAATTATTCCGGATCAGGTGCTGGCTGGAGGCTGGCGCGCCGGAGAATTAGTTACAAGCGTGAAAAGCCAAAAGCGTTAAAAAGGAGCGCTGATCGAAATCCTTTTTAGCGCTTGATTTTTCGTTTTCACTTCCTGTCCGTCATCTCCTCATCCTTCACGTCGGCGAACGTATTCCCGCTGAAGCGATTTTCTTTCCGGTTCAGCTTCTGTATGTCGTTCGTCAGGCGCACGACCTTATTGTTGAGCAGATCGCACTGCTCGAGCGTGAGCGGAGCGCTGTTGTAGTCGAAGGCGAAGAAGTACGGCGTGTCGGTGTATTCGCTGTTCTCGTTGTCGCGGAAGGTGCATTTCGTGAAGCGCACGTCGCTGCAATTGTTGAGCGTGATGGTGTTGCCTTCCAGCGCGCCGCGCAGTACGCAGCTTTCGATTTGCGCGTGCCTGCAGCCTTCGAGGATCGCGAGCCCGCCTCTTCCGCCTTGCAGCGTGCTCTTCCCGCAGGAAAAATACTTCGTGTACTCCAGCGTCAGCGCCGCGGCGCCGCTCATGAACGCGTTGCGCTTTTCCTCGCCGATCCGGCAGTTGTCGATCTTGAAATAGCTGCAATGGCTGATCTCGAGCACGCTTTTCGCGGGGTACGATTCCGTTTCGAAGGCGTACGACATCGCGAGGTTGCGCAGCGTTACGTTTTTGCAATCCTGGAAAATGAGGCGGCTGTTGTCCGAGCAAACCAGGCGCACGCTGTCCTCGCCTTCGAGCATGAAATTTTCCAGGACGTTGATCGAAGCGATGCCCGCCAGGTCGTACGTGCCGTTGCGCAGCACGACGTGCGTGTTCGATGTAAAAGCTTTCAGCAGGGAGTCGGCGCTGGAGATGACGAGCTTCTTCAGCGGGCCGGGCGTTGCGGGCTCGGGCGTGTAGGGCACATACGTGAACGTTTCATTCAGCGTGTTGATCCAGCGGCTCGCGCGGCCGCTCTGCGCTTCAGGAAAATTGAATTCGATAACGTTGATCGCGTAGCGTTTCGACAAGATGCCTTCGTAATATTCTTCCACCAAAATTTCTTTTCCGTAGGCGGCCTGCAATTTTATTCCGCGCTCGGACAGGGAGGCTTTGGCGCCGTACCCCAGGGGCAGCGTGTAGCGGTAGCTGTTTTCGCCCTGCGTGCGGCTGAGCTCGAGCGCGGCGTCTTCGAAATTGAGATGCGCCGAAGCATCCCTGCATACGACCGTGAGGTACGTGTAGATGTCGTACGCCTCGAACGGCTGCATCGTTTTCAGCATCGTGCCCAGGCTGTCGAAAGCGTTGCGGAAACGCTTGAGCTGTGCGGGCCCGCTGCTCATGCCGAAAGTCTGCGCCTGCGTTTTGCCGGTCTTCCAGTCGAAGGGCAGCTGGCAGCTGTTGCCGCGCAAACCGAGGTGATCGCTCAGCGCGACGCCGGTGCCGTTGATGTTCACGAACACGTGCGCGAGATCGAGCTGGCCGGCCCAGGGTTTCCCGCTGCTGATCTGCACGCCTTCGAAAGTGATCCAGCAATACGGCTCGCCGTCGCAGCCCACGTCCGCCTTCAGGGGCTTGACGCGGCGGATCGTATCGTCGGGGCAGCAGACGCAGTCCATAATGATCTCCGGTTGCCGCAGCAGGATCGCGATCGCCGAATCGGCCGTGCGCTGCGCCATGAGGTTCGATTGCTCGCTGCGGGCGGAGGTAAAAAGAAAAAGAAACAGGAAAAAGAGAAGAGCAGAACGCATGCGCTTGCGTGTTAGGTGAAGAGAAAAGTTCGGTAATTTTTTTTAAAGGATGCTGCTTTGCCCGTTTCTTCACAAAATACCGGGGCGAAAAATATCCGGCGACTTGCCGCTTGAGGCTTAATCGCCGTACGCAACAAGCCCGTATCCGGCTTTTTCGGCAAGAAGAAGAATTTGCAGCAATTTCTTCACACCAGGATCTTGCGCCATTTCCTGCTCGCGAATCAACTGCAGCTTTTGCCGAACGTGCTCACCGTTCCAGCGAAAATCGGAGTAATAATCGTAACGCTCTTCGATGAGTTTTTTCTGCTGCAGGCGAGAATAAACTTGGTCGTTTAGCTCACCGGCATGCTGCAAAGATGAGGGATCACCCGGGTGCGAGGGCAGGTGAGAAGGGATCAAATAAAAATCCAGCATGGATTTATTTCACCTCATGGGCCTTGTCCGTCTGCCCGTCCTCATCATACTCCTCTACAGACACCAGTTTCCCGCTCTCGTCGTAATTTTTCCAGCGCCCCCAGTGATTGCCGTTGCGGAACGCGCCTTCGCTGCGCACGCGGCCGTCTTCGTAAAAATACCGCGCGGGCCCGTCGAGCTCGCCGTTCACGTAGCTCACCCTGGCTTTGAGCTGCCCGTTGGCATAATATTCAGCGGCATGGAGACGTACGCCGTTCTTTTCTTTGGTGAGGCTGTAGGTAACACCGGCCTGGTCGCGGAAAAATTTCGTCGTCACGCTGTCTTTCGGATTAAAAAACACCTCGATCACAGTCGGCCCGCTTTTTTCTTCCGTGCGCTTCACACCGGGCTGCTTCACTTCCGCCAGGACGAGCGATGAATCGTATTTGATCACCTCGACGTCCGAAAGCCTTGTTCGCTCATCGGCGGAAACTGCGGCCGGGTTTTTTTTCGCGCTGTCGCCTACGCCGGGCGCATGGTCATTGCAGGCTGCGACGAAGCAGAGGCATCCTGCGAGGAACGGGATAAAATTCTTCATGCTCACTTTTTCTTTTTGCGTTGTTCTTTTCGACGCTCCTGCCGCGATTGCGGAGCCTGCACGTTCGCGTCCTTGTTCTGCGGCGGCGAAGGTGTTTTGCTCAGCAGGGCTTTGAACGGGTAGAGCATCTGCCCGCCGAAGCTTTCCGGTACGTCGTTGTCGGGAATGCCGAGCACGGGCTGTTTGTCTTTGGGAAGATAATAAGTCCGGAACAAAACGTCCCAGATCGCCAGCGCGGAGGCGTAGTTCACGCCGTAGCGCGCAGGGATGTTGCGCGAGTGGTGCCAGAAATGCGTCTCCGGCGTGATGAAAATGTAATTCAGGAAACCGAAACGCAAATTCACGTTGCAGTGCGAGAAGAAAGTGAGAAAATAACCGATCCAGATGTACCAGATCATGTATTCCGCCACCTTGAAGCCCAGCAGCCCGAACGGGATCCAGAAAGCCGGCTTCAGCACGAGGTACTCGCCCCAGTGAAAATGCCGCGTCGAAGCGAAGCCTAACGTTTCCTGCGCATGGTGGATCTTGTGGAACTGCCAGAGAAAGTTGACGCGGTGCAGCGCGAAATGCGCCAGCCACTGCAGGAAATCGATCGCGAGGAAAAAGACGACGAAGCGCACGAACAGGTTCGGCAGCATGCCGTCGAGATCGATCAGCGGCGTGGGGATGCCGGCCTTGTTCAGCAGGCTGGTCGTGATGAATTCCATCGCGCTGGCGATCGCGTAGAGGCCGATGATCATGATCACGAAATCGATGAAGATGACGTAGAGCAGGTCCGTCCAGAAGCCGCGGCGCTTGGTGAGCGGGTAATTCAACCTTTTCGGCAGCAGGGCCTCGAGCAGGAAGGTGGCGACGTAAACGATGAAAAGGTAGGAGAGCGGGTTGTAAAAAGAAGGATCGCGGAATGCGCTGACCGTGTACTCGACATAGTCGGCGAATCCCTGCGTGAACTTTCCCGCAATGGCATCCAGGCCAAATACCATTGCACGAAGATACTTAACAGCTTCTAGAATTTTCCAACGACCCGCCTGTGGCCGAACATGCGGCGCAGGGGACGGCGCTTGCGGCGGTATTTCTGGCTGCCGATCTTCTGCGCTTCGAGGATCAGCACCTCGCTGCCGCCGGGCGCGTAATTATTGATCGTAAGCGGGTGGTATTTTTTGTTCTTGTCCTTGAAGCTGAGCTGCACCTCGAAACCTTTCGGACCTTCCAGGCGCATCTCGAAATTTCCTTCGGCATCCGTCGTCACCACGCCCGCTTCACGATCGGCGTAAGCGATGCGGATCGCGGCGTTGGAGAGCGGCGCGCCGGAACGTTCGTCGAGCAGGCGCCCTTTGAGGATGATGCAGACGGAATCGTCTTCCAGGCTCGTCACTAAGGGCGCAGCGGCTGCAGGAGGCGCGCTTCCCGCGATCGCGGATTTCACGCCGAAAAGCGCCAGCACCGCCGCGGCGAAAGTTTTCGCTTTCAGCTCTAAGGTTTTTATGAAAGCGTAACGCTGATCCAACTGGTCGGGACGAAAGATGCCGCAGCGCTGCTGTCCAGCCGTGCTTTGCATATACGCGATCAGCTGCTCGTCGCTGTAGTGGCGGAAATCGGGGATGAGCTTCTCGCAGCCGTCGCAGTAGCGGTCTTTGCCCATCAGCGGCATGTCCTCGGGCGAGCGCTCGCAAGGGTAATAGAGGCGTACTTTTTCAGCCATCGGTGAGCGGATTGGTTATTGAAAAGTTAGAGCGATCTTCTTGAAAAGCAAAACAAAAAAAGCTCCGTTTATAGGATCGTAAAAAAATCCGGATTTGCGATCTCGGATATGCGCACTTGCCCGCCGCGAGTTGTACGATACATCCGAAATCGTCCATCCGAGATCCGAACTTCAAAAGCAGGGCGTGATGATGGGGCGCCAGCGCGGGACGGCGGCTTTTTTAGAAAAGGGATGGCGTTTGAGCGCGAGCGTGAGCGTTTCGCGGGAGGGGAAATAATTTTCTATTCGTTGCGGGAACCAGCCTTTGCGGTGGAATCGTAAAGTGACTTCGGCGTTTTTCATCGTGGAAGGAATGGGCAGCTCGAACAGCCCGTTGCTGCCCGTGCGGGTGCGGGCGATCACCTGGCCTGACGCATCCAGGGCTTCCACGTGCGCGAGCGCAAGATTTTTGCCGGAGCCTTGCTCGGTGAGCCGGCCTTTCACGATGCGCATGACCGAATCGCTTCGCTGCGCGCAGGCGGGCGCGACGATAAAGACCAGGAAGAGCGGAAGGAAAAGCAGGGCGCGTTTCATAGGCGTTTTGTTTTGATCTGCCTATACAACACGAACAGGTTACAGCGGCAGTTAAACGCCGGGAGGAGGAGGCAGCGGAATGCCGGGCGGGCCGCCTTTCTGCCACCAAAAATCATTTCCCGCTTCATTCATCACAAATGAAACGTAATAGTCGCCGACGTTCGTGCCCGGGCCGATCTCGATCGTTTTATCGGCGAGGCAGTAGCCGCTTGGGTCGTTCACTTCCGCGCGAACCTGCAGCGCCGCCCCGAACGTGTGCCGGCCGCTGATCCAGGACTCGTACATGTACGGCTGTCCATTGTAAACGTATGCCGGGTTATCATCCACCGGCCGCAGCCAGTTGCCGGCCAGGCGGTCTTTTCCCGAAGCATCGTAAACCGTGATCCAGACCATGTATGGTGTCGTGTTGAAGGTACAGGCGAGAAACATGAAGCGGTTTTTAGGTTACCGGCAAGGTAAATTATTTCCTCAGCCCGGATCGCCGGCGGCACAAAAGCAAAAACGCCCCGCATCGCGGGGCGTTTTGTTACGCTAATTTTTTCTTCAAATTCTCGTCGAGCGCCCCGAGGAATTCCTCCGTGTAGAGGTAGTGCTTGCCGTGCTCCACTTTATTGCCGTGGATGCAGACGGCGAGGTCTTTCGTCATCTTGCCGCTTTCCACGGTTTCGACGCAGACTTCTTCGAGGGCTTTGCAGAAGCGGATGAGCTCCTGGTTGCCGTCGAGCTTGCCGCGGAATTCGAGGCCGCGCGTCCAGGCGAAGATGGATGCGATCGGGTTCGTGGAGGTGGGCTTGCCGGCCTGGTGGTCGCGGAAGTGGCGGGTGACGGTGCCGTGCGCGGCTTCCGCTTCCATGATCTTGCCGTCGGGCGTCACCAGCACGGAGGTCATCAGTCCCAGCGAGCCGAAGCCCTGGGCCACGCTGTCGCTCTGCACGTCGCCGTCGTAATTTTTGCAGGCCCATACGAAATTGCCGTTCCACTTCAGCGCGCTGGCCACCATGTCGTCGATGAGGCGATGCTCGTACACGATACCGGCTTCCTTGTATTTCGCGGCGTATTCGTTCTCGTAAATTTCCTGGAAGATGTCCTTGAAGCGGCCGTCGTATTTTTTCAGGATGGTGTTCTTCGTCGAGAGGTACACCGGCCATTTTTTCATCAGGCCCATGTTGAGGCAGGACTTCGCGAAGCCGCGGATCGATTCCTCGGTGTTGTACATCGTGAGCGCCACGCCGTCACCTTTGAAATTATAAACTTCAAACGTCTGCGGCTCGCCTCCGCCTTCGGGCGTGAAGGTCATCGTGAGCTTGCCTTTGCCTTTGATCACGGTGTCGGTGGCGCGGTACTGGTCGCCGAACGCGTGGCGGCCGACGATGATGGGCGCCGTCCAGTTGGGCACCAGGCGCGGCACGTTCTGGCACACGATGGGCTCGCGGAAAACGGTTCCGTCGAGGATGTTGCGGATGGTGCCGTTCGGCGACTTCCACATTTGCTTCAGGTTGAATTCCTTCACGCGGGCCTCGTCGGGCGTAATGGTGGCGCACTTGATGCCGACCTGGTATTTCTTGATCGCCTCTGCGGCGTCGACCGTGACCTGGTCGTTCGTCTGGTCGCGGTATTCGATGCCGAGGTCGTAGTATTTGATGTCAACGTCGAGGTAGGGGAGGATGAGCTTTTCCTTGATGAATTTCCAGATGACGCGGGTCATTTCGTCACCGTCGAGCTCGACCACGGGATTGGCCACTTTGATCTTGTTCATACGTCGTTTTGTTGTGTTTGTGGGACGGTTCAATTTTGGAAGCCCAAACTTACGGAATTGGAGGGGAATAGACGGGCCCGGGAAGGAAAAAAGCAAGCGCAGGGATGCAATATCTTATCGGATTACTTTCCCCAATCACTAGGAAGCTTATCGATAGATTTTTCCTGTTTTCGACTAAAAAAGCGGCAGGAATGTTTTCAACAAATCTGTTTTTTCATCCATGCGCGAGCGCTGATAAAGATTTTCATCCCAACCTGCTTCATTTTTTAATGCTTGACGAGCTTCTTCGATCAGGTCCTCAAAAGTGTTTCTAGAATAAAAGTTTTATGTCAGGGAATGCCAACTGATAAGGGTTTTACACCCTGCAATTAATTCAACTTTTTACTCCTCCTCTCCAGCAACAACGTATCCCGCCACCGATCGCCCATCTTCCCGATCTTCTCTCTTCTACCGACAATGCGAAATCCGCACGCTTCATGCAGCCGCACGCTCGCTTCGTTCTCGGGAAAAATTCCCGCCTGCAGCGTCCAGATGCCGTTCGCTTCGCTGTCGTCCACCAATTTTTGCAAAAGCATTTTCCCGATCCCTTTCCCGCGCGCCGCCTCCGCGATGTACACGCTCACTTCCGCCACGCCCGCATACACGCAACGGCCCGACACGGGAGACAGCGCCGCCCAGCCGAGGATAGTTTGAGAATCATCCACGGCAACAAATCGCGCGAAAGGCAAATGCCCCGCATCCCATTTTTCCCAGCCGGGACTCTGCGTTTCGAACGTCGCGTGACCCGAAGCGATGCCTTCGAGGTAAATGCGCTCCGCCGCGTGCCAGTGGGCAGGCGTGAAGGGGAGAATGCACATCAGCATTTCTGAAACAAGG
>Ga0196978_1001457_pt1 | contig 10310 bp, 11 predicted proteins | sample S3v_2013CmetaG_FD_155491 | JGI IMG/M metagenome (GOLD analysis project Ga0196978, IMG submission 155491) | Soil microbial communities from Anza Borrego desert, Southern California, United States - S3+v_20-13C | ecosystem: Environmental > Terrestrial > Soil > Desert | place: USA: California...
GCGGAGATCCGCGCCCTTTTTATTTGAACCAACGCGGGAGTGCCGCGCTCAGCGATTTCTTGCGCCGGCGCTGGTAACGCCGGCGCGTCGTACGTTTTTCTGCTGCCGTGCGGTTACGAGCAGAACTTCGTGACCGGCACCGGCTCGCGGTCAGCCTTGCCTTCCCAGAACATGAGCTTCTCGTCGAGGCCCTTGGACGCGAGGTAGTCCTTCACCGCTTTCGCGCGCTGCTCCGAGAGCTCCTTGTTGCCGGCCTGCGCTTCCAGACGATCGGTGTGGCCGGAGATGATGATCGCGCCGACCATGACCTTGCGCTTCTGCACGTTCGCGATCATGCGGTCGAGCTCCTTCATGCCCGCTTCCTTGAGCGTCGCGCTGCCCGGATCGAACGCGCTGTTGCCCTGCACGTAGGTCTTCTGCTCGAACTGCGCGTACTGGGGCTTCGGCTTCTTCGCTTCGGGTTTGGCGGCCTCGGGCTTCGCGGCCTCGGGTTTCGCCTCGGGCTTCGCCTCCGGTTTCTTCGCGGGCGGCTTGATGGTGCGGCCGTTCACTTCCACGACCACGCGCCGGTTGGGCTGAAGGCACGTTCCCAGCTCTTCCGCCGACATCGACCCCGTCTCCGAGGTTGCGGCACAGCCGGCGAGCGCCAGCGCGGCAAAACAGTACAGCGTCTTTTTCATTTCGTCCTCTCCTCTAATACGAACCGCGGGGATGCGGTCAGTTTCTGTTTGTGTGCGTGAGGCGCATCGAGCGCCGCCGCCGGGTCTTACGTAATCTACATTGGAGCGCGGTCTGCGCACAAGCTTGACGCGTTGCCAGTGCGGCGCCCGCTGCTCCACAATGTGACACCCGCTCCCCCTCCTGCGATTCCGATTCTTCCCGAACGCCTGCTGCGTCGCCTCGTGGCGGTGCGCGCCGACGAGATGCGCGCGCTGCTCTGGTCGTTCGCCTACTTCTTCTGCCTGCTCGCGAGCTATTACGTGCTGCGCCCGCTGCGCGACGAAATGGGCGTCGCCGGCGGCGTTCGCAACCTGCACTGGCTGTTCACCGCGACGTTCGTCGTGATGCTGGCCGCGGTGCCGATCTTCGGCGCGCTCGTCGCGCGGCTGCCGCGGCGGCGCTTCATCCCGCTGGTCTATCACTTCTTCGTGCTCAACATTGCGGTGTTCTGGGCGCTGCTCACGTTCGACATCGCGCGCGAGCACGTCGCGCGCGTGTTCTTCGTGTGGATCAGCGTGTTCAACCTGTTCGCTGTTTCCGTGTTCTGGTCGTTCATGGCCGATCTCTTCCGAAGCGAGCAGGGGAAGCGCCTCTTCGGCTTCATCGCCGCGGGCGGCTCGGCCGGCGCCCTCGCCGGGCCCGGCCTGACGATTGTCCTTGCCGGGCCGCTCGGACCCGTGAACCTGCTGGTGGTCGCGGCGCTGCTGCTGGAGGCGGCGGTGTGGTGTGCGTCGCGGTTGGAGCGCTCCGCGCCGCGCGAAGCGCCCGCCGGCGGCGCACCGCCTGCGGCGCAAGCACCGCTTGGCGGCGGCGCTCTCGCCGGATTCGCGCTGCTGCTGCGCTCGCCGTATCTCGCGGGCATCGCGCTGTGGGTGCTGCTCCTCTCGCTTGCAGGCACGGTCCTGTATTTCCAGCAGGCGAACATCGTCGCCGCGGCCTCGGACGACCCTGCCGTGCGCACGCGCATCTTCGCATCGATCGATTTCGCCGCGGGCGTGCTCACGATCGTGGTGCAGACGGTGGCGACGGGACGGCTCATGACGCGCTTCGGCGCCGGCGCCGCGGCCGCGTTTCTGCCGCTCGTGTTCGCCGCCGGGTTCGCCGCGCTCGCGGCGAGTCCCGCGCTCGCGCTCGTGATCGCATTCCAGGCGATCCAGCGCACGGCGAACTTCGCGATCTCGAATCCGGCGCGCGAGGTGCTCTTCACGGTGGCTGCGCGCGAAGAAAAGTACAAGGCGAAATATCTGATCGACGGCGTCGTGTTCCGCGGCGGCGATGCCGCGAGCGGGTGGCTCTTCAACACGCTGCGTGCCGCGGGGCTCGAGCTGCAGACGATATCCGCGGTGACGGTTCCCGTTGCGATCGGCTGGCTCGCGCTTGCGCTCGCGCTCGGACGTGCGCACGAGCGGCGCGCGCGAGAGCGGAATTGACGCCGCCGCATCCGCGCCAGCATACTCGGCAGCACCCAATGGGCGTGCGCACGGACGAGGCCGTTCGCACGCGAAATCCAAGGAAGAAAAAATGCGACTGGTGACGTTTTCCGACGCCGCAGGCATGCGTGTCGGCGTTCACGACGCCGCGTCGGACACGATCGTCGATCTCACGGCGATGAGCCGGCTGCCGCGCGACATGACCCAATTCGTCGCGCTCGGCAAGAACGGGCTCTCGCGCGCGCGCCGCGCGGTGAAGAGCGGGGAGGCGCGAATTGCAGCCTCCAGCGTCAGGATCCACGCCCCTTTTCCGCGGCCGGCGAAGAACATCCTGTGCGTGGGCAAGAACTATCACGATCACGCGCGCGAATTCCACGCCAGCGGCTTCGACGCGAGCGCCGGCAAGGACGCGATACCCGAAGTCCCGATCATGTTCACGAAGTGGCCGAACTCGGTGATCGGGCCGAACGAGCCGATCCCGAGCATGAACGACTACACCGACTCGACCGATTACGAAGGCGAGCTATGCGTGGTGATCGGCGCGGGTGGCCGCAACATCGCGCAGAAAGACGCCTACGCCCACGTCTACGGCTACACGATCGTGAACGACGTGACGGCACGCACGCTCCAGAACCGGCACAAGCAGTGGTTCCTCGGCAAAAGCCCGGACGGTTTCTGTCCGATGGGGCCGTGCATCGTCACGGCGGACGAGATCGAGGACGTGACGCAGCTGCGGCTGCTGACGAAGGTGAACGGGGAAGTGCGCCAGGATGCGTACGTGAGCCAGCTCATTTTCGACATTCCCGCGCTCATCGAAACACTGTCGAAGGTGATGACGCTCGAGCCGGGCGATCTCATCGCGACCGGCACGTGCGCCGGCGTCGGCATCGGCTTCGAGCCGCCGAAATTTCTGAAGCCCGGCGACGTGGTGGACATCACGATCGAGCCCATCGGCACGCTGTCCAATCCGGTCGCCTGATGAAGCTCGTCAGATATCTCCGCGGCGGCGCCGTGCGCCTCGGCGCGATCGACGGTCAGGACGTCGTCGACCTGCTCGACGCGGCGCCGACCGGCACGTCCGCCGCGCTGCTCGCCGCGCTCTCGGACATGACACGCCTCATCGCGACGGGCGAAGAAGGCCTGCACGCGGTGCGCAACGCGCTCGCCGCCTCCCGCCGCAACGTCGCGAGCCGCACGCCGCTCGCGAACGCGCGCCTGACCGCGCCGATCGAGCCCACGCTGATCCTCTGCAGCGGCGAAAACTACTGGGACCACCGTGACGAGAAGCCGGAGGTCACGCGCAAGGATCCGGAGTTCTTCCTGAAAACGCCGCTCGGCGTGATCGGACCGGGCGATGAGATCGTGCACGACGAGCGGGTGACGCAAAAGCTCGACTACGAGACCGAGCTTCTGGTCGTCGTCGGCAAAGCCGGGCGTCACATCCCCGCAGCAGAGGCGCTCGAGCATGTCTACGGCTACTCGATCATGAACGACGTGACCGCGCGCGACCGGCAGGTGACGCTGCGCCCGGACGGCTCGTCCGTCTACAACCTCGGCCCCGGCAAGAACTTCGACACCTGCGCGCCGATCGGTCCGTGGCTCGTTACCGCGGACGAGGTCATCGAGCCGCAGATGCTTGCGCTGAAGACGTACGTGAACGGCGAGCTGAGACAAAGCAATTCGACCGCGAAGATGATCTGGACCTGTGCGCAGCTCGTCGAATTCTTTTCGACGTTCGTGACGCTGCAACCCGGAGTCGTCATCTCGACCGGCACGCCGGGCGGTACGGCGTGGGGCACCGATGCGCAGCTCGGAGGGAAGAAACCGATGAGGAGCGGCGTCGCGTCGCCCACGGGTTATCTTCAACCGGGCGACGAGGTCGTCTGCGAGATCGAGCTGATCGGACAGCTGCGCAACCGCGTCGCAGCGGCGCGATAACGACGGAGGAGAGAGCATGAGCAAGCTGAAATGGGCAGCAGCGGCAGTTGCACTGGCACTGACGGGCGCAGCGGCGAACGCGCAGGAAGCGTTCCCCTCGCGCGCGATCACCATGGTCGTGCCGTTTCCGCCGGGCGGCGTCGCGGACACCACCGGCAGGCCCACGGCGAACGCGATGGAGAAGGTGCTGAAGCAGCCCGTCGTCGTGCAGAACCGGCCGGGTGCCGGCGGCGCCGTCGGCAATGCCGCGGTCGCGAATGCGAAGCCGGACGGCTACACCATCCTGATGGCGCTCTCGAGTATCAGCGTCATCCCCGCGGCGGACCGGCTGTTCGACCGCAAGCCCGCGTACTCGCTCGATCAGTTCGCGCCGATCGCGCTCATCAGCGCCGACCCGACGCTGCTCGTCGTGCACCCGTCGCTGCCGACGAAAAACGTGAAGGAGCTGGTCGCACTGGCGCGTTCGCGCCCCGGAGAGCTCGCGTTCTCGTCCTCCGGCATCTACGGCGCGCTGCACATGCCGATGGAGATGTTCATGCACGCGGCCAAGATCAGGATGCGGCACGTGCCAACGACCGGCGGGGGACCCGCCATCACGCAGTTGCTGGGCGGGCATGTGCAGCTCACGGCAGGCGGGCCGGCCGCGATCAGCGGCCACGTCAAGGCCGGGAAGCTGCGGCCGCTCGCGAGCTGGGGACCCAGACGCCATCCCTCGTACCCCGACATCCCGACGTTCAAGGAGCTCGGCTACAACATCGAGTACCTGATCTGGGCCGGCATGTTCGCGCCGAAAGGCACGCCGGAGCCGGTGATGAAGGTGTTACGGGAAGCCGCGCGCAAGGCCGTCGAGGATGCCGAGTTCAAGCAGATGATGGCCAAGGTCAATTCGCCGGTGCACTACCTGGATGCGCCGGATTTCGAGAAGTTCTGGATGGCCGACGCCAAGCGCCTCGCGGAGGTCGTGAAAATGGTCGGCAAGGTGGAAGACAAGAAATAGACACTCTCGTCACCGCGGCGCGGCCGGGGTCCAGAACCGATGAGCGACGTTATGCCGGCCTGCGCCGGGGTGACGACTGATGCAGCTCCGGGAAGACCAGGCCTCCGGTCTCACCCTGGTCGCGCTCGCGCTCTTCGTCGCCTGGGAGAACCGGGCCTATCCGCTCGGTTCGCTGCAGGAGCCCGGCCCCGGCTATACGCCGCTGCTGATCGCCATCTTTCTTGGCCTCACCGGAATGCTGATCGTGCTGCGCGGCGGCGCCTCGCCGCGGCTCGCCGGGATGAAATGGCCCGAAGGCACGCGCGCCGCGGTGATCATCGCCGCGTGCGCCGCCGCCACGTACGTGCTCGAATCGATCGGCTACCGCATCACGATCGCCGCGCTCCTCGTGTTTTTCCTCGGCGTGCTCGAGCGGCGGCCGCCGCTCGCCGTCGCCGCCGTGGCGGTCGGCTTCTCGCTGCTCTCGTGGTACCTGATCGGCGACGTGCTGCGCGTGCCGCTGCCGCGCGGACCTTGGGGGTGGTGACATAGCGATGGACGGCAACGTCATCCAGAACCTGCTGCTCGGGTTCTCGGTCGCGCTGCAGCCGGAGATCCTCGCGTACGCGTTCATCGGCTGCATCGTCGGCACGCTCGTGGGGATGATGCCCGGACTCGGTCCGCTCGCCGGCATCAGCCTCCTGCTGCCCGCGACCTTCGGCCTCAACCCGATCATCGCGATGGTGCTGCTCGGCGGCGTCTACTACGGCGCGATGTACGGGGGATCGACGACCTCGATCCTCATGCGCATTCCCGGGGAGGCCGCGTCGGTCATGACGTGCGTGGACGGCTATGCCATGACCCAGAACGGCCGCGCCGGCGCCGCGCTCGCGATCTCCGCGCTCGGCTCGTTCGTCGCGGGCACGCTCGGCGTCGTCGGCCTGATGCTGCTCGCGCCCACGCTCGCGGCGTGGGCCCTGCGGTTCGGGCCGCCGGAATACACGGCGCTGCTCGTGATGGGATTCTTCGTGCTGGCCTACATGAGCGGCGGCTCGATGCTGAAGACGCTCGCGATGGCGGTATTCGGGCTGGTGCTCGGCATGATCGGCATCGACGCGATGAGCGGTTACACCCGCTTCAGCTTCGACGTGCTCGCGCTCTCCGACGGGCTGGGCATCGTGCCGGTCGCCGTGGGGCTGTTCGGCATCTCTGAGATCCTGATCACGGCGGGGCAGAAGGGCGCCGCGCGCGTCGCGCGTCCGAAGCTGCGCGAGCTCATGCCCTCGCGCACCGAGCTCAGGCAGTCGCTGGGGCCGATCGGACGCGGCAGCGTGCTCGGCTTTCTCATCGGCATCATCCCCGGCTCCGCGCACATCATCTCGTCGTTCGTGTCGTACGGCATCGAGCGTCGCATATCGAAGACGCCGGAGCGCTTCGGCAACGGCGCGATCGAAGGCGTGGCGGGTCCGGAATCGGCCAACAACGCCGCGGCGACCGGGGCGTTCGTGCCGATGATGGCGCTCGGCATACCCACGGGCCCGGTAACCGCCGTGATGATCGCCGCCGTGATGGTCCACGGCATCTCGCCGGGACCGACCCTCATTCAGCAGCAGCCGGAGCTCTTCTGGGGGTTCGTCGCGAGCATGTACATCGGCAACACGGTGCTGCTCATCCTGAACCTGCCGATGGTGGGATTGTTCGTGAATCTGCTGCGGATCCCGTACTCGTACCTGTATCCGGGCATCCTGTGCTTCTGCATCGTCGGCTGCTATTCGGTGTCGAACAGCGTGGTCGACGTGTGGATCATGCTGGTGATGGGCGGCATCGGATACGTGCTGCGCAAATTCGGCTACGACCTCGCGCCGGTCGCGCTCGGTCTCGTGCTGGCGCCGATGCTGGAGCTCTCGCTGCGCCAGTCGCTCGCGCTCTCCGCCGGCGACTACCTGATCTTCGTGCAGCGCCCGATCGCGCTCACGATGCTCGTGCTGGGCGTGATCCTGCTGCTGCTGGGACTGAAACCCCTGCTTACGAAGAAGAAGGACTGGCGCGATCAGCTCGACCAGGTGGCCGAAGAGAAGCCGTAGGGGGCCGCGAGCCCACCATCGCGGTGCGCCACCGGCGCACCCTACGAGAAACCGTAAAGCCTCTCCGGATTTCGCACCAGCACCTGCTCGCGCACCTTCTCATCCGGGATCCACTCGAGCAGAAGATCGGCGAGATCGCCGTCGTTCGGCATCACACCTTTGACCATCACGTGCGGCCAGTCGGTGCCCCACAGCACCCGCTCGGGTGCGGCCTCGATCAGCGCGCGCGCGAAGGCGATGGTGTCGGTGTGCGGCATCGCCTGCGCCGAGATGCGATACGGCCCGGTCAACTTCACCCAGCACCTGCCGCTTCGCATGAGCCGCAGCATTGCCTGGAATCCCGCCTGCGCGAGTCCCTTGTCGGTCTTCATGTAGCCGAGGTGGCCGAGCACGATGTCCGCGGGGAAATCCGCGAACTGCGCGTCCATGTCCGCAAATTCGTCCGCGTGCATCAGGAATTCGACGTGCCAGCCGAAGCGCTTCACGCGCCGCGCGAGCGGCGCGAGCGTCTTCATGGGAATGACACCTTTGTCTTCGGCGACATCGACCACGTTCACGCGCACGCCGCGCACGCCTGCCGCGTGCAGGCGCTCGAGCTCCGCGTCGGAGATGTCGTCTTCGACCACCGCGACGCCGCGGCAGCGCTCGCGTCCGAGCTCGCGCATCGCGCCGAGCAGCACCGTATTGTCCGTGCCGTATACGCTGGGCTGCACGAGCACCGCGCGCTCGACGCCGAGCGTATCGAGCATGTGCCGGTACGCGCGCAGGAGGGCATCGGGCGGCGTGTACACGCGCCGCTCCGCGTACGGGTACGTGGCGATCGGGCCGCAGACGTGCGCGTGGGTGTCGCACGAGCGCGGCGGGAACGTAATGCGCGGGCGGCGGGGTTGCGGGTCGTACGCCGCGCACAGCGGCGCGGCGGCGGACGCCGCATGGGGCGGAGGTTTGTTCATGAGACGCGGAGGGGCCGTTTATACTCGGCGCGATATTAACTCAGCCCCCGCTCCCGGCATGTCGACAGGCCGTATTCTGTGGATCGCTGCAATGATGTTGTCGTGCGTGACGTCGCTTCGCGCAGCGGACGTCGGGCGCACCGGCGGTCCATTCGTGCCGACGCCGCAGGCGGTCGTCGACGCGATGCTCGAGGTCGCGCGGGTGGGCCCGTCGGATTTCGTGATCGACCTGGGCTCCGGCGACGGCCGCATCGTGCTCACGGCCGCGCAGCGCTACAACGCGCGCGGTCTCGGCATTGACATCGACCCGGAGCTCGTGCGCGAGAGCAATGCCGAAGCGCAGCGACGCGGCCTCGGGGGCCGCGTCGCGTTTCGCCAGCAGGACGTGCTGCAGGCGAAAATCGGCGACGCTTCCGTCGTGACGCTGTACCTGCTGCCGGGCATGATGCAGCAGCTCCAGGCGAAGTTCGCGAGGGAGCTCAAACCCGGCACGCGCATCGTGTCTCACGATTTTCCGTTCGGCGACTGGAAACCGGATCGCGAGGTGAGCGTCGAGGTGCCCGAGAAGTACGGCTCGCCCGGACAGTGGAAGTCGACCGTGTTCTACTGGATCGTGCCGGCACGCGTCGCCGGCGTGTGGAAGGTCAGCGCACCGGAGTTGTTCGAGAAGCCGCTCACGCTCTCGATGGATCAGCAGTTCCAGTTCGTGAGCGGCGGCTCGACCGACGAGCCCACGAAGCTCGCTATCTCGGAGGGCCGCGTGCGCGGCCAACGCGTGAGCTTCAAGCTCACACTGCCGGGCGGAACGTTCGAATTCCGCGGCGTGATCGAGCGCCGGCGCATACGGGGCGAGGCGGTACAGGGCGCGCGTACCGTGCCCTTCACTGCCGAGCGCGCCGACACGGCGACGGCTGAGCTGTCGCGGCGCACCGACAAGTAACCGCCAGCGCCGCCAGGCGCTTACTGAATGAGTGATGGTTACCGTCGTGCGCAGGCGACACGCGCGGCTCGCTTTGACGTGCTTATTACGATGGCATTGCGCGTAACGCGTTGTCATATCAGCGTTTGCAGCTCGCGGCACGAGTGTTGCGAAGCAAACCGGGCGCGCGAAACGGCGACGCGCGATGCGAGGCACGGGGTGTCGAACACCGGGATCACACGTTTGGCTGCGACGGCGATCGCGCTCGCGCTCGTTGTCGCTGCGCCCGCCGCGGACAAACGCCCGTCAAGCACCGCGGACAAGCCGGTCGGCACGACAGCCGCGCGGCCGCCCGTGCTGTTCGATCCGCACGCGATGAACGCGATGTTGCGCGCCGACCGCGACAAGGATGGCGTGCTGAGCCGCGAAGAGCTGGACCATTACGACCTGTCGCTCTCGCGGCGCTTCCAGGACGTGGACGCCGACGGTGACGGCCGGCTCACGCTGTACGAATTCGAGAAGCTGATGGAGCCGCCCGAGACTTCCGCAGCCCGTTGATCCGCGGCACGGGCGTTGCTCCGCGCTTCTCATACGAGCGCGCGGCGCTCTCTTTGCGAAGGACCGAACATGACTCGACGCCACTACACACGCCTCGGTGCGGTGGTATCGCTCGTGGCGCTGCTCGCAGCGGGCTGCGCCGCGGATCGATATCAGCCCGGCGGCGCCGACGCGGGGCCCCGCGGCGCGACGGGCTCGCTCAACACGAACGAGTCCAACCCCGCCAGCACGCATCCCGACCGCATGCAGCCCGCGGCGCGCGGTGACAACCCGAACCTGCCGAATCCGGTGACGCCGCAGGCGGTGAACGAAAGCGCACCACAGCCGCAGGGATCGTTCCGCGATCCGACGAACGCGCCCGGACGGTAACGAGCGCCAGGCCGCCGGCTCCGGCGGCTTTTCGTTTCTTTAGTAAGATGGCGCACCTTCCAGCCTAAAAAGGCAGGTGCGCCATGCAATCGCCTTATCGCGCCCGACTGGCGCACACAGCTCTCGTCGTCTGCGCCGCGCTGCTTGCAGCGTGTGCCGCGCCCGAACCACCGCTTCCCGATTACCGCAACATCGTCGTCGCCGCCGATCGCCTGGACGCCGATCGCGTGCTCGACCAGCGCCGCAAGCCCGAGCAATTGCTCGAGTTCTACGGCGTGCGCCCCGGCATGCGCGTGCTCGACGTGAGCGCGGGCCGCGGCTACAACAGCGAGCTGCTCGCGCGCGCGGTCGGACCCGCCGGCC
>Ga0196978_1001458_pt1 | contig 10310 bp, 6 predicted proteins | sample S3v_2013CmetaG_FD_155491 | JGI IMG/M metagenome (GOLD analysis project Ga0196978, IMG submission 155491) | Soil microbial communities from Anza Borrego desert, Southern California, United States - S3+v_20-13C | ecosystem: Environmental > Terrestrial > Soil > Desert | place: USA: California...
GACCTCGATTTTCTGCCGCGTCACGCGTTCGATGCTGCGAAGCAGGGAATGCTCGCGCGGCTCGGTCAGCGTGATCGCGGTGCCGCTGCGGCCCGCGCGTCCCGTCCGCCCGATGCGGTGGATGTATGCCTCCGGATTGCACGGCAGATCGTAGTTGAAGACATGGGAGAGGTGCCGGATGTCCAGCCCGCGCGCGGCCACGTCGGTGGCAACGAGCAGATCGAGCTTGGCAGCGCGAAACCGCGTCATCACCGACTCGCGCTGGCGCTGCGGCATTCCGCCGTGCAAGCCCTCGGTTCGGTAGCCGTGCGCGCCGAGCGTTTCGACGAGCGAGTCCACCTCCAGGCGCGTGCGGCAGAACACCAGCGCGGACTCGGGGGCCTCGATGTCCAGCACGCGCTGCAACGCGGCTTCCTTGTGCGCGCGCGAAACGACGTAGGCGATCTGACGAACCAGCGGCACCTTGCCCGACGGCTGCTCGCGAGCGATGGTGATGCGCTCCGGTTCGCGCAGATGCCGCTCGGCGATCTTGCGCAGGCGCGGCGGCATCGTGGCCGAGAACAGCGCGGTCTGGCGCGCCTTCGGCGCCTTCTCCAGGATCGCATCGATGTCCTCGGCAAAGCCCATGTCGAGCATCTCGTCGGCTTCGTCGAGCACGACGACCTGGATGCCTTCCAGGCCGAGCGTTCCTCTTCGCAGGTGGTCCAGCGCGCGTCCCGGCGTGGCGACCACGATGTCGGCGCCGCGCTCGAGCGCGCGAATCTGCTGCGGCATCGAGGCGCCGCCGTAGACCGGCACGACCGTGGTGCCGCTGCCGCGTCCGTATTTGTGGATGGCCTCGGAGACCTGCATCGCCAGCTCGCGAGTCGGCACCAGCACGATGCCGCGCGTGCGGACAGCCGCCGTCCTGCCGCTCTTGCGGCCCGCGGTTGCGGCGGCGGCCGGGGCGCCGGAACGAAGGTTCTGGAGCATCGGAAGCGCGAACGCGGCGGTCTTGCCGGTACCGGTGGCCGCCTGGGCCAGGAGATCCTTGCCCGACAGAATCAGGGGAATGCACTGCAACTGCACGGGCGTCGGCTCCTCGTAGCCGAGGCCGGTCACGGCGGTGACCAGTGCTTCATCGAGGCCGAGAGCGGCGAAGGCGGAAAGTTTGGAGCGAGCAGTGCTGGGCATCGCTCATCCGATCATCGCAAGGCCGGAAGGACAAGGATACGCGGGGTGCGCATTGCCTTCTCCGGAATCGAGCCGTCGTAGGCCTCAATCCAGCTCGAAATCCACCCGTCCCTGGCGCTGCTCCAGATCCAGATAGACCTGCTGCGGCGGCTCCTCTCCGGTGCGAACGGCGTAGCTCGCGCTCGGAAACAGGCGCGCGAACCGGTAGCTGCCGTCGCTGCGGGTCCGCCGCCGACGCCAGCGAGACTCCTCCTGCGCGCGAAGCTGCACGATGGCGCCCGCAACGGGCAAGCCGTTCTGGGTCACGACGCCGAGCACGCGTGCCAGCGGCACCGAGTGGATCGCCGCCGCGGCATCCAGATCGAACCCGCCCTTGGTGCCGGCAAACGAGTGGTTGCCGTAATCGTCGATCTGATCGCCCGCATCGGTCAGCCGCACGAACCGAACCAGGTCGAGCCCGAGCGCACCGATGTCGAAGCGGTCGCCGCCGCCGGCTGCATCCAGCGGATCGATGCCGTTGCTCGACGTCGCGTAGACCGGCGCCTGTCCTGCCAGACCTGCCCCGCTGCCGGCGTCGAAGGGAAACGCCAGCCACTGCCGTCCGTCGCGGCTGACCTCGACGAACGCATACTCGGTAAAGACCGGGCCCGGGATGCTGCCGGCATGGAACGCATTCTCGAAGATGACCAGGTCGTCGCCGGGACCGTCGACCACCGCGTTGTCGTCGAAGGAGACGACGATGCTGCCGCCCTTGCCGAGCGAGACGACGTCCAGCGACCCCTGCTCGTCGCCCAGGCCCTCGGGCATGCCCAGCACGATGCCCGGCAGCTCTTCGGCGCCAAAGCCCGCGCTGGTGCCCGGCGCGAACTCGCGCACGCGATCCAGCCACGCATCGCCTTTGCGAGCAGCCGAAAGCTCGGCTGCTGCGCCTGCCGGCACGAGGCCGGCAAGCGCAGCGCACACGCAGGTCTTCGCCAGTGGCCTCATTCCGCCGCCGGCTCGCACACCATCCGCAGCACGTCGGTATCGTGGCGGGTCGGTGATCCGCTGGCGGTGGCGCGCACCTTGACGAAGCCCTTGCCGGGCCGCGTGCCCTCGGCGCGCAGCTCGATGCGGATGCCGTCGGTGAAGACGCAGGTCGGCTCGGTGATCGGCGAGTTGTTCTGCAGGTAGATGGCCCCCTGGCCGACCAGCGACCCTTGAGGCCTGGACGCGACCAGCTGGAAGTTGGAAATGCCGGCGGGGTCGCAGTCCGCGAAGCGGTCGTCGGGAACGTTGACGCACAGGCCCACCGGGAAGGTGCAGCCGCCGTCGGCTGCGCCGTCGGCATCGCAAGCGGCGCCGTCCTCGCAGATCGCGAACTTCGCAGGCCTGCCCGGAGCGGTCTCGACCAGCGTGGCTCCATAGAACTCGTGCACGCACTCGCTGGTCTCGGATCCCCTGCCCGGCACCAGCGTTTGGATCGGGACCAGACGATGCACGCTCTTGTCGTCGTCGTCCCCGCTGAAGGAAGACGCCAGGAAGCTGACGCGCAGCTGATCCGGTCGCACGTCGACGCCGCCGCCGTAGGCCGGAAAACTTCCTCCGCCGTCGAGCCCGGTGACCAGCGGCGAGGGCGATCCCGTGACCGGCACGCGCACGATGGTGTCGTTGCCGGTGACGGCGAAGGCGCCGTCGGGCAGGACGGCCACGTCGATCGAGCCGTGCGAGAAGGTCGGGCCGGAGATGGTCTGCACGAACGCGCCGTTCTCGCCGTACTCGTGCAGCGAGTTGTCGAACGTCCCTTCGTGCGACTCGGCCACGGCAAGATGCTCGCCGAAGCGGACGATGCCGCCCGTGTAGTCGAAGCCGCCCGCGAACGTGCTCATCGCTGGCGGGTTCGCCGACAGGTCGACCTCGATGATGCTGCCATTGCCGGCGCCCGCCGCGTCGGTGATCAGCAGATTGCCGTCCAGCGGAGTGATGCCGAAGGCGAACGGGATCGACCCTGGCGGCAGCAGCTCGTTGCCTTCGTCAGCCGTGTCGGCCACCGCGTCGCCGGCGAAGACGAAGACGGTATCGCCGGTGGTGGCGCCGGCATAGTTGCCGCCGTTGTCGGTGACGTAGAGCAGGTCGGATTCGCGGTCGTACCAGCAGTCGCTGATCGCGTTCAGCCCGGTTGCCACGATCACCTCCTGCCCGCCCTCGGTCAGGAAGTGGATGCTGCGCGTGGCCGGCGCCGGCGGAAACGCCTGCATCGGACCCACGCCCACGTAGACGCCGCCGTTGCCTTCGGCGATGCAGCCTTCGGTCAGCTCGGACAGGACGCTGCGGCCGTAGATGTAACCTGGCGCCGGCTCGGTGGCATGCGAAGAAAACGCAACGAACGACATCGCGGCCGACGCCGCGAGGACGAGACGATTCATGATGGCTCTCCTTTCGGCCCACGCCGAAACGGGCTTCAGGCGGCACGACCGAGCAAGGAGAGATCCGGCGAATTCCGGTTCCGAAACGACGGGAAGCAGGCGGCGCAGGTCCCGGTCGTTCCTCCTCCCACGGAAGGCACAACCCTGCGAGCCTCACCGGTATCCTGACTCGGGGCTTGTCCTACTTGCCGCGCCTTCCCGGGCCTTGCGGCCCAGTGGCATCGTGCGGCGTTCGTAACCCCATACAGTTGCGGGGCAGTCGAGGCCTTTCACCTCGTTCCCGGCGTGACGTTTCGGTGCTCTTCGAAGAGCGCCGGCCCGTCCACGTAACGGCTCGCGCACGCAAACTAGGCGCCCGTTGCGGGCATGTCAACGCATGCGAAGGCGGCTTTGCCTTCACGGTCTCGGCAGGTATACGACGTGGCGCCCTGCCGTGCCGGCAGCGGCCACACACGCTGCGCGCTGCGCGGCACGACCGACACAGAGGGACGATTCATGGACGGTGGAAAGCTCGTCGCGCGCGCCTTGAAGAAGGCGGGAGTGGACTGTGTATTCACGCTCTCGGGCGGCCATGTCATGGCCATCTACGACGGCTGCCTGAACGAAGGCATCCGCGTCATCGACGTGCGCCACGAGCAGGCCGCCGTGCACGCAGCCGATGCCTGGGCGCGCCTGCATCCCGGTCGCGTCGGCGTGGCCATTCTGACCGCCGGACCCGGCGCCACCGACGGCGTCACCGGCATCGCCAATGCCTGGCGCGCCAACTCGCCGATTCTCGTCTTCGGCGGCCAGGGACCTCTGGTCAACCTTCGCCGCGGCTCGCTGCAGGAAATGGATCACATCTCGGTCATGCGGCCGATCACCAAGTGGGCCAACGCGTGTTACGCGCCCGATCGGCTCGGCGAGTTCACGGAGGAAGCCATCCGCTACGCGCTCTCGGGCAATCCGGGCCCGTCCTACCTCGAGGTCCCCATCGACGTGCTCGGCGGCCCCGTCAACATGGAGACGGCCTACTGCCCCGAGCCGATGGCACCGCCGCGGCTTCGTCCCGAAGAGCGCCTGATCCGCGAAGCGGTGATGATGCTGAAAGAGGCCAGGATGCCCATGGTCATGGCCGGCACCGGTGTGAAGTGGTCGGATGGCGCGGGCGCGCTCAATCGTTTCCTGCAGGCGACGAAGATCCCCTGCTACACCAACGGCATGGGCCGCGGCACGGTGCCGCACGACTCGCCCTACTTCTTCAACCGCACGCGCCGCGACTACATGGAGCTGACCGACTGCGTGCTGCTGGCCGGATCGCTCCTGGATTTCCGCATGCGCTTCGGAAAATCGATTCCCGCGCACGCCAAGATCATCCAGATGGATCTGGATGCGACGCTGGTGGGACAGAACCGCCGTGCCGACGTCGGACTGGTCGGCAACATCGGCCTGATCTTCGAGACCATGCTCGAGGTGATGGAAAAGGACGGCATCAAGCTCAGCTTCCAGAGCGTGGTCGACGAGTGGCGCGCCAAGGAAGTGGCCGAGGAAGAAGCTCTTGCCAGCCAGCTGACTTCTGATGAGGTGCCCGTCGATCCGCTTCGCCTTTGCAAGGAGATCGCCGACTTCGTCTCCGACGACATGATCCTGATCGGCGACGGCGGCGACATCGTGGCCAAGGCCGCCAAGGTCGTGCCGATTCCGAAGAACGGGCTGTGGATGGATCCGGGCCCGCTGGGAACCCTCGGCGTGGGCATGCCCTTTGCCCTGGCCGCCCAGCTCGCGCACCCCGACAAGCGCGTGCTCATCATCTACGGCGACGGCAGCTTCGGCCTGAACGGCTTCGAGTACGACACCGCCATCCGTCACAATCTTCCCATCGTCGGCATCATCGGCAACGACGCGGCCTGGGGACAGATGATGCGCCCGCAGGTGATGATGTACGGCCGCGAGCGCCTGGTGGCCACCGAGCTGGCCCCGACCCGCTACGACAAGGTCGTCGAGGCCCTGGGCGGCTACGGCGAGCTGGTAACCGAGCCGCACGAGATCCGCCCGGCCCTGGAGCGCGCCTATGCCAGCGGCAAGGCGGCATGCATCAACGTGATGATTCGCCGAGATTTCGACTTCGGCGGCGGCATCTACGTCTAGGTGACCCCGGGCGTTGGCCTTTTGCGGCGCGGACGCGCGCGCAACGGGCCATCGGCGGCATTGCCGGCCCGGGCGCTGCCCGCGGCGTACGCCTGCGCTCGCTTCTCGGGCCGCGTCTTGCGGTTGACCCGTTGCGCGCGGTCCGAAGGGACGGCGCGGTGCGTGACGGCTGGGCAGGACAGCCCTCCTGCTGTACTGAATGACGGCTCAAAGGCCGGGCAGACCGCCGAACCTCTCCTCGATCCACATCTTTTCGGTCCCGCGCAACGTCGCATCGGAGCGCGCGCAACGGCCTGGTGGCAAGGCGCCCGGCCCGCAGACGAGCGCAGGCGTACCTCCTGTAGCCGCAGCGAAGGACCGGCCGGGCAACGCAGCAACCTGCCGCTGCGCGCGTGTCCGCCAACCGGGAGCGCCCCCGGGCCGGCAACGCAGCCGATGGCCCGTCCCGCGCATGCCGGCCAACCGGCGCAACCCGTTGCTCGTTTTTGCCAAAGCCGTTACGTTGTCCCAACTCCGGCCGCCGAGCGACGGCGTCGGCCGCGAGAACCAACCCGGGCAGCGCCCGGCATCAGCATTGGGGGTTTTTACATGTCCAGATCGGATGTTCTTCGCATTTCGGCGCGGACCGGCGTTTTTGCCGTAGCGCTTGGTCTCGTTTCCATGACCGCTCCGTCCATCTCGGCCGCCGAGATCACCGGCGCCTGCTGTTTCGCTGCCGGCGGCTGCCAGAACGTCGTCGGCCCCGGCCAGTGCACCGGCGGCACCTACCAGGGCGATTTCACGAACTGCTCGATTCCGGGCACCTGTTCGGCATCCTCGACGACGCTGCCGCCCTTTGAGTCCACCACGACCAGCACCACCATTCCCGACATCGGCGCATGCTGCGCGTTCGGCGATTGCTTCGTGTCCACGGAGGCAGGCTGTCAGGGCGTCTACCAGGGCGACGCCACGACCTGCTCGCCCACGACCTGCTCGATTTGCGGCAACGGCAGCCGCGAGGGCGGCGAGGAGTGCGACGACGCCGACACCGCCGACGGTGACGGCTGCGACAGCGACTGCCAGGAAGAGGAGTGCTACGACTGCATCGAGCCGACCTCATCGACCATCGTCGGCATCGACGGCGCCATCGGCGGCGGCGTTTCCGTCTGCACGCCGCAGAACGCCGTTGCGTGCGACGACGGTGAGGTCTGCACCCTCGGCGACACGTGCCAGACCGGCACCTGCGTCGGCGAAGGCGTGCTCGTCCCCGCTGCCTGCGAATGGGTGATGGTCGGCGGCGACCCGGACAAGAACGTCCAGTCGCGCGTGCGCGGCAACGCCAGCGTCACCGGCGACATCTGCGGCGACACGGACCGCATCGGCGACTCGACCGACATCGACGGCGACATCGTCTCGGTGGCCACCAGCGGCAAGGGCATCACCTTCGCGGCGGCGGCCACGGTCAGCGGCGACGTCATCACCGACGGCGCCTCGGTGGTCGGCAAGCCTCGCGGCACGCTGCTGCCGGGCCTGAACACCGACGAGGTCCCCGGCGGTACCACGGCCAACGGCAATCCGAGCCCGGATTACGACACCACGGGCAACAGCCCGCGCGTGGAGGACTGCGACGACGCGCAGAGCGACGTCGACAGCGGTGCGGCAGCGGCCGACGCGCTGCCGGCCACCGAGGACCGCGGTGACGTCAAGGTCAAGGGCAACCAGACCCTGGTCATCAACGCCACCGTTCCGGGCGGACTCAACGTCATCGACTTCGAGCGCCTGCTGACGGGCAACAACGCCACCATCGAGCTGAACGGCGGGGGCAATCCCAACACGATCTTCGTGTTGCGCATCGAGAAGAAGTTCGACGTGCGCTTCCAGAGCCAGATCCTGCTGACCAACGGAACCCAGCCCTCGCACGTCCTGTTCGTGGGCCACGGCAAGTGCAAGATCGGCGAGGAAGTCGTCGGTGCGGGCACCATCATCTGCCCCGACGGCAAGCTCTCGCTCGAAGAGCGCGTGCAGTGGTCGGGCGCGATCCTGGGCGGCCGCAAGCGCGTCCAGCTCCGCGACAGCGGCGAGCTGATCCACGCGCCGCTGCTGATCGGCATCCCATAACCGGCACGCGAGCTTCCCGCTCGCAGGCCGCATGACAAGGGGCCGGCTCTCGACGAGAGCCGGCCCTTTCTTTTGGAGAACGCCACGCATGGATTTCGTCTCGGGCAACTGCCGAAAGGACGATGCCGGGGAGCGCGGATGGTTCGTCGGCCACTTCTTCGGTGATGGTGGCGATCTGCGCTTCACGACCGACGTCGAAGTGAAGTGGGCTACGCATCCGGCCGGTGACACGCGTCCGGCGTGGAGCCGCAACCGCACCGCCACCACGATCTCGATCCTGATCTCGGGTCGCTTCCGCGTAAGCTTCGCTGGCGGTGACGTCGTGCTGTGCGAGCAGGGCGACTACGTGCTGTGGGCAGCAGGCGTGCCCCATCACTGGGTGGCAGAGGAGGAATCGACGATCGTGACGGTGCGATGGCCGTCGCTGGCAGGCGACAGCCAGAGCGTGCCGGCTCCGCGCTAGGGCCGCACCAGGAAGTCCGGCCGGGCGTGCCGGCCGTGCTCGAAGCTCGGCCAGGCAGGGTCCACGGTAAGCACCTCGATGCCACCGGCATCGCCTGCGACCGTGTCCTCGATCTTGGCTCCCGTCAGGCTGGGGTTCCATGCCATCGCGCAACGCTGCGGAATCTGCAGCTCCAGCCCGGGCGCCGCAATCGCCTCGCGCGCGCGATATCCCGCCAGTCCTCCCTGATGATGACGGTCGATCTCCGCGCCGTGGCCGCTGCTCAGGTAGGCCGCGGCCAGCGCTTCGTAGACCGACGCCAGCGTGCGGCCGGGAGCGGCAGCGTTCCAGCACGCGGCCTCGATCCGCGCCAGATCGTGCTTCTGCTTTTCCTCGGCCGGCGTCGGCGTGCGGAAGTAGACGAATCGCGTGGCACTGGCGACCAGCCCGTGTCGCCGCGCGCAGATCGCCAGCATCGCGCGCGAGCCGAGCGCCGCGGCGGTGGGAAGCAGGTGCCGGAAACGCGCCAGTCTCTCGTCGCCGCCTGCCTGCACGAGCAGCGGCTCGATGCCCGCGGCCATCAGCGCACCTGCACAGCTGGCGGCTAGCTCGTTCTCGCTCCAGTGCGGCCGGGCAGCTTCGAGGCTGGCGGTCATGGCAGCGGCGGCTTCGCACGAAAGCGTGCGGTAGCGGGCCATCTCCTCGGGGGTCAGGCTGAGCTTGGCGAGCTGGAGCCGTAGCGGAAGCTCTCGTTCGCCTGGCAAAGGCCGGTCGCTGGCGACATCCCGGCCGCCGGCAGCATCGGCGACGAACTGCTCGCGCAGCGCCGCCTGCTGCCAGGCGTGGCTCCAGCTCGTGAAGCCGTCCGGGAACCCTTCGCTCTGCAGCCGCGGCGCTTCGATGACGTCGGTGACGATCACGGCCTGCTCGGCGGTGATCAGGACCTCGGCGATGCCGGTCTCGGCGGCCGTCAGGACCACGTTGGATGCGCCGGCGGTCGCCCACGCGTACCAGTCGCTGCCGCGAAGGCGGACGCCGCCGAGATCGTTCTCGCGTATCGCCGTCCGTACGATGTCGAGCTTGCGCGCAATCTCGTTCATGCCGGCACCCGAGCTACGCACCTCGGCATTGGCTCCGCGCCGCATTCGGCGCACGTCCTGCGACTGCCGGATCGCGCGCCGTTCATGCCGGTACCCGAAGCGTTCCCGTGCATTGCGGAAACTCGGCGGCGTACGCGGCCAGAATCGTGCTCGCGACCTGACGCGCCCTGCCGCTCTCGGCCACAACCACCACGGAGCCTCCGAACCCTCCGCCCGTCATGCGTGCGCCGAAGACTCCTTCCTGCGCCGCCGCAGCCTCGACGAGAAAGTCGAGCTGGTCCACCGACACTTCGAAATCGTCGCGCAGCGATCGATGCGACTCGTAGAACAGGCGGCCCACTGCCGGCAGATCGCCCGAGCGCAGCGCCGCGACGGTTTCGGCTACGCGCGCATGCTCGGTGACGACGTGACGCGCGCGCCTTTTTTCCGTCTCCGGCAGCGCGGCCAGACGGTGCAGATCCTGCGGCGTGATCTCGGCCAGGAAACGCACGCCGAGACGGCGCGCCGCCGCCTCGCACTGACTGCGACGCTCGTTGTAGCCGCCGCCGGCGTGCGCGTGCTTGACGCCGGTATCGATCACGGCGAGCTCGCATTCTGCGGGCATGGCGACCTTCTCGAAAGCCAGCGAGACCGTGTCCAGATGGATGGCGCAACGCTCGTCCCCGACGCTGGCCGCCATCTGGTCCATGATGCCGACGCGCGCGCCGACGAATTCGTTCTCGACGCGCTGGCCGATGCGCGCGATCTCGACGTCGTCGATGGGCAGGGCCGCCAGCTCGCGCAGCGCGCGCAGCACGGCGACTTCCAGTGCCGCGCTCGAAGACAGCCCGCTGCCGACCGGAACCTGGCTGGTCAGGCGCAGATCGAAACCTGGGAACCGATGGCCGTCACTCGCAAGCGTCGCAGTGAGGCCGCGAACGTAATCGGCCCAGTCGTCGCAACGCCTCTCCTGCCCGATGCGGTACT
>Ga0196978_1001460_pt1 | contig 10298 bp, 11 predicted proteins | sample S3v_2013CmetaG_FD_155491 | JGI IMG/M metagenome (GOLD analysis project Ga0196978, IMG submission 155491) | Soil microbial communities from Anza Borrego desert, Southern California, United States - S3+v_20-13C | ecosystem: Environmental > Terrestrial > Soil > Desert | place: USA: California...
GCAAAGGCGCGATCGCGGCGGACGCGCTCGTGGTTTTCGGGCGTAGCTGCGTCGGCGACCGACTGACGGTTCGAGCACGGAAACATCGCGCTCATCCTGTGTAAGGGAGAGTGAGCAGCCGCATGGATCTCGGTGCCGTAATCCAGCAGTACGGTTATGCCGTCGTGTTCGCGGGCGCGCTCGTCGAAGGGGAGACCGTGCTTGCGCTTGCCGGCGTTGCCGCGCGCCGCGGATACCTGGACCTCGGCTGGGTCATCGCGATCGCGGCGTTTGCCGGGTTCATCGGCGACCAACTCTACTTCATGCTGGGCCGCAGATTCGGGCCGACGCTCCTGCTGCGGTTCCCCCGGCTTTCGGCAGCGGTCGAGCGCGCCGACGCAATCATCGAGCGCCACGAGACCGCGCTGATCCTGGGCGTGCGGTTCATGTACGGCTTGCGCGTGGCAGGACCGCTTGCGTTCGGCGCCGGCCCCACGCGGTGGTGGCGCTTTGCGGTGCTGAACTTCATCAGCGCGATGGTGTGGGCGCCGCTCTTCACCGGTGCAGGGTACGTGCTGGCCGACGCGCTCGAAGGCATGCTGGGCGATCTCGAGAGTATCGAGCACCTCGTATTCATTGCCGTCGCTGTCGCTGGTTGCGCGTTCTGGCTGATGAAGCCGCGCGTCCGGACGGCACGGCGACGAACGCGGCCGAGCGAATGAGCAGCGCGTTCCATTAGCACAAACAGGAGCGGCCGCACGACTTCGGTGCGCGCGCATTCTGAAGCCGCGCGCTGGTGTATGTTCGAACCCAGATTCGTCGAACACCCCCGATGTTGACGCTTTACCTTCTCGTTCTGACCGCATTGAGCGGCACCGCTGTGCGCGCCGGCAACATGGTGCTCGTGTTGTACGCGGTCAAGCTCGGCTCCTCCGCTTTCGTGATCGGTTTGCTCGGCGCCATGTTCGCCGTGCTGCCGATGATCTTTTCGATGCCCGCCGGCAAGCTCGTCGATCGCTACGGCTCCCGGCCGGTGCTGGTGTTCTGCGTGGCGGGCAGCGGCCTGGGATTGCTCGTGCCGTGGGCGCTGCCGGGCTTCACGGCGATGTTCATCGCGGCGGCGCTGATCGGGCTTTCGCTCGCCATGGTGGTGCCGTTGCAGAACCTGATGGGCCTCATCAGCACGCCGGAAACGCGCGCGCGCAACTTCGCGAACTTCAGCCTCGGAATGGGGACCGCGAACCTGCTCGGACCGCTGATCGGCGGTTTCTTCGTCGATCTCGCAGGCCCGGCGGCGACCTGTCTCTACCTGTCGCTGCTCAACGTCGTCGCTGCCGCGATGCTCATCGCGTGGGGAGGCCGTCTGCCCCGCGCATCCGCGGAAGCACGCGCCAAGGCCAAGGCGGCCACGGGCAGCGTGTTCGCGATCCTGAAAATCGGCGCCGTCCGACGCTCGGTCGCCACCAGCAGCCTGCTCAACACCGGCCGCGACCTCTACCAGGTCTACTTCCCGGTCTACGCGCACGGGATCGGGCTGTCCGCATCCCTCACCGGGATCGTGCTCGCCACGAACTTCGGCGCCGAGCTCACCGTGCGCCTCTTTCTCTCGCGCCTGCTGAAGAAGCTCAATGAGGAGCAGCTACTCTCGTACTGCTTTTTCGTCGGTGCCGTCGCGCTGGTGCTGATGCCTTTTTTCGAAAGCGTGTATGTGCTCGTCGTGCTCTCGTTCATGCTGGGGCTCGGCATGGGCTGCGGCCAGCCGATCATCACCATGCTGATGTACAGCTATTCGCCGAGCGGCCGGACAGGCGAGGCGCTCGGGCTGCGCATGACGTTCATTCACCTGACGAAGCTGATCGGTCCGATTGCATTCGGTGCGATCGGCAGCGCCGCGGGCCTGGCTGCGATGTTCGCCGTAGAGGCGGCCGTCCTGGCCGGCGGCGGCTGGCTGAGCCGGCCGAGAACGCGTCGGCAGCCTCCCGGCACCCCGTAACGGGGCTGCCGGTACCTAGCCATATCGAGCGCCTAACCGAGCCGCTCGGCGAGCGCGACGAGCTGCCGATGCACCTCGGCCGCGATCGGGATGCCGCTCCTGCGATTGCGCTCCCGTTCGCGGAACGCCCGCTCGGACGGAATGCGCACGGGCTCGCCCGGATCGAGCGGCGGCGTGCTGCGGATGTTTTCGACGAGATCCTGCAACGCGGCTTCGAATTCGCCGCGCGGCATCAGCACTTCCGGATCGAACACGAGGAACATGAACGCGTAGTCCTGCTTCGGCGCGTACGCTCGCGCGGAGCCGGCCAGCAGACACATCGCCTGGATGCCGAGCGAGAGCGCATAGCCGCGATGGCCGCCGAACGCGAACACGCCGCCTTTGAGCGCTTCGTCCGGATCAGTGGTCGGAGCGCCTTGCGAATCGACGGCAATGCCTTCGGGCAGCGTTTGCGCGGTGCGCGCGCGCAGAATGATCTCACCGAGCATCATGCCCGCGGTGCCGAGATCGATGATGAGCGGATCTTTCGGCCCGGGAAACGCGAAGGCGATCGGATTCGTCCCCAGCGCAGGCTTGGCGCCGCCATGCGGCAGCACGAGATGCGTGCCGGTCGCGAGATGGATGCCGACGAACCCTTCGCGCGCGATATGCTCGAGGTAGTACGCGTTGCGCCCGCTCATCTGGCTGCGGTACATGCCGACGATCGCGATGCGGCTCTTCTTCGCCTTCGCGATCGCGACGCGCATCGCCTGATACACCGCGTAATAACCGACGTTGTTGCCGCCGTCCATGAGCGCCGAGATCTCGGTCTCGTGCGCGACGCTGACCGGACTGCGCGGCTCGTGGGTGCGCGGGCTGTCGTTGATCGTGAGGATGCGCGGCAGGCCGGCGAAGCGGTAGCCGCAGAGCGCAGCGTCCACGAGATGCGCGGTGATGACTTGCGCCTGTTCGTCCGGGAAGCCGATGGCGCGCAGCGCCCTCACGCCGAGGGTCGTGGCTTCCCCGATGCTCAAGATGATGTCGTTACTCATGCAAATATCCGGCGGTCGAAGCATATATGACGGCACGCCCGCCGTTCGACACGCGCGGGGCTTTCAGCGCTTCTTCGCGGCAAGCAGGTGCTCGATTCTGGCGCGCGTCCACGCCGGTGCAAACATCTCGACGAAGTCGAACGCGAACAGCGGCAGGTGACGTTTGCGATGGATCGTCACGCGCGTGACGCTCGGCGGAAAGAGATTCGGTGTCTTGACCGGCACCACACCGACATCGCGCGCCGGGTCGTATTCGATCTCGGCAACGATGGCGAGGCCGAGCCCGCGCTCGACACACGCCTTCACGACATCCGTATCGATCGCGCTCAGGATCACGTTCGGCGTCAGCCCCGCCCGGGCGAATACGTCGAGCACGGTCCGGCGCGCGGATATCGAGGGCTCGAACGTGACCAGCGGATGCTTCGCGACGTCGGCCAGCGAGCGAATCCGCTTGCGCGTTATCGTGTGATCCTTCGGCGCCAGCACGATGCGCGGATAGCGCCGGCACTCCAGCGCCACGATGTCCCGTGCATTCCGATCGATGCTCGGCGTGACGCCGATATGCGCGGCGCCGGAAGTGAGCGCCTGCGCGATCTGCTCGGCGTTCCCGTGCTGGAGCGTCACGCGAACCTTCGGGTATTTCTCGGCGAACCGGCTCAGCACCTCGGGCAGAACGTAGCGCGCCTGCGTGTGAGTGGTCGCGATCACGAAATGACCGCTGTCGACCAGCGCGGCAGAGCGCGCGAGCACCCGAATCTGCTCGATGTCGAGCAGCGCCGACTCCGCGCGGGCGACCACCAGTTTCCCCTGCGGGGTGAGATCCACCAGCCGGTTCCTGTCGCGCACGAAGATAGTGAGCTGCAGCTCCCGTTCGAGGGCGAGGATCTGCTGGCTCACGCCCGGTTGGGACGTGTGCAGCCTCCGGGCCGCCTTCGAGATGCTGAGCCCGTTGCCTGCGACCTCGCGCAGATAGAGGAGCTGCCGCAGATTCATATAATCCGCGATGATAGGCCATAAGCACCAAGTTCTATCTGTTATGGCGCCCTTACGCTACGCTCACCGCGATTACACGGAGCTCCCGCATGACTGATGCTCGATTGCTCGTCGAGAACAAACCGCCGATCGCGGTCGTGACGCTGCACGAACCCGAGAAGCGCAATCCGTTCAGCCCCACACTCGTGAAGGAGATGATCGCCGCGCTGAACGACATTGCCTCGAACGACGAGATCGTCGTCGTCATTTTCACGGGCGCGGGCTCCGCCTTCTCCGGGGGCGCCGACCTGCGCGAGATGCGCAAGGCGACGGCGCTCGAGGACCGCGGCGAATACGAGCACATCCTCACGCTGAACCGGCTGGTCTGGAACTACCCCAAGGTAACCATATCGGCGGTCAATGGCCCGGCGCTGGGGCTCGGCGCGGCGCTGATCGGCTGGTCCGACCTCGCCATCGCCGAAGAGCGTGCGACCGTCGGTTACCCGGAAGTGCGCGCGGGCATCGCGTCGGCGACGGTCATTCCGGCGCTGTTGCGGCTGATCGGGCGCAAGGCGATGAACGAGATGCTCTACACCGGGCGCGCGGTGACGGCGGCGGAGGCTTATCGGCTCGGGCTGGTGAACCGCGTGGTGGAAAACGGCGCGTCGCTCGCGGCTGCGACCGAGCTGGCTCTCGAGATCGCACAGAACGCGCACCACGGCCTCGCGTTCACGAAGGAAGTCGTGCGCACCGCGACCGACATGGAATACGGCAAGGCGCTCGAGTACGCGCGCGACATTCGCGTGATCTCGCGCCTGCACCCGAAGTTTCAGGCGCGCATCGACAACTACCTCGCGAATCGCGAAGCCCGCGGAGACAAGAAATGACCCAGCCGCTGGAAGGCGTTCGGGTCATCGATCTGACGTCGGTGCTGTCGGGTCCCTTCTGCACGATGATGCTCGGCGATGCCGGGGCCGACGTGATCAAGGTCGAGTCGCCGAGCGGCGATCAGGCGCGCACCTGGGGGCCGCCGTTCTGGGGCGACCAGGGTGCCGAGTTTCTCGCCGTCAATCGAAACAAGCGCTCCGTCGTTCTGGACCTGAAGACGGAGGCCGGGCGCGAGGTGCTCTTCGAGCTCTGCAAGACGGCGGACGTCTTCGTCGAGAACTACCGCCGCGGCGTTCCCGAACGCCTGGGCATCGACTACGAAGCCGTGCGCAAGGTGAATCCGCGCATCATCTACTGCTCGATCTCGGGCTTCGGCGACAGCGGTCCGCGGCGCGAGCAGGCGGCCTACGACTCGGTGATGCAGGCCTTCGTCGGCATCATGCACATGACCGGAGCGCCCGGCACGCCGCCCACGCGCGCCAGCGTCTCGATCTGCGACATGAGCGCCGCCATGTATGCGAATCAGGCGATCCTGCTCGCGCTGCTCGCGCGCGAGCGCACCGGCCGCGGCCAGCGCGTGGAAGCGTCGCTCTTCGAGGCGCAGGTCGCCTGGCTCGTTTTTCGCGCGGTCGGTTACTTCGCGACCGGCAAAGCGCCGGCGGGCAAGATGGGCTCAGGCTCCGCCCATCTCGCGCCGTACCAGGTTTATGCGACAGGCGACGGCGATCTCATGGTCGCTGCGCTCAACAACACCCTCTTCGAAAAGCTCGCGCGCGCGATTGACATGCCCGAGCTCGCCGCCGACCGGCGCTTCGCCACCAATGCGCAGCGCGTGAAGCATCGCGAAGCGCTCAACGCGCAGCTCACGCCGCGCTTCGCGCGGCACAGCGCCGCCGAATGGGAACGGCGCCTGACCGCCGCCGGGGTGCCGTGCAGCCGAATCAACACGATCGAAGACGTGCTGCTCGACCCGCAGACGGCGGCCCGCGACATGATCATGGAGCTCGAGCACACGAAGCTCGGTCGCATCAAAGTGCCGGGCATACCGATCAAGCTTGGCGACACGCCCGGCAGCGGACGACGCGCACCGCCGCTCCTGGGCGAGCACCAGCGGGAAGTGCTCGCCGAGCTCGGACTGTCGCGGGAACAAATCGACGCTTTGTCCACGAGCGAGGCCGGCCAGCGTGCTGAATCGTAAGTTCGCAACATTTCGTCGCGGGGGTGACGAACTACCGCGTACCAGGCAACGCGAAAACGCCGTGATGAAGGCCGCCATCCTTTGGAGGACAGATTGAACAAGATTGCACGTCTCGGCTTGTGCACTGTGATTTGCACCGCGCTGGGCTCCGGCGTCGCGATGGCGCAGGGCTGGCCGGCGAAGCCGGTGCGCGTCGTGGTGCCGTTCGGTCCCGGAGGCGGCGCCACGATTCAGGGGAGACTGATCACGGACGGTTTGCGGCCGGCCCTGGGAACCTCTTTCGTCATCGACAATCGTCCGGGCGCAGGCGGAACGATCGGTGCGCAGCTCGTCGCCGACTCGCGGCCCGACGGCTATACGATGCTCTTCACGACCTCGACGCTCGCGGTCAACGCGACGCTGCTGGCGGACACGCTGAAGTTCGATCCGAAGAAGGATCTGGCGCCTGCGACGCTCGTCTCCACGGGTCCATTGGTGCTGTGCATTCACCCGAGCATTCCGGCCCGTTCCGTGAAGGAGCTGATCGCGCTCGCGAAGAAGCAGCCCGGCAAGCTGCCGAGCGGCGTGAACGAGATCGGCAGCACGGGCCACCTCGCGGCGGAGATGCTGAAACAGCTCGGCGGCATCGACACGACGATCGTGCCGTACAAGGGCGGCGGTCCGGCGCTCGTGGGGCTGCTCACCGGCGAGGTGGCGTTACTGTTCGTGACGCCCGCTGTCGCCATGCCCCAGCTGAAAGCGCAGCGCGTGCGGGGCCTGGCCGTAACCACGCCGAAGAGCGTGGCCGCATTGCCCGATCTGCCGCCGGTCACCGCGACGATTCCGGGTCTCGAGATCGGCGTCTGGTACGCGATCTTCTTCCCGAAAGGTACGCCGCCGGAGATCGTCTCGAAGCTCAGCGCCGAGACGCGCAAAGTGCTCCTGACCGAAAGCGTGCAGGCGTTCTATCGCACGCAGGGTCTGGACGCCGTCGGCGGCTCCCCGGAGTCGCTGCGGGATTATTTCGAGAGCGAGATCGCGAAGTACGAGAAGGTGATCCGGCAGGGCAACATCAAGCTGTAGCCGGGTGGCGATGACGCAACTACCGGCTCCCGCGTTCAACGCCGATTCGAAACGGTTCTGGGAAGCGGCGCGCGAGAATCGCTTGCTGGTCAGCCACTGCGACGCATGCACGCGGCTGTTCTTCCCGCCGCGACATCTTTGCCCGCACTGCTGGTCCGACAAGATCTCCTGGCGCGACAGCGGCGGCGCCGGCGTCGTATACAGCTTCACGATCATTCACCGGGCGCCGGTTGCGGAGTTCGCTCCGCGCGTGCCGTACGTGGTGGCCCTGATCACGCTCGCCGAAGGTCCGCGAATGATGGCGAATATCGTCGGCGAGGACGCGCTCGAGACCCGTGTCGGCGATGCGGTCAAGGTGGAGTTCGAGCCGCGCGCCGACGGCTGGAAGGTGCCGCAATTCCGGCGGAGCGCGAGGTGATCGGCGCGCTGCGGCCCTCCGTTGCCGACGCGGGCGTTTCATTGAGGAACCGGACGGCAATCGTCGGCGTCGGCGAATCGGACATCGGCAAGGTCCCGCAGCTTTCCGGCCTCGGCTTGACGGCTCAAGCGGCGAAGCGCGCTTTGGATCACGCGGGCCTCACCGTGCGCGACATCGACGGACTCCTGACGGCGTATTCGCTGACCGAGCCGTTCTTCATGCTCGGTACGGTGCTCTGCGAGTACCTGGGTTTACGGCCGCGCTTCTGCAGCTCCGTGGTCGCAGGCGGCGCGACGCCGGCGATCCTGCTGGGACATGCGGCAGCGGCGATCGTGACCGGGCGGGCAAGCTGCGTGCTCGTGTGCACCGGCGAGAATCGCGCGACCGGCGTGTCCCGCGACGCCGCGGTTTCTTCTCTCGCTTCGGCCGTCGGTCACCCGTACTTCGAGCATCCCTTCGGCATCTCGATCCCGGGTTGCTACGCCATGATCGCGCAGCGCTACATGCACGAGTACGGGATCACCCGCGAGCAGCTCGCTCGAGTACCCGTCGTGACGCGAAAGCACGCGGCGCTGCATCCCACTTCGCACATGAAAACGCCGATCACCGTCGAGGACGTGATCGCCTCGAAACCGATCGCGAGCCCGCTGAACCTGCTCGATTGCTGCCTGATCTCGGATGCGGCGGGCGCATTCATCGTGACCTCGGCGGAACGCGCGCGCGACATCACGGACCGGCCCGTCTATCTGCTGGGTGTCGGCGAGTGTCACACGCACGAATACATCGTTTGTGCCGAAGACCTGGTGCATTTCGGGGTCCGGGAATCGGGCGAGGGCGCCTACCGCATGGCAGGGCTGGGACCATCCGATATCGACGTCGCCCAGCTCTACGACTGCTTCTCCATCGTGCCCATTCTCGAGCTGGAAGAGCTTGGGTTCTGCAGGACGGGCGAGGGCGCTGCGTTCTACGCCGAGGGCCACGCGGCGATCGGTGGAAAGCTGCCGGTCAACACGCACGGCGGAATGCTCTCGCATGCGCACGCGGGTGCGACGGGCGGCATGCTGGGCATCGTCGAGGCCGTTGCGCAGCTCAGGGGCGAATGCGGCGAGCGCCAGGTCCGCGATGCGCGCACCGCGCTCGTCCACAACGAAGGCGGGGTGCTGTCGTCGAATTGCACGGTGATACTCGCGAACGACATGCGGCAGGCGTGAGGACGAGATGGAAAACGCAAGAGGCTACTATTTCGAAGATTTCGAGGTCGGCCAGGCGCTCACGACCCCGGCCCGCACGGTCACGGCCGCGGACATCACGAATTTCGCGTGCCTGAGCGGCGATTTCAACGAGGTGCACGCCAACTGGGAGTACTGCAAGACCACGCCGTTCGGCGAGCCGATCGCACACGGTCCGCTCGTCTACGCCATCGCAGGGGGACTGCAGTACGCCAGCGGCATCAATCACGGAACCCTGCTCGCGCTGCTGCAGATCGACAAGTGGCGTTTGCTCGCGCCCGTTAAGCACGGCGACACGATTCACATGGTGTCCACGGTCGTCGAGAAGCGCGAAACGAGCAAGCCCGACCGCGGGGTCGTCAGATTCAGCCGGCGCATCGTGAACCAGCACGGCACGACCGTGCAGGAGCTCGAGGCGGCCATCCTCTACCGACGGCGGGACGCGCAGCCCGGGGTCTAGACGTCCCGCGGTAAAACGCCGGCACATCACTTTAGAATCGCGCTCTTCGCCGCGGGAAAGAGGAGCAGAGATGAGCATAGAACGCGTTGCGGGCGCCGGCGCCGCCAGCTTCAGCAGGGCGGTGGTGGTCAGCGGCCCCGGTAGAACCGTGTACGTATCCGGCAACATCAGCCCCAACGGCTCGATGGCGGAGCAGGCGAACGGATGCATCGATCAGATCGAGTCGGCACTGCGCGCCGTCGGCGGCTCGCTCGAGCACGTCGTTCGCGTTACGGCGTGGCTCACCAGCCTGAGCGAATACGGCGAATACAACCGCGTGCGCGGCGAGCGCTTCGGTGCGAACCTGCCCGCGAGCGCCGCGGTGCAGGTTGCGGGTCTGCTACGCGGCGCGCTAATCGAGATCGATGCCGTCGCCTTCATTCCGGAGTGATTTGACATGCTGATATCACAGAGACTCGCCCGTTTTGCCACCGACCTCCGGTACGAAGACATCCCGCCGCCGATCCGCGAACGCGCCAAGCTGCTCATGCTCGATGCGATCGGGATCGCATTCGCATCGTCGAAGTACGAATTCGCGCAAAAAGCGCTCGCGGGCCTGTCGCGCTTCGGCGCGGGCGAGCACGGCGTCATCAATTCCGACCGCAGGCTCACGTTGCGGGATGCCGTGACGATGAACGGCATACTCGTGCACGGGCTCGATTACGACGACACGTATCTGCCGGGTGCGGTGCACATGACCGCGAGCGGCGTGCCGTGCCTGCTCGGCATCGGCGCCGAAGTGAAGGCGGACGGGCGCGAGCTCCTGACGGCGCTCGTCCTCGGTCTCGAGTCGGCGGCGCGTATCGGCGGCGCGGGCAACGGCGGTTTCCAGAAAGTCGGGTTCCATCCGACGAGCATCTGCGGCGCGATGGGGTGCTCGCTGCTCGCCGGACGTCTGATGGAACTCGACCACCAGAAGCTCGAGTGGGCGCAGGGCATCGCGCTTTCGCTCGCGAGCGGAACGATGCAGCCGATGCAGGACGGCACCTGGACGAAGCGCCTCCATCCTGGCGCCGCGGCCGCGTCGGG
>Ga0196978_1001461_pt1 | contig 10288 bp, 4 predicted proteins | sample S3v_2013CmetaG_FD_155491 | JGI IMG/M metagenome (GOLD analysis project Ga0196978, IMG submission 155491) | Soil microbial communities from Anza Borrego desert, Southern California, United States - S3+v_20-13C | ecosystem: Environmental > Terrestrial > Soil > Desert | place: USA: California...
CGCTGATGGACTTCGAGCCGGCGAAGGCGACTTCGAGCCGGTCGGGGAAGGCGTCCTTCGTTGCGTCCGTCCAACCGCTGCCGTTAGTCGCCGGGCCGCTGCCCCAGTGGAGGCCGCGGCGGTCGCCGTTGATCGCCGCCAGCGGCAGTCGCGCCGAGTCTAAAGTCGAAGTGGCGGTGGCGGTCGCGCCGTTGGCGGAGGCGGCGACGTTGACGCGGGGCGGCGGGCCGGAGTCGGCCGGCCCCCACGCCTCGAACTCCACCACGCGGCTGTAACTGGCGAGCGCGGCGTTGACCGTCAGCCTCACCTTCGTCGTCGTGACGGGGTTGAAGGTGAGCTTGCGCCAGACCTTGTTGTTGCCCGTCACCGTGCCGCCGGGTACGAGCGCCCACGCCGAGCCAGTCCAGTACTCGACGAGGAAAGAGGTCAGGGTGTAGGTGGAAGAGGTCATCGCCTCGGTCGGCTCCACGGGCGACTGGAAGTTGTCTTGCAGGCTGAAGACCGACACCTCGTCAACCGTGCGCGGGCCGGGGAAGGTGACTTCCAGACGGTCGGGGAAGGCGTTGCCGGTGGCGTCCGTCCAGCCGCTGCCGGTGGCGGGGTCGCTGCCCCAGTGCAGGCCGCGGCGGTCGCCGTTAATCGCGGACGAAGGGTGTCGGCCGGCCTCCAGAGTCGAAGAGGCCGCGGCGACGCCCCCGTTGGAAGAGAGCGCGTGGTTAGCGCGCGGGCCGGGCGGGGGTTCGCCCCAAACTTCGAGTTCGGTGACGCGGCTGTAGCCGCTGCCCGCGGCGTTGACCGTCAAACGCACCTTGCTGGTCGAGAGCGGCGCGAAGGTGAGTTTGCGCCAGACCTTGTCGTTGCCCGCGACCGTCCCGCCGGGGACGAGCGCCCACGCCGAGCCGTTCCAGTATTCGACCTTGAAGCTGTTGAGCGTGTAGGTCGAGGAAGTCATCTCCTCGGTCGGCTCCGCGGGCGACTGGTAGTTGTTCTGGAGGCCGAAGACCGACACCTCGTAGACGGTGCGCGGGCCGGCGAAGGTGACCTCGATCCAGTCGGGGAACGAGTTGCCGGTCTTGTCCGTCCACCCGCTGCCGGTGGGGGGGTCGGAGCCCCAATGCAGGCCGAGGCGGTCGCCGTTGATGGCGGCCGAGGGGTGGCGCCCGGCGTCGAGCGTCGAGGAGGCGGCGGCCGTCGCGCCGTTCGAGGAGAGCGCGACGTTAATCAGAGGCGGCGTCGGAGTGGGCGTCGGCGTCGGCGTCGGGGTCGGGCCGCCGCCGCCGCAGGCGCCGACCTTGAACTTGCCGATGCGCGTGTGCCAGCCCCCCGGCGAGGTGGCCGGGTAGTACTGGGTCGTGTACCAGAAGGTGCAGTCGTCCACGGGGTCGACGTTAATCGAGCTGTAATCGCCCCACCGGCTCGACGTGCTCGTCTGCGAGCCGGAACCGTTAATCAGCACGGCCTCGCCCCGGAAGAGGCCGCCCGGCGGGTCGTTCGCCAGACGGCCCGCGTAGCGGATGCCGGGGAAGACCGTCGCGCTCGATACCGAATAGCCGACCGCCAAGTCGCCCTGCCCGTTCATCGCCGCCGAACCCATCCAGCGGTTGATGCCGTCGTTGGGCGCGAGCGTCGCCTGCTCGTTGACCGCCCAGTTGCCCGCGCCGAGGCGGCGGAACTCGTAATAGCGCACGCCCGCCCGGTGGGTCGCGGCCGTCGTCCCAGTCCCGACGTTGACCGTGTGTGTCACCACCAGCGACTCGTGCGTGCCGAAGTTGCGGTACTGGAGCCGGTTCATCAGCCGGTCTTGAATCGAGTCGAGATAGTTCGAGGAGGTGGCGGGCGACGGCTGCTCGATGTCGAGGCCACCGGGGCTGGCGGGGTTGAAGGCGGCGACGGGGACGAGGGCCGTCTGGGTGAAGGTGGAGTTGGCGGGCGTGGCGAAGTCGGCGTGGAAGGCCCAGAAGCGCATCGCGTCTGAGGGGTCTCCGAACTCGCCGGCCGTGAACTGCGCGAAGACGTTGGGCGCGCCGGGGGGCGGAGGCGTGGTGCCGTCCCAGTCGGAGGGGAGCATGCCGCCGTCGTCGGCGGCGAGGTCGAAGTAGATGAAGGAGGCCGAGGGGTCGCCGACGAGCATCTTCGCGCGGTCGAAGGCGAAGACGCCGGTGCCGCTGAAGCTGAAGCCGTCGGTAAACTGATGGTCGGTCATGTAGTAGCCGTCGGGCCAGACGCCGAGGTGCGGGTAGTCGTTGAATTTGTTGTTCGGCATCTGGAAGGAGTAGACGTGGTAGGAGCCGGTCGGGTCGGCGGTGGTCGAGATGGCGATGCACTGGTAGAAGGGCGCGGAGGCGCGGGGCTGTGTGATGAGCCAGCGGTCGGCCGCCTGATCGTAGAGGACGACGGGGTCGCCGGTGTCGGTCGTCCCGCAGGGCGCGCCGAGGGGGGCGAAGAGCTGGCTCGTCTTGAAGGGCGCGGTCAGCGGCGTGCCCGTTTTGTCGTAGACGCGGACGAGGAGGTTGACGGCCTGCACGTAGTGGTTGGGGCCGACATCGCCGACGGGGTCGGCCGGCACCACCCGGAAGTCGAAGGCCGCGACGTTGTCGTCGCTCGAAAGCCCCTCGAAGCTCGCCTCGGGCGCGGAGATGAGGGGCTCGTGGGTGACGGCGTTGGTCGGGAAGGAGTCCTGAATGGCGGCGTCGGTGCCGTGCGTCGCGCCCTCGCGGTTCTTCTCTCTGGGGAGCCCGTGGTTCGGGACGCGTCGAATCCGGCGCCGCGCCCTCTCGCTCTTAATCCGGTCGTTGACGCCGGGGACGCGTGGGCGCGCGAAGTCGCGCACCGCGCCGGTCTTCGCGTGCCGGACGGCGCGCGAGACTTGCGGGGCGGCGGGCGACGTGCCGACCTGCGCGCGCGCGGCCGGGTGCAGGCGGGAGGCGAACAGCAGGCCGCAGGCCGCTGGCAGGGCGAGGCCGAGCGTCAAGATCAAGAAGCGTTTTTTCACACGCGGTTACTCCCTCCGGGCTGTCCGTCAAAAGGAAGGGGAAAGGGGGGCCGCTCCCGCGGGCGCCGCGCCGAACGCGCCGGCCGCCTGACACGAGAGAACTCTTTCGCGCCGCGTCCGCCGGAACGATGGCCGCAAAGAATTAGCGGCGCACCGTCGAGGCCGGCCGCGCCGCATACCGATCTATATCGAGCAGGCGAGGCGAATCTACAAGGCCGAGGGGAGTGTCCCGAACCAACGCGAATGAACGCGAGGAAGGATATATGCGCCGGTGGGGGAAGTCAAAAGATTGGGGAGACAGGGTGCCGGGTGCCGGGTGCCGGGGAGAAGTCGCCGGTCGATTCAGGCGTCAGATTCCTTCGCGGCGCTTGACCGCCCGGATAAATCGGACATAATGCCTGCCGATGGACTACCGTAATCACATCACCATCGAGCCTGACAAGCGCGGCGGCAAGCCCTGCATCCGCGGCATGCGGATTACGGTTCAGGACGTGCTTGAGTATCTCGCTTCGGGCATGACTGAGGAAGAAATCCTCGACGACTTCCCCGACTTGACCCGCGAAGACATCAAAGCCTGCCTCGCGTTCGCCGCCGACCGCGAGCGTAAGCTCATCACCGTGCCGGCCGCGTGAAGCTACTGTTCGACCAAAACCTGTCCCATAAGTTGGCGCGGCGGTTGGCCGACCTCTTCCCTGACTCGGCCCATGTGCGGGAAGTCGGGTTAAAAGAGGCCGGCGATTCCCTCGTCTGGTCGTATGCCGAGGCGAATGAGTTGGTGATCGTCTCGAAGGATTCGGACTTCCATCAGCGAAGCTTCCTTTACGGCTACCCGCCTAAAGTCGTCTGGGTTCGGCTGGGCAATTGCTCCACGGCAGACGTTGAGCGAGTGCTGCGGGCCAATTTTGCCGCCGTCAAAGATTTCTATGAAGATGAAGCCGCAGCGTTCCTCAGTTTGTCCTGACGCCGCAGGCTAACAACGGCACGCGCCCGGCCGCGGACGTTGGCGGCGACGAAAGAGGGCCAGCGAAGAGTCTCGGCGCGCGGGTGTCGGCCGACCCGCACCCCGGCATCGAACTGTTCTGAAGTGGCGCGGGCTGACGGAGGCACGCCCCGGCCTCCGTCAGGCGCGGGCGGCGTTCGCCGCGGGCGTGCGGCCGCCGTGTGGGGGCGCGTGTGTTGTTGCCGTCCGTGAGGTCTTTGGTAGAGCGCGGTGGCCAATTTCTGGTTCAACGAAGCCGTCAAAATCCTCCTGTGGTACGCCTCCGCCTATCTTTTGGGCTTGTGGGTCGTGCGGCGCGGCGTGGCGGTCAACTACACGCGGAAAATCTTCCTCGGCACGACGTTCCTCTTCCCGCAGGCGCTCGCCTCGGTCGTCCCTTTCAAGGTCTCGGCGGCCACCTCGGCGATCAGCTGGATGCTCTTTCTCGGCTGCGTGCTGACGCTGTGCGGGCCTCTGCGCCGCCGCTCGAAATTCCTCGCCACGGCCTTCGCCGCGATAGACCGGCCCGAGGATCGCCCGTACACGCTGCGCTGGCTCACCACGCAACTCCTCGTCACCTTCGCCGTCTTCCTCTTCATGCTGCACTGGCTCGGGCAGTACGGCAAGGCCCCTCTGATTTACATCGTGGCGCTGGTGATGGGCGTCGGCGACGGGCTGGCCGAGCCGGTCGGCTACAGGTTCGGGCGCCACAAGTACCGCGCGCGCGCGCTGTTCACGAAGCGCACCTACACGCGCAGCCTCGAAGGCAGCGCGTGCGTGCTGTTGAGCGCGGTGTGCGCCATCCTGCTCGTGCAGGGTCACCTGTCGCAGACGCAGTTCTGGCTGGCGATGTCGCTCATCCCGCCCGCGCTGACGGCCGCCGAGGCCCTGTCGCCTCATACGTGGGACGGGCCGCTCCTTTACCTGACGGGGGGGGTGGCGACGGTCGCCGTGCTCGAATTGTCGAGGGTGCTGTGAGCGGCGCGGGGGTGAAGCGCGTCGCCGGGTGAGGCGCGGGCGCCCGACCCGGCGAGCCGTCGAAGCTGATTTTAGAGGCCGGGGGCGGCGGGGCCTGATACAATCCGCCTCTCCCCGCCGCGCGTCACGAGCCGAGGAAATTTATGCGCCCAACCGATAAACCCGCCGCGATTCTCCGCGCATGCCTGCTGACGCTTTGCGCCTTCGTTCACCCGGCGCTCGCGCGTCAGGACGCCGCCGAATCGCAGCCGCCGGACGAGGTCTTGAGAATCGAGACGGAGATCGTGCAGACGGGCGTCACGGTCTTCGACAAAGAGGGGCGCTTCGTCGGGGGGCTGAAGAAGGAGGACTTCGAGCTGCGCGTGGACGGGCGGCCCGTGCCCATCTCCTTCTTCGAGACGGTCGAGGCCGGGAGCCACCGAGACCGCGTGGCGCGCGCCGCCGGGAGCGGCGGGACGGCCGAGGGCCGGGGCCCCGCGCCCCCGGCCTCGCTCCGGCAGCGCACCATCGTCTTCTTCCTCGACGACCGGCACCTCTCGCTCGACAGCGTCAACCGCGCGCGCAGGATGCTGCTCGATTTCGTCGACAAGGAGATGGGCGAGGACGACCTCATCGCCGTCGCCTCGTCGAGCGGCCAGATCGGCTTCCTGCAACAGTTCACGGACAACAGGGAGGTGCTGCGCGCGGCCGCCGGCCGCCTGCTCCACGTCCCTTACGGGGTGTCGGACTACGCGCGCAACCCCGGCAGCCCGATGACCGAGTTCATGGCCCTCACCATCGAGCGCAGGAGCGACCCCGGCGTCTTCGACTTCTACGTGCAGGACTGCATGAAGTGGGCGCCGAGGGGCGCCACCCGGCAGGATCGCGCGGGCATACGCCGCCACTGCGAGGTGGAGGTCGAGAACCGCGCGCGGCAGATTCTCTTGCAGGCCGGCACCGTCACCGCCGGCACGTACCACTCGCTCGAAACCCTCCTGCGCTACGCCGGGAAGATGCCGGGCAGCAAGCTGGCCTTCTTCATCTCCGACGGCTTTCTGGCCGACACGGGGCCGCGCGGGCCCACCTCCGGCGACCGGCTGGCGCGCATCGCCGACGAGGCGCGCCGCGCCGGCGTGGTCATCTACACGATTGACGCGCGCGGCCTCGTCTCGGGCGCGCTCGACGCGACCGGCAACGTGCCGGTGGACGTGAACGGGCGGCTGGAGAGCGCCAACATGCGCGAGGTCGCCGCCTCGCAGGACGCCTTGAGCGCGCTCGCGGCCGACACGGGCGGGCGCGCGCTGCGGAACCAGAACTACTTCGACCGCTTCATCAGCGACGCGCTGGCCGAGACCTCGCGCTTCTACCTCGTCGCGTGGCGACCCGAGGCGGAGGGCGAGAAGAACGAGAGGTTGAGGAAGATAGAGGTGAGCGTCGCCGGGCGCCCCGAGCTGACGGTGCGTGCGGCGCGCGCCCTCTTCGGCGCCGGGGCGGCGGAGGCGGGCGGGCGCGCGTCGAAGAGCGGGAAGGGCGCGGCGGGGCGCGAGGAGCAGCCGGACGCAGACCTGCGCCAAGCCCTCGCCGACTCTTACCCGAGACATTCGCTCCCGCTCGAACTCTCCCTCATCTACCTCGACACGCCCGCGAGCGGCATCGTCCTGACCAGCTCGGTTCAAGCGCCCACGGGGCCGCTCTCCTACGGCGCGCAGGGCACGGAGCCCGCGCGGCTGTCGGTGGCGGGCGTCGTCCTCGACGATCAGGGCAAGCCCGCGGCGAGCTTCAGGACGGGGTTGAAAGTCAACCCTTCCCCGGCGGGCGCGGGCGGGCGGGGCGCTTCGACCGTCATCTACAACCACCCCTCCCCCCTGAAGCCGGGCGTCTATCAGGTGCGCGTGGCGGCGCGCGACGAGCGCAGCGGCATCCTCGGCAGCGCCATGCAGTGGATCGTGATTCCAGACCTCTCGGCGCGCCGGCTCGCGCTGAGCAGCCTGATCGTCGGGCTGGAGGGCGTGGCCGACCGGAGCCCGCAGGCCGGGGCCGTCCAGTGGAGCGTGGACAGGCGTTTCGCGCGCGGCTCGCGCTTGAGGTTTATGACCTTCGTCTACAACGCGGCGCGCGCGGGCGGCGGCGCGCCCGACCTGTCGGCGCGGGTGCAGGTCTACAGGGACGGCCGCGCGGTCGTCTCCACGCCCCTCGACAAAGTCGCGGCCGACGCGCAGGCCGACCCGGCGCGCGTCCCCTTCACCGCGGAGATCGGCCTCGGCGCGTTGCAGCCGGGGCGCTACACGCTGCGCGTCACGGTCGAAGATCGCGCCGCGCGGCAGTCCGCCTCGCAGCAGGCCGCCTTCTACGTTCAGTAATCGGGCCGCGTCGGAACCCGCAAAAAGATTAAGACCGGCGCGGCCCTGTGCGGGGCCGCGCCGGTCTCGGTTTGTGGGCCGGCGGTCGGTCTTTACTCGTCGTCGCCGGCTTCGGGCGCGTCGGCCTCTTCGGCGTCGCCGTCGGCGGCGGCGGCGACGCGGGCCATCGGCGCCGGCTCGACGCCCGAGAGGATGTCGGAGAGGCTCTCCATGACCGGCTCCTCGCGCGGCTGCTCCAACGTGGTGTCGCGCTCGACGCGGACGTTGCGGTAGAACTCCATCCCGGTGCCCGCCGGGATCAGCCGGCCCATGATGACGTTCTCCTTGAGGCCGCGCAGGTAGTCGATGCGGCCCGAGATGGCCGCCTCGGTGAGCACGCGCGTGGTCTCTTGGAAGGAGGCCGCCGAGATGAACGAGTCGGTCGAGAGCGACGCCTTCGTGATGCCGAGCAGGAGCGGCTCGGCCTTCGCCGGCTCGCCGCCCTCGCCCGTGACGCGCGCGTTCTCGTCGGCGAAGCGGAAGCGGTCGACCTGCTCGTCGAGCAGGAAGTCCGTGTCGCCCACGTCCGAAATCTTCACCCACCGGAGCATCTGGCGGACGATGACCTCGATGTGCTTGTCGTTGATGTTGACGCCCTGCAGGCGGTAGACCTCCTGAATCTCGTTCGTCAGGTACTCCTGCAGGCGGTTCATGCCGAGCACGCGCAGGATGTCGTGCGGGTTGAGCGGGCCGTCCATCAGCGCCTCGCCGGCGCGGACGCGGTCGCCCTCCTGCACGTTGATGTGCGTGCCGCGCGGGATGTCGTACTCGCGCTCCTCGCCGTCGTCGCCGACGACCACGAGGCGGCGCTTGCCCTTCGTGATCGCGCCGAGCTTGATCGTGCCGTCGATCTCGGACATGACGGCCGTCTCGCGCGGCTTGCGGGCCTCGAAGAGTTCGACGACGCGCGGCAGGCCGCCCGTGATGTCCTTCGTCTTCGTGGTCTCGCGCGGGATCTTGGCGATGATGTCGCCCGGCTCGACCTCGTCGGCGTCGTGCACCATCAGGTTGGCGCGCACCGGCATCTGGTAGGTCTTCAGGACCTTGTTGCCCGAGCGAATCTCGAGGCGCGGCTGGCGCTTCTCGTCGGGCGAGTCCTTGACGACGAGGCGCGACTGGCCCGTGACCTCGTCCACCTCCTCGTCAACCGTCACGCCCTCCTTCAGGTCTTGGAACTTCACCGCGCCGGCCACCTCGGTCAGGATGGCGAAGGTGAACGGATCCCACGTGGCGAGCATCTGGTCTTCCTTGACGCGCGCGCCGTTCTCGACGTGGATGTGCGCGCCGTAGACGATCTGGTAGCGCGCCACCTCGCGGCCGCGCTCGTCGATGATGGTCAGCGCGCCGTTGCGGTTCATGGCGATGATCTCGCCGCGGCGGTTCTTGACGACGTTGAGATCGACGTACTTGATCGTCCCGTCCATGCGCGCCTCGTGCTTCGACTGCTCTTCGAGGCGCGCCGTGCCGCCGATGTGGAACGTGCGCATGGTGAGCTGCGTGCCCGGCTCGCCGATGCTCTGGGCGGCGATGACGCCGACCGCCTCGCCGATGTCCACGGGCCGGCCCGTCGCGAGGTTGCGGCCGTAGCACTTGATGCAGACGCCGCGGCGCGACTCGCAGGTCAAGACCGAGCGGATGCGGACGCGCTGCACGCCGGAGCGCTGAATCTCCTGCGCGAGGTCTTCGTTGATCTCGTCGTTCGAGGCGACGATGACGCGCCCCTCGACCGGGTCGATCACGTCTTCGAGCGCCGTGCGGCCGACGATGCGGTCGCGCAAGGACTCGATCTCCTCGCCGCCCTCGACGATGGCCGTCGAGGAGATGCCCTTGAGCGTGCCGCAGTCGGGCTCCGAGATGATCACGTCCTGCGCCACGTCCACGAGGCGGCGCGTGAGGTAGCCGGAGTCGGCCGTCTTCAGCGCCGTGTCGGCGAGCCCCTTGCGCGCGCCGTGCGTCGAGATGAAGTACTGGAGGACGTTCAGGCCCTCGCGGAAGTTCGAGCGGATCGGCGTCTCGATGATCTCGCCCGAGGGCTTGGCCATCAGGCCGCGCATGCCCGCGAGCTGGCGAATCTGCTGCGCGGTGCCGCGGGCGCCCGAGTCCGACATGATGAGGATCGGGTTCAGCTCGTTGTTCGCCTTCTCGCGCTGATCCATCGCGACGAACATCTCCTTGGCGACGCGGTCGGTGACCTCCGACCAGATGGCGATGACCTTGTTGTAGCGCTCGCCGTTGGTGATGACGCCGTCGCGGTACTGCTTCTCGACCTCGATCACGTCGCGGTCGGCCTGACCGACGAGGGTCTTCTTGGACTCGGGCGTGACGAGGTCGTCGATGCCGATGGAGATGCCGGCCTTCGTCGCGTAGAGGAAGCCGAGGTTCTTCAGGTCGTCGAGCATCTTGACCGTCATCTCGTGGCCGAGCCGGAGGTGGCAGTAGTTGACGAGCGACTGGAGCCCCTTCTTCTTCAGGGTGCCGTTGACGTAGGGCAGCCCCTCGGCCACCTGATCGTTGAAGATGACGCGGCCGACCGTGGTGTTGATCACGCGGCGCACGTTCTCCTGCAGGGCGGCGCGCAGCACGTCCTGCGTGTCGTGCTCCTGCGTCAGGTCGATGAGGTCGCCGGCGAGGCGCAGCTTGATGGGCGTCTGCGTCTCGACCTCCTTCGCGTCGAGCGCGAGCAGCACCTCCTCGGTCGAGGAGAAGACGCGCCCCTCGCCCTTCAGCCCCGCGCGGTCGCGCGTCAGGTAGTAGCAGCCCAGCACGATGTCCTGCGAGGGGACGGCGATGGGCTGGCCGTTGGCGGGCGAGAGGATGTTGTTCGAGGCGAGCATCAGCACGGCGGCCTCGATCTGCGCCTCGGGCGAGAGCGGGATGTGGACGGCCATCTGGTCGCCGTCGAAGTCGGCGTTGAAGGCCGTGCAGACGAGCGGGTGAATCTTGATGGCCTTGCCCTCGACG
>Ga0196978_1001462_pt1 | contig 10282 bp, 5 predicted proteins | sample S3v_2013CmetaG_FD_155491 | JGI IMG/M metagenome (GOLD analysis project Ga0196978, IMG submission 155491) | Soil microbial communities from Anza Borrego desert, Southern California, United States - S3+v_20-13C | ecosystem: Environmental > Terrestrial > Soil > Desert | place: USA: California...
GGGCGGCTTCGGCCTCGTCTACCTCGCAAAGCAGCACGAGCCGGTCTCGCGCACGGTGGCGTTCAAAGCGCTCAAGGCCGGGATGGACTCGCGGGCCATTGTCTCGCGCTTCGAGACGGAGCGCCAGGCCCTCGCGGTGATGAACCACCCCAACGTCGCCCGGGTCTTCGACGCCGGCCAGACAGCGCAGGGCAGGCCCTACTTCGTCATGGAGCACGTCCCGGGAGAGCCCATCACCAGCTTCTGCGCGCGCAAGCAGCTCTCGATCCGGCAGAGGCTCGGGCTCTTCGAGCAGGTCTGCCTCGCCGTCCAGCACGCGCACCACAAGGGCATCATCCACCGCGACCTCAAGCCCTCCAACGTGCTCGTCACCACCGTGGACGACAAGCCGGTGCCCAAGGTCATCGACTTCGGCATCGCCAAGGCGATCGGCCCGCAGAGCCCGGGCGCCACCATGACCGTGGAGGGCCACTTCATCGGAACGCCCGCGTACATGTCCCCCGAGCAGGTCACCGGCGGGGCGGTGATGGACACGCGTTCCGACGTGTACACGCTCGGCGTGCTGCTCTACGAGATCCTCACCGGCTCGCTCCCCTTCGAGCGCGAGCGGCTGGAGCGCACGCCGCTCGCGTCGCTCGCCCAGATCATCCGCGAGGAGACGCCGCCGCGCCCCTCCACCCGCATCCTCCGGCCGGCCGAGGGCGGGGCCGTCCTCCCGCGCACGCGCCAACTCGCCGGCCAGCTCAGGGGCGACCTCGACTGGATCGTGATGCGCGCGATCGAGAAGGAGCCCGGCCGCCGATATCAGACCGCCGCCGCGTTCGCCGCGGACATCCGCCGCCACCTGCGCGATGAGCCGGTCGAGGCCGGGCCCCCCAGCGGGGGCTACCGCCTGCGCAAGTTCACCCAGCGCCACCGCGGCGAGCTCGCCGCCGCGGCGCTCGTGCTCGTCGCCCTGGTCGGGGGCCTGATCTCCAGCCTGATCTTCGCGGCCCGTGCCGAGGAGCAGCGCCTGCTCATGCGCCGAGAGCTGGAGAAGTCGCAAGAGTTCGGCGCCTTTGCGACGGGCATGCTCGCCGGGCTCGATCCCGCCGTCGCTCGGGGCCAGGACCGCACGCTGCTCTCCCAGATCGTCACCGACGCCCGCAGGCAGATCGATGCCAGCCCGCCCGAGCGCCCCGACGTCGAGGCCGAGATGCGCGACCTCCTCGGAACGGCCTACTACAAGATTGCGGACTTTGGCGCGGCCGAGACTCAGTTCTCCCGCGCCCTGGCGCTGGCGAACGAGTCGCTCGGGGCGGACCACGACCTGACGCTGCGCATCCGCCAGGCGCTCGGCCAGGTCTACGTCGAGACCAGCCGCTTCGACGAGGGCAGGCGCGAGATCGCGGCCGTGCACGAGGTCCGGGAGCGCATGCTCGGCCCGGAAGACCCGGAGACCGTCACGTCGCTCTTCAACATGGCGTGCGTCGACCGATTGATGGGCCGGTTCGAGCAGGCCAAAGCCGGCTTCGAGCGGGTGCTGGAGCTGCGCTCGCGCGTGCTCGGCGACCGGCACGAGGACACGATGTCGGCCCGCAACAGCCTGGCCGCCGTGCTCGACGAGCTCGGCGAGCCGGAGCGGTCGATCGAGCTGCTGCGCACCGTGATCGACTTCCAGCTCCAAGAGCTCGGCCCCGACCACCCCCACACCCTCGCCACGCAGAACAACCTCGCCGACACGCTCGGCACGGTCGGCCGCCACCACGAGGCCGCGGCGATCTTCGAGCGCGTGCTCGAAACGAAGCGCCGCGTGCTCGGCCCCGACCATCCGAGCCTCGCGGTCGCGCTCAACAACCTTTCGCACTCCTACCGCGAGCTCGACCGCCGCGCCGAGGCCGAGCCCCTGCTCGCCGAGGCGATCGCGATCTGCGAGCGCACCTCCGGCGAGCGCGACCTGCGCACGCTCGTCCTCCAGAACAGCCTCGCCGGGCTCTACATCGACACCGATCGCGCGGCCCAGGCGGTCGGCATCCTCGCCCCCATCGCGCCGGTGTGCGACGAGGTCGTCGGGCCCGAGCACCCGCTCTCGCTGGCCCTCTGGGCGAACCTCACGAAGGGGTACCTGGCCCTCGGAGATTCGGGCGCGGCGCTCGGCGCGGCCCGTGCGCTCGTCGAGCGAGCCGAGGGCAAGCTCGCCGAGGACAGCGCCGAGCTCGCCTACTACCGGCGCCACCTCGGCGAGGCGCTCCTGGGCGCGGGAGACCCCGAGGGCGCCGAAGTCGTGCTCCGCAGAGTCCTGACGAGCTACGAGGGGGCGACTGGCGGCGAGAGCGAGGGCCGGACGCGCACGCTCGGCCTGCTCGCGGAGGCGTGCGACGCGCTCGGGCGGGCCGACGACGCGGCCCGGTGGCGCCGGCTCGCCGCCGCTCACGCGGATGCGCCGGGCGAGCCCGGCGGATGAGGAGCGGGAATCGCGCGTGAGGTCGACCGACCCCTTGCGCCGGCATTCCCGTGCGCATCCCCGGGGCGCGGCGTCCAGGCGAACTGTCGCGGCCACTTCCCCCGCGACCCGGGCGGGCCGGTATCATGGTTTCGGCGGGTGCTCTCGGTCGCGGGTCGCCACGGAGACGAGCGGCAACCCGTCGGGGACGCCCCCGGAGACCTCTCGCCGTGCCGCCCTCCGCCGCAGAACCCGGCTTGTTCTTCATCCGAGGCTCGCCCCGCTCGGGGACGAACTGGGTCGGCGCTCTTCTCAATCTCCATCCGCACATCTCGTGCGCCGGCGAGTTCCACCTGGAGCACATCTTCAACGCCAAGCACCAGATCCAGGCGCTCCGCTGGCAGCTCGTGGCGCAGGAGCCCGTCCGCTCAGCGCTCGACCGCGCATTCCAGAACATGCTGCGCGAATGCATCGAGGCCGGCTGCCCTGGGAACCCCGGAACGCGATGGATGGGCGACCGCACGCCGCGGGAGATGCTCGACATCTGCCCGGGCGGCTCCTTCTTCTGGATCGTGCGGGACGGGCGCGACGTGCTCGTGAGCTGGACGCGTCACCTGCTCCGGAACGGGCCGGAGTTGATCCGCGTCGTGGTTCCGGAGCACGCCGGCCGAGACGCCATGCTCTCGCTGGCCGCGCGACTCGCCGCCGATCCGTGCCTCTTTGAGACGGATCCGCCGGCGCTCCTCAGCGTCGAGCCGTGGGTGAGGTTCTTCGCCGGAGCGTGGGCCCGGCGCTGGCGGTCGGACAGCGGCTGTGCGGCCTACTTCGACTCCCCCGGCTCGACAAGCCGGGTGCTGCGGCTGCGCTACGAGGCCTTGGTCGCGGACGTGGAATCGGAGCGGGCGAACATGTATCGGTTCCTCGATCTCGATCCATCTCTCGCCATGCCGGTGTCGCGCCAGACGCGCACGACCCCCGCCTGCCGCGAGTTGACCTGGCAGGCCTACTTCAGTGACGCGAACCGCCGGGCGTTCATGCAGCAGGCGGGCGCGGCGCTGGCCGAGGCCGGCTATGCCGCGGACGGCGCGCCGGCCCCCGCTGACGCGGTCCGGCCGGAGCCTCACGCCCCCGAGCGCACCACGACCGCTTCGTCCGGCGCCTTGAGCACCGCGTCCCACCCGGCGCGGACCTGCTCGCCCGCCCACCCCTCGCCCGCCGCGGCGGCCGCGAGCCAGCCGCGGGGCCCGCTCCCCGGCGGTCGGTAGCGGGCCCCAATGCGGACCATGTGCTGCGCGGGGTAGAAGAACTTCCAGTTCTCGAAGACGAGCGTGGGGCGATCGCCCCCCGGCGTCGCGCGCCCGACGAGCGAGATGCAGTCGGTGAGGCGCCGCGCGCCCCACGGGATCAGCTCCTGCACGTGGCAGGTCAGCCCCGCCTCGGCGCAGTCCCGGCGCAGGAGCTCGGCCGACATGTCCTCGCCCCGGTTGCCCAGCTCGGCGAGCGAGAGGTGCGCCGCCTCCGCGCGGCACTCGGCGAGGTTGGAGTGGTGAAGAAAGGCGTACGCTCCCGGGCGCAGCACCCGCGCCAGCTCGCGGACGTAGCCGCGCATCGCGTCGTGGTCGGCGTGCACCAGCGAGTTGAAGCTGAAGGCCAGGTCCACCGAGCCGTCGGTGACCCCCGCCAGCGACTTGCCGTCGTTGTGGATGTACCGCATCCCCCGCCGCCCGAACCGCTCCCGGCAGGCCTCGACGCACCGCTCCGTCACGTCCACCAGCGTCATGCGCCGGCAGAGCGGGCGCAGGAACTGCGTCCACACCCCGTGGCCGGGGCCGATCTCGAGGACGTGCCCCGCCGGCGCGAGCGTCTCGATCCGCGGGCGGATGCAGAACAGCCACGCCATCTCCGGCCCGCCGAAGCCGACCGTCCACTCCTCGCCGGCCAGCGACCAGTCGTAGCGGCTCCACATCCTGCGGTTCTGCTCGGCCGTCGGCATGTCGCGGCATCGTACTGGCCCCGCATGCGCCGCGCCGGACGCGCCCCGGCCGCACACGCGGCGCCGGCCGGCGCCCGCGTGTGGACGGACTCATGCGCCGCGGTCCGATATTGAACCGCCCTCCCGGGGGGAACGTTTGACCCTGGGGTACGTATACAGTCGGTGGGGGTGTGATCTTCGGGCCAGTCTCGTGCCGAAGACAACCGCAGCCGATACCCCCAGGTGGGTCCGCGCTCTGGCGGATCACCGCAAGGACGCGACGGCCCCCGCCTTTGCGGGCGACGGCCGGGCATGACTCCAAGGCAGGCCGGCCCGTGCGTCTCGGGGCGGCAGGAGGCTGTCATGCTCGACGAGAACGCACAGCACGGGGGCAGCTCGGGAGCCGCGGCGGGCAACCGTCTGGCCTCGATCATCGACCAGCACCTCGACCGCCAGCACTACCTCGACCAGCACTGGTCGGGCACGTTCTGGGAGTACCTCGACATCTGCGAGGAGAACCCCGCCGTCGCCCGGCACGCCTACCAGCGCCTCTACGACGCGGTGATGGCCCAGGGCTACGAGAAGTACCGCCTGTTCAAGAAGGACGTCGTCCGCTACCACTTCTTCAGCGATCCCTTCGGCCAGGGGGCCGACGCCATCTTCGGGCTGGACTTCGCCCTCATGCAGCTCGTGGACGTGCTGCGCTCGGCCGCCGAGGGCTACGGCACCGACAAGCGCATCCTGCTGCTGCACGGGCCGGTGGGCTCGAGCAAGAGCACGATCGCCCGCCTGCTCAAGAAGGGCGTGGAGCACTACTCGGCCACCCCGGAGGGCGCGCTCTACTCCTTCAGTTGGCTGCTCGACGAAGACTGCGCCGTGGCGGGCGTGGAGGGCAACCCGGGCGAGGCCCGCAAGACGCACGAGTACCCCTCGCCGATGCACGAGGACCCGCTCGTGCTCGTGCCGCGGAGGGCCCGCGACGCCCTGCTCGCCACCATGAACGAGAAGTACCGGCCCGCGCACCACAACGGCCGCCTGCGCGTGGTGGGCGAGCCAGACCCCTTCAGCCGGCACATCGTCGAGCAGCTCATGGAGTTCTACGAGGGCGACTGGCGGAAGTGCATGAACCACGTCCGCGTGCGGCGGATCGTGCTCAGCGAGAAGGACCGCGTCGGCATCGGCACCTTCCAGCCCAAGGACGAGAAGAACCAGGACTCGACCGAGCTCACCGGCGACATCAACTACCGCAAGATCGCTCTCTACGGGTCCGACTCCGACCCGCGGGCGTTCAACTTCGACGGCGAGCTGAACATCGCCAACCGGGGCATCTGCGAGTTCATCGAGGTGCTCAAGCTCGACGTGGCCTTCCTCTACGACCTGCTCGGGGCGAGCCAGGAGCACACGATCAAGCCCAAGAAGTTCGCCCAGACGCACATCGACGAGGTGATCCTCGGCCACACCAACGAGCCCGAGTACAAGCGGCTCCAGTCCAACGAGATGATGGAGGCCTTCCGCGACCGCACCATCAAGATCGACGTGCCCTACAACATCCGCCTCGACGACGAGATCAAGATCTACCAGAAGGACTTCGGGCCCTCGCGCATCAAGAGCATGCACATCGCCCCGCACACGCTGGAGGTCGCGGCGATGTGGGCGGTGCTCACCCGCCTCGACGAGCCGAAGAAGGCCGGCCTCACCCTGATGCAGAAGATGAAGCTCTACAACGGCAAGAGCATCCCCGGCTTCACCGAGGATTCGGTCAAGGAGCTGAAGGAAGAGGCGCCGCGCGAGGGCATGAACGGCATCAGCCCCCGCTACATCCAGGACAAGCTCTCCAACGCCCTCGTCAGCCGCCAGGCGATCGAGGAGAAGTCGATCAACCCCTTCATGGTGCTCAACGAGCTCGAGAGCGGGCTGCACCACCACTCGCTCATCACCGACGAGGAGACCAAGAAGCGTTTCCGCGAGATCCTCTCGATGGTGAAGGAGGAGTACGAGGACATCATCAAGGCCGAGGTGCAGCGGGCGATCAGCGCCGACGAGGACGCGATCAAGCGGCTCTGCGCCAACTACATCGAGAACGTCCGCGCCTACACGCAGAAGGAGAAGGTGCTCAACAAGTACACGGGCAAGTACGAGGAGCCCGACGAGCGGCTGATGCGCTCGATCGAGGAGAAGATCGACATCCCCGACAGCCGCAAGGACGACTTCCGCCAGGAGATCATGAACTACATCGGGGCTTTGGCGCTCGACGGCAAGCGGTTCGAGTACAACACCAACGCCCGCCTGTACAAGGCCCTCGAGCTCAAGCTCTTCGAGGACAGCCGCGACACGATCAAGCTCAAGAACCTCGTCAGCTCCGTGGTGGACGACGAGACCCAGCAGAAGATCGACGTGGTCAAGCAGCGGCTGATCAAGCAGTTCGGGTACAACGAGGTGTCGGCGGCGGATGTGCTCAACTACGTGGCGAGCATCTTCGCGCGGGGGGATACGAAGCACAAGTGACCGAACGGCCGTGAACACGGAGGGTACGGAGGATCACGGGGGAAGAGGACCTCAGGAAAGGCAGGAACGCGAAGGGGCGAAGGACTCGAAGGACGCGAAGAGAATCAAAACGAAGCGCGCCCTCGCCCCGATAGGGGTGATCTTCAGTAGCCGGGCGGTGGAGGTCGCCAGAGGCGACCGACACCCCCGGAAGCCACCTCACAACACGGTGCACCCCGGATGGGGTGCTCTTGATGCTCACGTGCGTGGAAGAGGGCTCCATCCGGGGTCCAGGTAATGGGTGCGCCGACCTCCGGTGGCGTCGCCCGCTGCGCGGCCTCCACCACGCGGCTACTGAACTGCAGCCCTTTGGGCTGTGTGCGTCGCCGCGGGGCCCGATCGCGCGATCGGGTTCCGGGTACCCCGCCCCTCCGGGGCGGCTCTTTCTTCTACCGCTCCTTCATGCCTCGGACGACTTGGCGCCGTCGGTTCGAGGAGGCGTAAAGAATGAAGGAGGAACGGAGCCGCTCCGGAGGAGCGGGGTACCCGGCCCGAGCTTGCGCTCGGGGCTCGTACAGGCCGGGGCCGTCACAGGCGCTTCAGCGCATCCACCAGCTTGTCGATGTGCGCCGCCTCGTGCGCCGCCGAGATCTGCACGCGCAGCCTTGCCGTCCCCTCGGGCACCACCGGGTACCCGAACCCGATCACGAACACGCCCATCTCGAGCAGCCGCTTGCTCATCGCGATCGCCTTGGCCGTGTCGCCCACGATGATCGGGCAGATCGCCGTCGGGCTCTCGAGCACCTCGAAGCCCGCCTCGCCGATCTTCTTCCGCGCGTACGCCACGTTGTCCCGCAGCTTCCGCACCCGCTGCGGCTCGCGCATGAGGATCTCGATCGCCTTGTTCGCGCTGCACGCCACCGTCACCGGCAGCGCATTGCTGAACAGCGTCGGCCGCCCGCGCTGGATGATCAGCTCGGTCCCGCGCTTCGGCCCGGCGATAAACCCGCCCGCCCCGCCGCCGAGCGCCTTGCCCAGCGTGCCGGTGAAGTAGTCCACCGTCCCGATCTCGCCCCCACCCACCATCCCGTAGTGCTCGTGCGTCCCCCGCCCCGTCTCCCCCATCACGCCATGGCCGTGCGAGTCGTCAACGACCAGCTTCGCGTCGTACTTGTCGCAGAGCGCCCGCAGCTCCGGCAGGTTGGCGATGTCGCCCTCCATGCTGAAGACGCCGTCGGTCACGACCCACGCCTGGCCGGTGATCTCGTCGTTGTCCTGCGCCTCGACCAGCCGCTTCTCCAGCTCATCGAGGTTGCCGTGCTCGTACACCGCCTTGAGCACGCCCTTCTTGATCACCGGCGTCAGCCGGATCGAGTCGATGATGCACGCGTGGTTGAGCGCGTCCGAGATGATCACGTCCCCCGCCTCGCAGAAGGTCGGAAAGAGCGCCTCGGTCGCGTTCCAGCAGCTGACGAACGTGTAGCTGCTCTCGGTCCCCATGTACCGCGCGATCGTCGCCTCCAGCCGCTCGTGCGGCTCGAACGTGCCGCAGATGAACCGCACGCTCGCCGTCCCCGCGCCGTACTTCCGCAGCCCCTCGATCCCGGCCTCGATCACCTCCGGGTGGTTCGCCAGCCCCAGGTAGTTGTTCGAGCAGAAGCACAGCGCCTCGATCTCCTTGCCCGCCGGCGTCCGCATCCGCACCGCCGCGTCCATCGGCGACTCGATCGTCTGCAGGTGCTTGTACTGCCCGCCCTTCTCGAGCGTGCGCAGGATCTCGTCGGTCCGGGCGTCGAACGGCTGGGCGATCGTGGCGGCCATGGCAGGAGTCTCCGCTGGTCTGCCCACCAGCGTAGTCCGCCCTCCCGCCGCCGTCGTGCCCGGCCCGGTCAGCCCGCGACGCCGTCCATCGGCCGCCGGATCAGCGCTGTCTGGGCCTTGTGCACGTCGAACTCGTCCGGCGTCTGCGGGAAGAAGAGGTCCGTCGAGACGTCCTGCCCCTCCGCCTCGGCGATGTGCAGGTGCTCCGTCTCCCGCAGGTCGATCCGCTCGCGCGGGTGCTCGAACTTGCCCGGCTCGAGCGCGAAGCGGTCCAGCACCGCCACCTCGGGCCTGCACGGGTCGCGCGGGTCGCACGCCGTCACCGCGCACCGCAGCCCGTTGCTCAGCGTCACCAGGCTGCCCTGCGGGAAGGGCGGCGCCGCCTGCACGAGCGCCTTCATCACCATCGGGTCCAGCCACGCCGACTCCGGCCCCCGCAGCAGCCGGTTCAGCACCCGCACCACCGGCACCGGCGCCGGCTCGGGCTGCCCGGCCGCGGGCGCCGGGGGGAAGCGCATCCGCTCGAACACGTCCGCCGCGGCGATGATCCGCGCGAAGATGTGGATGTCCGTGCCCCGGAGCGGCTCCTCCTTGCCGGAGACCATCGTCCGGTGGGGGAAGCCCGACCCGTCGAAGTGCTGGTGATGGTGCAGAACCGCCGCCGCGGCCGAGGGCTCGATCTCGCCCCGTACCATCTCGTACCCGGCCGTCACGTGGTCGCGCCACGTCGGGTCGACCTCGTCGCAGCACAGCCGCCACTGCCAGCGGTCCGGCGCCGGCCTGGCGAGCATGCCGATGTCCCGGAGGAGCGCCCCCATCCCGAGATTCGAGACGTCACGCGCGACCAACCCCAGGCGAGCGCGCGAGAGCATCAGGTACGTCTCGAGCTTCAGCCCCAGCAGCAGGGCGATGAAGCACCCCTGCCCCGCCGAGCGCGAGAGCGGCGTCTCCGACGAGGCCAGGTCCATCACGAACACCCCCGCGCGGGGGCATTCGACCAGACGCTCCATCAGCTCCTGGATCGCACGCCGGTAGGAGGTGTACTCGAGGTCCGCTGCCCCGTCGCGCAGCACCTCCTCGAACGCGCTGCCGATCGCCCCGCTCAGCCGCTGCCCGGCGCGCACGATCGCCGGGCTGATGTGCTCGGCGACGAACTCCATCCCCGGGTACTTGATCCATATCTCCCGGGCGCGCAGCTCCGACAGCCGATCGATCGTCTTGCCGTCGAGCGTGAACCCCGCGCGCAGCAGGACCGTCTCCGGGCTTCGTGGGTGCGTGACCGGCATGGCGAGCTCCATGCCCGGCCGCGCCTGGCTGAGGTCTACGCGCAGCATGACTCGTGGCCTCCGTCAGGCGAGCATCGGTAAAGTCGGCACAATCTCACAGCGAAGGCCGCGAACCAGCGCCCGAGCCGGGCCGGGCGCCACGCAGCGCCCGCGCGACCCCTCCAGGTTCACAGACCCGCCGCTTACCGGACCCCCTAGGATGCGGGCCATGCCGACGTCGGTGATCCCCGATGCCAGCCGTGCCCTGCACCTGGACTGGCTCCTCACACTCACGCAGATCCCCACCGCCGCCGGACG
>Ga0196978_1001463_pt1 | contig 10270 bp, 10 predicted proteins | sample S3v_2013CmetaG_FD_155491 | JGI IMG/M metagenome (GOLD analysis project Ga0196978, IMG submission 155491) | Soil microbial communities from Anza Borrego desert, Southern California, United States - S3+v_20-13C | ecosystem: Environmental > Terrestrial > Soil > Desert | place: USA: California...
GCCGAGTTCGAGCGCCACCGGCTTGCGCGCGGCGCGCTCGCGCAGGCGCCACCCGACCTCGGCGCTGCCCGTGAACGAGACCATCGAGACGCGCTCGTCGCGGATCGCCCAGTCAATGTCTTCGATCTCCATCGGGACGACCTGAAGGGCGGCGCGGGGCAGGTCGGTTTCGAGGAAGACTTCGCCGAGCAGCAGCGAGGTGAGCGGCGTGCGCGGGCTGGGCTTGACGACGACGGCGTTGCGCGAGGCGAGCGCGGGCGCGACCTTGTGCGCGACGAGGTTGAGCGGGAAGTTGAAGGGCGTGATCGCGAAGACGACGCCGCGCGGCACGCGCTCCGTCCAGCCGACGCGGCCCGCGCCCGTCGGCTGCCCGTCGAGCGGGACGACCTCGCCGCCGAAGCGGCGCGCCTCCTCGGCGGCGTAGGTGAAGGTCGAGACGGCGCGGGTGACTTCGGCGCGGGCCGTCCTGATCGGCTTGCCTGCTTCGAGCGCGATGGAGCGTGCGAACTCGTCGGCGCGCGCTTCGATGCGGTCGGCGATGAGCCGCAGGGCCGCGGCCGGGCGGTGGCGCGGCGCGTCGCGCAACTCGGCGGCGGCGGCCGAGGCCGCGGAGAGCGCCTCTTCGACCTCGCCGCGCGAGGCGACGGAGAAGCGCGCGATGAATGAAGAGTCGAAGGGCGAGCGCAACTCCTGCGCGCGTTCGGTCGTGCGCCACTGCCCGCCGAGGAGGAGGGGTCTCTGTTCCGCCATCGCCGACGGATGGTATCACAGGAGGCGCGCCGCGGGTCGCGCGCTCTGCCGGAAGCTTTAAGAGCTCACCCGCAGGCCGTGGGGGCGGGCGGGGCTCGCCCCGCTCACTCAGGCTTTTTCAAGGCGGATGTCGCGCGCGCATCTGATAACGCCGCCGGCGTCGCGGCTGATCTTCAGGATGGGCGAGAAGGGGCCGAGGTCTTTGAAAGGCGCGCGCATCTCGGCGGTGACGAGCGGGTCGTCCTCGAACCAGTATTCGTCGAGCCACTGCTCCGGGTAGCCCGCGCCGTAGGCTTTGGCGTGGATGTGCGCCGGGTTGCGGCCGCGCGGGTAAGAGCCGGGCCGGGTGGTTTGAAATTCGTAGCGGCCCTCGCTGTCGGCGCGCACCCATCCCTTGATGCGCGGCCGTGGCTCCCGCCCGTCGCCGTCCGACTCCGAATACAGGCCGCGCGCGTCCGTGTGGTAGACGTAGATCGTCACGCCCCCGGCGGGCGTCCTGCCGTCGGGCGCGAAGACGCGGCCGGAAACGGCGAGCGGCGCGCCCGCCACGCCCCACGCAGGGAGTACGGCGCGCGAGGAAATGTTATCCGGCTCGCCCTCGCCGTCGGCGGGCGACGGCGGCGGCAGCAGGGCGGCCGCGCTCTCCCGCGGGCCGCACCCCGCGAGGCCGTAGGTGGTCACGAGGCCCGCCGCGCCGAACAGGCTGTGGCGGAGGAAGTCGCGCCGGCCGCGCCGCCTTCGATTCTGTCGCGTCATCTTCATCCTCCCGCTGCCGAGATTGGTTCTCCGAATCATACGGCCGGCGCGGGGGCGGGGATGTAAAGGGATGTAAAAAGATTAAGTTTCGGGTTACGAGTTCGGGCCGCGCCGGCCGGGTCTCTTAACCCGCTCGGCCCGAACTCGTAACCCGAAACCTGAAGCAGGTTGACGCTCGCGCGGGGCGGACATTACAATCCGGCCGTCGTTCGAATCCGCCGACGGGGAAACGCTGACCGCACATGCCGACCCGAACCACGCCGCTCGCCCGCGCCGTCTGCGCGCTCGCGCTCGCGCTCGGCTGCGCCGCCTCCGCGCGCGCGCAGCAGCGGCCGCTCATCACCGAGGACGTGGACATCATCCCGCCCGGCTCGATCCGCGTCGAGGCCGGCATAGACTTCCTTCAGGACGCGAAGTTCCCGGTCTCCGGCCTGACCGGCGACCTGACCCGCATCGGCGTCATCGGCATCAACGTCGGCCTCTCGCCGAACGTCGAGTTCCAGATCGAGGGCGTGGCGCAGAACTTTTTGAGCGTCAACACGGCCGCGCCCAACCCGGCCGTCCCGCCCTCGCTCGCGCCCGGCAACTCGACGAACGACACCGGCGACTTCCGCCTCTCGACCAAGATCAAAATCCGGCGCGAGACGCGGCGCGGCCCGGCCGTCGGCTTCCAGTTCGGCGTCGACCTCCCGAACTCGAACGAGACGCGCGGCATCGGCCTGAACCAGACCAACGCCTTCGGCCTCATCCTCCTCGGCAAGAAGTTCGGGCACGAAGGCCGCCTCAACACCTTCGGCAACCTCGGCATCGGCATCCTCACCGCGCCCACGCAAGCCTTCACGCAGAACGACGTGCTGCTCTACGGGCTGGCCGGCATCTTCCGCGTCAACCGGCAGGTCAACCTCGCCGCCGAGGTCAACGGCCGCGCCAGCACGCGCTCGGGCAGCGCCCCGCTCGGCACCGAGTCGCAGGGCGAGTTCCGCCTCGGCGTGCAGGTCAAGGCCGCCGGCCTGCGCTTCGACGCCGCCGGCATCAAGGGCCTCACCGACTTCAGCCCGCGCTCCGGCGTCACCTTCGGCGTCACCTACGACACCCCCACGGTCTTCGCGCCCGCGAAATAAAGGGTTCACATCTCAAAGCCCGGAGTTCAAAGTTGAGAGCCGCGGCCCGGCTTTGAACTTTGGACTTTGAACTTTAAACTCTGAACCCTATGTTCGACTGGCTGGCCGGGGTCGCCAAGTGGCTCCACGATTTCATCGTCGGCGTGCCGATCTACGTCGCGGGGCCGGCGATGGTCGTCATCGGGGCGCTCGACTCGTCGCTGCTCTCCCTGCCGGAGATCAACGACTACCTCGTGGTCGCGCGCTGCTTCAGCGACCCGAAGGCCGTCTTCTACTTCCCGCTCTTCGCCGCCGCCGGCTCCGTCATCGGCTGCAACGTCCTCTACGTCATCATGCGGCGCGGCGGGCAGGCCGTGATGCGGCGGCGCTTCAGCCCCGCCTCCATCGCCAAGGTCGAGGCCGCCTACGCCCGCTTCGGGTTCCTCGCGCTCGCCGTCCCGGCGCTCCTGCCGCCGCCGATGCCGTTCAAGATTTTCGTCGCCACGGCCGGCGCGCTCGAATACCCGCGCTGGCGCTTCATGGTGACGATCATGCTGGCGCGCAGCCTCCGCTACTTCGTCGAGGGCGCGCTGGCCGTCTACTACGGCGAGCGGGTCATAGACTTCCTGCGCCACAACGGGCTGCTGATTCTGAGCGTCGCCGCCGGCCTCGTCATCCTCGGCGTGGCCGCCTACGTCGTCGTCAACCGCATCAGGACGCCGCGGCGCAGCGTGCTCGAAGAGGTCACGGAGACGCCCGAGGCCGAGGCGCGCGAGCAATCTTCGTAAAGGGAACGCCGAACCGGGGTGAAGTGGCTGCTGCGTAAAATCACGAACGGGCTGGGGCACGTCAGGGACTACCTCGTCGCCTTCGGCCCCGCCGGGCTGTTCGCCATCGCGCTGCTCGACTCGGCGCTCGTCCCGCTGCCGGGCGGCCCCGACGCGGTGATGATCATCCTCTCGGCGCAGGCCGGGAGCTACGCGCTGATGGCCTTCTACGCGCTGGCGGCGACCGCGGGGTCGGTCATCGGCTGCGTCATCCTCTACTACATTTCGCGGCGGGCGGGGCGGCGGGCGCTGGAGAAGTTCTCGGCGGAGAAGCAGGCGCGCGTCAAGGGCTGGGTTGACCGCTACGACGTGCTGTCGGTGCTGGTGGCGTCGGTGCTGCCGCCGCCGTTCCCGTTCAAGCTCTTCGTCGTCACGGCCGGGGTCTTCCGCCTGAGCGTGGCGCGCTTCGCGGCGGCCGTCGCCGCGGGCCGCGCCTTCCGCTTCCTCCTCGAAGGCTTCCTCGCCGTCCGCTACGGCGAGGAGGCGAAAGACCTGCTCGCGAAGAACTACCCGGCGGTCGGCCTCGGCGTGGCCGCCCTCCTCGTCGCCGCCTTCGTGCTGAGAGGACTTCTGAAGAAGCGAGAAAAGCAATTAAGAATTAAGAATTAAGAATGGTGTGGCGACGGAGCGCCCTTCAGGATTCCCGACCACCCCAATTCTTAATTCTTAATTCTTAATTCTTAATTGAACCTCACCCGGCGGCTGCGGCGTGCTTCTTGAACAGGCGCGCGCCGGCCACGTCGCGGACGCCGTGCTGGTGGAGGAGTTCGAGGAGGACGAGGAAGACTTCGGCGGTGGCGCGCGCGTCGTCGCCGGCGCGGTGGCGGACGCGGTGCGAGACGGCGAAGTGCTCGGCGAGCGCCGTCAGGCGGAAGCTCTTGAGGTCGGGCAGCACCCGGCGCGCGAGCGACACCGTGCAGAGGTGCGCGTTCGGCATCCGCCGGCCGGGGAAGACGAGCGAGAGTTCGTGGTTGATGAACCGCACGTCGAAGACGGCGTTGTGCGCGACGAGGATGGCGGTGCCGGCGAAGCGCAGCCAGTCGGCCGCCACGGCGTCGAAGGTCGGGGCGGCGGCCACCATCTGGTCGGTGATGCCGGTCAGGCCGGCGATGAAGGGCGGGATCGGGAGCCGCGGGTTGACGAGCGTCTGAAACTCGGCGACGATGCGGCCCCGCTCGACGCGGTACGCGCCCACCTCCATGATGCGCCCGCCCGGCGTCTTCGGCCCCGTCGTCTCCACGTCGAAGACGACGAAGTCGGCCTCCGAGAGCGCGCGGCAGTCGTCGTCCTCGCAGAGCACCGCGACCTCGTGAGCCTCCTCGTCGACGCCGACGCGCCAGTCGTCGCGGATCAACTCGGAGACGAGCGTGGTGGCGAAGGCGGGTTCGAGGGCGGGCAGTTGGAGCACGGCTTCGGCGACCTCGGCCGTCGAGGCCCGCCCCCCGTTCGAGCGCAGCAGTTGAATCGTTTCCTGCACGAGCGCCGAGTCGGGGACGAGGTTGCGGAAGGTCTGCATCGCGGCGCATTGTAGCACGCGCCCGCGGGAAGGGAATACGTTTATGGAAGTCGGCGAGGTCATCGAGAGGTTCCGTCGGACGGGCGCGTTGCTCGAAGGCCACTTCGTCCTGACGAGCGGCCTGCACAGCACCCACTACCTGCAATGCGCGCTCGTGCTCCAGCACCCGCCCGAGGCCGAGTCGTTCGGCCGGGCGCTCGCGGCGCGCTTCGGCGGCACGCGCGTCGAGACGGTCGCGGCCCCGGCCATCGGCGGCATCGTCATCGGCTGGGAGGTGGCCCGCGCCCTCGGCGCGCGCTCGATCTGGACGGAGCGCGAGGGCGGGCGCATGACGCTGAGGCGCGGCTTCACGGTGCGGCCGGGCGAGAGCGTCCTCGTCGTCGAGGACGTGGTGACGACCGGCGGCTCGACGCGCGAGACCGTCGAGGCGCTGCGCGAGGCGGGCGCGCTCGTCGTCGGCGCGGCCTCCATCATCGACCGCTCGGGCGGGCGCGCCGACGTGGGCGTCGCCCGCGTCGCCCTCGCCACGCTCGACGTGCCCGCGCACGCCCCCGACTCGTGCCCCCTCTGCGCCGAGGGCGTGCCGGCGATCAAACCGGGAAGCCGTAAAAGCCAGTAGCCAGTAGCCAGTAGCCGGTAGCCAGTAGCGCTCCGCGTTACTGATGCCGACGCTGACGCCCTAACGATCCGCTACCGAAGGTCTTCCTACTGACTACTGACTACTGTCTACTGACTACTCCTTATATGAACTACCGCTTGACCATCCAGTACGACGGGACGGAGTTTCACGGCTGGCAGGCGCAGGGCGAGAGGCGCACGGTGCAGGGCGAGCTGGCGCGTGCGCTCGCTCTGATCGAGGGCGGGGAGGTCGTGCTGCACGGGGCGGGGCGGACGGACGCGGGCGTACACGCCGAGGCGCAGGTGGCGAGCGTGAGGCTCGGGCGCGCGCCCGCGCCCGCGAAGGTGCGCGACGCGGTCAACGGGAACACGGGGCGCGACGTGCGCGTCGTCGAGGTCTCGGAGGCGCCCGCGGGGTTTCACGCGCGCTTCGACGCGAAGGGGAAGACCTACTGCTACCGCGTCTTCAACGAGCGTTTCGCCTCGCCCTTCTGGCTGCGTTACGCGCACCACGAGGCGCGGCGGCTCGACGTGGGGGCGATGCGCCGCGCCGCGCCGCTCTTCGTCGGCCGCCACGACTGGACGGCCTTCTCGGCGGCGCAGGCCGAGGCGCGCACGCGCGTGCGCGAGGTGACGCGGCTCGACGTGCTGGAGCGCGACAGCCGCCGCGGCCGCGGCCGCCTGATCGAGATTCGCGTCAGCGCCGAAGGCTTCCTCCGCTACATGGTGCGCTCGATGGCGGGCGCGCTGCTCGCCGCCGGCCGGGGCGAGCTGGCGGAAGACGACCTCCGCCGCGCCGTCCGAACCGGCGAGCGCCCGCGCGCCGTCACGACCGCGCCCGCGCACGGGCTGACGCTCGAAGAAGTTCATTACTGAGCCATAGCACTTTAAACTTTAAAGTAGTTCGTTTAAGATGCTCGGCGGGGCGGGCTGCGGGGTTCGAGGAAAAGGGTGAATGCTGGCTAACTTTGCCGAGGTGGTCGAGAGGGGTTCGCGCGAGGAGGCGTTGCTGGCGCGGGTCGATTGGGCGCGGCTGCCGCGCCACGTCGCCGTCATCATGGACGGCAACGGGCGCTGGGCGGCGCGGCGCGGGCAGCAGCGCATCGCCGGCCACCGCGCCGGCGTCGAGAGCGTCCGCTCCTCCGTCGACACGGGCGCGCGCCTCGGCCTGCGGGCGCTCACGCTCTACGCCTTCTCGACCGAGAACTGGAAGCGCCCGCGCCTCGAAGTCGAGGCGCTGATGCGGATGCTCAAGCGCTACCTGCGGATCGAGCTCGACGAGATCGACCGGCAGAACATCCGCTTCCAAGCCATCGGCCGCACCGGGCAGTTGCCCACCAGCGTCCAGCGCGAGGTGGCGCGCGCGATGGAGCGCACGGCCGGCAACACCGGCATGATTTTGAGCGTCGCGCTCAACTACGGCGGGCGCGCCGAGATCGCCGACGCCGTCCGCGCCGCGCTCGGCGACCTCTCGGCCGAGGGGCGCGCGCCCGACTCGATCACCGAGGCCGACATCGAGCGCCACCTCTACACGCGCGGCCTGCCCGAGCTCGACCTGCTCGTGCGCACCAGCGGCGAGCTGCGCATCTCGAACTTCCTCCTCTGGCAGGCCGCCTACAGCGAGATTTACGTCACCGAAACCCTCTGGCCCGACTTCCGGCGCGCGCAACTGCTCGAAGCCGTCCTCGACTTCCAGCGCCGCGACCGACGCTTCGGCGGCCTCCAACTCGTCGCGAAGGCGAAATGAGAGGAGTAGACAGTAGACAGTAGTCAGTAGTCAGTAGCGCCCCGCGTGATTGACGCCGACGTTGACTTTGAAATGCGAACGATTCGACAAAGAATGAATTTCTACTGACTACTGACTACTGTCTACTCGCTACTGTCTACTCGCTACTGCCACTGCATGAACTCTCGTCTCATCACCGCCGCCGTCGCGCTGCCGGTCATCATCGCCTCCGTCCTCGTCCCGCCGCTCAAGCTGCTGTTCGTCGTCATCGCCGTGGCCGCGATGGTCGTCGCGCTCTACGAGTTCTGGTTCCTGTCGAAGCGCGTGGGGGCGAGGCCGGACGTGGTGGTGGGCTACGCGGCCGCGGCGGCGCTGCTCGTCGCCTTCTTCTTCGGCGAGCCGGGGTGGCTGCTCGTCATCGCGCCGGCGCTGGTCATCGCGGCGCTGGCGGCCGAGATGCTGCGCGGCGCGCCCTTCGACAAGATGATTCTATCCACGGGCGCGACCGTCGTCGGCGTGCTCTACGTGGCGCTGCTCGGCGGCTTCCTCGTCGCGGTGCGGACGGGCTTCCCGCAAGTCTTCGCGCCGGAGGGCGGCTACTGGGTCTCCGAACGACTCATAGACAAGACGCTCTCGACGCACCTGCTCGCCTTCTTCTTCCTCGTGCTGATGGGGTCGGACACGGGCGCCTACTACGCGGGGCGCGCGTTCGGCAAACGCAAACTCGCGCCGGGGGTGAGCCCGGGCAAGACGTGGGAGGGCGCGGCCGGCGGGATGCTGGCGAGCCTTCTGGCGGCGGCCGTCGCGCACTTCTGGTTCTTCCCCGAGTTGAGCCTGCGGGCGGCGCTGCCGCTGGCGGCCGTGATGAACGTGCTCGGCGTGGTCGGCGATCTTTCCGAGAGCGCGCTCAAGCGCGGGGCCAACGCGAAGGACGCCGCCCGAATCCTCCCCGGCCACGGCGGCTTCCTCGACCGCCTCGACAGCTTGCTCTTCAACGCGCCGCTCCTCTACTATTTCGCTCTCTACTATTGGAAGTAGACAGGAGACAGTAGTCAGTAGACAGTAGCGCGCCGCGCTCAGGCTGCTGACGCTGACAGGCGAACGGTTCGAGAGGGAAGTTTTTCTACTGGCTACTGACTACTGACTACTGTCTACTCGCTTTTATGTCTTCCACGGGCATCGCCATCCTCGGCTCGACCGGCTCCATCGGCTGCAACACGCTGAGCGTGGTCGAGTCGTTCGGCGACGAGCGCTTCCGCGTCGTCGCCCTCGCCGCCGGCCGCAACACTAAAAAACTGGCCGAACAGATCGAGCGCCACCGGCCCGCGCTCGTCGCCGCCCGCGACGAAGCGGCCGCCGACGAGTTGCTCGCGGAGTTGAAGTCGCGCGGCGTCGCGGCCCCGCGCGTCGAGGCGGGCGAGGCGGGGCTGGTCGCGGTGGCGACGCGCGAGGGGGCCGATTGCGTCGTCAGCGCCACGGTCGGCGCGGTCGGGCTGGTGCCGACGCTGCGCGCGCTCGAAGCCGGCAAGCGCGTGGCGCTGGCGAACAAGGAGACGCTGGTCATCGCGGGCGAGTTGATGACGCGCGCCGCCCGCGAGGCGGGCGCGGAACTCCTCCCCGTGGACTCCGAGCACAACGCGCTCCACCAGTGTCTCCGCGGCGAGCGGCGCGAGGAGGTGAGGCGGTTACTCCTCACCGCGTCGGGCGGCCCGTTCCGCGCGAAGACGAGCCGGGCGATGGAGGAGGCGACGGTCGAGGAGGCGATGCGCCACCCGACGTGGAACATGGGCGCGAAGGTGACGATTGACTCGGCGACGCTGATGAACAAGGGGCTGGAGGTGATCGAGGCCCACTGGCTCTTCGGCTTCGGCCCCGAAGAGATCGACATCGTCGTCCACCCCGAGTCGGTCGTCCACTCGATGATCGAGCTCGTGGACGGCTCGGTCATCGCGCAGATGGGCGTCACCGACATGCGCCACGCCATCCAGTACGCGCTCACCTACCCGGAGCGCCACGCCTGCCGGGCGCTGCCGCGGCTCGACCTGACGAAACTCTCCGCGCTCCACTTCGAGGCGGTCGACTCGGCGCGCTTCCCCTGCGTCGGGCTGGCCTACCGCGCGCTGCGGCGCGGCGGCACGCTCCCGGCGGCGCTCAACGCGGCCAACGAGGAGGCCGTCAGCGCCTTCATCGCCGGCCGCATCCGCCTGACCGACATCCCGCGCGTCATCGAGCGCGTCATGGACGCCCACGGCGTGCGGCCCGTCGGCGACCTTAACGTCGTCATCGAGGCGGACCGCGAGGCGCGCGAGGCGGCGAGGGGAGAGATCGCGAAGTCGGAGGAGGCGTCGAAGGCGGCGGTGTGACGCGCGGCATGGCCGGCGGGGATGGGCAGGGCGGACGGGATGGGAAGGCTTATTCTTTACCCCGTCCGCCCTGCCCATCCCCGTCAGCTCAACCCTCCACTTAACCCGCGGCGCGAATTCTTCAGGGGTTTGCCTGCCGAACCCATGTGATTGAGGTGGCGCTGTTTGACGCTGCTCCGGCGGGCCGCTTAAACTGCTATGCAACCGGGCGGCGGGGCCGCGCCTCTAAACTTTTTGGCGGCTTGGTTTAGTCTTCCAGAGAAGTTGATTTTATGAACCTGACCGGCATCTTCGCCTTCATCTTCATCCTCGGCGCGGCCGTCGTCCTCCACGAGTTCGGCCACTTCATCGTCGCCAAGCTCCTGCGCATCCGCGTCGAGACCTTCTCGGTCGGCTTCGGCAAGCGCATCTGGGGGCGGCGCTGGGGGCAGACCGACTACCGCCTCTCGCTCATCCCGCTCGGCGGCTACGTCAAGCTCGGCGGCGACGACTCGAACGCCGGCCTCGAAGAGGGCGCGGGCGAGGAGATTCCGCCCAAAGAGCGCTTCGACCTGCGGCCGCGCTGGCAGAAGTTTCTCGTCGGCGTCGCCGGGCCGGTGATGAACATCCTGACG
>Ga0196978_1001464_pt1 | contig 10268 bp, 8 predicted proteins | sample S3v_2013CmetaG_FD_155491 | JGI IMG/M metagenome (GOLD analysis project Ga0196978, IMG submission 155491) | Soil microbial communities from Anza Borrego desert, Southern California, United States - S3+v_20-13C | ecosystem: Environmental > Terrestrial > Soil > Desert | place: USA: California...
AGGCGCCGCCGACCACCGCCGCCGCGCCGACGCCTCCGATGAGCAGTCCGATGGGGCCGGTGGTTCCGAGCAGGTGCGAGACCATGGCGAGGCCTAGCGTCTTGCCCACGCCGCCGCTGATGGCGGCAACCGCGGCGCTGATGGCGGCCGTGACAGTGGCACCGATGGCGTCGCCGACGTTGGCCGCTATCGAGCCGGTCATTGCTTCGTGCCGCAGCGAGACCGAACGCTCGACCAGGTCGCCGAGCAGCTCCGGCGGCTGCGCCAGCTCGCGGCCGAGGATGGCGCGGATCGAATGGCGCACGCCTTCATCGAAGTCGCGCTAGGCAGCCTGCAGATGCCGCTGCAGCGCGCTGGCGAAGGCGTCGTCGTGCCGGCCGAGCTCGGCCTCCATCTCGTCGATGCGGCCGCCGCGGTTGCGGAACTGGAAAAGCGTGGGAGCGACGATCTTGTCGAAAAATCGGTCGCGGACGAACAGGGCGACCGACTCGGCCAGCTTGCCGGTTTCCATGCGCAACGCCGAAGCGATGCCGTCGCGGATGCGATGGATCTGCCCCTCGCGCGCGGCGTACAGCTTCTCGGCGAAGTAGCGCTGCGACAGATCGACCTCGATGCCGGCTGCGGCCTGCTCGGCGCGGCCGGCGGCGGCACGTGCCAGCACGGCACGCGGCAGCAGCACCACCAGCAGTCCCATGAGCGCGAGGCGATGGATCCAGGCCGCAGCCTCGTCGCCATCCGGGAAAAACAGCGGACGGATCGCATCCACGTCCAGCAGGGTGCCGTCCAGGAGAAGCGTTGCCGGCCCCATCAGCAGATTGAGGAAGGTGGCGACCGACTGCGGCTCGACGATGAACGTGCTGCGCCAGACCGCATTGTACTCGAAGAACAGGCCGCGCACGTAGGTACCGACCAGGCCGCCGGCAGCAAGGCCGATGGCGGCGACGTGGATCAGGCCTTCGATGCGCGCGATCATTACTTCGCGCGCCGTGTCCCAGTAGGAATCCCAGAACGCGGTGGCGATCTCGCGGGTGTTGCGCACGGTGCCGGCAGCGCCGCGACGCGGGCCATCGAGCGGTTCCATGCCATCCACAAGTTGGGAACGAGCAGTCGCAGCAGGCCGCGCTCGGTCCGGTCGCGCTCCTCGTGCCCGGGGCCGGCCGGTGCTTCGGCGGATTTGCGGCGGCGCCGCGCCAACGACGCGAAGCTGCGCAAGCGGCGCGCCGCGAGCACCGCATAGACGCCGAGGTTCCAGACGATCAGAAAGCCGAGCGGATTGTAGGCGACGTGGATCTGACCGACCGGTCCGAGGTAGTTCGAGAGCGCACCGAGCAGGAACGCGCCCAGAATGACGCCGCCGACCGAATCCTCGGGAAGCAGCGCGATGCGGGCCCACGCCCGGACCGAACGAGGCAGCCGAAGGAACAGGTAGGACGTTCGCTTCTCGAGCAGCTCGACGTCGCTGGCTGCGTCGATGGCGGCGAGCGCAGCCTCGGACTGCACCTCGGGCGAGAAGTAGGACGGGGCGTGCTCCTCGACCGCGCGAACGAGGAGGAGCGCCAGCAGGTCTCGTTCATGCAGAATCGTCATCGCCGGGGTGCGCGCGACAGGATGGGCACCGGTCTGGCGAGGGTCAAATCGCCCGGGCCGTAGTGGCGCTGGTCAGGTCCGTCTACCCAAGGCGCCGTCATGAAGTGACGAGGTTCGACGAAGGTCCGGCAGTTTGGAGGAACGAGGCCGGCGGCGGCGCCGGCCTCGTTCGCACTACTTCTTCACCATCTGCGCCGAGAAGCTCGCCGTGTAGAACTCGCCGACGTCGGAGGAGTTGCTGCTCGCGCCGGTCATCGTGACGTTCAACGGCGCGCCCTTGACGCTTCCCGGATCCGCCAGCTCGGCGGCATCCAGGTCGAGCCAGAACGTGCCCGTGACGGTGCACTCCAGAAGAGAGGCTCCGTGACAGTGGCCCACCGCGCTGCCGAGTGAGACGCCGTTGACGTTGATGGTCGCCGTCGCCTGGTCACCCAGGTTGAAGATTCCCAACGTCAACGTCGCGTCGATTCGCAGGACTCGCTTGGTCTTTCCTTTCGAAATGGTGCCGGCGATCGGCACCATGATTGCGCCGCTCTGGAACTGGTTGGTGTCCTTGACGAAGACCGAGGACTTTCCGGGAGAGGTCGATTCGGGCACGGCGTGTGCCGCCGTGGCTGCCAGGAAGAGGATGCAGAGAGAGAATGAGAGAATGCGATGCATATAGGGTTTTTCCTTTTCGGCCGTAGCCGAGGTCCGACCCTACTCTTCCCCCTCCGGCGGGGGAAGCCCCGCAGCACAATCAGGCCTCGAGCGGAGCAAACAAAAACTCCGGTAGCGTTTCCGGCGTCGCGTCTTGCGCGTGGTCGCCGGCCCGCCGGTGAAAGCGGGACTACCGGAGTTCGGTGGTGTCTGGGTCCCCTACGGAAGGATCACCCAGTGAAATGCTGGGAAGGACGCCTCCTAAGAGGACACCACCTCACAGGTCACCTTCGTACTAAGATAGATCACTGGATCACCTCCTTGTGTTTCGGCGGGGGCTCATCGAGCGTTCCCGAGAACCGCTGCCGGAAGAACGACCGCCGATGCCGCTCCCCCGCCCCGGTCACCGGCTGTACCGGCAAAGAGGCCTGTGTTTGCCTCGACCAGGCTGTGGACGAGGGCCAAATTACGCACGCAACTTTCGCTTGTCGACCCGGAAACGCACGCGGCGTGCATCTTCTTTCGCGGTGCCGCGGAAATCTTCGCATGCGCCGTGGAAATCGAACCCTCAGGTCCGCACACTGCGCTGCATGGGCACCGCGAGAAGTTCGCTCCACAGGTCCGGGCACGAGCCGGCGCAGGATCGCCCCCTCGTGGCGCCGCACGTCGAGGAGCTCTATCGCGACGGCATCACGGCGATGCAGGGCGCATTCAGCCGCGAATGGGTCGAGCGAATGCGCGAGGACGTGATGACCGCGTTCTGGGATGCCATCCAGCGCCCGGGCGGCTCGGTCGGTCGCGGGCCGAGGCGGTGGTACGTGGAGATCCATCCTGAGCAGCTGGCCGGTTTCCTCGACCTGGTCACGCATCCCTGGATCGTAGCGATGTGCGAAGAGGTGCTGGGGCCGGATTACGAGATCGTCGAGCTGGGCTTCGATACGCCGTTCCAGGGCGCGCAGCGCCAGCCGTGGCATCGCGACTTCCCCTCGCCGCCCGAGAGCTACGAGCAGCGGCGCATCACGTCGCTCGCGTTCAATCTCACCGGTGTGGACGTCACCTCGGACATGGGCCCGTTCGAGATCGCGCTGGGAACGCATTGGGATGACGGGCGCGACTGGCCGCATCAGATGTTTCCAGGGCGCGAGCTGTGGCCGCGCTACCAGGAGCGCGGAGTCAAGAAGTATCCGAAGATGGGCGACGTCAGCTGCCGTTCGGCGCTGACGGTGCACCGCGGCACGCCGCATCCTTCGCCGATTGCCCGGCCCGTGCTCGTGCTCGGAGTGGACGCGCCGGGAGCGGGACATTCGGCGCTGCACGATCCCATGGTCACTCCGGACTACTACGCCGCGTTGCCGCAGAAGGTGCGCGAGCATCTGGTCTGCCGCGTCGTCGACCAGCTCCAGCCCATCATCCAGAAGCACGACATCGAGGGTCTGGTGATGGGCGATGAGGGCATGGGCGGATCATAGGGCGGGTTCACCCGATGTAGGCGGTGACGCGCCGCGCGCGCCGCCATGCAGCACCCGGACGAGCATTTCGATCGCTGAAACTCCAAGGATGCGCGTGCTGGCTCGTCGCTTCTGAAGCAGTGGAACGACGCGCTCGACTACGTCGCGTCCTTCAAGAAAGCCTCTCAGGAGCCAAGCGATGTCGTACAACGCCCACATACCCCGCGCGATGGCAGCCGGCTTTGCCGGCACGCTGCTCGTGACCATCCTCGTCTATGCATTCGCCGCGATCGGCTATCCGCAATCCGGCCTCAACGAGCTGTTCGGTGGAATTCTCTTCGAGAACGAGCCGGCGCGATTCAGCTGGAGCTGGTGGGTCATGATGGCGTGGCACTTCAACTTCGGCGCCGTGCTGTTCCCGCACATCTACGCGATGTTCCTCGGCCGCGAGCTGCCGGGACCGGCGTGGCAGAGGGGACTGCTGATGGGCCTCGGGCTGGCAACGGTCGTCGAGGTGCTGTTCAAGCCGATGTTCGGGATGGGGTTCTTCTCGAGCAATCTGCCCAGTCCTGCGATGGCGATCTTCGCATCGTATCTGGTGCATGCGGTCTATGGCGTGACGCTGGCGACGATCACCGGCGAGGTGCAGCCGGCAGAAGAGAAGGCCGTCGACGAGCGCGCAGCCCGCGGCATGCATCACCATCGGATGCATCTGCGGCACTGATGCGCGCGGCGGGCGCCGGGCCCTGCTACGTCGACTCCGCCTCTCTGCTGGTGCGTCCAATCCGTGCGGCGCGGCGGGGTCAGGTACCGCATTTTCAGTACCTGACCCCGAAACCGCGTTTTCAGTACCTGACCCCTTTCCGGTTCAGCGGAGGCCGGGGGCTTCGTGGCCGCTGGCTTCGACGTATTCGCGGTAGCCGCCGCCGTAAGTCACCGGGCCGTCGGGGCCGAGCTCCAGGATGCGGTTGGAGACCTCGGCCAGGAAGCGGCGGTCGTGGGAGACGAACAGCATCGTGCCTTCGTAGCCGGCCAGTGCGCGCACGAGCATTTCCTTGGTCGCCATGTCCAGGTGGTTGGTGGGCTCGTCGAGCACCAGGAAGTTCGGCCGGTCGTACAGGATGCGCGCGATCACCAGGCGCGCCTTCTCGCCGCCCGACAGAATGCGGCACGGCTTGTCGACGTCGTCGCCGGGGAATCCGAAACATCCGGCGAGCGTTCGCAGCACGCCGCCGCCGGCCAGCGGAAACGCCTCTTCGAGGGTCTGCAGGACGCTGCGATCGGGACGCAGCACTTCCATGGCGTGCTGAGCGAAATAACCCAGGCGCACCGACGCGCCGATCTTGACCGTACCGGAGTCGGGATCGCTGTCGCCGGCCACGAGCTTGAGCAGCGTGGATTTGCCCGCGCCGTTTACGCCCATGACGGCCCACCGCTCGCCGCGCCGGATCATGAGATCGAGCCCGTCGTAGATGATCCTGTCGCCGTAACGCTTGGCCAGTTTGTCGATCTTGACGACGTCGTCGCCCGAGCGCGGATACGGCGGAAAATCGAAGGTCAGCGTTGCGCGGCGCCTCGGCGGCTCGAGCTTCTCGATCTTGTCGAGCTGCTTGACGCGCGATTGCACCTGCGCGGCCTTGGCCGCCTGCGCCTTGAAGCGCTCGATGAAACGCATCTCCTTTGCCAGCTTGGCCTGCTGGCGCTCGTAGGCTGCCTGCGCCTGCGCACGGCCGAGCTCGCGCTGCGACTCGTAGAAGTCGTAGTTGCCCGAGTAGCTGACCAGCTCGCCGCCGTCGATCTCGAGGACGCGTCCGATGATGCGGTTGAGGAACTCGCGGTCGTGCGAGGTCATCAGCAGCGCGCCTTCGTAGGACTTCAGGAAGTTCTCCAGCCAGATCAGCGACTCGATGTCCAGATGGTTGGAAGGCTCGTCCAGCAGCATCGCGCTCGGACGCATGAGAAGGATGCGGGCAAGCGCCACGCGCATCTTCCAGCCGCCCGAAAGCAGTGCGACGTCGGCGTCCATCATCGCTTCGGCAAAGCCGAGCCCTGCCAGCACCTCGCGCGCGCGCGCCTCCAGCTCGTAGCCGCCGAGCTCCTCGAAGCGCGACTGCACGTCGCCGTATCGCTCGATGAGCTTGTCCATCTGGTCGGCCTGGTCAGGATCGGCCAGGTCGTGCTCGAGCCGTGCCAGCTCGGCCGCGACCTCGGAAACCGGGCCGGCACCGTCCATCACTTCGGCGACCACGGAGCGGCCCGACATCTCGCCGACGTCCTGGCTGAAGTAGCCGACGGTCACGCCGCGATCGATGGAGATCTGGCCATCGTCAGGCTGCTCCTCGCCGGTGATCAGGCGAAAGATGGTCGACTTCCCCGCGCCGTTGGGCCCGACCAGGCCCACCTTCTCACCGCGATGGATGGCGGCGCTGGCCTCCAGGAACAGGATCTGGCGCCCGTGCTGCATGCTGATCTGATCGAGGCGGATCATGGAGGGGGAAGCGTCTACCCGTAACCAGGAGTCGGCGCCACGCGCGCGCGGCGGACGCCGATAGCGGGCGACCCGCTTCGTCGTCGGCGAGCCGGCGTGCTCAGCGTACAAAGAGGACGCTCGCGCGCGGTTCACGCCTCCGCCCGGCATCCTGCGAACTTTCGGCGCCCGCCCCTAGCGCGGGCTGCCATCGAGCTGCTCGGCGAAGAAGCGCGATGACCGGGCCAGCTCCTCCACGTAGCGGCGCACGTCGGCGCGTGCGGTCTCGCCGAGCTGCGCGTACGGCAGGATGTGCTCGTCGGGAACATAGCGGAACGTGAAGTTCACCCGCCGCGTCTCGAAGCCTTCGACGTGGACGTCGAAACTCTCGCCGCTGCGCTTGTCCACGCGCAGCACGCGATGCACCGTCGCGCGCTTCCAGGCGTGGCCGCCGAAGATCAGCAGCGAGCGGTCATCGAGCCATTGGCTGTGCACCACACGCTTGGGATCGGTGCGCCTGCCCGTTGCCACGAACTGGAACAGGGCACGCTCGCCGAGCGAGATCGACGCCACCGGGCCTGGCTCGTCGTCGCGATGCTCGCCGACGCGCGCGGTGTCGGTGCGTTTGCCGCCGGCCTCGATGCGGCTGCCGTAAAGGTTGACCAGACACGTGTTGAGGTGCCAGCCCTGCGGCATGTCGGCGCCGGTGAAAGACGCCCGCGCCTTCTTCTCGATGCGCGCGACCAGGCGCGCCAGCACGGGAGGATACGGCTCGCCGCGCACGCAGCGGTCATGGATTCCGCTCGGCGGCCGGTAGTAGTTGAGACACGCAAACTGCCAGTTGCCGAGCCAGTAGACGGGGCGAAGCAGCCGGCGCTGGCCGCCGGCCGCGCGCGCCTCTCGCTCGGTGAAGCGATCCTCCCAGAGCGGGCGGATCGTCGAAAGCCATTGAACGATTTCGGCGCGATCGGCCAGGGAGACGAAGGTCGCGTCGTAATGCAGCCCTTGCATGCGTCAGGCGCCGGGACATTCCAGCGCGACGTCGGAGCCGACCGCATACTTGAGCACGAGCAGCGCATCGCTGGCGGTCAGCCCGCCGCTGCCGTTGACGTCGCATAGCTGCAGCGAGCAGCCAGCCGCACCGACCGCGGCCTTGAGCGCCAGCAGGGCATCGAGCGCGGTCACGTTTCCGTCACCGCTGCCGTCGCCGCAGAGCAAGGCCGCCGTCACGGCCGTGACGATCGCCGGCGTGCTGAACGCGTAGCGGACGTCGCCGATCCTGGGCCGCACCTGCAGCCACAGCTCGCCCTCCTCTTCGGGCGTCAGCGTAAAGGAATCGGAGCCTGCGGGCAGCTCGGTACGAGTCGCGTCGACGAGTTCCTGCGACGAGGTCACTTCGACGTCGTCGACGAAGAAGCCGAGGCTGGTGCCGGTGCCGCCGAAGACCATCGACCCGCCGATGGTGTACTGGAATCGCACCTGCACGGTCTGGCCTGCCAGCTCGCTCGGCAACGGAACGCTGACGCTCTGGAATGCGGCGTCCCAGTTGACCGAGGTGCAAAGCAACAGCGCCTGACCGGCGCGCGACCACACGGTCTGCCAGGACTGGCCATCGCGCGAGACCTGCGCGCGCAGCACCGACCCGACCGACGCGCAGCGGCGCAGGTTCTTGAAGCGCAGCACGCTGTCGGCCGAAGGCACCACGATGCGATCGATGGCAAAAGCCTGCTCGGGATGGTCGAGGCCGGGAGCGGCCAGATGAAACGACCTCTGGCCGCTCGCTTTCACCGCCGTGGAGAACAGATCGTAGCCCCCGCTGGTCTGGTCGAGGACGTGCGGATCGGGAACCTCCTCGGCGCCTTCCGTCCAGTCTCCCTCCTCGGTGCGCGCCACGCGTACGTCGAAGGAATCGGCGTCGTCGAACGCGTCGAAGGAGTAAGTCGATGCGAGGCCTACGCCGGGCTGCGCGGGCCCCTGCGGCTGCAGGTCGAGACCGAGATCGTACGGATCGATGACCGTGACGTCGTAGACGAAGCTGCCCTGGCTCGCGCCGGTGACGCCGGCGATGCTTACGCGGTAGGTGGTGTCCCGCTCCGGAGCCGCAGCCGGAACGTCTTCGATCTTCCAGACCAGCGTGTTGTCGCCGTAGCCGTTGGCAACCTGCTCCTTGATGACCGACATCGCGCCGCCATCCTTGCCGAGCCGCTCCACCGAGACCGTTGCCGACGCGAAGCCGGCGCCCGGATAGGTGAACGACCATCGCGCCGGATCCTGATCCTCGGCCGGCACGACCTGCCACGGCACGTAACCTTGGTTCGGCCACGGCACGGCCGCGGCAGCCGTGGCCGGCTTGAAGGAACCGATCACGTGATTGCAGTGCGCGGCGCGGTAACCGCCGGCCGCCGGGATCGAGCCATTGCCCATCGCCTGCTGGCGCGGATAGAGCAGCCAGCGGCGGTGGCCGGCGTACCGGTTGCTGACGCCGGGATCGATCATCAGCCGGTCGATGGCGGCGGGGCCCACGTAGTCGAGGAGAAGATTGGACTTGGCCGCCGCCGTTTCGGCCTCGACCGAAAGGCAGGGATTGCCGGGGAAATCGTCCGCCGGATAGTGCGAGGTCGCGCCCTGTCTGGCCATGACGAGCGCGGTCTCCTGGCACTGGGCGCTCAGGGTGGCATTGCCCGCGATCGTCGAAACTCCGGCCTGGGCACGAAAGTAGTTGATGCGCGCCGTGGTCGCGTCGAGAAAATCGCTGCCGACCGCGCCAGCCGTGCACTGGTCGGTGTCGCCGTCCCAGTCGATGCCAGCCTCGGCTTCCACGCCGGGCAGATAGTGCCTGGCGAAGGCAACGGCCACGGCCCTGCGGCTGGCCGTGTTCCACGCCATGGTGGTCTGTCCGGCCGCGGCGCCGGGGGGCCCGGTACGGTTCTCGATCTGACGCGGCGACAGGCGCGGGGCGTCCTGCGCCGACGCGCCCGAGACGGCAGCGAACAACACGATTCCCAGCACGCCGGCCAGCAGCCGGCGCGTCTTTTCGTCCTCGATACGCAAACGATTCCCCCTACGACGCTTTGTACGGCGTTGCCGCGCTGCACGCCATCGGCAAAGTGCGGTAGCCGCAGGCCGGGATCGGTCGGCCCGGACTGGCGGCATCGATCCGATGTTCATGCCACGAAATCGCTGCGATCGGGGGAGCCGGCCGGTTGCGCAACGAGCACGGACGCGCACATCCTTCGGCTGTTCCAGCACGACAGATTTTCTTCCGGCCATGACAACGGCGCGCCGCCGTGCGCGCATCGGGGGCAACCATGAGAATCTCGTCCGCTTCCTTCGGTTTCGGCCTTGGACTTTGCATCGCGACGACCGCCGCGGCAGCGCCCGTCCCCATCGACCTGAGCACCTGGACCGTCGTGCAGTACGAGCACGCCAGTCAGCCGGACGCGAGCTGGGTGCTGTCGGATGGCAACACGGTCGCCACGCAGATCGTCAACGCCGACCCGTCGATCCTCGTGGCCGACTTCGACATCGACAACACCGAGATCATCGGAAGCTGGCGCGTCGATACGACCAACGACGACGACTTCATGGGCTTCGTCTTCGGCTACCAGAATCGCTGCCAGTACTATTTGTTCGATTGGAAGAAGGCGACGCAGGATGCAGGCACGGGCTTCGGGGTCGCCGACGTGGGCATGAGCATCAAGGAGATCGACACGTGCCCCGATGACCCCACCGGCCTGGATCTGTGGGACACGGGAACGCCGCTGCGTCACAACGACATCCCGTGGGTCTCCTTCACCGATTACGAGTTCCGCCTGCTGTTCACGCCCGGCGAGTTCACCATCGAGATCACGAGGGTTTCGGACTCGATGGTCCTGGAAAGCTGGACGGTACAGGACGACACGTTCACGACCGGAGCGTTCGGCTTCTACAACTCCTCGCAGGATCAGGTCCGCTACGCCGGCTTCACCGTCGAGGCCGACGAGCTCTGCGGCAACGACGTGCTCGACGAAGGCGAGGAATGCGACGACGGCAACACCGCGGGCGATGACTGCTGCACCTTCAACTGCCTGAACGTCCCGTCTCCGCAGTGCACCACGACCACCACCCTGCCCGCAACGACCTCGACG
>Ga0196978_1001467_pt1 | contig 10251 bp, 7 predicted proteins | sample S3v_2013CmetaG_FD_155491 | JGI IMG/M metagenome (GOLD analysis project Ga0196978, IMG submission 155491) | Soil microbial communities from Anza Borrego desert, Southern California, United States - S3+v_20-13C | ecosystem: Environmental > Terrestrial > Soil > Desert | place: USA: California...
TTTCGACGTTCGTGATCGGGTGCGTGTCGGAAGGACAGGCGGCGTAGCTGCGAACCAGCGACGAGCTGAAGCTCGTCGTCAGTGCGCCGATGTCGAAGTCGCATTGCGCATGCGCAGCTTCCGACCAAACGATGGCGACGCATGCGATGCCTAAGGCACGATGTTTCATGGGACACTCCTTTGCGACGCAGCACGGAAACGGCTGGGTCGTGACCGCTTATAGGGGGGTGGCCAAACTCTCGGCAATAGGGAACCTGAGCCGGGTCGGACAGGCCCGGGCGTCGCCAGGTCGCCGAGATCAGTAGCGGTTGTCGTAGCGCGGGTCGGGTCGCCGCTGGATGGGCGGGGAAGGCGGCGGAGTACCAAAAGGCTGCGGTTGCGGCTGCGGTCGCGCAGCCCCCGAAGCGCGGGCCTGCAGATCCTGTTTGTCGGCATTGCAGCGGTCGAGCTCGGTGCGAAGGTTGCGCGCATCGCTCTCGCACGCCGAGGAAGCATTGCCGCCGCCGGTGCCGGCAGCGGCGGTCAGCTGGTCCAGGAGCACGCGCTGCGCCGACTGTTCCTGGCGAAGCGCCGCCACGCCTTCGTTGATCACGCGAATCTCGTCGCTGGAGCCCGAGCCGGGAACCGTGCTGTCCGAGCGCGGCGGCCGCGTGGCCAGCTCGCTTCGCAGCGCATCGTACTCGAGCGTGATCTGGTTGAGGCTTTCGGTCAGGCGCACCACGCGGCTGCCCCACATGAAATAGCCGATCCCGAGGCCGAGCAGGATCGTGATCACCATCGTAAGCAGGAGGCGCAGCACGGGGGCCTACTTAGGTGCGGGACCGCCAGCAGTCAAAAAGCCGGGCTGCGGTTCTCACCGGCTCCGGCCCGCGGTAGTGTGATCGGTCCGATGGAACGAACCGGCCGCTTCCACCTCATCACCGAATTCGAGCTTCGCGGAGACCAGCCCGAGGCCGTCGCGGGCCTCGGCGAAGGCATCGAGCAGAACCTGCGACATCAGACGCTGCTCGGCGTGACGGGCTCCGGCAAGACCTTCACGATGGCCAACGTCATCGCACGCGCGCAGCGTCCGGCCCTGGTGCTGGCGCCGAACAAGACCCTGGCCGCCCAGCTCTATAACGAGTTCAGGCTCCTGTTCCCCGAGAACGCGGTCCGCTACTTCGTCTCCTACTACGACTACTACCAGCCCGAGGCCTACGTTCCTTCGACCGACACCTACATCGAGAAGGATTCGTCCATCAACGACGAGATCGACAAGCTGCGGCACTCGGCCACGCGTGCCCTGCTCGAGCGCAACGACGTGCTGATCGTGGCCTCCGTCTCGTGCATCTACGGCCTGGGGTCGCCGCACGAGTACTTCGAGATGCTGCTCTTCCTCGAAGAGGGCATGAAGATCGATCGCGACGAAGTGCTCGAGAAGCTGGTGCGCATCCAGTACAAGCGCTCCGACGTCGACTTTCACCGCGGCACGTTCCGCGTGCGCGGCGACGTGGTGGAGATCTTCCCGGTCTACGAGGATTCACGTGCGGTGCGCATCGAGTTCTTCGACGACGAGGTCGAGGCGATCAAGGAGATCGATCCGCTGCGCGGCAAGGTCACGGGACGCACCGAGCGCCTGTGCGTCTATCCGGCCAGCCACTACGTGACCTCGGCCCAGACGATGCGCGCCGCCATCGAGGGCATCCGCCAGGAGCTCGGCACCCGACTGGCCGAGCTGCGTCTTGCCGGCAAGCTGCTGGAGGCGCAGCGTCTGGAACAGCGCACGCTCTACGACATCGAGCTGCTCTCGGAAATGGGGACGTGTGCCGGCGTCGAGAACTATTCGCGCCATCTGACCGGCCGCCAGCCCGGCGAGACGCCGCCGACTCTGCTGCACTACTTCCCGAAGGACTTTCTCGTCTTCCTGGACGAGAGCCACGTGACCGTCCCGCAGATCGGCGCGATGTATCGCGGCGACCGCTCGCGCAAGGAGACGCTCGTCGACTTCGGCTTCCGCCTGCCATCGGCTCTGGACAACCGCCCGCTGAAGTTCGAGGAGTTCCAGCAGGTGATCGGGCCGTGCATCTACGTCTCGGCCACGCCCGGCGACTACGAGATCGAGCAGTCGGGCGGCGTCATCGTCGAGCAGCTGGTGCGGCCCACTGGCCTGGTCGATCCGGAGATAGAGATCCGCCGCGCCGGCAATCAGGTCGACGACCTGCTGGACGAGGTGCGCAAGCGCGTCGAAGTGAACGAGCGCGTGCTCGTGACCACGCTGACCAAGAAGATGGCCGAGGACCTTTCCGACTACTATCGCGACATCGGCGTCAAGGTGCGATACCTCCACTCCGACATCGACACGATCGAGCGCACCGAGATCATCCGCGACCTTCGCAAGGGCGTCTTCGACGTGCTCGTCGGCATCAACCTGTTGCGCGAAGGCCTGGATCTTCCCGAAGTGTCGCTGGTGGCGATCCTGGACGCCGACAAGGAAGGCTTCCTGCGTTCGGCGCGCTCGCTCATCCAGACCATCGGACGCGCGGCGCGAAACCTCCACGGCAAGGTCATCCTGTACGCCGACGTCATGACCGACTCGATGAAGAAGGCCATCGAGGAGACCGACCGCCGCCGCGCCATCCAGGAAGCCTACAACCTGGAGCACGGCATCACTCCGCGCACCGTCACCAAGGCCATCGAGGATCCTCTGATCCGGTTCGCCGAAATGGACTATGGGCCAATCCCCGAGGTGGCCGAAGACGCTCCGCGCTACGGGAGCGAGCGTGACGTCAAGGCCGAGATCGACCGGCTGCGCCGCCTCATGCGCGAAGCCGCCGACCGTCTGGATTTCGAGCGTGCCGCCGACCTGCGCGACAAGGCGCGCAGGCTCGAGCAGGAAGAGCTCGGGCTGAGCGCGTGAGCGTCAGCTCGCGTTGCGGTCGAGCCAGGCCTTGAGGTCCGGCGCGAGCATCTCGCGCGAGCGCTGCTCGTAGGAAGCCACCTCCTCGGCGGTCAGCACGTCGCGCCACCGGCCATTGACTCCCTTGAAGAAGAACGACTTTCCGCCGCCGTCGAACAGCTCCTCGAACGGTGCGATACGGTCGGAGTTGTCGCGCATCCATTCAAAGGAGCAGCGCTGCAGGATTCCCGGCATCTTCTTCTCGTCGATTCCGACGCCGATGAAGGCGGCGATGCGGCGGATCTGCTTTTCGAGGTCCTGCTTGAGCTCGTCGTAGTGCACGAACAGCACGTTCGGCTCGTTCCTGTGCTGCCAGTACGTCGACATGAAATGGAACATCTCGCCGCCTTCGAGCCACTGCGCGAAGAACTGATGGATGTCGTCGGACGGTGGCGGGCCGAGCTCGATGCCGTCGGCCACGGCGCTCTCGATCAGCTCGGCGACCTTGTCGGGCCTCATGCTGGCCATGTGGTTGACGAGGGACATGAAGGCGTCACGGCCGTCCCGTCCTACCACGATGTAGAAGCACGCCGGGTCCCAGGCGATGCCGTCGGCCGGCGTGTGCGACTTGATGGAGCGGCGGCCGGTCTGGGATTCCAGCTCTTCAAGGACTTCGGCCAGCGGCGTGAAGCGCGCCTCCAGCCACGGCGCGAGCTCGAGGAGCGGCTTGGCCGTGTCGCCGTCCGGGAACAGCAGGTTTCCGACGATCGTCTGCGTCCAGGTCGTGCCGCACTTGGGCGGCGTGCACACGAAGATGTCTCCGGGACGTTGCCGGAACTGCTGCCAGCGGCGGTTGTCGGAGACGAAGTTTCGGTACTCGGCAACGGGCGGGCGAGCGGCAGTTTGCGTCATGCGGTGAAGCTAGCCGAGCCTCGTGCGCCGGTCGAGCCGCGCGAAGGAAGAGGACAGGTACGACGATCTGCCGCCGATCATCGTACCTGTTCCCTTATTCGGACGATGGTGGCGCCCCAGCCTCCGCGCTCCGAAGGCGCGTCACGAAACGACTCGACGTCCGGATGGCTTTCGAGCAGGTCCCGTACGCGGCTGCGCTGGAAGCCCGTGCCCTTGCCGTGAATGAGGCGCACCTCGCGAAAGCCCGCCTCGACCGCCGCCTCCAGATAGCCTTCGACCGCGGCGAGGATGTCGCGAGGCGCAAACGTGTGCAGATCGAGCGCTTCCTCGATCGGAACCACGAACGGCTCGTCGTCGTCGGGATCAATCACGCGCGGCCTCCGGCAATGCATTCCTGTCATGCGCACGTCCCCGGATCAGCCGTTCGCCATGCAGCTGGACCCGCTTGCGGGCCAAAGGTTCAGCGACGGCCGGATGCTGCCGCACTTTTTGCCGCAGCATGGGGCGGCCCGGTCTGTCAGTCCGCGCAGCGCCTGCGTACGGTAAACGGGAACAACCGACGTCGGAGGACGCAGATGCCACACCACCACACCATCACCATGGATCAGCTTCACGACATCTGGCGGCGCGCCCGAGGCCGCCTGGTCGTCGTCGACGTTCGCACCGCCGAAGAGTACGGGGCCGGCCACGTTCCCGATTCGCGCAATCTCCCCATCGACGAAATCCGCCGCCGCCCGGCCAAGGTCGCCAGCGAGATGCGGGCGCTCGGGCACGTCTACATCCATTGCAGCACCGGCGTGCGGGCGGAGAAGGCCTTCGCGGCGCTGCGCGCCGAAGGCGCCGACAATCTCACCGTCATCGTCGACTCGGGCATGGAAGACTGGATGCAGCGCGGTTATCCGATCTCGCGCGGCGGTGCCGAGCGAACCTTCGCGCGCGATCTAGTGGTCGGAATCGGCGCCGGCCTTCTCGCCAGCGCGGTGGTGGGACCCGTCGATCGCGCCTTCGAGCGCTACGTCGGACCCAAGGAACGAATGCGCGAAGGCTGGCGGCGTTCGCGCACGCCGCACTGGATCATCGGCTCCCACATCGGCGACGGCATCGGCGGCCGGCGCAGCCAGCAGCTCGCGCGTCTCGGCTTTGCCGCCATCTACGCCGCCGGCTGGGGCCTGATGTACGCCACCGCGCGGCGCAAGGCTCCTGGCGTTTCCCAGCTCGCAGGCCTGCCGTTTGCCGGGGCGATGTATGCGCTTCTGGATGGAGTGATCGCACCGGCGCTCGAGCTGGCGCCGCCGCCGACCCGGCTGCCGTGGCAACGTAACGTCGAAGAAATGGGCAACCATCTCCTGTGGACGGCCACGGCCGAGATGGTCCATCGAGCGGCCGAGCCGCCGGCGCTACGCTGATGGCGTCTGTGCGGTCATCGCCCGCGATGATGCGGCCGCTGCCGGGCGCGGCCGCCGCCGCGATCATCGCCGGCGCTTTTGCGGCGCTGTATCTGCTCGAACGCCGCCGGCCGCTGCGCCGCCGCACCGATGACGACACGAGTCGGACCGCCACCAATCTGGTCGCTGCCGCGGCAAGCGCCGTCGCCATCCGCGCACTCGAGAAGCCCGTGGTCACCCCGCTCGCGCGCATGGTCGCGACGCGAAGACTGGGCCTGCTGCAGAAGCTCGGCCTTCCGCCATGGGCCGAGCTCACTGCCGGCGTCGTGCTCCTCGACTACACGCTCTATCTCTGGCACGTCCTGACGCACAAGATGCCCATGCTGTGGCGCTTCCACGTCGCCCATCACGCCGACCTCGACCTGGATGCCAGCACTGCGCTGCGCTTCCACTTCGCCGAGATGATCCTGTCGATTCCTTGGCGCGCGGCGCAGGTCGTCGTCGTCGGAGCGGGCCCGCGCACGCTGTCGATCTGGCAGACCTCGACGCTGGTGGCGATCCTGTTCCATCACTCCAACCTGGAACTGCCTGCGCCCGTGGAGCGCTGGCTGTGCCGCCTGGTGACGACGCCCCGCATGCACGGCATCCACCATTCGGTCGTGCCGGAGGAAACGGACTCGAACTGGTCGACGATCTTTTCTTTTCCCGACTACCTGCACGCGACGATCCGGCTGAACGTGCCGCAGGAAGAGATCACCATCGGCGTGCCCTCGCATCGGCGACCGCTCCGGATCACGACATTCCTGGCTCTGCCGTTCCGCGAGCGTCCTGCGCGAAGCATGACACCGCCTCGGCGCCTCGCGGCTCTGGGTCCGGCGGCGAGCCTTGCCGACGCAATGCCGCCGGCGGACCGCGTTGCGCATTGGAGGGACGTGGTGTCCTGACGGCGCCGGTGTCCTTGGCGCCCGGCAGTGGTTAGAGGACTGCCGTGGCCGAAGAGAATCCGAGCAGCGAGGTCGGGCAGGCAGTCGAGACGCGTCTCGACGCCGTCGCCGACCATCTTGCCGAGAAGGCCGCCGTGGTTCCGGCGCGGCCGGGTGTCTACATCTTCAAGGACAAGAAGGGGAAGGTCATCTACGTCGGCAAGGCCAAGAGCCTGCGCGACCGGGTGCGAAGCTACGTCCGCGGAGGAGACGGCCGCTACCAGGTCAGCTTCCTCATGAAGCGCGCGGCCGACTTCGAGACGCTCGTGACGGTGAGCGAAACGGAGGCGCTCATCCTCGAGAACAACCTGATCAAGCAGTACAAGCCGCGCTACAACATCAACCTCAAGGACGACAAGAGCTACGTCTCGGTCAAGGTCACGGTCAAGGACCCATGGCCGCGCATCCTGGTCACGCGCAAGATCGAGCGCGACGGCAACATGTATCTGGGCCCGTACGCCTCGGCCTCCGGCATCCGCGAGACGCTCGAGGTCGCGCGCAAGATCTTCCCGCTTCGCACGTGCTCGAACGCCGTCTTCCGCAACCGTTCGCGGCCCTGCCTCGAGTACCAGATCAAGCGCTGCCTGGGCCCGTGCGTGCTTCCGGTCGATCGCGAGGAGTACGAGAAGCAGCTGCGCGGCGCGACCCAGCTCCTGGAAGGCAAGAGCGACGTCCTGCTGCACGAGATGCGCGAGGCGATGATGTCGGCGGCCGACCAGGAGCGCTACGAGGAAGCGGCGCGAATCCGCGACCGCATCGATGCCGTGGCCAAGGTCGCCGAGAAGCAGAAGGTGCTCGTGCACGGCGGCGGCGACCGCGACGTGTTCGGCATCTTTCGCGAGGGAGGGTTCATCGAGGCGCAGGTGTTGCTGGTACGCGGCGGCAAGCTGGTCAGCAACAACTCGTACCAGCTCGAGGACTTCGAGTTTCCCGACGAGGAGGTGCTCTCGGAGCTGGTCAGCCGTTTCTACGAGGGCAACCGCTACATTCCCGAAGAGGTGCTGCTCCCGCTTCCGTTCGAGGGGATGGATGCCGTGGCGGACTACCTGACGGGCCTGCGCAAGACCAGGGTCTCGGTCCTGGTGCCTCAGCGCGGCGACAAGCGGCGCCTGGTCGAGATGGCCGTCGAGAACGCGCAGCACGCCTTTGCCGAACGCAACGACGAGAGCGCGCGGCGCGAGCGCATGATGGAAGAGCTGCGCGGAAAGCTCGGCCTGGCCTCCACACCCAAGCGCATCGAGTGCTTCGACATCAGCCACGTCCAGGGCGAGGCGGTGGTCGCCTCCATGGTCGCCTTCGACGAAGGCATGCCCGACAAGCGCGGCTACCGCCGCTACAAGCTGCGCGGTGTGCAGCGCAACGACGACTTCGCCGCGATGAAGGAGGTGCTGACGCGCCGACTGACGCGCGGCAAGGCCGAGGGCGGGCTACCGGACCTGCTGCTGGTCGACGGCGGGCGCGGGCAGCTCGCCATGGCGGTGGAGGCCATGAAGGAGATCGGCGTCGAGGGCATCGAGCTCGCCTCCATCGCCAAGGACCGGGTCAAGGGCGACTTCCAGGACGAGAAGATCGAGCACAGCGAGGAGCGCATCTTTCGCCCGGGCCGCGCCAATCCGATCACGCTGCGGCGCAACTCCAACGCGCTCTTCCTGCTCCAGCACATCCGCGACGAGGCGCACCGCTTCGCCATCACGTTTCACCGCGAGGTGCGCGCCAAGCGCCGCCTGCGCTCGGTGCTCGACGAGATCGACGGCATCGGGCCGACGCGCCGCCGCGCGCTGCTGCGGCACTTCGGCAGCGTCAAGAAGATGAGCGAGGCCAGTGTCGAGGAGATCGCAAGCGTCACGCGCATCGGGCGTGTGCTGGCCGAGGCCGTGGTGCGCAAGATCGGGCCCGCTGCGCACAAGGCGGCCGTGTCGGTGGACGACATCGGCGAGGAGTCGGCGTCGCAGCAGGAAGAGCCGGTGGGCGAGGCGGCGAACCAGGACTCGACCTCCGGCCGCACTTCGGAGGATCCCGCATCCTGATGCCGCCGGCGCCATGACATCGCCGTCATAGCTTTGCCTGCAGGTCTTCCGCGTGCGTCGCGCGCGCGTTAGTTCGCGGTGGTGTCGTGGGTCGTGCTCGCAGCTTCGGTGCTGGTGGCCCAGCAGTTGGTCATCGGCGCCGCCGCAACGGCGCTGACGATGCTCACGTCGCTTGCCGTCGTCGCGGTTACCGTTGCGGCTCTGCGCGCGCGCGCGGTGTCGTCGGCAGTGGTGGCTGCGGGCGCTGCCGCGGTGTGCGCCGCGGCGTGGATGGCGCACCCATCGGTCCCCGCGATGCTGCCGGGCACCGCTGCGCATCTTCTCGAGAAGTCGCTTGGCGACGACGTCAAGGTGCGCCTGGAAGGACGTGCCTCCGCAGTCGTGCCGACCTACGGCGGCGGCGTGCGCATGACGCTGGCGCTGGAGCGCGCCGCGCCCGATGGCGAGATGCTCTCGGATGCCGCAGGCCTGGTGTCGGTCACGGTTCGCAGCACGCGCTCGGTGTGGCGCACCGGCGACCGCATCGCGCTGACTTCGCGTCTTCGACGCATCACCGGCTTCGGCAACTTCGGCGAGTTCGATTGGGCGGCCTACAACGCGCGGCGCGGGATCGTGGCGACTGCCTATGCCTGGGAAGAGTCGGACGTCGAGCGGCTGCCGCGCCGCGACGGACGCATCGATGCGATCCGGCGCGCGTTCTCGGAGGCGTGCGCAAGACGCGGAGGGCAGGGCGCCGAGCTGCTGGAGGCGCTCATCATCGGCGACCGCTTCGGCATCGACCGGCGCGTCTCCGATGCGGTTCGCGACGCGGGCCTGGCCCACTACCTGGCCATCTCCGGCTCACACATGGCGCTGATCGTGGTCGTGGTGGTGGCCATGGTTCGCCGCATCGCGGTGGCGACCCCGGCCGTGCGGGCGGGCTACGACGTCATGCGGATGGCGGCCGTAGCGGCGATGGCGGCTCTGGCCGGCTATGCGGCCATCTCCGGAGGCGGAGTTTCGGTGACGCGCTCGGTGCTGATGGCGGCGGCCACGCTGCTTGCGATGTGGCGCGGACGGCCGGACGACGCCGTTCGCGCTCTTGGTGCCAGCGCGGTCGTGCTCGCATTTCAGCTTCCCGGCGTCGGCGAGGAGGCCGGCTTCCAGCTCTCGTTTGCGGCCGTGGCCGCATTGATCGCTCATGCTCGCGGATGGCAGCGGCCCTTGTCCGGCGCTGCTGCCGTGCCGGCCGGCCGCCTGCGCCGCGGACTTCGAGTACTACGCAAAGCCGGTGTGATTACTCTTGTTTGCTGGGCGGTTACGGCGCCGTTGGTGGCCCAGTGCTTTCATCGCGTGTCGCTGGTGGCGCCGCTCGCGAACCTGGTGGCCGCACCGATCGTGAGCGCGGTCGTCGTCATCGGCCTGGTGGCGGTGATGGCTCTGCCGCTGGGCGGCGCGATCACGGCCGCGGCCGTGGATGTGGGAAGCCGGCTTGCAGAAGCCCTGATCGTGATCGCATCGACCGCCTCGGTGCTGCCGATGGCCGCAGTCGCCACGCCCGAGCCGGGGCCGCTGCTGACCGGCGCACTGACGGCGCTACCTGTGGCAATGCTGACGCCGTGGCCGTGGCGCCGCCAGGCAGTGGCAAGCCTGACCGTCGTTGCGGCCGTGTGCCTGATGGCCGGCCTCCACGCGCGCTTCCGCAGCGACCGGACCGACGTTTGGTTCGCGTCGGTCGGCCAGGGCGATGGCGCCGTCGTTCGTATGGCGGGCGGGCGCGTTCTCGTCATCGATGGCGGGCCGCCGGGTCGCGGGCATCTGGTGATGGGGCCGATGCTGCGGCGGCTGTGGATCGGCCGTATCGACGTGCTCATGGCCAGCCACGTCCAGGCCGACCACAGCGGCGCGTTCCTCGAACTGCTCGAAGACTTTCGGGTGGGGGAGTTGTGGATCCCGGCCGGTGACTGCGACTCGACCGCGGCCCTTGCCCTGAAGTCGGCTGCCGAGGCGCGCGGCGTGCCAGTTCGGCAGATGGCTGCCGGAGGTCAGGGCGGGCCAGGTCTTGCCATCCTTGGTCCGCGCAGCTCGGG
>Ga0196978_1001469_pt1 | contig 10240 bp, 8 predicted proteins | sample S3v_2013CmetaG_FD_155491 | JGI IMG/M metagenome (GOLD analysis project Ga0196978, IMG submission 155491) | Soil microbial communities from Anza Borrego desert, Southern California, United States - S3+v_20-13C | ecosystem: Environmental > Terrestrial > Soil > Desert | place: USA: California...
CTGAACGGCACGTCGCGCTTCACAGCAGCGTTGAACTCGCGGATCGTCTTCAGGAGCTGCGGCTTGTTCACGTCGTCGAGCTTGTCCACCAGCTCCTCGATCGAATTCGCGACGACTTTGGTGACGTGCTTCGAGCGGTACTCCGGCCGCAGGAAGTGCAGCACCGACGAATCGAAGATCTGCCACGCGAACTGCATCGGCTGCTGCAGGATGATGCGGCCGTACTTCGCGTAGGTGTAGTTGCGGATGTCCGCGCCTTCGTCGACGAAGCGTTTTCCCTCCGCGTTCACCATGATCGAGAACGGATAGTTGTCGCGCTCGTAGTCGTCGCTGGTCGCCGGTTCGCCGAAATCCGATGCATAGCGCTCCCAGCCCACCGAATGGCAGCCGGACCAGTGTCCCCACGGCTGGGCGCCGATCTTCATCGCCATCTCGAGACCGTCGCCGGTGTTGAATTTCGTGCCGCGCACCTTCGCGAGATCCCAGCCCGGACCGAGGTGCCGTGCGCGCCACGCGGCGTTCGACTCGAACCCGCCGCACGCGAGGATCACGCTATCGGCACGGAATTCGCGCGTCGTGCCTTTGAGGTTCACGACGACGCCGTGCACGCCGGCGTCGGAATGAATGAGGTCGCGCGCCCACGCCTCGTACAGCACGGTGACGCCGGCCTTCTCGGCGGCCTTGTAAAGCGTATTCACGAGGCCGGGGCCGCCACCCACCGCCGCGAGCGTGGCGCCGCCCCAGAACGTGTACTTGCCGTCGACCTTGAACGACTGGCGCCCGAACTGCGGCAGCCAGCGCACGCCCTTGTCCTTCAGCCAGTGCATCATCGCGTTGCTGTTGCGCACGAGGAGCTCGCAGAGGTCCGGGTCGGTGCGGTTCTGCGTGATGCGCGCCATGTCGTCGAAGAACTTGTCTTCGGTGTAGGCGCCGAAGTCGCTCTTCATCTCCTCTTCGGACAGGTCGGGCGAAAGCGCCTTGATGTCCTCCGAGCCGTTGTACACGCAGCGCATCAGGCCTTCGGTGTACAGGCTGTTGCCGCCGCGGTCGTCTTCCGGCGCGCGCTCGAGCAGCAGCACCTTCGCGCCTTCGTCCGCGGCCGAGATCGCCGCGCACAGCGCGGCATTGCCGCCGCCGACGACGATCACGTCGTATTTCGTTTCCTGCTTGTCCATCAACACTCCGTTGGGTTTTCCGTGCGCCACGGGATTGCTTCGCCGGCAATGTGCCGTCTCGCAATGACGATGCGACGCGACCTCGATGCGCGACGTGTCATTGCGAGGAACGGTAGTGACGAAGCAATCGCGTGGCGCACGTTAGTAACCAGCCAGAATCATGTCCGCGCCCTTCTCGCCGATGGCGATGGAAGGCGCATTGGTGTTCGACGACGGGATCGTCGGGAAAATCGACGAGTCCACGACCCGCAGGTTCGCGATGCCGCGCACTCTCAACTGCGGATCCACCACGGCATCCGCGTCGATGCCCATCTTGCACGTCCCGACCATGTGCCAGCTCGTGTTGACGCCGTCGCGGATGTAATCGAGCAGCCCCGCATCGTCGGTAACGCCGGGGCCCGGTCGCGTCTCGCGCACGATCAGCGACTTCATCGCCGGCTGCTCCGCGATCGTGCGCGCACGCTTCACGCCGTCGAGAAAGAGCTGCGCATCGGCTTCGTGCGAGAGATACCGCGGATCCATCGCCGCCTGCTCGTGCGGGTCGCGCGAGCGGATGTGCACGGTCCCGGTCGAATGCGGCTGGAGCGGCGTGATGCCGATCGAGAAACCCGACCAGGGGTCGAGGCCGTAGCGCGCGGTCCGCGCGTAGCGGTCTTTGCCCGAAACCGGCATCAACCGCAGCACGAGATCCGGCTGGCCCACGCTCTCGTCACTGCGGAGATTGGTCTGTGCCGTCGACGAGCAGATCGTGAGAAAGCCTTTGCGGCTGAAGAGGAACCGCAGTCCTTCGCGCAGCTTGAGCAACGGGTTGCGCAGCACGTCGTTCACGGTGAGCGGTTTCGCGCACTCGTAGGTCACGCGCACGTTCGGGTGATCGCGCAGGTTCTCGCCGACGCCGGGCAGGTGCTGCACGACCTCGATACCGTGCTGCTGAAGCACCCCGGCGTTGCCGATGCCGGAAAGCTCGAGAATCTGCGGCGATTTGAGCGGCCCCGCCGAGAGCACGACTTCGCGACGCGCCTTCACCTGCTGGAGCGTCCCGCCGCAGGCGATTTCGACACCGGTGGCGCGCTTGCCGTCCATCAGCACGCGCGTCGCGGTGGCCTCCGTGATGACGGTGAGGTTCGGCCGCTTCAGCGCCGGCCGCAGATACGCGACCGCGGCGCTGGAGCGCAGGCCCTTGCGCGTCGAGTACTGGAGATAGAACGTGCCTTCGTAGCTGCCGTCGTTGTAGTCGTCAAGAAAGCGCGAGCCGTTCGTCTTGCACGCCTCGATGAACGAGTCGGCGAGCTCATCGAACTTGTGCAGGCGCGTGACGCCGACCGGGCCGCCCGTGCCGCGCACGCCCGGGTCGCCCTCGGGAAAATCCTCGATGCGCTTGAAGTACGGCAGCAGGTCCGACCAGCCCCAGCCTTCGCAGCCCGACGCGCGCCACTTCTCGTATTCCTTCGGGTCGCCGCGCACGAACAGATTGCCATTGATCGAGCTCGATCCCCCGATCACGCGGCCGCGCACCCAGAGCTGCTGCTTCCCGTTCAGGTGCGTCTGCGGCTCGGTCCGGAACGGCCACGTGAACCGCTCGTCCATCAGCACCTTCGCGACCAGCATCGGGATGTGGATATTGATGTGGTTGTCGCGGCGGCCGGCCTCGATCAGCAGGACCTGATGGCGGCCATCGGCGCTCAGGCGGTTCGCGACGACGCAGCCGGACGATCCGGCGCCGACGACGACGTAGTCGAACTCGGAGTTTTCGGGGAGTGACGAGACGTACACGAAACAACCTCGGGGAGCCGCCGACTGTACCGCCTGCATGTATAACCCACAAGATGTTTTGGGAATGGCAGCATATCTCCGCCGATATACTCGGCTGCGCTACGCTATGCGGACTCAGAAGGAGTCCACAATGTCTAAGAAGGTCCTCGCGCCGGCGGTCGTGCTGGCGCTCGCGCTCGCTGCAGCCAGCCACGCGTACGCCCAGGCGCCGTATCCGGCCAAAGCCATCCGCATCATTTCGCCGTTTCCACCGGGCGGCAGCGTCGATACCGTGGCGCGCATCGTCGCGTTCGAGCTCACGAAGCCGCTCGGCCAGCAGATCGTCGTCGACAACCGCAGCGGCGCTTCCGGCAACATCGGCATGGAGCTCGCGAAGAACGCGCCGCCGGACGGCTATACGCTGGTGCTCAACACGATGCCGCTCGTCACGAATCAATTTCTCTACAGCAAGGCGCCGTACGATCCGATCGCGGATTTCGCGCCGATTTCGCTGATCTCGGCCTCACCGAACGTGCTCACGGTCCATCCTTCGCTGCCGGTCAAATCGGTGAAGGAGCTGCTCGCGCTGGCACGCGCGAAGCCCGGTGCGCTCAACTACGCCTCCGCCGGTCCGGCGACCAATCCGCACATCGCCGGCGAGCTCTTCAACTATCTCGGCAAGACCAACATCGTCGTCGTGCATTTCAAGGGCGGCGGACCGGGGCTCGTCGCCACGCTCGCCGGCGAGACGCAGGTGACGTTCTCGAACATCTCCGAGACGGTCGGCCTGGTGCAGGCGAAGAAGCTGCGCGCGCTCGGCGTGACGAGTCTCAAGCGCACGCCGCTCATGCCGGAGCTGCCCGCGATCGCGGAAACGATTCCCGGTTACGAGTTCACGACGTGGCACGCGCTGCTCGCGCCGCGCGGAACGCCGCCGGCTGTGATCTCGACCATCAGCGAGCGGCTGCGCGCGGCGCTGCGCACGCCCGAAGGGACGAAGAAATTCGCGGACCGCGGCCTCGAGCTGATCGCCAGCACGCCGGGGGAGCTCGCCGCGCATCTCAAGAGCGAAGTCCAGAAATGGGGCCGCGTGATCAAGGAGCGCGGCATGCGCGCGGAATGACGTGAGGCGCGACGCCGCGGCGAATTCAGCGCACTGGGGGTTGTGGGGAACCGTTGCATGGTCGGCGCTCATTGCGGCCGTCTTCGTCGCTGCCCAGACCGTTGTCGTCGCGCTCCTCGCCTCGCAGGTCGAGGCGAGCCCCTCCGAGCTCGAGCGGTTTTTCGGAAGCGCCGAAGAGAACGGCTATCTCATCTCGCTCGCGACGTTGGCGACGACGCTCGCGTGCTGCACGCTGATCGCAATCATCGTCAAGCTGAAGCGCGGTGCGCGGCTCGCCGATTACCTTGCACTGCAGCCGGTCGCCGCGGCGACGCTCTTCAACTGGGTCGCCGTTCTCGCCGTGTTCGTCGCCGCCTCGGACCTGCTCACGTGGTCGCTCGGGCGGCCGATCGTGCCGGAGTTCATGTCCAACACGTACGCGACCGCACGACCCGTGTGGCTCTTCTGGCTCGCGCTCATCGCGGCCGCACCGCTGTTCGAGGAGGCGTTTTTCCGCGGCTTCCTGTTCAAGAGTTTTGCCGCGAGCTTCATGGGGCCGGTCGGCGCCATCATGGTGTCGACACTCTTCTGGGCGGTCCTGCACCTGCAATACGACGCGTACGGCATCGTCACGATCTTCGTTCTCGGGCTGCTGCTCGGCGCCGCGCGCGCCGCCACCGGCTCGTTGTACGTCCCACTCGTGCTGCATGCGCTCGCCAACCTTGTCGCCACGATCGAAACGGCGATCGCCGTCCGATAACAAGCGCTCACACGTGCAAACGGGAGGCGTCATGAAACGATTGCAGTCCGGGCTCTACACACGCTGCATCGTCGCCGCAGCGCTGACCTGCCTCGCCGCCGCGGCCCGCGCGCAGCCGGTCGAGCCCGTGATGGCGCTCGCAAAGAAGGAGCGCCCCGCGATGGTCGACACGATGAAGGCGCTCGTCGACATCGAGAGCGGCAGCCGCGACATCGAAGGGCTCGATCGCATCGGCGCGCTCATCGCGGGCAAGCTGCAGGCGCTCGGCGGCAAGGTCGAGTTGATCGAGCCCACCGCGGCCGAGATCGTCAAGCTCGAGGACACGCCAGAGAAAATCGGCAAGGCCGTGCGCGCGACGTTCACCGGCACCGGCACGCGCAGAATTCTCCTGCTCGCCCACATGGACACGGTCTATCCGCGCGGCATGCTCGCGCAGCAGCCCTTCAAGCTGGAAGCCGACCGCGCGTGGGGCCTGGGCATCGCGGACAACAAACACGGCGTCGCGCTCATCCTGCACACGATCGCGATGCTGAACGCGATGAGCTTCCGGGATTACGGGACGCTCACCGTGCTCGTCAACGCCGACGAGGAAATCAGCTCGCCCGGCACGCGCGCCGTCATCACGCGCCTTGGCGCGGAGCACGATGCCGTCCTGTCGTTCGAGGGTGGCGGCGGCCCCAAGACGGACCGGATCCGCCTTGCCACCAGCGGCATCGCGATGGCGGGCATCAACGTGCGCGGCCGGGCGTCGCACGCCGGGGCGGCGCCCGAACGTGGCGTGAACGCGCTGTACGAGCTGGCGCACCAGGTCCTGCAGGCGCGCGATCTTTCACAGCCGCAGGTCGGTCTGCGCGTGAACTGGACGATCGCCAGCGCCGGCGTCGTGCGCAACATGATTCCGCCGACGGCGCAGGCCTTCGCCGACATTCGCGTCGATCGCATAGAGGATTACGACGGGATCGAGCAGAAGCTGCGCGAGCGCGTTAAGAACAAGCTGCTGCCCGAATCCCAGGTCGAGCTCGTCTTCGAACGGCGCCGGCCGCCGCTGCAGGCGACCGAGGCCTCGCGCGCGCTGGCGGCGCACGCTCAGCGCATTTACAAGGAGCTCGGCAAGAAGCTTATGGTCTTCGACCGGCCGCTGGGCGGCGGCACCGACGCCGCGTTCGCCGCGCTCAAGACCAAAGCGCCGGTCGTCGAGGGTTTCGGCCTGCGCGGCTTCGGCGCGCATTCCGCCAGCGCCGAATACATCCTGCTCGAATCGATCGAGCCGCGGCTCTATCTCGCCGCGCGGATGATCATGGATATCTCACAGGGGAAGGCACCGTAGGGTGCGTTGATAACGCACCGCGGTGCGCCACTGGCGCACCCTACGGTAAATGGGCACCACGGAATCAGGGCACTTCGACGTCGACCAGCGGCCCGTGCTGCTGGCCGCCGAAGACGTCGGTGTCGTCGATGTCGCCGGAGATCGCCGGACGCGGGATCGTGATCTTGATCGCGTTCGCGGCGTCGTAGTTGATGATAGCCACCACCTCCGGCGTCAGCCGGTAAGTGCGCGCGAACCATTCGGCGTTGATGATCTTTGCGTCGCGCACTTTCTCGTACGCCTCGCGGTCCTTGAAGATCACGTCGAACGTGAGCTCGAACGGGCCCGAGTTCTTGCTGCGGATGAGCTTCGTCAGTTGCCAGAGCTTCGCCATCTCAGTTCCTCACGTTCTCGTACTCGATCGAGAACATCTCCATCGGAGACGCGGGCTCGACGACATGATTCATGTTGAAGCGATAGCTCGGCCCGCGCGCGATCTCCGCGGGTGAATACGGATACGCGATCGAGGTGATGAGCCCCGTCCACTCCGGCACGGGATAGTGGACGGCGATGTGGCTCACCGACTTGATGAGCGCCGTCGCGCGCTCCTGCGTGTCGGCCGTCACCTGGAACAGGAGCCCGACCTCGTGGCCGATATCGGTCTGGCTCTCCAGCCGCCCCATGGCGGCGTTCCTGCCGAACACGCGGACGTCGAGGCGATACGTTTCTTCGACACCGGCGCCGTAGACGGCGGCGATGCGGTCCTTCGCGGCGCGGATCAGCCCCTCGAGCCACGAATCGAGCTGGCGCAGGATGATCGGATCGCGCACGCTGCCGACGATGATGCTCTGGTAGCCCGCGAGCTCGGCGCCTTCGAGCTTGATCGTGTAGCGCTCCGACGGCTTGAACGTGCTGCCCGAGACTTTCACCGCGCGGTCGGACACCGCCTCGTAACGCGCATTGAAGGTGTTCAGCACGCCCGAAGGCTCGACGAGATCGTACGGGCTCGAGTTCTCGTAGAGGTTGTGGGAGGCGACGCTCTCGGGATCGCAGCGGTACTCCGGGTTCGGCGGCTCGACGATGAAGTGATCGTCGCGCACGATCGCGAAATTGCAGTCGGGGTACTTGCGCAGCACGACGCAGGCCGCGCCGCATTCGAGGATCTTGGCGGCGTGCCACACCGTCGCGGGATTGAGCCCTTTCATCACCGGCATCGCGGAGAAGACCGAGGTGTCGCTGGAGCGGCCCGCGATGACGACGTCCGCGCCGTTCTCCAGCGCTTCGACGAACGGCTCGATACCCGCCATGCCGACGATGTGCGTGCTGCGGTCTATCACCTGCTCGTTCAGTTCGGGCGCGTTCGCGAGCGGCGTGATCCTGCCTTCGCGAAACTTTCGCTTCAGATACCCCTTGTCCTGCTCGCTGTGGATCGCCGCGAGCTTGAACGAGAGCTTCTCTTCCTTCGCGATCTCCCGCGCGATCCCGAGGAGACGCGCGAGCTGCGGGTCGCTGCCCGAGGTGCAGGCCGAGCCGACGATGACGGGAATCTTCGCCGCGCGGGCCGCCAGCAGCATGAGCTTGAGATCCCGCTTGTACGCCGAATCGGAGAACAGCGTGTCGCCCGAGCCGAGGTAATGCGGGCCGGGATCGGTCGAGCCCGAATCGGCGCCGATGAAGTGCGGCTCGAGGCGCATGGCGCGCTGGAGCGTCTCTTCCTTGAATCCCGACCCGAGTATGCCGGTCGCGGAGAGAATGCGGATCTCTTTCATTTCGAGTTGACTCCGGTGGGCGCGAAATACGCGCTGGTCGTCGTGCGCTCGGCGCGCCAGGGCAGCACGACGGTATCGTCGGAGCCCTCGTGCTGGATGCTGACGGTGCCTTCGATCACGTTGCCTTTCACCGTCCCGTGAAACGCGTGCCTCACGATCTTGGTCCCCGGCAGCGTGATCAGCAGCGTAAACGCGATGTCGTCGCCGTTCAGCTTGATCGAGTCGAGCACGCCGCGCCGGTCGCCCACCCGCACGACGCCTTCGACTTCCTGGAAGCGCTGCTCGACGACGGCGGCGTAATTGCGCTTCGTGTTTGCGACATTCAGCGTCCAGCTCCAGTAGCCCTCCACTTGCGCGGGCACCACCCAGACGTGGATCGCGGCGCCGTCGGTGTCGACCAGGTCCGGTTTCCAGGATCCGAGGTCCCAGATGCGCGTGACGATGCGCGTGCCCGGCCGCGCCTCTTTCAGGATCTTCGGCCGAAGCATGCGCATCAACTCAGGCCACAACCACATCGCGATGACGCTCGCCTCCTTCAGATCGGCGTCGAACGCGTTCTGGTGCAGGATCTGCACGCGGTTCGCGAGTCCCGCCGCCTGCGCCGTCTTGCGCGATTCGAACACGAGCTTCTCGTCGATCTCGATGCCGCGGCCGCGCACGGTGGGATTCGACTTCGCCGCCTCGAGCACGATGCGTCCGTCGCCCGATCCGAGATCGAACACGACGTCGCCGTCGCGCAAGCCCGCGAGCTTGAGCATGCGCGGGACGTCGTCCTGCTCGGTGGGCACGAACAGCGAGAAGCGCTCCTGCGCGAGCGCGGGTGTGGCGACGACGAGCGATACCAGGAAGACAAAAGCGAACGGTCTGACCATCGATTGCGACTGTTATTGGAGAGCGGTTAGTATCCGCGGATTATGGCAGACACTCTCAGCGTATTCGCTTCGAACGCGACCCGCGCCGTGCTCGATGAGCTCGAGCCCGAGCTCGAACGCGCGAGCGGGGCTCGCATCACGATCAGTTACGATCCCGCGCAGATCATGCTGAAGCGCGTCGCGGCCGGCGAGAGCGCGGACCTGGCGATCCTCAATCAGGCCGCGACCGACGCGCTGGCCGCCGCGGGCAAGCTCTTGCCGGAGAGCCGCCGCACGCTCGCGCGCTGCGGCGTCGGGGTGGGTGTGCGCGCCGGCGCACCGAAGCCCGACATCAGCACGGTGGATGCGTTCAAGCGCGCGATGCTGGAAGCGAAATCGATCGCGCACACGACGCAGGGCGCGAGCGGCATTCACTTCACGGGGCTCGTCGAGCGGCTCGGCATCGCGGACGCCGTTCGGGCCAAAGCGGTGAACAATCCCGGCGGGCTCATCGGCGAGCTCGTGATCGCCGGCAAAGCCGAGATCGCGATCCAGCAGATCCCGGAGCTCATGGCGGTGCCGGGCATCGAGGTCGTCGGGCCGCTGCCGCAGGAGCTTCAGAGCATCTCGGTGATCACTGCGGGCATCTTCGCCACGTCGCAACGGAGCGCGGCGGCACGGGCGGCGCTCGAATTCCTCACAACGCCCGCGGCGGCGCGCGCGTTCCGCGCGAAAGGCCTCGAACCCGCCTGATCGTCATTCCGGCGCGGCGGGGACCCAGAAACGGCGTAACTCGTCATTCCGCCGAAGGCCGGAACCGAGCACGGTTCTGGACCCCGGCCTTCGCCGGGGTGACGGTTTTCTACGTTGGCTCGCGAGCTCGGGTGCGTCGTTGATCGAGCCTACGGCTCGGCCAGCACCTTGAGATAGCTCGAGCGCCCGCCGTCGGCGGCGATCGTGGTGCCGGTGAGCATGCGCGAGTCATCGCACGCGAGAAAGAGCGCGATTGCGGCGATGTCTTCGGGCTCGCCTTTGGAAAACGGGTAGAGCTTCTGCATCGCGGCGCGCGTGCGCGCGGCGGCGTTCGGTTTCTCAGCCGACATGAATTCGGGGTTCTCGTAGCGCTTGATCTGGCGCTCGGTGCGAATGGAGCCGGGCGCGATCGCATTCGCGCGGATGCCGTAATCGACGTACTGCGCGGCGAGCGTTTTCGTGAACGAGATGATGCCGCCCTTTGTCGCCGCATACGCCGGTTTCATCGAGCCCACCAGGCCGAGGTGGGAGGTCACGTTGACGATCGAGCCGCCGCCGGCCGCGATCATGTGCGGAATCGCATGCCGGCACGTGAGGAACGGATGCAGCAGGTTGAGCGCGATGGTGCGGTTCCAGATCTCGAGGTCCATCTCGTGCACCGGCACGTCTTCCTGCAGCGAGCCGCCGGCGCAGTTGAAGAGCACGTCGAGCCGGCCGAAGCGCGCCACCGTTGCCGCCACCGCGTTCTTCACCGACGCATCCTGTGTCACGT
>Ga0196978_1001471_pt1 | contig 10232 bp, 10 predicted proteins | sample S3v_2013CmetaG_FD_155491 | JGI IMG/M metagenome (GOLD analysis project Ga0196978, IMG submission 155491) | Soil microbial communities from Anza Borrego desert, Southern California, United States - S3+v_20-13C | ecosystem: Environmental > Terrestrial > Soil > Desert | place: USA: California...
CCGCACAGTGCACTCGGCTACGCCACGCCGAGCGAGTTTGCACGTCAACATCAGGCTATGGAAGCTGCCGGCGTATGGAAAGCCGCTGAGAAGCGCGTCTTCCCACACGCCTTGGAAAACGCCCCCCCATCCACCACCCGCGTTTCCCACATCTCCCACAGCCTCTGCTACTGGCAGAACAGAGGCCGGAGCGGAGTAAGTCTCAGCTCCACATCATCAACCGACTCACATATCGGCTGGTACGAAACGCGGGGGCACGTCACAGGTATACGCAAAGTGACCCCATCGGGCTACGCGGCGACGTGAACCTCTATCGCTACGCGGATGACAACCCTCTTTCCTATATCGATTCCACCGGTCTCAAGTGTTCTGAAAATTGTCCGGATTGCCCGAAGGGTACGTGGATAACATACGGTGTCGATCTCGGTTTTACGTTTAAGTTAGGCTTCGCTGGCTTCGGCGCAAGCATCGGTGTACTGGAATTAATGGTGGAGTCGGGGGTCAGTTCAACGCCAAATGCGCGAGTGATATCGAGGGCATCCAATGGGGCATAGAAGGCGACATGGCGGAAGGCGTGGGCGGCTCACTGTCGGGCGACGTATCGCCGAACGGAAGTTCTGGCGTCAAAGGAGCGGTCGGCCTCGAGGCTGGTGTGTCGGGAACACTGAACCTGTGTGAAGTTATGACCGCTTCATGTAACTGAGGCGACCAGAGGAAAGCGTGGACATCGATCTTCTGATTTGGCTGGGCGGTTTGGTATTCGTCCTTGCAGGGTGGTTCTATGTCGCCAGCGAATGGGGAAGCGTTGATTCTGTCGTCGAGGACGGATTCAGTTTCCGCAGCTTTGTGATGACAAGGCGGTTTGTGCGATGGGAAACTTTGAGCGACACGGTTCAAGAGTTCAGATCGCCGCTTCCGCGGGTCATCCTGAGACGAAGAGACCAGGGCTTTCTTCAGTTGCATCGGTCGTTCCCGATCGTCCTTCGCAATCGGAACATTGATCGCACGTTCCTCGAGGCAATTCGGGAGCGCTTCAGGGTCATCCTTGTTGAAAACACTATTGATATGAGGAAATGGTAAGGAGCACGTCAAGTCCCACCGTCGAGCCTGAGCCGTGTACTATTTGCGGCCCGTGTCCGAGCAGCTCGCATCGGCACGCCGCGTCTGCATGACCCCGCGTGAAGGGCACGAGCATCGCCGTAGGTTGCGGACGCGGGTCGTCGCGGCGCTCGGCCGTCTTGGACCTACGCTGCTGCCGGGCGCTGTAACGTTCTTGGTCGAGCCGCGTCGCCAGTGCGGGCCGGTGTCTTCACACCGCCGCCTCGTCGCCCTCGCGTGAGCCTTTCGGGAAAGTCGCCATCGTCCGTTCGCGCGCATGCACGATTTATACTCGTATTCGTGAAGCCTCGTTCGCTCCTCGTACTTCTGGCGATGATCACGGTCGCATTCAGCTTCTCGTGCAAACGAGACAAGCGGCACCTTGAACATTCTGCTGTCGCGAAAGCAGCCAAACCACTGCCCGAGGAAGGTGGAACTCTTGTCCGTCGACTGGTGATCGACGCCGGCACACTCAACCCCGTACGCTCCGGGAGCGCGCAGGACCGGCATGTTCACAAATACCTCTATACGCCGCTCCTTTATCTCGATCGCAACCTGCAACCCGTTGCTGGGCTCGCCTACGAGTGGACGATGGCCGCAGATGGCTTGGTGTACAGCTTTCATTTGAACGAGAAAGCGACGTTCTCCGACGGCAGCCCCGTACGAGCGACCGATGTGCTGTTCACCTTACGCAAAATCGTTGACCCAAAAACCGAAGCACCACAAGTTGCAGGGTTCTTCGAGGAGCTCGATCTCACTCGCACGCGCGTGCTTAGCGAGCACGTCATCGAAGTTGCTTTTCGGCGCCCGATGGCGCACCAACTGGTCCACTTCGCTGACATTTTCGTCCTCCCGGAGCACGTCTACGCCGAGGGTGATTTCAATGACGACTTCAATGACGTTGCCGTAGGAAGCGGACCCTATCGTCTCGTCAAGCGCGAACGAGGCAAGGAGATCATCCTTCGTCGCCGCACCGACTACTGGCGCGAGAGTCCGCGTATCGAGACCATCCACTTCAAAGTCATCACCGACCACGGAACGGCATGGAATGCTCTGAAGCTTGGAGAGATCGATGAGACGATCCTGAGCTCCGATACCTGGCTACGAGAATCGAAGAACCCCTCGTTCAATCGCAAAATCGCCTTCAGGCGGTTTTACAGACTCAATTACAACTTCATTGCGTGGAACAATCGCCGCGCTTTGCTGTCAGACAGGCGGGTCCGATCGGCGTTAGCGATGTGTGTACCGGTCGACGCGCTAATACGCGACCTGTTTCATGGAACCGGTCGACGCATCAACGGTCCATTTACTCCCGATGAATACGCCTTCAACCCCGCCGTCGCTCCTGTCGGCTTCGATCCAGCCGCAGCCAAAAATCTTTTGGCAACGGCGGGATGGATCGATCGCGACGGCGACGGAGTGCTGGACAAAAACGGCAAGCCGTTCGCGATGCAGATGCTGATCCTGCCGGGAAGCGCCTCCACGATGCAGTTCGCCCAAACGGTGCAAGCGGAGCTCAAGCGGATCGGGATACAACTCGCTATCGATACCGCGGATGGCGCAGCATTCATGCAGCAGCTCCGCGCCGGTAACTATGACTCGGCGTACCTGGCCTGGGAGCTCGATGCAGATCCCGATCCCTACTCGCTGTTTCACAGTTCCCAGACGCCGCCGCGAGGACAGAATTTTGTTTTTTACTCGAATCCCGAGGCAGATCAACTCATCGATCGAGCACGAAGGGAACTGAACGTTCCGAAGCGGACCGAACTTTACCGGAGTCTCCACGCGCTTCTAGCGTCAGACCAGCCGTATACGTGGACCGTTCAGGTCACGACCAAATGGGCAACCAGCAGCCGTTTGGGCGGCGTAGAGATCAGCCCGGGATACGGAGCGTTCAGCTGGTATCCCGGCGAGTTCAACTGGTGGATTTCTCGACGGCGCAGTAGGTCCGCGGTGAATGAACGCGGCAAGTAGAACCGACGCTAGTCAAGGCTTCGGGAGCGGAGGAGTCCACTCATCCTGCGAAGTTAGTCCGCGGACGAACAGCTTGACTTTCTTTACGATTTGCACGAGCCGCTCGCGCGGACCTGCGATGCTGTCGTGCCCATTCCGAGGCCCAGCCACGGCCGCCGGCGTTACCAAGAGAGACAAAAACAATACGAGCGCTGCTACGCGCGAACGAGTCTGATTCATACGCCCTCCTAAGGCTCCAATCGGGTCTGGAGGGCGCGCCCTTATCTCAGGGAGTGATTCTCATGGAGAAATCCCTACCCTGGCGTGAAAAATATCCGAAGACGCGGCTAGTTCGGACCCGGGGCGAAGAGCAGATTCGGTTGATGAGGCAATTGTCGGATGTACTCACGAACGTGGCGAACAAGCGTGCGATCCGAACGACGCTGGTTCGCGGCCTCGCGCACGTATGCCACGGCGGTGAGAGCGCGCGCGGTGTACGACAGGCCAGCAGAATTGAATCGCTGCATCGTGGAACGGCAAATCTCTTCCACCTCGGCATAGTGGTTCTGCGCGAGCAGCAATTCGGCGACGTCCAGGCTGACGAGCGCCGCGTCGTTCATCATCCCGAGATACTCCATCTCTCGCGTCAAGGCTCGTAGCCTCTCGCACGCCTCGGCAACTTTACCGATTTGAGCGAGCATGACGGAGATGCTCCACTGAATACGAACGGTTTCCGTTCGCGCTCCGAGGTGATCCAGCAGGGCGGAAGCGCAATCGTAGTAGTGAACCGCTGACTCGATCTTGCCTAGTTTCTGGCTGATCTGACCCAGGTTGGCGAGTACGCGTGCGTGTGTGCCGACGTGGATCGACGTGGACATCCGCTGCTCGAGATCGAGGAGCAGTTCCTCCGCTTCAGAATACTGATTCCGACTGACGAGAAGAGGTACTTCCGCGAGCCTCGCCGAGACGAGTTTCTCAGCATCTTCGTACTGCTCGAAGATACGGGCGCTGCCGGCAGCTGCTGCACTCGCTTCTTCGAAGCGTTCAAACGGCCGAAGAACCAGTGCCTTGACGATCCCCAGCCTCGCCAACTCGTACTCGTTGATGACGCAGGAGGCGAAATGGTGCTCTGCCGCCGCAATCGCCGTTTCTGCCGTTGTGAACTGACCGGTGTAAAACAACGCGTACGACTTCGCCCGCCACGCGGACCCGCGCAGCCGCGCGATCGTGTCCGAGGGGTGGTCCTTTGGCTCGAGTCCTTCCGCGATGTGAGTCGCGATCTCCGTCATCGCCACCGCATCCGGGGGCATGGAAACGACGGCGGCGTAGGACGCGTCGATCAGTTTGCGGACGACGCCGGCCGTGCGCCATTCGGGGTTGTGCTGGAGGCGCGGCATCCATTCATCGCGTGTGCCGAGGAGCAGGTCTTTGAGGATCGCTTCGGCGCGGGTGTCTTCGTCGGTCATGCGATCGGCGAACGCGCGAAGCGTGGCGATCGTGGAAGGAACGGCTTCGGTACGGACCGCGCGCGTATCCCACACATCATCATCCTCGAGCGCATCCGCGATCATGCGGAACGACTCGATCTTGTCGCTGCATGGTTCGCAGGACGGGAGGTGCGCGTCGGAATGGGCGCGATCCGATTCGAGGAGTGCGATGAGGGCTTCGTCGTCGTAGTGCCGTTCGATCATCGTCGCACCATCACTTCTTCTGCACGGCGGTGATGCTGAGGTAGATCTCGCGGACGCGCTTGAGACAGTTGTGAATCAGCTTTTCCGCGTAACGGTTCGTGGTCTCGAGCTCGCGAGCGACATCGGCCGCCGAACGGCCTTCGAAGTAGTGCAGCCACAACGTCTCGCGGCAGCGCGGCTGAAGGTAATCGAGCGCCTGACGCACGGTCATGCGCAGCGCGAACTGCTCCGCCAGACTGTGCGTCCCAGGATCCGATTGTTCGTTGAAATCTTCGGGCAGCGACTCGAGCCGTCCCTGCGCCCGCCAGTAGTGGCGGCTGGCGTTGCACATGGCCGCGACGAGCCACGCGCGAATGTTGTCGATCTTCGTGCCGGTCTGCAGGAACGAGAGGAACACTTCCTGGATCAGATTCTCCGCGTCGGAATCAGGGATGCGGAACTTGCGGCACGCAACGTAGAGCAGGAGATTGCGATGTTCGATGTAGAGCGTCTCGACGTCATCCGCTGCGGCTGACGGAGGCGCGGGTTGAGCTGTAACCGACGCGCGAGCGGAAGGCTTCTCCGTTCGCGGCGGCCGTGATGCGCTCGTCGTCACATCGCCCTGTTCCAGCACGGCACTCTTTCCCTCGCGTAATCGCTCGGCGGACCGCTGCAGATTCGCTGATTTCAGACCCATCGCACGTTACCACGTTTCTGCCGAGGAGAGCACTCTCCCCTGAAGGACGGCGTTCCCTCCGGACGACCTTTGGACTCGTCCAGCTTACCCCAATTCATACACGTTTTCCGGATGTATGGAGATGATCGCATGAATGGGGGCTTCGATGCTATCCTCCGCCGCCGAATGGACGCTGATCGCAATCGCACGCTCGTCGATGACACGTGGAGCTCCTCGATCGTTCCTACGCTCGAGCAGTACATCCGGATTCCGAATCAGTCCCCCCTCTTCGATCCTGACTGGAAACGCAACGGCCACATGAACGCGGCCGTCACTCTGGCCCGCTCCTGGGTCGAGTCGCAGAAGATCGAAGGTCTCACCATCGACGTGCACGAGCTGGAAGGCCGCACGCCGGTCATCTTCATGGAGATCGAAGGTGATCCATCGGCCACCGTGTTGATGTACGGCCATCTCGATAAACAACCGGCCATGGTCGGCTGGGAAGCGGGACTCGGTCCCTGGACGCCGGTGCTCCGCGACGGAAAGCTCTTCGGACGCGGCGGCGCAGACGACGGCTACGCGATCTTCGCCACCATCTCCGCCATCCGCTCCGTGCAGGAGCAGGGTCTGCCGCACGCGCGCATCGTCGTGCTCATCGAATGTTGCGAAGAAAGCGGCTCGGTCGATCTCCCCGCGTACATCGATCTTCTCTCCGACCGCATCGGCACGCCCGGAATGGTGATCTGTCTCGATTCCGGCTGCGGCAACTACGAGCAACTCTGGATGACGACGTCGCTGCGGGGCTCGATCGTCGGCAACCTCCATGTGGAAGTGCTCACCGAAGGCGTGCACTCCGGCGACGCGAGCGGCATCGTCCCGTCGACCTTCCGCATCATCCGCATGCTGCTCGAGCGCCTCGAGGACTCCGCCACCGGCGAGATCGTCCCGAAGTGGCTGCATGTCGAAGTTCCCGCCGATCGTCTCGACGAAGCCAAAGCAACCGCCGCCGTCCTCGACGACGAGGTCTGGAGCAAGTTCCCTTTCCTCGAAGGCACGCAGCCCGTGTCGAAGGATCCACTCCAGTTGCTGCTGAATCGCACGTGGCGCCCCGCGCTGTCGTACATCGGTCAGGCGGGAATGCCGGACCTCGTACAGGGCGGCAACGTGCTGCGTCCGAAGACGTCGATCAAGCTCTCGCTGCGCATCCCGCCGTCACTCGACGCGACCGACCTGGAGCGACGCATCAAAGAGCTCCTCGAAAGCGATCCGCCCTACGGCGCGCACGTCATGTTCGAAGCCGAAAAAGGCGGAGCCGGCTGGGTCGCACCGAAGGTCGCATCTTGGCTGGAGCAATCCGTCGAGCGCGCGTCGCAGACCTACTTCGGCAAGGGCGTGATGACCTTCGGTGAAGGCGGCTCGATTCCGTTCATGGGAATGCTCGGCGCCAAGTACCCCGATGCCCAGTTCCTCATCACCGGCGTCCTCGGCCCCCACAGCAACGCTCACGGACCGAACGAGTTCCTCGACATCGAATACGCGAAGAAACTCACTGCGTGCGTCGCGCAGGTGCTCGTCGACGAGCACACCTCACGTCAGGCGTGATCGCCGCCCACGTACCGCTTCTCCCCAGCGTCGATACGGATCGGTAGCCGATTCTGCGGCGGCGGCAGCGGACACGTCGCGAATGGCGTGAATGCACACGGCGGGTTATACGCCTTGTTGAAGTCGATCACCGTCTTCCCGTTCGCGCCCGGCTTCGCCGCGTAGAGGTAGCGCCCCGCCTGATACGTATCATCGCGGCTCGTCTCATCCTTGAAGATGAGGAAGTACTCGTCGGAGCCTTCTTCGAGCACCGGATCGATGCGGTACTCCTTGCCGTCGACCGTGAACACGAGCGCTCCCGGCGAGATGTTCTCCGACGTCATCCCGGTCACGTCGACGATCGGGATCTTCTTCGGCGGGTTGTACGGCTCGAAGCGCGCTTCCACGCGCCAGTTCGGCTCGGTCGGAAAGTACTCGAGTCCCGCGAACTGCGTTCGCGTGTGCGCCTCCGCGTCTTTCACGCGCAAGCCATATTTTTCACCGCGCTTGATGACCTGGAAACGCACCGAGCCGCGCTGGACGATGGTCGGCCCCTTTTCATCCGCGTCGTTGAGCAATGCCACTGGCGCGGTGATCGGCTTCCCATCGATCATCATCTGCGAGTCGGGCTCGAGCGTCACCGTCCCGCCGCTGCGCGTGAGCGTCAACGTCGGCGATCCCGCGCTCGGCAGCGAGATCACGTTTTTCCCTTCGCTCAGCCAGAAGAGGCCGATCAGCGACAGCCAGCCGTCCTCCGCCTTCAACCGCTCGGCCCGCTTTTCCTGCCACTGCCGGATCTCGTCCATATGTTTGTTTGCGTCGAGCGACGGCTTCTGCTCCACCGGTTCCTCCCGGCATGCGCCGAGGAGCAGGATGGCGATCGAAAGCACGGCAAACGGTTTCATGCGGCTAGCATACGCGCCGGTGGTTTTCATTTCGCAAACGGCGGTGTCAAAGAATCGTGGCCGAAGTCGCACCATTTCCGGCGCGAGAGGCGGCGCGTGACATGAGCACGCCCGCGACGCGCTGGACCGATGAACAGAGTCTCCTGGCGGCGATCCGGCAGGGCAACACCGTGGCCGCGGAAGAAATGGTCGAGCAGACGTACTCGGCCGTATTTGCATCGGTGTACCGGCTGTGCGGCGATCGCGAGCTGGCTGCCGACTTGACACAGGAGACGTATCAGAAGGCCTGGAGCGCGCTGCCGCGCTTCGACGGCCGCTCGCAACTCTTCACCTGGCTTTACCGTATCGCTTACACGACGTTCCTGAATCACGTACGCCGCCCCCGGCGGATGACTTCGCTGGACGAGCCCGACGCAATCGATGTACGAGATGAAAGCCCGCGGGTCGATGATGTTCTCGCGGAAAATGAGGAGGCCGAACACCTCCGAAAGGCAGTCATGCAATTACCCGAAGATCTGCGCTTTACCGTGACCGCGCACTTCTGGGGAGGACTGCCGGTCAAGGAGATCGCTCAGATCGAAGGCATCACCACGGTCGCGATTCGCAAGAGGTTGCATCGCGCGTTTTCGATTCTCGAGACGATCATCGACGAGGAAGTACGATGAACTCCAAACGGAGAGCAGAACTGCAGCGCAAACTGTCGATGGGCGCCGTACCGCGTCCGCCGGCGGATCTGGCCAGCCGCATCAAGGCGGACATCCCGCAGTATCTCGAAGCGGACACGGACCGCGGCCGCTTCACCAACTCGGTCGCGTTCACGATGCGCGTCGCCGCGTCGATCCTGATGCTGATCACCACCGCCTTCATCACGCTGCGGCTTCTCGAGCCCGAAACGAAAATCGTCGCCAGCAAGGCAGCGCCCCAGCGGCTCGAACGCGCCGTCACGCGTGAGATGACTTCCAACAGCGCGACCACGACCATCGCGTCGCAACCAGCCGCGGACGAAGTCCGTCTCGAGATCGCGCAGGAAATGCCGATCGCCACCACAGTCCCCGAGGCCGCGCCTGCCGCGCCGCCTCCGGCCGCAAGCGTCGCGCGACCGCAGTTGCGACTCGCCGAAACAAGCCGTGAGGAAGAGACCAGCGCCGCCGCGAATGATTTCGTCGCTGAGCTCAAAGCGAACGAAGAAGTGACCGAAGGACAGGTCGCAGGAATCACGTCGATCGACACGGAGAACGCGGCGAGACAGGCCGACGCTGCAGGCGGAAGGATGACGATCACCGCCGAAGCGCCGGCGGTCGCGCCTCCGACGGAAGCTGCCGCGAGCATCACCACGGTACCTGCGCCGCAGTCGCGCCTCAACGCGGGCCCGCGCCGAACCGCTGCCGCCGCGCCAGCGCCAGCGCCCGTACCTCCGCCCCCCCTCGCCGCGCCGCCGCCATCACTCGCATTCGTCGGCGAAGCGCGTGCAAGCGAGCTCGATCTCGCTCCGCCCAAAGAAGTGTTCGGGATTTCAGTCGATCCGAAAGCATTCGCGCAGATGAAGTCGACGCTCGAAGCCGGACGTCGTCCACCCGCGAAGAATGTCGACGTCGACGCGCTCGTGAACTACTTCGCGGGACCGCCGGCGAAGACGCCGCGCCGCCTGATGGTCGAAGTCGAAGCGTCGCCTGTGCCGATCGAAGCCAACGGCGATCACGCGCTGCTGCGCTTCACGCTCGATGCGCCACGCAAGGAAGTCGCGCCGCGTGCATCCACCCCGCCTGCGGCGACCGACGTGAGCGTCGAAGTGGCGATCGAGAAGGACGCCGTCGTGAGCTTCCGCCGCATCGGCGGCACGACCGAAATCGATTCAGAGCCGACCATCCTGCACAACGTCTCGGTCACCGCGCTGTACCAGCTCGAGCTCAAGCCGTCGTTGCAAATGCGCGATCGTGTCGCCACCGTGCGCCTGCGGTATCGCTCGCTGACCGACGGCCGCAAGCACATGATCACGCGCATCATCCGCGGCGCGGATTTCTCGGGCAGTTGGGCCCGCGCCTCCCGTCGTCACCGCCTCGCCTCCCTCGGCGCCATCTGGAGCGAGTCGCTGAAAGGCGCGGGCGCGAAGCAGGAGCTCGCGCGCGCTGCGGAGGAGCTGGCGACACAGGCGCCGGACGACGCGCGTGCGCGCGAGCTGGCGAATGCCGCGAATGCGACGGCAGGCGGCGGGAAGCGTTAGGACGACCTATAGCTTTCCCTGCCGTTTTTTCGCTTCTCCCTCAGCCCTCAGAGAAATACCCGAGAGGTGCCGATCGGGAGAAACGAGTTCAGGCGGCGCGATACTAAGAAGAAGGGTTCGTCCCGCTA
>Ga0196978_1001472_pt1 | contig 10227 bp, 16 predicted proteins | sample S3v_2013CmetaG_FD_155491 | JGI IMG/M metagenome (GOLD analysis project Ga0196978, IMG submission 155491) | Soil microbial communities from Anza Borrego desert, Southern California, United States - S3+v_20-13C | ecosystem: Environmental > Terrestrial > Soil > Desert | place: USA: California...
GGGCTCCCAGATCTGCTCGCCCGGCAGCTCGGCGCGGACGAGCTCGCCCTTCGCGCTGTAATACGCGGCCTGGGCCGGGCTCTCGGCGCTGGGGCGCGAGGTGTAGCGCCACGCCCCGGGGTGGTCGGGGTCTTCCGAGAGCACGTCCTCGCGCAGGGTGACCCGGTCGACCTGCTGGTTGAAGGCGTAGCAGCGGTACTCCCCCGGCGCCCGCTTCTCGATGAGCAGGTGGGGGAGCAGGTAGGTCTCGGCGCGGCTGATGTAGCCGGCGCCCTCGATGGCGGGCTGGATCGTCGTGAAGGGCTTGCCGTTCTCCGAGCGGGCGATCGTCAGGTCGTCGCGCTCGCGGATGCCGGTCTCGACGGAGCTCGACGTGGGGCCCTGCCGGCGCCAGGGCTTGACCGCCTGCCGGATCGACCACGCCTCGTGCTGGCGGTCGGGGCTCATGAAGAAGCTCGCGGCGACGTCGATGATCATGTCCCGATCGACGTCGAGGATACGGGCCTCCTGGAAGATGAGGTATCCCTTCTGCCGGTCCTCCGCGGATGCGCGACCCCGATTCTCGTCGAGCTTGAGGTCGCCGCGGACGCCCCGGACGAAGCGGGTCCGCCGGTATCCCAGCTCGCTGGCCTCGCGGTCGGAGCCGTCGGCGCCGGGCGTGTAGAACCGCTCGAAGCGCCAGGCGTCGCCCTGGCGCTCGAAGACGGCTTCGTAGTCCGCCGTGGCGAGGGATTGGAAGAACGCGATCCCCGCCTCGACCCCGACGGCGCGCCTGGTCTCCTCCAGGGCCGGATCGGCGATCGAGACCGAATCCACCATGAGCTCGAAGTAGGGCTTGGCGTGCTCCAGCAGCGGGGCGGTGGTCTGCAGCTCGAACATCGCGACCGAGTTCCCCGAGGGCATGAACAGGGCGTACCCGAACGCCGAGTCCTCGTCCCCCAGGCTCGCCACCTGCAGGTAGAACAGCTCGCACGGCCAGCCGCCGATCGTCTTGGTCGCCCTCTCCAGGAGGCGCCCGCGGGCTTTCGAGGGGTCGAGCTTCGCCTCATCGGGGAGGTCCGGATCCACCTTCAGCGAGGAGACGGAGCCGAGCCGCTGGGCGATGATCGAGTCGGCCACCTCGCGCAGGGTCTGCGCCTTGGTCAGGCTCACGTCGGTGACGTTGACGATCGCCGCCAGGCCCGGCAGGGTGACGCTGGTGGCGCCGCGCCCCGCGATCTGGTAGCTGGACATGGTGGCCCCAACCGGGATCGAGGCGGTGAGGCCGGCGGAGGGGCGGGAGAGAGTCTGGTCGGAGAGCGTGGCCTGCCCGGCGGCGGGGGCGGCGCAGGCGAGAAGACCGGCGAGGGCGATCGTGGCGGCCAGGCGCATGGCGTTCTCCTGTGGAAATCCCTGGGCTTGGGCCCGGGTGGGCCCGGTGGTGTTGATCGACCCGTGCGGCTTGTGCGCTTTGGGAAGGTATGCGGTTCTGTCAGGGCGGCGGAGGCTGGGCAAATAGCCCTTTGCAGGGGATTGACTACCGGAGTCAGCGTCGTAGGCTTCTGGGCTCATCTCCGGTCGGAGGCGGGCGGCCGCGGGCGGAGCCCGCGTCGGTGGATTCGGGGTGCCAGGAATGGTGCACGCTTCCGGCGCTCTCGGCCGGGCGGTATGGAACGGCGCGTGTGTCGCGCGTCGAAGGGGGTTGACCCCCCGCGGACGGCTGAGCCTGTGTCGAGGTGATTGATGACTGGCGGTCGGATTCGAATCAGGATGGAGGCGTACGACCACCTCGCGCTCGATGCTTCGGCGCGGGAGATCGTTGACCACGCCAAGCGCACCAACGCGAAGGTCTGCGGCCCGGTGCCGCTGCCGACGCGCATCGAGCGCTACACCGTCCTGCGCTCGCCCTTCATCGACAAGAAGAGCCGCGAGCAGTTCGAGATCCGCACGCACAAGCGCATCATCGACATCGTCGAGCCGAACGCCCGCACCGTCGAGGCCCTCAACCGCCTCGTCGTTCCCGCGGGCGTTTTCGTGAGGATCAAGGCCTGAATTCCCGGGGTCGTTCGCCAGAGGCGGGCGGCCCCTTGTGTTTGACGAAGTGCCGAGTGCCGAGTGCTGAGTGCTGAGTGCTCGGTGTGAAAGAAGATGAGCTTCCTCTGCCCGCCCTCACCGGGACACGCGGCACGAAGCGAGGTGGACGACCGATGGCAGTCACGCTGCTTGGCAAGAAGATCGGCATGACCCGCGTCTTCAGCGAGGACGGGAAGCAGAGCATCCCCGTCACGGTGCTGGAGGTGACGCCGAACGTGGTCACGCAGGTGCGCACGCCCGAGCGCGACGGCTACAGCGCCGTGCAGGTCGGCTGGGGCGAGATCAAGCCCCGCAACTCGACCATCCCGCTCATCGGGCACGACGCCAAGGCCGGCACCGCCCCCAAGCGGGCCCACGGGGAGTTCCGCCTCGCCGAGGGCGAGGGCAGCTACCAGGTCGGCCAGGAGCTCGGGGTCGGCGCGTTCGAGGGCGTCAAGTTCGTGGACGTCATCGGTCAGAGCAAGGGCAAGGGCTTCCAGGGCACCATGAAGCGCCACAACTTCAAGGGCATGCCCGCCAGCCACGGCGTCGAGCGCAAGCACCGCTCCCCGGGCTCGATCGGCGCCCACGCCACCAACCGCGGCCACTCGGGCAAGCTCAAGAAGGGCAAGCGCATGGCCGGCCACATGGGCGACGAGCGGGTCACGGTCCGCAGCCTGAGCCTGGTGCGGATCGATGCCGCGAGGAACCTGCTGCTGGTCAAGGGGCCGGTCCCCGGGGCCAACGGCGGCACGGTGCAGATCAGGCCGGCCGTCCGGCTGAACCGGAGCAAGGGCAAGGCCGCGGCCGGCTGAGCCGGAGGCGCGGCTGTCCCGGCCGCGCTTTGAAGAAGGTGTCACGGCCGTGCGGGCCGTGACGGAGAACGGGGCGAATCAACCGTTCTCCAGAGTTGATTCATTCGCCCGCGGGGCCGCAACGGCTGCCGCGGGGTCCGGAGGGTCGGAAGGCTTGCGGGCCCGACGAAACCGCCGGACGACAACAGAAGCGACGACCCCGCGGCGGCGTGCCGCGGGGCAATGAGGCGGCCGAGTCGATTCCGCGTTCTCCCACGCGGCCCGGGGCCAGGAAGGGCCCCGCCCAGCGTGCCCCAGCGAGGGCGACAGGGAGCGGGCGGATAGGCGAAGCATTCCGTGCGGCGAGCGCCGCGCGGAACAGGAAAGGCGTCGGACGGAGCAAGACAGATGGATGTCCCCGTCTACAACATCAAGGGCGACGAGATCGCCCGGCTGACCATCGACGAGCAGTCCCTCGGCGGGACGGTGAACCCAGCGCTGATCAAGCAGGCGTACGTGATGTATCACGCGAACCTGCGTCAGGGCTCGGCGCGCACCAAGACCCGGCACGAGGTCGAGGGCTCGACGAAGAAGATGTACAAGCAGAAGGGCACCGGCAACGCCCGCCACGGCAACAAGAAGCCGCCGCACTTCCGCGGCGGCGGCCACTCGTTCGCCAAGAAGAAGACGCGTGAGGACTACCACCTCACGATGCCCAAGAAGATGCGCCGCAAGGCCAACCGCAACGCGCTCCTGGCCAAGCTGGTGGACAACGAGGTCAAGATCATCGACGACCTGTCGTTCACGGAGCCCCGGACCCGGGCCTTCGCGGACTTCCTCAGGGCCGTGGGCGTGGACCACCGGGCGCTCTTGGCGCTCTCCAAGGACCGCGAGCGGTCGAGGAACGTGTGGCTGAGCGCCCGCAACGTCGACGACGTGAACGTGTGCTGCGCCGACCAGCTCACCGCGTTCGAGATGCTCAACCACCGGTACCTGGTGATCGGGCGTGCGGAGCTCGAGGCCTGGCTGGCGGGGCCGAGCTCGCAGACGGGCAAGGCGGCCAAGACCGACCCGATGGGCCGCGCCGCACAGGAGGTCGCGTGATGGACGCCACCTACGTGATCAAGAAGCCGCTGCTGACCGAGAAGAGCACCTTCGCGATGAACGAGGAGGGGCGGTACTCGTTCCTCGTCGACCGCACCGCGAGCAAGGACGAGATCAAGCGCGCCATTGAGTCGCTCTACGGGGTGAAGGTGGTGGGGGTGACGACCCAGACCCGCAAGGGGCGCGAGCGCCGCATGCGCTACGGCTGGGTGACCGAGAAGGTGAGCAAGAAGGCCACCGTCCGTCTGGCCGAGGGCCAGACGATCGAGCTGTTCTGAGTGTGATTCGCGCGAGAATTCGCGAGGGCTGAGCAATGCCGATCAGGATCTACAAGCCGACCAGCGCGGGCAGGCGCAACGCCTCGGTGAACATGCACTCCGAGGTCACCAAGGGCAAGCCCGAGAAGTCGCTGCTGCGCCCCCTCACCAAGAAGGGCGGGCGCAACAACGAGGGCAAGATCACGGTCCGCGGCCGGGGCGGCGGCGCCAAGCGCATGTACCGCGTCATCGACTTCAAGCGCAAGGACCGCGAGGGCATGGAGGCGACCGTCGTCGCCATCGAGTACGACCCCAACCGCTCGAGCCACATCGCCCTCGTCGAGTACACCGACGGCGTCAGGCGCTACATCCCCGCCCCGCAGGGCCTCAAGGTCGGCTCGACCATCGTGTGCTCGCGCGAGCGCCCGGTGGAGCCCGAGCCCGGGAACATGATGCAGCTCCGCTTCATCCCCACCGGCCTCGACCTGCACTGCATCGAGCTCAACCCCGGGCGCGGCGCGCAGCTCTGCCGCTCCGCCGGCGTCTCCGCGAAGCTCTCGAACAAGGAGGGCAGGCACGCCACGCTCGTGCTCCCCAGCGGCGAGATCCGGCGCGTGCTGCTCGACTGCCTGGCCACCATCGGCTCCGTCGGCAACACCGACCACCAGAACCGACGCCTCGGCAAGGCCGGCATGTCCCGGCTCCTCGGGCGCCGGCCCATCACCCGCGGCGTCGCCAAGAGCCACCACGCCCACCCGCTCGGCGGCGGCGAGGGGCGGAGCAAGAGCGGGCGCGCCCCCTGCGGCCCGGCGGGCACGCCCTCCAAGGGCGGCCCCACCCGCGACCGCAAGAAGCCCAGCAGCAAGCTCATCATCCGCCGCAGGTACAGCAAGCGGTACGGGCAGTTGAAGTAAGAAGGCGTCGAGGCATCGAGGCATCAAGGCACTGAGGCACAAGCATGAGCCGGAGTCTGAAGAAAGGTCCGTACGTCGATGAGAAGCTCTTCCGCAAGGTGGAGAAGCAGGCATCGACCGGCCGGCGCGAGCCGATCAAGACGTGGGCCCGGCGCAGCACGATCGTGCCGGAGTTCGTGGGCTACACCTTCAAGGTCCACAACGGGCGCGCGTTCCTCGACGTCTACGTGACCGAGGACATGGTGGGGCACAAGCTCGGCGAGTTCGCCGCCACCCGCACGTTCCGCGGCCACACGAACAAGAAGGAAGGGATCAAGTCGGGCGCGTAAGCGTCCGGCTCACCGAGGGCTGAGCCGTGAGAATCCGAGGCGACAAACTGAAGCGATTGAGCGAGCAGACCGGCATCGGCGCCGAGGAGCTGGGCTCCGCCGTCGAGCGGACCGGCCTCTCCGGCGCGCGGGCGGTCTCCGCCGTCAGGAACTGGATGGCCGGACGCGACCACCCCCGGTGCAAGGCACGCGACATCGTCGCGCTCGCCCAGGCCCTGGGCTGCGAGGTGCGCGACCTGGCCAAGTTCACCTGCGAGGTCAACTTCCACCGGGGCAGCGACCGCAAGGCCCGCCTCGTCGTGGACCTGATCCGCGGGCGCAGCGCCGACGACGCGCTCGCCATGCTCGGCTTCGCCCCGCAGAGGGCGGCCGTCAACATCCGCAAGGCCCTCGCCGCGGCCGTGGCCGACGCCGAGCTCGCCGACGCCGACGTGGGCGAGCTCTACGTGGCCGAGGCGCTCGTCGACGGCGCGACGCCGCTCAAGCGGTTCCAGCCCAAGGACCGCGGGCGCGCCCACGCGATCCTCAAGCGGCAGTCGCACATCACCGTCAGCGTGCAGGAGCGTGACTAATGGGACAGAAGACCCACCCGTTCGGTCTGAGGCTGGGCATCACCGAGGCGCACCGCTCCCGCTGGTACGCCCCCAAGGCCCTGTACGGCGAGCTGCTCGTCGAGGACGAGCGCATCCGCAAGTACCTCGACAAGCGCCTCAACCGCACGCCCCCCAGCGCCGCCGTCTCCGACATCCACATCGAGCGCACGCGCGAGGAGCTCAAGATCATCATCCGCACGGCCCGCCCGGGCCTGGTCATCGGCCCCAAGGGCGCCGAGGTCGAGCGGATCACCCAGGAGCTCACCTACATGACCGGGCGCAAGGTCGCGATCTCGATCGTCGAGATCAAGCAGCCCGACCTGGACGCGCAGCTCGTCGCCGAGGGCGTGGCCGAGCAGCTCAACAAGCGCGCCGCCTTCCGGCGCGTCGTCAAGATGCGGGCCGAGGGCGTGATGCAGGCCGGCGCCAAGGGCGTCAAGATCATGATCTCCGGACGCCTCGGCGGCGCCGAGATGAGCCGCACGCTCGACGTCCGCCTCGGCTCGCTCCCGCTCTCCACGCTGCAGGCCAACGTGGACTACGGCTTCGCCGAGGCGGTGACCACCTACGGCGTGATCGGCGTCAAGGTCTGGATCTACAAGGGCCTCTACGGAGAGGAGATCCAGCGCGAGGAGGAGCCCGAGAGCCGCGCGGCGGGGGCCCGCCCGCGGGCCCGCGGGCGCCGGTGAGGCGAACGAAAGGGTGTCTCGGAGTTGATTCGTTCGGCCCCCGGGGCCGGGCGGTGGATCGAAGGAAGCCTGAACAATGCCTCCATACAAGATTCCCAAGCGAGTGAAGTTCCGCAAGGAGTTCCGGCGCGTCCGCGACCGCAAGGCCACCAAGGGCAACTACGTCGCCTTCGGCGACTACGGGCTCCAGGCGGTCGAGGGCTGCTGGCTCAAGAGCAACGTGATCGAGGCGGGGCGCATCGCGGCGCAGCACTTCCTCAAGCGCGAGGGCAAGCTGTTCATCCGCGTCTTCCCCGACAAGCCCATCTCCAAGAAGCCCCTCGAGACCCGGATGGGCTCGGGCAAGGCCGACGTGGACTACTGGGCGGCCCGCGTCCGCCCGGGCACGATGCTCTTCGAGGTCGCGGGGGTGCCGGAGGACGTCGCCAAGACGGCGCTGGCCCGGGTGGCGATGAAGATGCCGGTGCGTTGCCGGTTCGTCGGACGGCGGATTACGGTGTGAGGACCCCAGCGATGACCGGCGAAGAAGTGCGCAAGCTGCGCGACGAGGAGATCTCCATCGAGCTCAAGAGGCTCCGGGAGAAGCTCTACTCGCTCCGCAGCCAGACCGTGACGGAGAAGATCGAGGATACGTCGCAGCTCCGGCTCATCCGGCGCGACGTGGCGAGGCTGCTCACCGAGCGCCGCGCCAGAGAACTGGCCAAGGCCTGAGCGACCCGGAGGCGGTGAACGCATGACCGACACGCAGACCAAGACGAACACCCGCCCCCGCCAGACCGGCGTGGTCGCGTCGGACGCCCGGAGCAAGACCCGGCGCGTCGTGGTGAGCTTCAAGTCCAAGCACCCCAAGTACGGCAAGTACGTCCGCCAGCGCTCCGTGCTCCAGGTGCACGACGAGGCGAACGAGTCCCGCGTCGGGGACACGGTGGAGGTGGAGGAATGCTCCCCCGTCAGCAAGACCAAGACCTGGCGCCTGGTGCGCGTCGTCGCGCGCGGGGCGGCCGAGAGCGTGTGAGTTGAACCGGGGCGGGTGCCCCGATTGCGGAAGAGGTTGGTGCGTCCATGCTGCAACAGGAATCCAGGTGCGAGGTCGCGGACAACTCCGGGGCGAAGATCGCCTACGTGATCCGCGTGTACGGCGGCTCGACCCGCAGCGGCGGGTTCACCCGGCGCACCGCGACCGTCGGCGACCGCGTGCTGGTCAGCGTCAAGAAGGCCCTCCCGGGCGCCGACGTCAAGCCGGGCGACAAGTCCAAGGCCGTGGTCGTCCGGACGGCCAAGCAGTACCGCCGGCCCGACGGCTCGTACGTCAAGTTCGACCACAGCGCGGTCGTGCTCATCGGCGACGACGGCAACCCCAAGGGCACGCGCATCTTCGGGCCCGTCGCCCGCGAGCTGCGCGACCGCAACTACATGAAGATCGTTTCCCTCGCGTCGGAGGTGGTGTGACATGCCCAGGCACGTTCGCAAAGGCGACCAGGTCATCGTGACGCAGGGCGCCGACAAGGGCAAGGTCGGCGAGGTGCTCCGCGTGATCCCCAAGGAGGACCGCGTGGTCGTCCGCGGCATCGCGCTCCGCACCAAGCACCTCAAGCCCTCGCAGCGCAACCCCCAGGGCGGCCTCTTCACCAAGGAGACGCCGATCCACATCAGCAACGTCAGCCCGGTCGTGGACGGCAAGCCCACCCGCGTCCGGTTCGACGTCAAGAAGGACGGGAGCAAGGTCCGCGTCGCCGCCCGGGGCGGCAAGGAGCTCGGCGTGGTGCGGGGCCCGCGCAGCGCGTAATCCAAGGCAACGCGCCACACGGCGCCGGCCCCGGATGGAAACCGGGGCGAGAGACGGCAAGAACAGGCGGAAGCGAAGCAATGGCGAAGGAAACCAAGAAAAAGAGCGGCGGCAAGGGCGGCGGCAAGAAGGGCGAGGCGGTCGATGCGCCCGTCGCCGGCGCTTCGCGCCTGCGCGAGCGGTACCAGACCGAGGTCCGCGCCAAGGTCGCCGAGCAGTTCGGCATCAAGAACCCGATGGCCCAGCCCCGCCTCGAGAAGATCACGATCAACGTGAACATGGGCCGGCACCTCGACGGCACCAAGATCCCGCCCAACGTGCGCGAGACCGTGCTGGACACGCTCACCACGATCACCGGGCAGAAGCCGGTCGTCCTCAAGGCCAAGAAGTCGGTCTCCAACTTCAAGGTGCGCGCGGGCTTCGAGACCGCCGCCATGGTCACCATCCGGCGCGACCGGATGTGGCACTTCCTCGACCGGCTCGTCAACCTGACGACGCCCCGCATCAAGGACTTCCGGGGCCTCAGCCGCAAGGCGTTCGACCGGCAGGGCAACTACTCGATGGGCCTGTCCGAGCAGGGCGTGTTCCCCGAGATCAACATGGCCGACGTCACGTTCACGCACGGCATGAACATCAATCTCTCCTTCGCCAATTCCAGCCCCGAGCTGAGCATGTTCGTGCTCGAGCAGCTGGGGATGCCCTTCACCAAGGCCGGGGAGAGCTGAACAAGGACGATCCGCCCCGGCCCGGCCGCGGGCGATACGAGGCACGAGGTAAGGCATGACGACCAAAGCACAGATGGCCAAGACCAGGCGGACGCCGAAATTCTCCACGCGGAAGGTGCGCCGGTGCGAGCTGACCGGGCGTTCGCGGGCGGTGTACCGCAAGTTCCGGATCAGCCGCATCATGCTGCGGAAGCTTGCCCTCGAGGGCAAGATCCCCGGGATGCGCAAGGCGAGCTGGTAAGGCCAGGGGCAACGAGACCACACGACACCAGGCGGGAACAACGATGGCGCTGAGTGATCCAATCGCGGACATGCTGACACGGATTCGCAACGCGGTGCGCAACCGCGCGAAGACGGTCGTCGTGCTCAATAGCAAGGTCAACCGGGGTATCGCCGGCGTGCTCCAGGCCGAGGGCTACATCCTCGGCTACGACACGGTGGACGACGGCCGGCAGGGCCAGCTCCGGGTGCAGCTGAAGTACAACCAGACGGGCGAGCCCGTCATCCACCGCATCACCCGCGAGAGCAAGCCGGGCTGCCGCTCGTACATGCGGGTCGACGAGCTGCCCCGCCCCGTCCAGGGGCTCGGCATCGCCGTCGTCTCCACCAGCATGGGGGTGCTGAGCGACCGCAAGTGCCGCGAGGAGCGCGTCGGCGGCGAGCTGCTCTGCACCGTGGACTGATTCACAGTGGACTGATTCGGAGTGGATTGATTCGGAACGGAAGAGGACTGGAATCCCCGCCCCGGGCTCGGCCCGCGGCCGGACGACGAGGACAGCCATGTCGAGGATCGGCAAGAAAGCAGTGAGCGTGCCCGGCAACGTCAAGGTCGCCGTGGCGGACGGCTCGGTGAAGGTGGACGGCCCCAAGGGCTCGCTCACCATCAACGTGCGCCCCGAGGTGAACGTCGAGTGGGACGAGAAGGCCCGCGAGGTCCGCTGCGCCATCGACGACGCCGAGAACCGCGCCGCCCGCGCCTACTGG
>Ga0196978_1001476_pt1 | contig 10212 bp, 6 predicted proteins | sample S3v_2013CmetaG_FD_155491 | JGI IMG/M metagenome (GOLD analysis project Ga0196978, IMG submission 155491) | Soil microbial communities from Anza Borrego desert, Southern California, United States - S3+v_20-13C | ecosystem: Environmental > Terrestrial > Soil > Desert | place: USA: California...
GTCATAAGGCGCGAAACCACGAGCCGAAGCAAATAGAAGTTGCCCAGCGCGAATGCCGCACCGAGCAGTACTCCCGCAGCCGATCCGGTCCCCGCCAGCGCCGCGCCGGCGGCCGCGGCCGCCGCGATCGTGCCCGCCACGATCATGATGCGAGTGAGGTCGGCGCGCCGCTGCATCAGGTTCGATCTCGCCGGCGGGGTGCGCCCGTGCCGATCATCAGCAGCTGCCGGACCGCGACGCCGAGGGCGCCGACGCCGAAGACGAGGATGAAGACCGGAGACGTGTCGAAGTAGCCGTCGAGCCACGAGCCGATCAGCACCCCGGCGGCAATCGGCCATCCCAGGCTCCAGGCCACGGCCATCGCCTGATAGGACGCCCTGCGCCGCGCCGAAGTCTCGTCGTCGTGATCGTGCGCCGACATGACCGCCGTTCAGTCGCTGGCGCGCATCGCCGCCCGCGCCGCCTCGATGGTTCGGTCGATGTCGGCGTCGGTATGCGCACGAGACACGAACCATGCCTCGAATTGCGACGGTGCGATCCAGATGCCCTCGTCGATCATGGCGGCAAAGAACCTCGCGAAGCGCTCGGTGTCGCAGGTTACGGCCTCGTCGTAATCGGTGACGGCGGCAGGGCCGAAGAACAGGGTAAGGATGGATCCGGCGCGCTGGATGCATCCGGGACGGCTGCCGAGGGCGTCGCGCAAGCCGGCTTCGAGCCTGGCCGCGGCAGCTTCCAACCGGTCGTAAACGTCCGTCGTCAGCTGGCAAAGCGTGGCCAATCCGGCGGCAACGGCGAGCGGATTTCCCGACAGCGTCCCGGCCTGGTAGACGGGGCCGGAGGGGCTGATCCGCCGCATCAGCTCGGCACTTCCTCCATAGGCTGCAAGCGGCAGGCCTCCGCCGGCGATTTTTCCCAGACATGTCAGGTCGGGTCTCACCGAGCTTCGCGACTGGAAGCCGGCCGGCCCCAGGCGCAGTCCGCTGATGACCTCGTCAAAGATCAGCAGCGCACCGGTTCGATCCGCAATCTCTCGCAACGCTTCGATGAAACCTGACTTCGGTACGACGACGCCCATGTTGCCGGCGACGGGCTCGACGATGATCGCCGCGACGTCGCCGTCGCAGACACGACGGACCGAATCGATGTCGTTGTAGCGCGCGACACGCGTCAGCGATCCGACCTGCGCGGGAACTCCGGGACTGTCCGGTACGCCGTGGGTCATCGCGCCGGAACCGGCACGCACGAGCAGCGCATCGCTGTGCCCGTGATAGCAGCCCGCGAACTTGACGATGGCGTCGCGACCGGTCGCGGCACGCGCGAGTCGCAGGGCGCTCATCGTTGCTTCGGTGCCAGAGCTGACGAGGCGCAATTGCTCGATCGAAGCGAAACGGCCGCAAATTTCCTCGGCAAATTCCACTTCGAGCGCAGTTGCCGCACCGAAGCTGGTGCCGTCCGCTGCGGTGCGTGCAATGGCGTCCAGAACCGCTGCATCGGCATGCCCGAGGATCATCGGTCCCCACGAGCCGACATAATCGATGTACTCGCGTCCATCGACATCGAAGATTCGCGAGCCGCTCGCGCGCGCGACGAATCGCGGCGCTCCACCAACGGATGACCATGCGCGCACGGGAGAGTTCACGCCGCCGGGAATTACGCGACGTGCACGCGCGAACAACATTTCCGACGTTTGTCTTGCCTCTTGCATGATGCTGTTCGGATCACCCTTGCGTCGTGCGCGTTGCATCGTTTGCGTACGCGTCAGCAACACGTCGTTATCTCGCGGCGTTAGCAAAATGTTTTTCGATTCTCTTGCATCACGACATTCGAAACATTACACAGCGCCTCTGTCGACAGCGGCCTGTCTCGAAGGGACAGCATGCATGCCGAGCTTCTACTGGCTCGGCAAATAGAACCGCCGACGGCAATCATCAGAATCCTGGACGGCATCGCGGCTGTGGATATCCACACCTGTCGATAAACCTGTGTGCAATTGGCGGGAAGGCAAGGTGCAGATTCCCTCTCGTGCTCAGTTGGAAGACGTTTGGAATCGAGCGGTTACCTCGCTGCGGCGCAGGCTCGACCACGAGGAGTTCGAGAGCTGGATCCGACCCCTCGTTCCCGTCTCTCTGAGCGGCGAAACGCTGGAGATCTCGGTCCCCAATCGCCTCTTCGCATCGTGGCTCGAGGAGAACTACCTCGAGCTCCTGACGGGTGCCTGGGTGGAGGCGCACGGCAAGGAAACCACGTTCACCTTCACCTGGGACGGCAACGGGCAGCAGGGAGAACTGTTCAAGGAATACTCCGAAGATCAGAGCAAGCGCATCACGCTGCGGCGCAATTCCAATCCCAGCGGCCTGATCGATCGCTATGATTTCGACAACTTCGTCGTCGGTCCCAGCAATCAGTTCGCTCGCGCGGCTGCAATGGCAGTCGCGCAACAGCCCGGCACACTCTACAACCCGTTTTTCCTCTACGGTGGCGTCGGCCTGGGCAAGACCCACGTGGCAAATGCCATCGGCCATGCGGTCCTGGCCAACGACCCCGAAGCGCGCGTTCTGTTCCTGTCGGCCGACAGCTTCACGAATCAGCTGATCGAGGCCATCGCCCGCAACAAATCCGCGGCGTTCAAGAACCGGCTCCGACGGATCGAGCTGCTGATCATCGACGACGTGCAGTTCCTGGCCGGCCGCGAGCGGACCCAGGAGGAGTTCTTTCACGTCTTCAACGCCTTGTACGAAAGCGGCCGCCAGATCGTGCTGACGTGCGACAAGTTCCCGAGCGAAATGCAGGGCGTGGAGGAGCGGCTCTGCAACAGGTTCGGATGGGGCTTGGTGGCCGACATCCAGACGCCTGACGTCGAGACGCGCATCGCCATCCTGGAACGCAAAGCGCGTGCCGAGGGCGTGGAGCTGTCCATGGACGTTGCGGCGTTCATCGCGGGCAAGGTCGATACGAACATCCGCGACCTCGAAGGTGCCCTGACTCGCATCAGCGCGCATGCGTCGCTCAACGGTAGGCTTCTGGACAAACAGCTCGCTTCCGAGCTCCTGACGGCGCTGCATCCCGAAGAGGCTCGCGTCATCACGCTGGACGACGTCGAGAAGGGCGTGGCGACGCACTTCGGCCTTCGCGCCGGTGATCTGAAAGCAAGGCGACGCACGAAGAAGATTGCAGAGGCGCGACAGGTCGCCATGTACCTGATGCGCCACTTCGGCGGGGCCTCCTATCCTGCGATCGGAAACCATCTCGGCGGCCGCGACCATTCCACGGTCATTCACGCCTGCCAGTCCGTGGAACGCCGGCGTCGCGAGGATGCACGCTTCCGCCTGCTGCTGGACACCGTCAGCAAACGCATCGGCTGCGTCTGAAGGATCGCGTCGCATGCGGCGCTGGTGCACGCATGCGTCGGGCGCGACCGTGCGACGACGCCGTGGACAAGCTTTGCGCAAGATGTCTCCGCATCGTGCAGTAGCGGCTTCCCATGCCGATGCGGAAGGGCTATGCACCGGGCCGAGCGCGTCACCGCACAAGGGCTCTGCGCGAATTTCCTTCGCAACATCGAGCTCTTCAGCCCGATATCCCCGGGCCGACGGCCACTCATAAACAGTAAGTAGGAAGAATTCTTTACTAATGAGGAACCCTTTCGGACGGACGCCATGAACATCACGATCGGCAGTGAAGACTTTCTGCGAATCCTCGGACGGACCCAGGGCGTGGTCGATCGCCGCCACGCGATGGCCATTCTGGCCAACCTCGTCATCGAAGCCGGGGCCGACGGATTGGCGGTGGTCGCTACCGATCTGGAGGTCAGCCTGCGCCAGACGTGCCCGGCGCGGACGAGCGAGCCCGGTTCGATCGCGCTGTCGGCGCGCAAGCTCTTCGAGATCGTTCGGGAGTCGAGTTCTCCGGAGATCACGGTTCGCAGCCTCGAGAACAACTGGGTCGGGGTTTCCTACGGGCGCTCGAATTTCCGCCTGGCCGGCATCGACCCCGCCGACCATCCTGGAATGCCGTCGGGCGGACCCAACGGTGCCGACGCTCCCAGCTTCGAGCTCGATGCCGCCGAGCTTGCCGAGATGATTTCCAAGACCATCTTCTCGGTCTCCCACGACGACACCAGGTCCAACCTGGCCGGCGTGCATCTGGACGGCGGGGCCAAGAAGGGGGTCCTGCGCATGGTCGCCACCGACGGCCACCGTCTGGCGATGATCGATCGCAAGACCAAGGGCGGGGCTCTCAAGGACGGCGTGATCCTGCCACGCAAGGGCTTGAGCGAGATGCTCAAGCTGCTGCCGGAAGCCACCGGGCCCGTGACGCTCAAGGTTTCGGCCAGCGAGGCCATCCTGGACATACCCGGCTGCACTCTCAGCATGCGACTGGTCGAGGGAACCTTCCCCGACTACAAGCAGGTCGTGCCCAAGGAGAGTCCCAATCTCCTCCAGGTCGACCGTGACGCCCTGTTGCAGACCGTCCGCCGCGTCTCGCTGCTGTCGAGCGAGCGGGCGCGCGGCATTCGCTTCGGCGTCAGTCCCGGCCGGCTCGAGATCAGCGCCAACGACCCGGACGTCGGCGAAGCTCGCGAGGATCTGGAGGTCGACTACGGGGGCGTCACTTTGGAGATCGGGTTCAACGCGCGCTACCTGCTCGAGGTCCTGCAGGTCCTTCCCGAAGGCTCCAAAGTCGAGGTCGGTCTGGGTGACCAGCTCAGTCCCGGGGTCATTCGGGGCTCGGATTCGAGCTACAGCTACGTCGTCATGCCGATGCGAATCTGAGCCGGACGCGGCGGTGAACCGGCCGCGTCCGCGGCTCCGACCTGAGTGCCGCGCCAGCCAGGTCGCTGGCGTCTAAGCTGCTGAAAATACAACAGGAATCATTGCGTTCGCGCGCACCCCTCGGCTTTACATGCGAGCGGGTGACTGATAGCTACAGCCAATTCTCCCGAGGAGAATCGGCTTCCTTGGAGCGCCTGCCGTCGCAGCGTTGGTGGGTCGCCATAGGCAGCGTGCGAGCGGATCAGAGATGGCAGCAGAGAAGGCAGCGCAAAAGGGCAGATCAGGCAGTCCGGACGATTACGGCGCCGACGCCATCAAGGTGCTCGAAGGCCTCGAGGCCGTTCGCAAGCGTCCCGGCATGTACATCGGCGACACCGGAGAGCGCGGCCTGCACCACCTCGTCTTCGAGGTCGTCGACAACTCGATCGACGAAGCTCTGGCCGGCCACTGCGACACCATCGAAGTCGAGATCCACGTCGACAACAGCATCACGGTCACCGACAACGGACGCGGCATCCCGGTCGAGATCCATCCGACCGAAGGCGTCTCGGCCGCCGAGGTCGTGCTGACCAAGCTGCACGCCGGCGGCAAGTTCGACAAGAAGTCCTACGCCGTCTCCGGCGGCCTGCATGGCGTCGGTGTGTCGGTGGTCAACGCGCTCTCGCTGTGGCTCGAGGTCGAGATCCGCCGCGACGGCAAGGTCTGGCAGCAGCACTACGACATCGGCGTTCCCAAGGCGCCGCTGGCCGAGGTCGGAACGACGTCGAAGCGTGGCACCACGGTACATTTCCTGCCCAACGCGGAGATCTTCGAGACCACCGAGTTCAGCTTCGACCTTCTCGCCAGCCGCCTGCGCGAGCTGGCCTTCCTGAATCGCGGCCTTCGCATCTCGCTCGAAGACGAGCGCGCCGGTGCCAAGAAGCAGGAGTTCTTTTACGAAGGCGGCATCGTCTCCTTCGTCGAGCACCTGAGCGCCAAGAAGCAGCCGATTCACAACAAGGTGCTGTACCTCTCGGGAAAACGCGCCGGTATCGAGATCGAGATCGCGATGCAGTGGAACTCCGGCTACTCCGAGAACGTCTACACCTTCGCCAACAACATCAACACGATCGAAGGCGGCACCCATCTGTCCGGCTTCCGTTCAGCGCTGACGCGTACGATCAACAACTACGCAACCGCCAACAACATCGTAAAGAAGGCCGAGGAGGCCCTCGAAGGCGATGACTGCCGTGAAGGCCTGACGGCGGTGCTGTCCGTCAAGGTCCCCGAGCCTCAGTTCGAAGGACAGACCAAGACCAAGCTGGGCAACAGCGAGGTCAAAGGCCTGGTCGAGGCGCTGATCAACGAGCACCTCTCGACGTACTTCGAAGAGAATCCCGGCGAGGCGCGCAAGATCGCCAACAAGGCCCTCGAAGCCGCGCGCGTGCGCATGGCCGCGCGCAAGGCCAAGGAGCTGGCGCGTCGCAAGGGCGCCCTCGATTCGGCGTCGCTGCCCGGAAAGCTGGCCGACTGCCAGGAGCGCGATCCTACGCGCAGCGAGCTCTACATCGTCGAGGGCGATTCGGCAGGCGGGTCGGCCAAGCAGGGCCGCGACCGGCGCTTCCAGGCCATCCTGCCGCTGAAGGGCAAGATCCTGAACGTCTGGCGGGCTCGCTTCGATCGCACGATCTCTTCGGACGAGATTCGCGTCCTCATCACCGCGCTCGGCATGGGTATCGGCGACGGCGAGGGCGAGAAGACGATCGAGAAGCTTCGCTACCACACGCTGATCATCATGACCGACGCCGACATCGACGGCTCGCACATCCGCACCCTGCTGCTGACGTTCTTCTACCGGCACTTCCAGGAGCTGATCACGCGCGGACACGTCTTCATCGCGCAGCCGCCGTTGTTCCGCGTCAAGCGCAACAAGTCCGAGCGCTACCTCAAGGACGAAGGAGCCCTGGCCGAGTACCTGATCGACCTCGGCGTCGAAGACGTCAAGGTAAAGTCGAAGGGAGCCGGCCGCAGCGTTGCCGGCGACCAGCTGAAGAAGGTGCTCAAGGAGCTTGCCGAGATCGACCGGCTCCTCGACGTGCTCGAGAAGAAGCGCCGTCATCGCGACGTCACCGCGGCCGTGGCAGGCGCCGAGGAGCTGACGACTGCCCTTCTCGGCGACGCCGCAGGCCTGCGCTCCAGCGTCGAAGGCATGCTGGCCGAGCTGGTCCGCCAGCATCCGGAGCTGGAGCCGGCCCGCGTCGAATACTCCAGCGATGCCGAGCACAACCGCGAACGCTTCACGGTGATCTGCCGCCTGAACGGCGCCGCAACACGGACTCTGGTCGATACGGCCCTGCTGGAATCTCCCGAGTTTCAGCGCCTGCGCCGGCTGCTGACCGGCATTTCGGGGATTGGCAAGCCTCCGTTCGTCGTCACCACCGGCAAGACCGAACAGGAAGTGACCACGCTCAAGGAACTGCACGACACGATCATGGCCGGCGCCCGCAAGGGAACCGACATCCAGCGTTACAAGGGCCTCGGAGAGATGAATCCCGAGCAGCTTTGGGCCACGACGATGGATCCGGAGATGCGCACCCTGCTCCAGGTCAAGGCCGAGGATCTGACCGCCGCTGGTGAGATGTTCGACAAGCTCATGGGCGAGAACGTCGAAGACCGTCGCTCCTTCATCGAGGAGAACGCGCTCAACGTCCGCAACCTCGACGTCTGAGGCCGCGCGTGGCACCGATCGGCAAGAACCCCGCTCTCCCCGTAAGCATCGAAGACGAGATGCGTACGTCCTACATGGACTACGCCATGAGCGTCATCGTCGGCCGCGCGCTGCCCGACGTCCGCGACGGTCTCAAGCCGGTTCATCGTCGCGTGCTGTTCGCGATGAGCGAGCTCGGCAACGAGTGGAACAAGGCGCCCAAGAAATCCGCCCGCGTCGTCGGCGACGTGATCGGCAAGTATCATCCGCACGGCGATACGGCCGTGTACGACACGATCGTGCGCATGGCGCAGGACTTCTCGCTGCGCTACCCGCTCGTCAGCGGTCAGGGAAACTTCGGCTCCGTGGACGGCGACCGCCCCGCCGCCATGCGATACACCGAGGTACGCCTGGCGCGCATCGCGAGCGACATGCTCGCGGACATCGACAAGGAAACCGTCGAGTTCGTTCCGAACTACGACGAGACCACGCACGAGCCGTCGGTCCTTCCTTCGAAACTGCCCAACCTGCTGGTAAACGGCTCCTCCGGCATCGCCGTAGGCATGGCGACCAACATTCCGCCGCACAATCTGGGCGAAATCTGCGATGCGCTCCTCGCGGTCATGGAAGACCCCGAGATCAAGATCGAGAAGCTGCTGCGGATCGTGACCGGCCCCGACTTTCCCACAGGCGGGATCATCTACGGCCGCCAGCCGATCATCGACGCCTACAAGACGGGCCGCGGCGTGCTGACCGTCCGTGCGAAGGCGAACACGGAGACGGAGGAACGCACCGGCCGCACGCGCATCGTCGTTACCGAGATCCCGTATCAGCTCAACAAGACGCGCCTGATCGAGAAGATCGCAGAGCTCGTCAACGACAAGAAGCTCGACGGCATTTCCGACCTTCGCGACGAATCCGATCGCGACGGCATGCGCATCGTCATCGAGCTCAAGCGCGACGCCGTTCCGCTGGTGGTGCTGAACAACCTGTACAAGCAGACGCCGATGCAGGACTCGTTCGGCATCATCATGCTTGCGCTGGTCGCGGGCAGGCCGCGGCTGCTCAACCTCAAGCAGATGCTCGAGGAGTTCATCGCGCACCGCAAGGAGATCATCACCCGCGCCACCGCCTTCGACCTGCGCAAGGCCGAGGCCCGCCTCCATCTGCTCGAAGGCCTCAAGATCGCGCTCGACAACCTCGATGCGGTGATCAAGCTCATCCGCGGCTCCAAGGACACGCCTTCGGCCAAGGAAGGCCTGATGAAGAGCTTCGGGCTCAGCGACATCCAGGCCCAGGCCATCCTCGACATGCGGCTGCAGCGCCTGACCGGCCTGGAGCGCGACAAGATCATGGAGGAGTACCGCGAGACGCAGAAGACCATCGAGCGCCTGCGTCACATCCTCTCGGACGAGCGCGAGCTGGTAAAGATCATCATCTCGGACCTGGAAGCCCTTCGGAAGCAGTACGGCGACGAGCGCCGCACCCAGATCGAAGACTCTTCGAGCGAGATCACTATCGAGGACATGATCGTCGAGGAGGAGATGGTCGTCACCGTCTCCCACGAAGGCTACATCAAGCGCAACGCCGTCTCCCTGTATCGCGCGCAGCGACGCGGCGGGCGCGGCAAGGTCGGGGCCACGACCAAGGGCGACGACTTCGTCGCCCACATGTTCACGGCCTCCACGCACGACTACATCCTGTTCTTCACCAATCGCGGGCGGGTCTACTGGAAGAAGGTTCACGAGCTGCCGCAGGCGGGGCGCGCCGCACGCGGAAAGGCCATCGTCAACCTGCTCCAGCTCGGCCCCGGCGAGCAGCTTTCGGCATTCCTGCCGGTACGCGACTTCCCCGAAGACGCCTACATCCTGTTCGCGACCGCCAAGGGCATCGTCAAGAAGACGCCGCTGCTCGAGTACTCGCGTCCGCGTGCGACCGGCATCATCGCGATCAACCTGACCGACGGCGACGAACTGATCGCCGCGCGCCTGACTACCGGCAACGACCAGGTAGCGCTGGCCACGCGCAGTGCCCAGCTGGCGCGATTCAACGAGAGCGAGGTCCGGCCTATGGGACGTGGCGCCGGCGGCGTACGCGGCGTCAACGTCGACGACGACGACCGCGTCGTGGCCATGGAGATCGTACGGCCGGGCGCGACGCTGCTCACGGTCTCGGCCAACGGCATGGGAAAGCGCAGCGCCGTCGACGATTACCGGCTGATCCATCGCGGCGGCGGCGGCGTCAAGACGATGAACCTGACGCCCAAGACGGGCCCGGTCGTGGGCGTGCTGCAGATCCTCAGCGACGAGGACGAGGTCATGATCGTCACAAGCGACGGCAAGATGATCCGGATCGCCATGGAGAACGTCGGCGTCAAGGGCCGCAACACCCAGGGAGTGACGCTGGTCAAGCTGGACGTCGAGGCCGGCGAGCATGTGGTGTCAGTGGCGCCGGTGGTGGAGAAGGAAGGCGGCGGCGACGAGGAGTGAGCCATTCGTGACGACGCGCGCGGCAGTGATCGGGGCCGGAAGCTGGGGAACCGCCCTGGCAACGATGCTTTCCGAGAAAGGTTACGACGTCGCGCTCTGGTCGCGGGGAGCCGAGGTCGCCGAAGCCATCAACGAGCAGCACGAGAACCGGACCTACCTTCCTGGCGTGCGCCTGTGCCCGTCGCTCCGCGCGACCGTCGATCTGCACGAGGCCGTTTCGCAGGCAGAGCTGGTGGTAGCCGTGGTTCCGTCGCACGCCATGGCC
>Ga0196978_1001477_pt1 | contig 10206 bp, 9 predicted proteins | sample S3v_2013CmetaG_FD_155491 | JGI IMG/M metagenome (GOLD analysis project Ga0196978, IMG submission 155491) | Soil microbial communities from Anza Borrego desert, Southern California, United States - S3+v_20-13C | ecosystem: Environmental > Terrestrial > Soil > Desert | place: USA: California...
CCGTCGCGGTCGCCGTCGAACCGATCGAACGTGGCCGGTCCCGCCATCGCCGAAGCTTCCGCGCGCGACAGGAAGCCGTCGCGGTTCAGGTCGTGGCGGTCGAACTCGTACGCGCTCACCGGCGCGGGCGGCACCGTTCCTGGCGTCGGCGCCGCGAACACCCAGCGTCCATTGCTCCAATGCCACGAGTGGAGCAGCGGCGCGGCTTCGCCGCGCGTCAGGAAGCCGTCGCGATCGGCATCGTACGTGTCGAACGTCGGCACGCCGGCGGAGACGTTGCGGCTTTCGTACCAGCGCAGATGAGGCATCGCCTCGGGCAGACTCAGGAAACCGTCCCGGTTCATGTCGGCGACGTCGAAGGATCCGCCGGGAATGGCGCCGAACAGGGTCTGCGCTTCACCCCTGCTCAGGAAGCCGTCGGCGTTCGCATCCATGCGCTGAAAGGCGACTGTCGCGGTTTCAGACGAGACCGGCGCCGTCGGCCGCAGGCCGAGCACGTCGAGCTCGCCGCGGCTCAGGAAACCGTCGCGATTCGTGTCGAGGCGGTCAAACGTCGAAAGACTCGGCTCCATGGTGCTGCCGGTGGGGTTCCAGTACGGATCGTAAGGGGCGCAGCCGGTAACGAGCGCCGCGATCGCGGCGGGCAGCACGGCCAGCCGCAGTAAGCTCCTCGGGTTGTTCATGTGTCGCACTCCTCTTGTGAGTTGCCGCAGGTTGCGATGCGGACGAAATACCGTCACGCACGTGCATTGCCTGTCTAGTCGACCAAGATTCGTGCCTGGGGGACTGGCGCCATTTTTCCGGCCGCGGAAAACGGGGTCCGTCCCCGTATTCATTTGCGGTGCGGAATGCGCAGCTCCACGACGTTGTGAGTGCCCCGGCGCTGATAGCTGCGGCTCGTGGAGAGCTCGACCAGGAGCACCAGGCCCAGCCCGCCCACGCGCCGCGTGTCCACGTCGGCTTCCGTGCTGCTGGTGTCGACCACGGCGAACGGATCGTACTCGGGCGCGCAGTCTTCGTAGACTACATGGCAGTCCTCTTCACCGGCCGAGAGCGTGAGCCAGACGGGCTGGTCGGAATCGCCGCAGTAGCCGTGATTCACGCTGTTGGCGAAGAGCTCCTCGACGATGAGCACGATGCGCAGGCGCTCTTCGTCTTTCATCTCCCCGCATGCCGTTTCGATGAAGGTGGCGATCGCGTCGAATTCGGCTAGCCGCGCGCTGAATCGCCGCCGTTCCGGAGTGGTCACGCTGGACGCTCCTTTTTACCGAGTATATCCGGGGGCGCCCGCAGCGTATAAGCTTCCCCGCCTCGCGGCAGTGAAGGAGCGCGTATGAGCCGAGCTTTCGTTTTCGTATATGCCCCGTTGTTGTTCGCGCTGACGCTGACGGCGGCGCTCGCTGCCGACATCGGGCGTGTGAAGAACGTTGCGGGTCCCGTGCACATCGAGCGCGGCGCGCAGCGCATCGCGGTGCGCGTCGACACCGTCGTGCAGGCGAACGATACCGTCGTCACCGGTGAGGACGCTTCGGTCGGCGTCACCTTCGCCGACGACACGCGCGTCTCGGCCGGGCCGAATTCGACATTGGTCATGAACCGGTACGCGTTCGACCCGACCACGCATGCCGGGGTCATGGACGCGACGCTCAGGCGCGGGACGCTCGGCGTCGTGTCGGGCCGGCTTGCCAAGCGCTCGGCCGATGCCGTGACCGTGCGCACGCCGACGCTGATCCTGGGGGTTCGCGGTACCGAATTCCTCGTCGCCGCCGAGTGAGCGCGCGCGCTGCCGCTGTGCTGGCGGCCGCAGGTCTGTGCGCGTGCGCCGCGCCGCCACCGCGCGCGCCCCAGGAGCGCGTCGTGCTGCTCCCTGGCGCTGACGGCATGACCGGCGCGCTCATCGTGCGGCAGGGCGAAAGCGAGAACACGCTGGACGCGCCATTTGCGAGCGCGGCCGCGGGAGCGGACGGTAAACCGCGCCTCCTCACGGCGGACCCGGCGGCGGTGCGCTCGCAATTCGCGGCGGTGCTGCGGGCGCTGCCGGCGGCGCCGGCCTCCTACACGGTGTATTTCGTGTTCGGGCGCGACGAGCTCACCGATGACTCGCGCCAAGCGATCAAACCTCTCCTCGAGGAAGTTACCCGTCGCCCCGCGCCCGAAATCGCCGTCACCGGCCACGCCGACCAGGCCGGGCCGGACGCCGTCAACGATGCGCTGTCGCGCAGGCGCGCAGAGCGTGTGCGCGACATGCTCGTCGAGCTCGGCATTCCTGCGACGCGCATCACGGTCGCAGGGCGCGGCGCGCGCGAGCCGGCGGTGCGCGGCCTGCCCGGCCAGTCCGATCCGCGTAACCGGCGCGTCGAGATCTCCGTGCGCTGAGCGACTCGCTATGTGGCGTCTTGCGCGCAGGCGCGGATCCGGAGAGCGCTTTCTCACGCTGAACCCCGCCACGACACGAGCAGCAGCGTCTGGTCGTCCGAGGGCTCCGCATCCGCGGTGAACGCTCTCACCCCTGCCAGTATTTCGTTGCCGAGGATCGTCACGTCGAGATCGCGCCGCGCGGTGGATTCCAGAACCGCTCGCAGCCGCGCACGGCCGTAGAGCGCGCCTGCGCGGTTCATCGCTTCGGTCACGCCGTCCGAGGTCAGCACCAGCAGATCGCGGGGCTCGAGCCGTGCGTGCGCCTGCTCGTAGCCGAAGCCCTCCATCACGCACAACGGCGGTCCGCCGCCGTCGTCGAGCGTGATCGTTTCGCCGCCGCGGCGCACGAGCACCGGCGGCTCGTGTCCGGCGTTGCAATATTCGATGGCGCCGCTCGCGAGATCGAGGACCAGCAGCGCGAGCGTGACGAACATCTGCTCCGGGTTCTCGCGCGCGAGCTCGTCGTTGAGCGCGCTCACCAGGGTGGCGGGGCGCGCCTCGCCGCGCAAGGCGCAGCTTTTTGCGAGCGCCTTGGTGACCGCCATGAACATGGCGGCGGGCAATCCCTTGCCGGAGACGTCGCCGACGATCACGACCAGCTTGTCTTTCGAGATCGGAAAAAAATCGTAGAGATCGCCGCCGACTTCGCGTGCGGCGCGCATGTGCGCGAAGATTTCGATGCGCCGCTCGGCGGGTACCAGCGACTCGCGCGTGGGCAGCATGTTCGTCTGGATGCGGCGGGCGGCTTCCAGCTCGCCGGTCACGCGGGCCGCGGCCTCGCGTTCGCGAGCGAGCCGCACACTCAAGTCGCGCCTTTCGACGTCGCTCGCGACCAGCGTCGCCGACAGCATCAGACCGTACAGCAGCGCGGCGCCGACGAAAGGCGTGCTCGGGTCGAACAGCATGCGCCCGTACAGGAACGCGGCGACGCCCGCTGCAATCACGAGGGCGAGTGCCGCAACGCCGATCGCGAGCGAGCGCCGCGGGCGCGTGCGGGGCACGAATGCGATCAGCAGCAAGGCAGCCAGCGCGAACGCCGCCGATTCTGCGTATCGGCCCCACTCCGGACGCAGCAGCAGCGCGTCCTCGACGATGTTCTCGACGAGCTGCGCGTGAAACTCGATGCCGTGCATGCGGTCGCCGCGCGGGCTCGTATTCACGTCGAGTCTGCCCAGGGCGGTGACGCCCACCAGCACGATGGTGCCGCTCAGCCGCTCGAGCGCTTCACGCTTGCCGTCGAGCACGTCCACGGCCGAGATGAAACGGTTCGCGTCGGGCGCGGTGAAGTGCAGCCACACGCTGCCATCGCCGTGCGTGAACGTCTCGAGCTCACCCACTTTCACCGACTCGATGTGTCCTCCGCGGGTCGCGACGACGAAGGAGGGCAGCGTGTTGCCGACGCGGAACGCCTCCAGGCCGAGTGTCAGCATCGGCTCTGCGCCGACGGACGCGGCGAGCGGCATGCGACGCACGATGCCGCGCTCGGCGTCCGCATTGAGCAGCCCGTGACCTGCGGCCGCGCGATCGAGGACCGGCAGGCTGCGCAGCCCGCCCGGATAACGCGTGAGCGGCGGCGGTGGTCCGTCGATCCGCGCGGGTGCCGGCGGCGAGCCCTTCGCGATCGCCGCATCCACGCCGGCAACGCCGATCACCACGCGCGCGCGGCGAATCGAATCGGCGAGCACCTCGTCGGTCGGCCGCAGGCGCGCGAGCTGCGCCGCGAGCTCTCGATCGCGCGCCCGCATCGCGTCCGCGATCAGGTCGGGCGACGAACGGTCCGGCTCGGTGAACAGGATGTCGAGACAGATCGCGCCGGGACGGTGCGCCGCGATGCGGTCTATCAGCTCCGCCATCAGGTCGCGCGGCCACGGCCATTGACCTCTCGCCTGGATGCTGCGCTCATCGATCGCGACGATCACCGCCGGCTCGAGCTTGCGGTGACGCGGGAAGTAGAACTGATAGCTGTCGAACGTCCAGTAGCGCAGCGCGGGCAGCGGACCCGGATCCGGCAGGAGCAGCGCCAGCGTGACCAGCACCGCGACCGTGACGCCGAGCCAGCGTCCGCGGCCGCGCGCAAGGCGCCGGCGCCAGCTCGCAACCCGACTGAAACGCGCAGGCTGGTCGCCGGGCGCTTCCATGCCCGGGCTAGAGCGTTACTTCCAGGCCGTCGTACGCGGCCGTCACCTTGACGGCGTGGTCGCCCCGCGTGATTTCCTCGAGGCGCTGGGTTTCGCGCCACACGCGCTCGATGGTGGCGTCGTCGTACGCCGGCTCGTGATGAAACAGCACGAGGTGCTTCACGCGCGCGAGCTGGCAGAGCTCGACGCCGACGACGTTGCTCGAGTGTCCCCAATCCTCCTTCACGGAGATCGCGTCGGCGAGCGAGTACATCGCATCGAATATCACGAGATCCGCGTCGCGGAAGAATTCGATGAACGACTCGGTCTCTTCGGCATTCTCGAGCTTGTGCTCGGAATCGGTTGTGTACACGACGGCCCTGCCGTCGCGCTCGAAGCGGTAGCCGTACGAACCCCCGCCGTGGGCCTGCGCCTTGGGTGTCACGCGATAGCCGGCGATCTCGTACGTACGGCCCGGCTCGAGCACCGTGAACTCGATCTTCGCGCCCAGCATCGCGAACCCGACCGGGAACGAGGGCGGGTCCTGCTGACGGCGGAAGGCGTGCTCGAGCTCGGCGTGGCAGCCGTGTATCCGGATCGTGTGCCCCGGAATGTACGCAGGCGTGAAGAAGGGAAACCCCATGATGTGGTCCCAGTGCAGGTGGGACATGAAGACGTGGAATTCGCCCGGCTTGCCTTTGAGCTCGCGCAGGGCGTCGCCCGCGGCCGCGCGCGCGCCCGAGCCGAGGTCGAGCAGAACGCGGCCGGCGCCGTCGGCTTTCAACTCGACGCACGACGAATTACCGCCGAACGTATGGGTGAGCGCGAAGGGCAGGGTATCCGCGAAAGCCGCGGCCTTCTCGGGCGTCGAGAGATCGCGTCCCGAAGCGTGCGTCAATGCGGCGATCAGCTTCTCGCGCACCGACCGCGCGGTCAGCGCAGCCGGTATCGAGCCCCGCGTGCCCCAGAACCGGACCTGCATGTCAGGTGGTCGAGCCGACCGCGGCGAGCGCTTCGTCCACGCCGGCGTGGCAGGGCAAAACCTTGTCGAAGCGGCTGATCTGGAAGATCTCGTTCACCAGCGGCTGTAATGCCGCGACCGCGATCTTGCCGCCCGCGGTGCGCGCTTCCTTCGCCGCGAGCATGAGCACGCGAAGACCCGCGCTCGAGATGTATTCGACGCCCGCGAAATCGAGCACGACACCCTGGCCGCTTTTGCCGGCCTCGTTGACGAGCGGCAGGAGACGCTCCTTCAGCTTGTCGGCGGTCCCCATGTCGATGCGCCCAGCCGGGGCAAGCACCACCGCGCTGCCCGCGCGTCGCTCGGTAAGCTCCACGTTCGAGACCCTCCGTTATATGAACCGCCCGCCGGTTCTGTTCGAGATGCTACTTAAGTATCGGGCGGATCGGGGATTCTCTGACAGACGTGCTACGGTGACAAGTGCGGCGGCGAGCGGGCGGCCGCGCGGCGTTGAAAGGAAAGCAATTGACGTGATTACGGCCTTCAATCTCTATTACGCGCAGCCGGGGCAGACGGATGCGGTGCTCCGGCAGCGTCACTACGCGTGTGACGTGCGGCAGTCGATCGGCATCCCGCGCGGCACGGTGATGTCACGCGTATCCGGAGCCGCAGACCTGCCCGATGTGATGTGGGAGCAGGATTTCGATGATGTCGCGGCGCACGAGCGCGACATGGCCGCGCGTGCGGCGAGCGCGGAGTTCGAGCGCGTGCGTGCCGGCATGCGCCAGTTGATCCGTCGCTTCGAGAGGCCGCTCTTCGAGGTGTGCGATAACGCGGCGGCGCCGGCAAGCGCAGCGCCCGTCGTCGCGCTCCAGTGGGTGTTCTGTCGCCCCGAAGCCGTCGGCGCCGCGCTCGATGCGGTGGACGAGGTGGCGACGCATTGCGCGCGGCGCGGCTTGGAGCGTGGACGGCGCTTGCGCCTCGTTACGTCCGGCCTCGATCTGCCGGCAGTCATCTGGGCGCGCCGTTACGTCGATGACGGATCGCTCGACCGCGCGTCATCCGCGATCGCGGCGGCTGCCGGGACGCAAGCGCTGGTACGCATCGCGGATCGCGTGGAGCACAGTGTCTGGTCATTGCGGTGAGCCACACGGTCCAGTCCTATAATCCGGACACCCGAAAGTCCAATTCAACTCAGCGCACGGGGGCTCCATGAAACCGATCGTATTTCTCGCTGCTGTCGTCGCGGTGCTCATTTCGATTGCCGCTGCTCACGCGCAGGACGCCTATCCTTCGCGGCCGATCCGCCTGCTGATGCCGTTCGGGGCGGGCGGCACGGTCGATATCATGACGCGGCCGCTGGCGGCCAAGCTGCACGAGCAGTTGAAGCGCCCGGTGATCGTGGACAACCGGCCGTCGGCCGGAGGCGTGCTGGCCGCCGAGCTCACCGCGAACGCGACGCCCGACGGCTACACGCTCTTCCTGGCGTCGTCGAGCGCCCTTTTCGTCGCGCCGGCGTATTACAAGAAGGTCAACTACGACCCGATCAAGGATTTCGCGCCGATCTCGCTGATCGCGCAGCAGCCGCTGCTGATCGTCGCGAACACGTCGCTTCCATTCCGCGACGTAAAAGGTCTGATCGCGTACGCCAAGGAGCGGCCCGGCAAGCTCAACTACGGCACTGTCGGCCGCGGGTCTACCAATCATTTCACCGCTGAGCTGCTCTCGCACGCCGCCGGCATCAAGATGGTGCTCGTACCGTACAAGAGCGGCGCGCAGGGTGTTGCCGCGGCGATCGGGGGCGAGGTCCAACTCGTGTTCACGCAGCCCAATACGGGACTGCCGCACGTGAAAGCCGGACGCGTGAACGCGATCGCGACCACGGGTGTAAAGCGCCATCCGCTGTATCCGGACGTCGGCACCCTGGTCGAAGCGGGATATAAGGACCTTGCGATCACGGGCTATTACACCGTCGTCGGCCCGGCCAAGATGCCGCGCGCGATCGTGCAGCGGCTCAATAGCGAGATTCGCCGCGCCATGGAGAGTCCCGACGTCGGCGACGTGTTGCGCAACCAGGGCACGGAGCCGGTGACGAGCACGCCGGAGGAGCTCTCGGCCCTCATCAAGCAAGAGACCGCGCGCTGGCAGCGTGCGGCCAAGCTGACCGGCATCAAAGAGCAATAGGCATGCACGAACGCGAGACTTTCCGCGGTCTGCTGGAACGGCTGCGCGCCGCGGGCGAGCTCGAGGACATCCGCGATCCCGTAGACAGCCGCCACATCGCGACGCTCGTCGATCAGGCCGACAAGGCGCTGCTCTTTCACGATGTCGTGGGCTACGACATGCCCGTCGTATCCGGTCTGATTCGCTCGAGCAAGCGCGTCGCGATCGGCCTTGGTGTGGAGCGCTATACCGACATCGAGGAGAAGCTCACGCGCGCGATCATGAAGCCGATCCCGCCGGTGTATGTGGAAACGAGCGCAACACGCGAAGTGACGCGCATCGGCGACGACGTCGACCTCTTCGACCTGCCGGTGCCGATGTCTTCGGTGCTCGACGGCGGTCCGATGATCACCGCGGGCGTGACGATCGTGCGCGACGGCGACGGGCTGAATGCCGGCATTTATCGCTTCCTGCTGAAGGAACGCAATCTGACCGGCATCGACATCGTGACGCCCAACAACCTGCGCGCGCTCGCGCAGCGCGCGTACGAAGCGGGCAAGCCGCTGCCGATCTCGATCTCGATCGGCACGCACATGTACGAGTTCATGGCCGCCGGTTACCGCGCGCCGATGGGCGTGGACGAGATCGGCATCGCGGGGGGCCTGCGCGGCGCGCCGGTCCCGCTCTCGATGTGCGAGACGATCGACGTGCCGCACATCGCTGACGCCGAGATCGTGCTCGAGGCGGAGATCCTGCCGACGGGCTGGACCTGGCCGGAGGGTCGCTTCGGCGAGTTCACGCGGCTGATGGGCGGGCTGCACTGGAACCCGCTCGTGCGCGTAAAAGCGATCTCGCATCGGCGCGATCCCATCTACTACGCGCTGCACATGCCGTGGGAAGTTACGTGGCTCATGATTCCCACGCGCTGGTCGCAATTGCGTGGCGCGCTCAGGGCCGCCGGCGTGCAGGTGAAGGACATGAACGTGACCCTCGGGGGTGCCGGGTCGTGGCACGTCGTGCTGTCGATCAAAAAACAGTCAGGCGAAGGCAAGAACGCGCTGATGGCGGCACTCTCGGTCGGCGACATCAAGCACGCGGTGGTCGTGGACGACGACATCGACGTCTACAACGGGCTCGACGTGGAGTGGGCGATTGCCACGCGGGTGCAGGCCGACCGTGACGTATTCGTGATCCCCGGCGCGCGCGCGAAACCGCTCGATCCGAGCCTTCCGGTGATGCCCGCTGGTGTGGTGCCGACGGGCGCGAAGATCGGTATCGACGCGACGATACCCGAAGGCATTCCGCGGGAGCGCTACGAGCGCATCGCGTACGCGTACTCGGACGTGGCACGTTACGGGAGCTACAAGCTCGACCCGAAGGCGGCAAAAGCGGGCGAGCGCAAACCGGCCGAGGCCGAAGTTGCGGACCTCGCCGCGCGCATCCTCGCGATGATCGGCGAGAAGCCGCTGTATTACGCGCAGGTGATCGAGGCGTTTCCGGACGCGCCGCTGCAGGCGATCACGCGCGCCTTCGGCAAGCTCCACGTCGATGAGAAGCTCTGGCAGGACCCCGAAGGCCGCATGTGCGTGCGCGGCTCGAAGTTCGCCGCGACCGTACCGCGGCGATGAGCTATTACAACTTCGGCGCGCTCTACGATCCTGAGTTCGCGGGCGAGCGCACCGCGCTGATCGACCTCCTCGACTGGGAGAGCCCGCGCACCTACAGCCATGGGCAGATCGACGAGCTTGCCCAGGCGATCGCGCGCGGCCTGCTCAGACGGGGGCTCGGGCGCGGCGACACGGTCGCCATCCTCTCGGCCAATCGCGTCGAATTTCTCGTGAGCTTCCTCGGGATCGTGCGCGCGGGTCTCGTCGCGGCCCCGATCAGCCACAAGTTTCCGCGTGCGACGATCGAGTACGTCTTCCGCGATGCGGCCGTGAAGCACGTCATGTGCGATGCGCCGCGGCGCGCGCTCGTTCCCGCGGGCTATTGCGTCACCGATTTCGACGAGCCGGGCGTGTTCGAAGCGCTGCTCGACCGCGGTCCGTTCGAGGCAGTGCGTCCCGTGGCGGCGGAGACCGCGCTGATCCTCTACACGTCCGGCTCGACCGGAACGCCCAAGGGCGTGCCTTTGAGCCACCAGGGCCAGCTCTGGGCGACGCGCACGCGCATGAAGCGCGGCGGTCCATTCGATGCGCAGCGCCTGCTCGTCGCCGCGCCGCTGTATCACATGAACGGGTTGTGCACGACGCTCTTCGCGCTCGCGGCCGGCGCGAGCGAGGTGCTGATGCCGGAGTTCGACGCGCGGCGCTATTTCGAGGCGATCGAGCGCTTCCGCTGCACGTGGCTGACCGGCGTGCCGCCGATGTTCGCGATGTGCCTGCGGGAGAAGGACCTCATGGAACGCGTCGACCGCTCGACCGTGAGAACGGTGCGCATGGGGTCGGCGCCGATCTCGCAGAAACTCTGGCGCGCGGTCGAAGCGGCGTTCCCGAACGCGCTCGTCATGAACAGCTACGGCACCACCGAGGCCGGACCGGTGGTCTG
>Ga0196978_1001478_pt1 | contig 10206 bp, 7 predicted proteins | sample S3v_2013CmetaG_FD_155491 | JGI IMG/M metagenome (GOLD analysis project Ga0196978, IMG submission 155491) | Soil microbial communities from Anza Borrego desert, Southern California, United States - S3+v_20-13C | ecosystem: Environmental > Terrestrial > Soil > Desert | place: USA: California...
TCGCTGACGATCGCCGCAGCGCCTTCCGCCGGTCAGCTCTCCATCGAGCACGCCGCCACTCGCCCCCTGCCCAACTCCGCTGCCGATCAGCACGGCGGCACCTTCACCATCACCGGCCTCAGCGGCGTGACCTGGCTCGGCGGCAATTCCTACGCCGCTGCGATGGATAACAGCAATCACCTCGTGCTCTTCGAGATGTCGCTCGGCACGGACGGAACGATCGACTCGCTCGCGAACATCCGTGGCCTTACGCTCTCCCACTCCGGCGACCACGAGGGGATCGCCCTCGCCTCGCCCGACTCCGTATTCGTGAGCGACGAGGCCGCCTCGACCATCCGCGAGTTCACCCTCGCCGACGGCTCTCTCCTCCGCACGCTCACGGTCCCGGCGATCTACTCCGGCCGGCGCGGCAATCTCGGCCTCGAGTCGCTCTCCTTCGACCCTGCGTTCGCCTGGACCGCCAACGAGGAGGCCCTCACCCCCGACGGCCCCCGCGCCACGCCCGAGAGCGGCACGCGTGTCCGCCTGCTGCGCGAGCGCACCGCGACCGACTTCGCGCTCGCCCAGCACGCCTACATCGTCGAGCCGATGCACGGGCCGATCTTCCCCTTCGGCAACCCCGGCCAGAGCGGTCTCGCCGACCCGGTCGCCCTGCCCGACGGCACGCTCCTCGCCCTCGAGCGCTCGCTCGCGTTCGCCGACCCCTTCTTCCTCACCCGCATCTACGAAGTCGGCTTCGCGAACGCGAGCGACGTGTCCGGCCTCGACGCGCTCCACGGCGCCGAGTTCACGCCGACAGGCAAGACCCTGCTCTACCAGGGAGGCCACAGCAACCTCGAGGGCCTCTGCCTCGGCCCGCGCCTCACGGCTTCGACTCACGCTCTCGTCGGCATCGTGGACGATGGCGACCCGATCAGCGTGAATGCCCTGGTCGTGTTCCGCCTCGCGGGCTTGGCCGCTTGCCCAGCCGACGTGAACAACGACGCGAAGATCGACATCGACGACCTCCACGACCTGCACCAGAGCCCGAAGGATCTCGACGGAGACGGCGCCGCCGACTCTCGCGACTGTGATTGCCTGGAGGCGTACCTGCGCCGGCACGAGGCATTCGAGACAGCATTCGGGGCGCGCCCGTGAATCGGGGACAGGGCACTCAGTTCTTCATGGCTTCGACCACCACCGCCCGCATCGGGACCGCGATCGCCGCCGTCTCGTCCCCGCCGGCGAACCGCTCCGCCGCCATGCGCCGCGCAACGGCCGAGGCCTCGCCGGCGACGCCGCGCTCGGCGAGCTGCGCCCCCAGCGGCGTTCCCAGCAGGAACGCGTCAACCCCCGCCGCGCCCGAGGGCGCGCGGCAGACCTTCGGCAGCACCGTCGCCCGGATCTCGCCGAAGCCCGCGCCCTGCAGCTCGCGCACCATGCCTGTCAGGTCCAGTGCGCGGTAGGGCTTCTCCAGGAACCGCGCCGGGTCGCGCGGGGAGACCGACGCGACCGCCTCGTGCACGCACTGCGGCAGCGGGTTGCTCGCCAGGTCGTCCCACACGCTGAAGACGAAGCGCCCGCCGGGCCTCAGCACCCGGAAAGCCTCGCGGAACCCCGCGGCTTGATCGGGGAAGAACATCACGCCGAACTGGCACACCACCGCGTCGAACGCTCCATCGCCGAACGGCGTCGCCGTCGCATCGGCCGCGACGAACTCCACCCCCGCCGCGCCCGCGAGCGATTCGCGGGCCAGCGCGAGCATCTCCGCGCTGACGTCCGACACGGTGAGCGCCGTCTCCGCAGGAAGCGCGGCGCGCAGCCGGCGCGAGACGACGCCGGTCCCGGCGGCGGTCTCGAGGACCGCCCCTCGAACGGGTCCGACGCGCGAGACAATGTCCGTCGCGTACTCCTGGAACAGGAGGGGCACCAGCCGCTCCTGATATTCGCGCGGGATCGACCCGCCAAAGGCCGCGCGGCCGCCGCCCGCGCCGGGAGCGCCGGTCCGCGAATCCGGCAGGGGTATCTGGTCTTTCATCTCCATCCCTCCGGAAGCCGAGCCGGGCGCATCGTATCAGCCAGGGCGCGGGCGCTCCGCGGTGCTTTCACGGGATCTCGCGCCTGATCGACCATGGGGACGTCCTCCGGCCGTTACCCAGCGCCCCGCCGTACCATGCCGCGGAGATTGCCCATGGCTTCCCTCTTTGATCCGCTCCGCGTCGGCGACCTTCAGCTTCCGAACCGCGTCCTCATGGCCCCGCTCACCCGCTGCCGCGCCTTGGAGCGGGTCCCCAACGCCCTCATGGTCGAGTACTACGCGCAGCGGGCCTCGGCGGGCATGATCCTCACCGAGGCCACCAGCGTCGACCCGATGGGCGTTGGCTACGTGAACACCCCCGGCATCTGGTCCGACGAACAGGTCGAGGGCTGGCGAGCCGTGACCCGTGCCGTGCATGATCGCGGCGGGCGCATCTTCCTGCAGCTCTGGCACGTGGGGCGCATCTCCGATCCCGGCTTCCTCGGCGGCCGAGCGCCGGTCGCCCCCAGCGCGATCGCCGCCCCGGGCCACGTCAGCCAGCTCCGCCCGCTCCGCCCCCATCCCGTGCCCCGCGCCCTGGCGACGAGCGAGATCCCCGGCGTGGTCGAGGCCTTCCGGCTCGGCGCGGCCAACGCGCAGCGCGCTGGCTTCGACGGCGTCGAGATCCACGGCGCCAACGGCTACCTCCTGGACCAATTCCTGCAGGACGGCTCCAACACGCGCACCGACGAGTACGGCGGCCCGATCGAGAACCGCGCCCGGCTGATGCTCGAGGTGACCGACGCCTGCATCGGCGTCTGGGGCCCCGGGCGCGTGGGCGTGCATCTCGCGCCCCGCGGCGACTCCCACGGGATGGGTGACTCCGATCCCGAGGCCACGTTCACCTATGTCGCCCGTGAGCTCGGCCGGCGCGGCGTCGCCTTTCTCTGCGCCCGCGAGGCTCTCGGCAAGGACCGCCTCGGGCCACATCTGAAAGAGGCGTTCGGCGGGGTTTATATCGCCAACGAACGCTTCACCCCGGAGACGGCCGCCGCCACGCTCCGGGCCGGCGAGGCCGACGCGATCGCCTTCGGGGTCATGTTCATCGCGAATCCCGACCTCCCCCGCCGCCTCCGCTCGGGCGCCCCGCTCAACGCCGCCCGCCCCGAGCTCTTCTACGCCACGGGGCCCGAGGGGTACACCGACTACCCGTTCCTCGCGGACGTCGCCGACGAAACCCCGCCGGAGTGCAGCTGACTCCCGATCTCACCGGGCACGCCCGCGCACCGGAGGGCCGGGGCCCCTCCCGGCGGGGGCGCGCCCCGCGTCTACGCTTGGGACATTCCGGCGATCCACGCCGGGGAAGCCATCGCGGCCCGGCCCTCGGGCGCCAAACGGAGACCCCCCGTGCCCAAGCCCGACACCCACTTCGACATCGACGCGCTCTTTGCCCACCTCACCGAGGACCTCGAGCACGATCCCGAGGACGAGCTGGAGTGGCACTTCGACTTCCGCTCCGACGACGTCGAGAAGCTGACGCGCATCGGCGAGGGGCTCACGCAGGAGTTCGAGGTCTACCTCCAGGAGGAGGTCGAGACCGTCACCGATGAGGGCACCTCGATCGGGCCACCACTGCTCACCGTCGTCATCGAGGCCGCGCTCCAGCCCGACGAGGTCAAGGAGCTCGCGGCGAGGTTCGAGGAGCTGGCGCGCGAGGAGGGGCTCACGTACGAGGGCGTCTCCACCTTCGAGCCCTTCGACGAGGACGAGGCGTTCGGGTGGATGGACCTCGAGGGCGCGAACTGGCGCCTGCGCCACTTCGCCGATTCCGGCCTCGCGCAGGGCGAGCCGGTGCCGTTCGTCTTCGCGATCCACGCCGAGAACCAGGACGCGCTCAATGGGTCTGCTGCCGCGCTGCAGGAGGCCGGCTTCTCGGATCTCGAGCTGATCGAGGACGAGGAGGGCATGGGGATCATCCTGCACGTGGAGGGCAAGAACGACGAGGCCCTGCTCACGTCGGTCTACGAGGAAGTCGAGCGGATCGCGGACGCGGCGGGCGGCGAGCTCATCGGCGTCCAGTTCTTCGACGACGAGGACGAGGACGAGCAGGAGGGCGACGAGGAGGAGTGACCGCGCGGATGCGCACCGGCCAACCGCGGGAGCCCGGGTGGCCGGTGCGCTCGTGGGTGAGACGGCGGGTCAGCCGCAGCCGGCGGTCCAGGTGTTGAGGAACGCGATCACGTCCCGGCTATCGATCGCGCCGTCGCCGTTCGCATCGGCGCGTGGGTCGCGGGCGTTCCAGGCGTTCAGGAACGCCACGAAGTCGCGGGTGTCCACCGCGCCGTCAAGGTTGAAGTCGGCGGTGCAGCCGGAGAGGTCGATCCAGTAGCCCCCCGCGACCGAGAGGCTCGGTCCAGGGAGCATGGCCGCGTCGTGCTGGCCGGCCGTCGAGGCGACGGCGAGCGTTGCGCCGGCGAGCTGGCCCCCGCCGCAGTCGATGGTGTGCCAGGCGATCTGGAGCGACTGGGCGCGGGCGGCGCCGGCGATGGCGAGCAGTCCGACGGCGAGGGCGGTGCGGGTGAGGGGCTTGATGGCGTGCATGGGTTCTCCTCGTGCGAGCGGGTGTGAGGTGCTGGGGCGGAAACGGGGTCAATACCGCTGGAGCTCGAGGACCATCTGCACGCCGTCGTGGTCGGAGAGCGTGCGGGTCGTCAGCCCGTCGTGGGACATGTCGGCGAACGGTTCGGGCACCTGGAAGCGGCGGACCCGGTAGCTGAGCGGGAGCACCTTCACGCTCCCGTCGAGGCTGTGGGCGTAGAGGAGGTAATCGAGGCGCTTGTCGGCGCCCCCCGGGTCGAAGTAGTTGTGGAGCTCGTTGTCGTGGCAGGAGGTGCAGTCGTCGCTGTTGCCGGCGCAGGGCTGGTTCTGCGCCCCGTCCAGCGTACCGGCCTGGATCCCCATCGAGATGAGCATGCTCGCGTAGTACTCGACGTCCCCGCCGATCACGTTGAAGTCGCCCAGTGCGATCACCACGTGCTCCGGGTGCGTCGCCCGCCAGAGCTGGATGCTGGTCGCCAGCTCGACGAGCTGGTCGGCGCGAGCCTCCACGTCTCCGCTGCCGTCGCCCGACTGCGTGTGGGTGTTGAACACGGTGACGGGGAAGCCGTCCTTTTTGAACGTCGTCCGGATGTAGCCCTTCGACGCCATCGACTCGAAGAACCCGCTCTCGGAGCTGTAGATGAATTGGTGCGGCTCCTGGATCTGGTGTCGCGCCACCGTGAAGAGGCCGGAGTTCAGCACGTCGCCGGAGCTCCTGCCGCCGCCGTAGAAGCCGCTCGGGTAGGCGCATGAGATGCGGATCAGGTCGAAGAGCTCGGGGTCCCACACCTCCTGCATGCAGAAGACGTCGGCCGGCTCGTCGCGGGCATCGAAAGCGATATAGAGCGCGCGGAGCTCGTCGAGCCAGCGCGGCAGGCCCGGGATGTTGTCCTGGCCGAACAGGTGCGTGTTGTACGAGACTATGTTGAGCCGCGTGGTGCTCCCCGTCGCGGGCGCCGAGATCGTCACGTCCCCGGCTTGGCCGGTCATGGTGATCGGCTTGCTCATGACTCCCGGCTCGAAGTATGCGCCCCCTTCCAGGACGAGCTGGCCCTCGACGGGCGCGGCGCAGAGGCCGGAGGCCAGCGTGTTGTACGGGGCGCCCGGTGCGCCCGTGGGGTGAAAGGCCCCCGTATCGACGGAGACGTGCGTCTGCCCCGCGGCGGTCCCAGCCGCGAGCGCCAGCGCCGCCGTGCGGACGATCGATGTGCGTGGTGCGTGCATGTGGTGGCTCCCTTGTGGTGTGTGCGTGTGCGCCGGCGGGTTCACTGCAGCCCGACGAGCACGAGCACCATGCCGCGCCCGCTCTCCAGCCCCGACATCGCCTTGCCGATCACCGCGCCCTGCGAGCGATCGTGCTCGGCGACCCGCATCGCATGGCCGGGCGTCGGCGAGGTCGTCAGCAGGTCGCCCGGCCGGACGGGCCCGGCAGAATCCGCGTCGCACCAGCACCAGACGCGTCCGACCGTCGCGACGGGCAGCTCGCCGTCGGCGACCGTCCCGGTTTGGGTCAGCGTGATGCCGGGGTTCACGCCGTTCGCGCCGCTGATGATGCCGGCCACGGTGCGGTCGTACTCGCCCGCCGCGACGCGCAGCCGGCCGATGTTCTCGGGATCGATCGTGACCACCATGCCCGGCGCGGGCGCCACGTCGCCCGCGGGCGCGATGGTGTACGGCTCGGCGATGTCGCTGCCACCGGTGATCTGGAGCACCTTGCACCTCACCCAACCCGACGCGGTCAGGTCGCCGCCGAGGCTGATGTTCTTGATGAAGGTGGCGCTGCCCTCCTTGCTCATGTTGATGCCGCGGGTCGCGAGGCTGTAGGGCGCGGCGGTGAGCTTCTGGCGGGGCAGGGTCTCCCAGCCGGTGCCGCCGTCGGGATACCGGACGCGGACCTCCAGCCAGCGGGCGTTGCCGTCGGCAAAGGAGTCCTCCTGCTGCGGATCGAACTCGACGGCGAAGAGCCCCTCGGCGGCCGCGACGCTGTAGAGCCGGCTGGCGCCGATCTTCTGGCCGCCCGAGGCGCTATCCCAGAGCTGGAGCTCGAGGTCGACCTGGCCGGTGACCGGGGCGCCGTTGTGCCTGACCTGACCCTGGTAGGTAAAGGAGTGCATCCAGGGGGTCTGGGCCGACGCGGCGGTCGCGCCCAGGAGCAGCCCGGCGGTCATAGCGAGAAGTGTGCTGCGCTTCATGGTTCGATCTCCCGAGTTCGATGGTGTGTGTCTCCGGGCGGCCCGCGCCGCCCCTCGGAGAGCAGTCCGAGATCGCGGGGCCGCACCCGACACGCCCGCACAGAAAGATCCGCGGCGGTCGGGGAGCGACCGGTGTCCGGTACACTGGGGGGGGCGGCGCGGCCGTGATGCGGCGGGTGAGGAGTTCGTGAGCGAGCACACGGGGCACATGCCGGGCGGCGGTTCGGGAGACGGGTTTCCGGACCCGCGCGTGACCGGTGTGCTGCAGGCGGCCGCGGCGGGGGACGCCGAGGCCGCGGCGGCGCTCCTCCCGCTGGTCTACGAGGAGCTGCACCGCTTGGCCCAGGCGCGTCTGCGCCGGACTCCGCCGGGGAACACCCTCCAGACCACCGCCCTGATCCACGAGGCGTATCTCAAGCTCGTTGGGAGCGGCGATCCCGGGTGGAACGGGCGGAACCACTTCTTCGGCGCCGCCGCGAGGGCGATGCGCGACATCCTGGTGGACCAGGCGCGCCGGAAGGCGGCCGCCAAGCACGGGGGCGCGATGCGCCGGGTGGACCTGGACCAGGCGGAGATCGTGCTCGACGAGCCGCCGGAGGCCCTGCTCGCGCTCGAGGAGGCGCTCAAGCGCCTGGAGACGGAGGAGCCTCGCCTCGGGGAGATCGTGATGCTCCGCTACTTCGCGGGGTTGACGCAGGGGGAGACCGCGGCGGCGCTGGGGGTGTCGGAGCGGACGGTCGAGCGGGACTGGCGGTACATCAAGGCGTGGCTGCGCCGCGAGCTGGAGGGCGGCGCGGATGAACGCGCGGGGGGCGACGGGGATGGCTGAGGCGCGCCGGGCGCGGGAGGTTTTCCACGGCGCTGCGGAGCTGCCGCGGGAGCGCCGGGCGGCGTACCTGGAGGAGCAGTGCGCCGGCGATCCGGCGCTGCGCGCCGAGGTCGAGTCGCTGCTGGCGTTCGACGGAGGGGGCGACGGGTTCCTCGAGGGGACGCCGTTCACGGCGTCGCCGTCGCTCGCGTCGCGCATGGGACTGCGCGTGCCGGACCGGTTCGGGCGCTATCGCGTCATCCGCCTGGTGGGCGAGGGCGGGATGGGAGCGGTGTACGAGGCGGAGCAGGAGAGCCCTCGCCGCAGGGTGGCGCTCAAGGTCGTGTACCCGGGCTTCGCGTCGGGCCAGCTTCTGCGCCGATTCGAGCACGAGGCCCACGTGCTCGGCCAGCTCAGGCACCCGGGCATTGGGCAGATCTTCGAGGCCGGCTGGGAGGACACGCCCTACGGCCGCCAGCCGTACTTCGCGATGGAGTTCATCAGCGGGCCGACGCTGACGGGGTACGCGGAGCGCGCGGGGTTGGGCGCGCGCGAGCGGCTGGAGCTGATCGCGCGGGTGTGCGACGCGATCCAGCATGCGCACATGAAGGGGGTGATCCATCGGGACCTGAAGCCGGCGAACATCCTCGTGGAGGGCGGGACGGAGCGGCGGTGCGACGGAGCGACGAAGGGAGCCTCGCGCCCCGACGTCGGGCATCCGAAGATCCTCGACTTCGGCATCGCGCGGATGACGGATTCGGACATCCGGTACGCGACGGTGCAGACGAACGCGGGGCAACTGCTCGGCACGGTGCCCTACATGAGCCCGGAGCAGGTCTCCGGAGACCCATCGAACCTCGACGCGCGGTCGGACGTCTACGCGCTGGGCGTGCTGATGTACGAATTGCTCGCGGGGCGCCTGCCGTACGACGTGACCGACCGGCCGCTGCCCGAGGTGGCGAGGGTGATCCGCGAGCAGGAGCCGCGGACCCTGGCCGGCATCGACCCCTCGCTCGCCGGCGACATCTCCACGATCGTGGGCAAGGCGCTGCAGAAGGAGCCGGATCGGAGGTATCAGTCGGCGGCGGACCTCGCGGCCGACATCCGGCGCCACTTGGCGCACGAGCCGATCGCCGCCAGGCCCCCCACCACGTTCTACCAACTGCAGAAGTTCGCTCGCCGGAACAAGGCGCTCGTCGGGGGCGTGGCCATGGCGTTCGTCACGCTGGTCGTGGCCGTGGTCGTCGTCGCCTCGCTGGCGGTGCGTGAGGCGCAGCTGCGCCGCGTGGCCGACGAGAGCGCGGCGGCGGCGCGGCGGCTGGCGTACCGCACGAGCATCGCCGCGGCCGGGGCGGCGCTGGACAAGCACCAGCGCCGCGTGCTGCGCGAGCGGCTGGACGAGGCCCCGGAGGAGCTGCGCGGCTGGGAGTGGGCGTACCTGGACGGGCTGTACGACCGCAGTCTCGCGACGGTGCGCCTGGAGCCGGGCACACTGGCGCTTGGTTTCGACGCGTCCGGCGGGGCGGCGCTCACGGCGTCGCCCGACGGCTGGGTTCGCGCCCTGGACGCCGACACCGGGGCGGAGCTGTCGCGGATCCGGATCAGCGAGAGCCCCGTGACGGACGCCGCGCTGGCTCCGGACGGACGCACGATCGTCGCGACGGACGCCTCGGGGGGCGCGCTTACGATCGACGTCCGGGATTGGACGCGTCGATGGACGATCGAGGGTGTCGTGCCGGGCTGTGCGTGCGTGTTCAGCGCCGATGCGCGCCTGGTGGCGTGCTCGCTGGAGGGGGCCACCGACGTGGGCGTCTTTGACGCCGGCACAGGCGCGCGGCTGCACACCGTGCGGATGGGCCCGACGCCCCCCACGCCGCTGGCCTTCCACCCGCGCGAGCCCAGGCTGCTGGTGCTCGACGAGCCCCGCGTGGTGGAGGTGGATTACCTGACCGGCGCTCGCCGGACGGCGCCGCGCGCGGACCGCGTCATCCTCGCGCCCGACGGGCGGCGGGCGTTCACGATGTGGGCCTCGTATATCACCGTCTATGACGGCGCGGACTGGGGCGAGACCGCGACGCTGCGCGGCGTGACCGGCCCCGTCACGGCCTGGGACGTCTCCTTCGGCCTGGGGATCGCCGCGCTGGGTGAGGGCACCGGGTGGGTCTCGTTCCGCGGCGCCGAGAGCGGCGACCTGGCGAACGTGCTCTGCGCCCATGCGGAGCGGGTGCAGCAGGTGGCGTTCTCATCGGGCGGCGATCGCCTGGCGACGATCACGCCCGGCGGCGAGATGAAGCTCTGGCGTACGCCGGATGAGCCCGCGGTGCGCACCGTGCCCCCGAGCAACGACAACATCAACCTGGCGGTGTTCGCCCCCGGCGGGCGGCTGCTCGCCACGTCGGGCTGGGGGAGCGTGAAAGTCTGGGACGCGCGGACCGGGGCCGAGCGGTGGCTGCGCGTCGTCGCGCACCCCGGCGAGCAGGGGGGGGCGGTCGCGTTCAGCGCCGATGGGACGTCGCTCGCGGCGGCGCTGCGGACGCCCGGCGTGTGGCTGTTCGACGCCGCGACGGGATCGCACCGCGCGATTCAGCAGGAGCGACCGGGGGCGGTCGATG
>Ga0196978_1001479_pt1 | contig 10203 bp, 11 predicted proteins | sample S3v_2013CmetaG_FD_155491 | JGI IMG/M metagenome (GOLD analysis project Ga0196978, IMG submission 155491) | Soil microbial communities from Anza Borrego desert, Southern California, United States - S3+v_20-13C | ecosystem: Environmental > Terrestrial > Soil > Desert | place: USA: California...
GGCAGCGCTCGAGGCTGCGATCGCATGGCGTAATGCGTGCCTGGCTGAAGCGCCTGTATTTACGCTGCGTGAATTCCACGCCCGTGTGCGCTCCAACAATACGAGCGGTATTCCGGGGGTGACTTTCTTGAGGCCCCCCAAGCAGCCGGAAGGGCTATGGCAGGCGAAAATCTCGCTCCGGGACGGGCGCCGTTTGTGCCGCCAGTTCTCGGTGCGGAAGTTTGGCTCGGCGGAGGCCTTTGCACGCGCCGTCGCCGCGCGATCGGAATTCCTCGCCTATGTTCCGGAGAAGCCGTACGTCGTGAATCCGATCGCCAAACGCCGGGCGGCGATCGGCTCACCCGCCACTCGGAAGCGATGCTACGTTTCTGGCTCTGAGAAATCGTCCGGCGACAGCTCGATCGGCGTGCCGTGCGGCGTGCGCTCGGCGGCGCGGTCCCAGGCGCCGCGATAGCGCGCCTGGATGTCTACGCTTGCCACGCCCTTTTCGGCTACCAGCCGCTCCAGCGTCGCAAGCCAGTGCCGGTAGTACGTCTGGCCGGTGTCGGGATCTCCGGCGCGTTGCGCCCGTTTGATCTCCTCGCCCAGCGCTGCCGCCCACTCGCTCCAGGTGAACAGGCCCCGCTGCTGAAGCGCGACTGCGATGGCGAAGGCTTGCGCTTCCCACGGCTCCCGGAACACCGGGCCCTGCGCGTCACGCGGAATGCCCGGGACGGCCGCGGTGGCCTCGCGCGCCGCAGCCGGGTCGAGCTTCGCGTCAGGCCGGCTCAAGGTACGGCTCGAACGCCTCGATCGATACCGTCAGCGTCGGATCGGCGTCAGCGCCCCAGAGGTCGCGGCCGTTGAAAACCACCGTGTAAAGCCACTGCGGATCCTCACCGCGGCCCGTTGTGACCGAGTCGGGAAAGACGTGACAGCCGCGCAGCGCTTCGATGAGACCTTCATGACCGCGCGCGTAACGCGGCAGCCGCGTATGCGTCGGCGGATTGATGTTCCTCATGCGCACGCGATTGCCGGGCTTGAAGCGCGCCTCGGAGTTAGGCGTGCGGCTGAAGGAGCCGCGCGTGAACGAGCGGCCGAGATCGCCCTGCGTCATGACGCCCGCGACGGGCTTGCCCGGTCGCAGCGCGCGGCCGGCGGCGATCTCGTCGGCGCCGATGAGTCCCTTCTCGACAGCGTTCGTTTCCATCGCCATCAGCCAGCGCTCGTAGTAGGACGCCGCGAGATAGCGATGGGCCGGCTGGCGTTCGATCGCGTCGCGCGACTCGTCGATGTTCCACGCGCGCGCGAACCGGATGGCGCGCTGCATCGCCAGCACGCGGGCTTCCCACGTCGCGTGGAACGGACGCTCGTCGGCGTCGCGCTCGACTCTGCCGAAGCCGTGCATGCCGCCCATGTCGTGCACGCCGTTCATGGCGTCGCCGGCGTCAGCGGGAGGCCCATGCCGATCATGCAGTCGCGGGTGACGAGCGTTGCCAGCCGCTCCTCGCTCCAGCCGTCGGTGCCCGCGGGGCGCTGCGGCAGCACGAGGAAGCGCGTCTCGGCGGTGGAGTCCCACACGCGAATCTCGGTTTCGCCGGGAAGCGTTACGCCGAAGTCGGCGAGCACGCCGCGCGGGTCCATGACGGCGCGCGAGCGGTACGGCGCCGACTTGTACCAGACCGGGGGCAGCCCGAGCACGTCCCACGGATAGCACGAGCACAGCGTGCACACGACCATGTTGTGCCGCGCCCGCGTGTTCTCGACTGCGATCAGGTGATCGCCCACGCCGACGCCGAGCGAGGCGATCGCCTTCGTCGCGTCCTCGAGCAGCGCCGCCTTGAACTGCGGATCGACCCAGGCCCGGGCGATCGCGCGGGCGCCGATGTGCGGGCCGGTCTTCGTCTCGTAGTGCTCGATGATGCCGTCGAGCACGGCGGGATCGACGTATCCCTTTTCGGTCAGGATTGTTTCCAGCGCGCGCACGCGAAGCTGCGTGTCGGAGAGCTCCGAATGATCGTGATCGTGTTTAGGCATGTTCGGACGATAAAACCCCGGATAGCTCGAGTCAACGCGGCCGCTGCGATAGCGACTAATCGTCGTAGCATCCTTGTGTGATCGCAGTTCGACCGCCATCGACGACGATGTTGGCGCCATTGACGTAAGACGACAGCTCGCACGCAAGGAAGAGGGCGACGCGCGCAACGTCCTCAGGCGTCCCCATGCGGCTGAGCGGCGTCACACGCACGCGGGCCGCATCCTCCGGCCGCGCCGATCCGTCGCGGATGCCGCCCGTCGAGATGCAGTTCACGCGCAGGCGGTACTTTCCGAGCTCGTGCGCCATGACATGGGTCAGGGGAATGACGCCGCCTTTGCCGGCGGAATACGCGGCCAGCGACGGGTTGCCCAGAAATCCATCGATCGAGGCGTGGTTGATGATGGAGCCGCCGGGCGCTTTTTTCATCAGCGGCAGAAACTCTCGAGAGCAGACGAACGCGGCCGAGAGGTTGCGCCCGATCATCTCGTTCCAGGTCGCTTCCGTCGTGTTTTCAAAACTCTGTTTCACCGCTCGACCCGCGAGATTGAAGAGAACGTCTACGCGCTCGAGCGTTCTCTCGCACGCGGACACGACCGCCGCCACTGCCTGGCGGTCCGAGACATCGGCGATGAACTGCGGCAGCGCGCTGGCGGAAGCTCCGGTCGGTGCCCAGCCCGCTCGGCTATCATCGATACAGACGACCTGCGCCCCTTCGGCCGCGAAGAGTGCGGCGCTTACGCGGCCGATGCCGTAAGGATTTCCCGTGATGACTACGATTTTGTTCTCGAGCAGGAGCGCGCTCATCGTTGACGTCCAATTACAAGGAGGAGATGCATGAGAGGATGTGATTCACGCTGGTGCCGGGTTGCCGGCGTATTGTTGCTGCCTTTCCTGGGTGCCGCGTGCGTTCCGGTCGTGGCGGGAGAAATGTATCCCAGCCGGCCTGTGCGCCTCATCATCCCATTTGCGCCGGGTGGCGGCGCGGATATCGTCGGACGCGTGATCGCGAAAGGGTTATCGGAACGGCTGGGGCAGCAGGTCGTGGTGGACAACCGCACCGGTGCGGGCGGTGTCATCGGCGCCGACCTCGGCGCGCGGGCCGCTCCCGACGGTCATACGCTGACGTTCGTGCCGGCGTCGTTCACGATGCAGCCGGCCCTGCGCAAGCTGCCGTACGATCCGATCAAGTCGTTCGTCCCGGTTTCCCGCGTGGGCAAGGGGGATTACGTGCTCGTCGTCACTCCGGCTGTTCCGGTGAAGACGGTGAAAGAGCTCATCGCTCACGCGAAAGCGAATCCGGGCAAGCTCTTTTTCGGCACGGCCGGCGCGGGTTCAACCGCCCACATGTTCACCGAGCTTTTCAAGCTCACGGCCGGGATCGACCTCAGCGTCGTGCACTTCAAGGGCGGCAATCAGCAGGTGATCGATCTGCTCGGCGGGCACAGCCACGGCGTCATGATTTCTCTGCCGGCCGTGCGGCCGCATATCCTGTCCGGCAAGCTCAAAGGTCTGGCTACGACGTCTCTGCAGCGCAGCAGCTTTTTCGAGAATATGCCGACGCTGGATGAATCGGGTCTGCGCGGCTTCGAAGCGATCGTCTGGTGGGGCATACTGGCACCGGCCGGCACACCCGGTTCCGTCGTGAGCAGGCTCGACCGCGAGATCAAGGAGGTGCTCGCCGTACCCGAGATCAGGAAGGCGTTTTCCGACCAGGGCGTCGAGCCGGACTACCAGGATTCCGCGGGGTTCCGTGCGTTTCTGGCGAAGGAAATCGCCGGCTGGAAGCGGGTGGTGGAGAAGGGCGACATCAAGCTGCAGTAATGATCTGCCGCAAGCGCTCCACGACGGGTCTTTTCACCAGGATGCCTTGCTTGCGCCGGATTTCGCGCTCGCGGAAGCCGCGCTCGGAGGGGATGCGAATCTCCGACACACCCGGTTGCCGGGGGAGATCTCTGATTTTCGTCAGCAACTCCTCCAGCTCCGAGGTGAACTGCTCGACGGGCATGAACAAGCCGGGATCGAACGCGACGAAAAGGTGAGCGAAATCGCAGACTTCGCCGTTGCGTATGCGCGCGCCGGCGATGAGACCGAGCGCCTGGATGGCGACGGACAGACCGTAACCCCTGTGCCCGCCGAACGGAAAGACACCGCCCTCCCTGATGTCGCGTGCGACGCGCGTCGGCGTTCCATTCCCGTCGATACCGACGATCTCGGGAAACTCCTCCCCCAGAAAAGCCTTCATCAGAACTTCGCCCGACATCACCGAAGCCGTACCCGTGTCGAAGATGAAAGGGTTGGCTTTCCCCGGCAGCGCGATCGTCAGAGGATTGGTCCCCAGCGCCTTGCGAGTGGCCCCGGGCGGCACGACGCTGGGCGTGCTGCTGCCGATGGAAATGGCGGCGAAGCCTGCGCCGGCGATCTTCTCCATGTAATACGCATTGCGGCCGCTGAACCAGGTGTTTCTCAGGCCAATGATCGCAATGCCGGACGTGCGTACCTTTTCGATCGCGACTTCCACGGCGCGGAGCAGTGAGACGTAACCGACATTGTTGCCGCCATCCAGCAGCGCCGAGACGGACGTTTCCTTGACGATCGACACGGGCGTACGCGGCTTCTTCAACTCCGGCCTTTCGGCGATCACCAGAATGCGCGGGAGGCCGGCGAACTCATAGCCCCACATCGAGGCGTCCACCAGGTGCGCTGCGACGATGGCGGCGTGTTCGCTCGTGAAGCCGAGCTCGATGAGCGCCCGTTCTCCCAACACGTGGGCTTCGTTCACACTCAGTCGAACGGTGTCGTCGCTGTCGGCTTCCAGTAGTTTGTCGGTCATATCGGACTATTCCGTCGAATACCTTCGTCATTCCGGCGCAGGCCGGCATCCAGAGCGTATTGGCCGTGGGCCCGGGCTTCGCCGGGGGGACGAATTTTCTGGTTCGCCACTTTTGTCTTACGCCCGCAGCAGAGTACCGAGCTCGCGAACGGAACCCAGGGTATCGATCCGTAAGACCGCAGCAACGACGGCATCCACGTCGAGCCGCGCGCTCGACTGGGCGGCGAGCCGCTCGAACTTCGCCACGAGCTCGTCCCGTGAGCACGGATCGGCTGCCGTGCCGTGCGGGTCCAGCGTAGCGCCCTGCCGCACCTCGCCGTTCGCGAGATGCAGCTCGATTCGCGAGCCGAATCGCGCCGGATAAACCGCTTCGCTTTCGGGATCGACGTGGAGCTCCACGCGACGGGCGAGCGCAAGGCGGTCGCGATCGTGAATCGCGGGCGGACTGAACTCGCGCGGATCGGCTGCGTCGCCGGCAAGGGCAACCGCGGCGCAGTACGGAATGCTGTACTGCGCTTCCATCGTGTCGGTCGGCGCAGGGTTCGCGTTGTTCTTCACTGCGAACGCGCTCGTGCCCACCACGACTTTCGCAACACTATCGAGCGGCACCGGTGCGCTGCCACGCATCTCACCGAGAAGCTGCACGACGCCCTGTATCCACCCGCAGACCGGGTAGACCTTCACCCACAAACCGTCCAGCGCCCAGTGCTCGCCCAGCCCATCGGTCAAGTAGTGCGGCTGGGCCGATTCCCCCGCAAAAACCTCGAGCAGCCCGAAATGGCCGTCGATCGCGGCGCTGGGGCCGGTAAAACCCCGCGCCGCGAGGCGGCTCGTGCGCACACCGGCTTCGGCCGCGCGCCCGCCGTGCAGCCGCTTGACCATGCCGCCGCCGCTGCCGCCTGCGAATGCCTTGATCCCGGAGGACGCCGAGCATGCGAGGCCTGCGGCGCATGTCGTCTGCTCCGGCGTCAGCCCGGACACGACGCCACACGCGATGGCGGCAGCGACTGGACCGACGACGGCTGTCTTGTGGAAACCGCGATGCGAAGGCTCCATGCCGATCGCGAGACTCAGCCGCGCCATGGACTCGTAGCCCGCGACGAGTCCGCGCAACAGCATCGCGCCTGACGCGTCCGACGCCTCCGCGCCCGCGAGCACGGCAGGCACGATGACGGTGCCGGGGTGAATGATCGAACCCGGTAAGAGATCGTCGAGCTCGAAGCCATGTATCGAGGTGCCGTTGCACAGCGCGGCCTGTGACGGCGCGACGGTGTCGCGCGAGCCCAGCACCGTACACGGGCCTGACGAGCCGTCCGCATACGCTTCGGCCGATATGATCTGCCCCCACGGCTGCGTGTAGCCGAAAAGGCCGCAGCCCAGCGCGTCCAGGACGCAAAGTTTCGCGCGCTCGAGGACGCGCTCGGGGATAGCCTGCTCCGCGTCGTGCCAATGCTGGATGAGACGCAGCGCCGGACTGGCCGCACGCCGTGTTTCGACTTTCATCGGTCTTCGCGCGGATACTGCAGCACGAGCGCTTCTACACCTCTCGGACCCGCGCGGAACTCGAATTTCTCTTCATTCGGCTGGACGACAACCATCGACCACAGCGGGAGCTCTTCTTCGCGATGAATCAGGCTGCCGTTGCCGACGAAGACGTAGTAACCGCCCGCGCGTCGCGGATCGGGCCCATGCGCGGTCAGGCCGGCGCCGAGTCGCACGACCTGCGCGGCCATGCCGTCGTCGGCTTCTTCGAACACCGTTTCCCAGGCTGCAGCTTTCCGTGCCTGCATCACCGGCTCGACCGAGAACTTCACGGGTGAGGACGTGAGGTTGCGTCGCCTGCTCGGCTGGAGCTTCTCTCGCGCGCCCGGCTTATCGATGTACGTCGGCGCCGAATCGGCCGTGATCATGCGCAGCGCCACGAACGAGAGACCTTGTGGACCCGCGGTGACGGGGCCGTATGCCGTGTGGTGATCCTTGAATTGCACCGTGAGCGGCTCCAGCACCTGGCCGCGCCTGCCGATCGTTCCGGAGCCGGCGATGAACAACTGGAACATCGTGACCCCATGAAAATGCGGAAGGATCGTCTCGTTCGCGTCGAGCTCCGACATGGTGGCCTGGGGTCCGGGCGCGCGGCCGCTGGAGCTGCGCGGCCCAAAGAAGACGGTTCCCCAGTGTTGATTGCCGGTGCCCGGGGAAATCACGACGTTGCGCTGCGCGAGCGCGTCAGCTCCACTTCGCGTGTAGATCATGAGCGACTCTCCTTGGCCGGGATCGTACCATCAAAGTTCTGATGCATAACCTTTGTTCCATCCGTCGAAACCGCGCCGGTGCATGCTTCTGCCGTTAACATCCGGATTACGACGCTCCGTATCGAGCCGTCGAACACGAGAACAGTCGAGGAGGAAGTTTGATGCAGTTGCGACTTCGTAAGATCCTGTTGTCAGCGCTTGCGGCGGCATCGATCGCGCCGTCGTTGTGCGCAGCCGCCCAACCGGGCACGCCCAACTACCCCGACCGTCCGGTGCGCGTGATCGTGAACGTGTCGCCGGGCGGCGGCGTCGATGCCGTCGCGCGCGTGCTGTCCCAGCATTTGCACGAGACATGGAAGCAGCCGTTCGTCGTGGACAACCGCGTCGGCGCGGGCGGCAGCATCGGCGTCGAGCTCGTCGCCAAAGCGACGCCGGACGGCTACACACTGCTCGTCTGCAGCAGCGGCGTGGTGACGAACGCGGCCGCACGGCCCGGAAGCTACGATCCGGTGCAGGACCTGACCGCGATCACCTCGCTCACCGCGGCGCCCTATCTCTTGCTCACGTCGTCGTCGCTGCAGGTCTCGACCGTGAAGGATCTCATCGCGCTCGCCAAAGCGAAGCCCGGTAGTGTCAGCTTCGGCTCTTCGGGTACCGGCGGCATCCTGCACTTGAGCGCCGAGCTTCTGGTCGCGCTCTCCGGGACCCGCATGCTGCACGTGCCGTTCAAAGGCGTCGCCCCCGCGTATCCCGCGGTCGCGTCGGGCGACGTGCATTGGATCCTGGGTTATCCCACCTCGGCGCTTCCGCTCGTCAAGGCGGGACGGCTGAAGGCCATCGCCGTCACCAGCACGACGCGCAGCAGGCTGCTTCCGGAGCTGCCCACGGTCCACGAAAGCGGTGTGCCGGGCTATGAAGTGATCGCATGGTTCGGTCTGTTCGGCCCCGCACGCATGCCCGCGAATATCGTCGCGAGGCTCAACGCGGAAGCCAAAAGCGCAATGCACTCACCGGAAGTCGTGCGGCGCACCAACCTGCAGGGCGCCGAGATCGTCAGCAATACGCCGCAGGCGTTCGCGGCCGAAGTGAAGGCCGAGTTCACGAAGTGGCGCAACCTGGTCAAGCAATCGGGACTGAAGTTTTGACCCGGGGACGGGCCGCGCTCTAAGCGCGTGGGCTGACGCGTATGGATCTGGGAATCAGGGGTAGAACCGCGCTCGTGACTGCGTCCAGCGCAGGCATGGGCAGAAACATCGCACACGCGCTGGCGGCGGAAGGCGCCGACATCGTGCTCTTCGCCCGCTCTGCTGCAGTACTGCAGGAGGTCGCGCACGACATCGAGCACAAGCACGGCGTTAGAGCGCTGGCCGTTGCCGGAGATATGCTTGCGCGGCCCGACGTGGAGCGGCTCGCCGCGACGCTACGGGAAGAGTTTGGCGGGCCCGATATCGTCGTTCTCAACACAGGCCGTGCGCCCAACCCGATCCGGGCGACGCTCGACGAATCGGACGAAAGTCGCTGGAATCAGGCGTATCAGACCCAATTGTGGGGCGCGATTCAGGTCGCGATGAACGTGGTTCCGCTCATGCTCGACCGCGGCTGGGGGCGGATCATCGCGATTACGTCCGCGTCAGTGAAGGCGCCCATGCCGCACCACAGCCTGTCCACCGTGTTCCGTGCGGGCGTGACAGCCTACATGAAACATCTTGCGAACGAAGTCGGCTCCAGGGGCATTACCGTGAATTGTGTCGCTCCGGCACTGATCGACACCTCTCATCGCAGCGGCGCGGCCGCATACAGCGAGGCTCAGACGCAGGCGCGCAAGAACCTGACGCCGCTGGGCCGCATGGGAACACAGGCGGAAGTCTGCGGCGTCGTCACCTTCCTCGCTTCCATTCAGGCCGGATTCATTACCGGCTCGAGCATCAACGTGGAAGGCGGGATGATCGGTGCGCTGCTATGACCCGCATGCGCGTGCTCACGATGGGCGTAACCTGCGGCTTCGGCATGAACGCCATCAGCACCTTCGACGCCGATCCCGCCAGCAGCGGCACCTGCTCCCCCGGCTGCACGACGTTCGGCAACTGGGAAGGCGCAGTAGCGATTGCATCGATGCAAACACGATTGCGACCGCTCACCGTGTGGATCGAGACGGTGTCCTCTGTCGCTTGTGCAAGCTCCAGCATGATCGGCCGCGCGATCTCGCGAATACCGAGTGTGCTCCTGACGAGGCCGGCGAGCCGGGTGAACCGAAAGGACAGGCAGTATTTCTGGTCTTCGAGACGCACGAGGTAGCCGGCCTTTTCCAGGCTCTGGACGATGCGAAACGTCGTCGATTTCGGGAGCTCGATGCGGTCCGCGATCTCCTGGAGCGTGAGGCTGCTCCTGTCGGCCGTAAAGCTTTCGAAGATCGCGAGGATCCTTTGAACCGCGCGCATCACGACGGACTGTCTTCGGTGTCTGGGCTCAGCGATCATATACCGCTGGCTGAAACGCCACCCGAGCTCCAGAACAGCCTGTTTTTCGTCCTGATGCGGTTCGCGGTGCGCCACCGGCACACCCTACGGTCGGTGCGACTGCGCGTTAACTAATCCGGGCGCACGCCAGAGGCGCTGACCGCCTTGCGCCATTTTGCGACCTCGGATTTGATGTGTGCGCCGAAATCCGCGGGCGTCGATGACATTGGCTCGACGCCGCTGTTCACGAGCTTCTCGCGGACGTCGGGCATGCGAGTGGCGCTCGCGAGCTCCTGATTCAGCCGGTTTACGATCTGCGCCGGTGTTCGTGCAGGAGCCACCAGGCCGTACCACTGCGTGACCTGGTATCCGGGCAGCCCCGACTCGGCGATGGTCGGGACGTCAGGCGCACCGGCCGTGCGTTTGGCGCTGCTGACTGCAAGGATGCGCAGACGACCCGCGCTGACATGAGGGTGCGCCGAGGACGGAGCGGCGAACGTCACCGCCATCTGGCCGCCTGCGACGTCGCTTACGGCCTGCGTCGTGCTCTTGTAGGGCACGTGCACGATCGCGATATCCGCCTGTGTCCTGAAAAGCTCGGCGGCGAGGTGCGGCAGGCTGCCGTTACCGGGCGACGCGTAATTGAGT
>Ga0196978_1001486_pt1 | contig 10158 bp, 4 predicted proteins | sample S3v_2013CmetaG_FD_155491 | JGI IMG/M metagenome (GOLD analysis project Ga0196978, IMG submission 155491) | Soil microbial communities from Anza Borrego desert, Southern California, United States - S3+v_20-13C | ecosystem: Environmental > Terrestrial > Soil > Desert | place: USA: California...
CGCAGTCTGCGCACCTGGCGGTCGAGCGCATCCTCCAGAGCGGGCTGCGAGAACATGTTGGCCTCGGGCCAGCCGCTGATGCCGTCGGCGTCGGTGCCGATGCGCAGCAGGGTCTGCCCGGCCGCGTTGCGCCACTCGTAGATGTCTGCCGGCTCGGTCAGCCTCTCGAGCTCGTTGCCGAGACCGACGCCCTGCAGGATGCGCGCGACCTCGTGATCGAAGTGCGCGGCGCGCGGAAGCGGATACGGTTGCGGCTGCTTTTCGAAGACGCCCACGCGCCAGCCGCGCTGACCGAGAAGTGCCGCCAGCACCTGTCCGACCGGCCCGTAGCCGACCACTGCGACGTCGTATGAGTCCATTTTGAACCTCCGGCCTGCGGAGTCATCTCAAAAAATGAGAATTTCGTCAAATCTTGACGAAACCGTCATACCGAGGTACGGTCCGGCCATGGCCACCTCGCGCACCGCCCGGACATCGCCCGCCCGCACGCGCCGATCGCGTTCTTCCGCTCTGGCACCAGAGTCGATGAGCGGCACGCGTTCGCGCACGCGCAGCCATCTGCTGGAGGCGGCGATGCGGATCTTCGCGCGCAAGCCGTCGGCGGCCATCGCCGAGATTGCCGCCGAAGCGGGCGTCGCCAACGGAACCTTCTACAACTACTTCCGCACGCGCGAGGAGGTGCTCGAGGCGCTCAGCGTGCGTCTGGCCGAGCGCCTCCACGAGGACATCACCGGCGACTCGGTCGGCGTTGCCGATGCGGCCGAGCGCACGGCGATCGGCATGCGGCGCTTCATCCTGCAGGCACTGCGCGATCCGAACTGGGGCGCCGCTCTGCTGCGCGTCTGGAGCAGCAGTGGCCGGATCGCTGCCGAGGCCGCCGACCCCGTCCTGGCCGACGTGCGTGCGGCGAAGCGAGCCGGGCGTTTTTCGTATCGAAGCGAGGCGGCGGCGCTCGATCTGCTGCAGGGCGCGGTGCTGGCGGGAATTCGCACCGTCGTCGAAGGACGTGCCGGCCAGGAGCACGCCAGCGCCATCGCCGCACACGTGCTTCGCGGTCTCGGCGTGGATGACGCGGAGGCGGAAGAAATCGCGCGGCGACCGCTGCCGCATCAGGATCCCACGACCCGCGCCGTGCAGGTCCGCGGGGGCGGCACGCCCGCGGCGCGAGCCAAGCCTGCGCGCAGCCGCAAAGGAGCATCATGAAGCTGGCAACCTACTATCGCGGCGCCGAGCAGAGGCTTGGCGTCGTCATCGACGGCGCTCTCGTAGATCTGAACGACGCCGATCCGGCGCTTCCGTCATCGGTGGCGGCGCTGCTGGCCGCGGGCGACGATGCGCTGGCGGCAGCGAAGAAAGCCGCTGCGAACGCGCGCCGGCGCATCGAGCTGTCGGAATTGCGCCTGGCCGCGCCGGTCCCGCGCCCGCCCAAGCTCATCGCCATCGGCCTGAACTATCGGGACCATGCCGAGGAATCGGGACAGCCCATCCCCGACATTCCCGTCGTGTTCAACAAGCAGTCCACCTGCGTGGTCGGTCCGCGCGACGACATCCACCTGCCGCGCGTCAGCCCGATGCTCGACTATGAAGGCGAGCTCGGCGTCGTCATTGGACGGCGCTGCCGGCACGTGCCGCGCGAGAAGGCGAGATCGGTGATCGCCGGCTATGTCGTCGTCAACGACGTGACGGTGCGCGACTGGCAGCTTCGCACCCCGACGTGGACGGTCGGAAAATCGTTCGACACGCATGGGCCGATGGGGCCGTACCTGGTCACCGCCGACGAGGTCGATGCGAGCGACCTCGCCATCCGCACTTTCGTCAACGGCCAGCAGCGGCAGAGCTCGCGCACCTCGCAGCTCATCTTCGACTGCGAGGCGCTGATCGAGCATCTGTCCACGGCGTTCACCCTCGAGCCCGGCGACGTCATCTCGACGGGAACGCCCGCAGGCGTAGGGATGGCGATGAAGCCGATGCAGCTGCTCACGGCCGGCGACGTCGTGGTCGTGGAGATCGACGGCATCGGGCGCATCGAGAATCGCGTGATCGCGGAGCCTGCCGATACGGCAGTGTTCTGAGGAGCAGTCATGGCCTTGCATCGTCTGACGGGAATTACCCTGGGCGTTCCGCGACTCGCGGAGACGCGCGCCTTCTACCGCGACTTCGGCCTTGCCGAGACCTCGTCCGCCACGTTCTCGACCAGTGACGGCGGCGAGCAGCTTCGCCTGGTCGAGGCGCCGCACCGGCGCCTGCTCGAGATGCGCCTGGCGGTCGAAGATGCCGACGATCTCGGCGCGATGCAGCGGCGTATCGCGGCGCTCGGCCTGGAGGCCAGGCTCGAGGCCGCGCAGCTGACGGCCCTCGATCCGATCAGCGGCGTGCGCGTGGTCGCCGAGACGGCGCCGCCGCTTCAGCAGGTCGCCGGCGCCGCACGCGTGATCAACGCGCCCGGCGCCACCCTGCGCCACAACGCGCGCTCCAGCGCGGTGCTGGCGCCCGATGCTCCGCGGCCACGGCGTCTCGGACACGTCGTCGTCGGCAGCCCCGATGCCGAGCTGACCAGGCGCTTCTTCGTCGACGGCGTCGGCTTCAAGGTCAGCGATCTGCTCGGCGACGTCGGCGCAGCGTTCCTGCGCTGCTCCTCCGATCACCACAACCTGCTCGTCCAGCCGGCGCCGGTGTCGTTCCTGCACCACACGGCATGGGAGATGGCCGACGTCGACGAGGTAGGGCTGGCCGCCGCGCGTATGGTCGAGGCCAGACCCGACTGCCATGCCTGGGGTCTTGGCCGCCACGGGTTCGGGTCCAACTTCTTCTGGTACCTGCGCGACCCCTCGGGCGGCTTCAACGAGTACTACAGCGACCTGGACGTGATCGTGGACGACGAGCTCTGGAAGGTCACGGCCTCCACCCAAATCCATCCGCTGGCAGCATGGGGACCGCCGGTGCCGATGGAGTTCCTGCTCCCGACCGACCTTTTGCAGATGTAAGTGGCGCAGATGTCGCTCGGGTCGTTGCGGCGTGCGGCCCGGTTGCGGCGGAAGTGCCGATTGCAGTGGCGCCGGCACTGCAGGGACGTCGAAAAAGGCCGCTAATCCCTTTTTTCCCACGGCGCCGGTTGGGCATACTGCGCGCCGGGGGAGCCATGACCAGATCCAGGCATCGCACGGGCCGGGCGTATCGACGCCGGCGGCAATACGAGTTTCTCGGCGCGCTGATCGGCGTGCTGCTGGCGGGCACGCCCGTGGCAGCGGCCTCTTCGCCGATGGCCAGGGCCGCAGCCGCCGAGGCGCGTCTGCAGTCTTTGGCTGGAGGTGCGGCGTCGATCTCGTACCAGCGAGCGACGGGCACGGCCTCCTTCGTGCGCATTCCCGGCGGCCTGCCGCAGGCGCGTGCGATCGCCACCTCGCCCAGGGCGCGGGCAGAGGCCTTCCTCGACGAGTACGCGGACCTGTTCGGCATTGCCGATGCGCGCCAGCTTCGGCACCTGTCCACCCGCAGCGAGACCGGCGGTGCCGCCCATGTCGTCTACGAGCAGACCGATGGCGGCCTTGCCGTGTTCGGCTCTCGCATGATCGTTCACCTGGACGCCTCGGCGCGCGTCACCGCCGCCAACGGCGTCACCGTCGCCAATCTCGGCGTCGATCCGACGCCGAAGATCTCGCATGCCGCGGCGGCGCAGGCCGCTCTGGACGGCGCCCGCGCCGATGCGCAAGGCCAGGAGGCCTCGCTGCAGGCCGATGTCCGGCGGCTGCTCGTCTTCCCGCAAGGCCTGCTGCAGGGCGTGGCGGTGCAGGCGCGCCTCGCCTACGAAGTGGAAGTGACGGGCGGACCGCGCGTGCGCGACCTGTTCTATGTCGACGCGCTGGCGGGCAAGCTTCTCGAGCGCATCGCCGGCGTGCATCACGCGCTGTCGCGCCGTGTCTACGAGGGTGAATACGATCCCGAGGAGATTCTCTGGAACGAGGGCGACGATCTTCCCTTCGGCGATCCCGACGTCGATTCGATCCTGGACAGCACTGCGTCCTCGTACGAGCTGTTCTCGAACCTGAGCGGCGGCGATCACCTCTCGTACGACGGCTTCGACCACCGCATGGACGCCGTGCATGACATCGGCTCCCTGACGCCGACGGTGTGCCCCAACGCTTTCTGGGACAGCGTCTCGACCAACTTCTGCACGGGCGTGACCAGCGACGACATCGTCGCACACGAATGGACGCATGCGTATACCGAGCACACCGGCGGGCTCATCTACGCGTATCAGTCGGGCGCACTGAACGAATCGTTCTCCGACATCTTCGGCGAGGTCGTCGACCTCCGGAACGGCACCGGCACCGATGCTCCCGACCTCACGCGCGCCTCCGGGGTCTGCTCCGAGCACACCCGCAACAGCATCGGGCACGAGCTGTCGATCAGCATGCCGGCCTCCATCGCCGCCACCTACGAAGCCGGCAGCGCCGAGTTCGGCGCCGAGCTGGACGGCATCGGCGTCAGCGGCGACATCGTGCTCGCCGACGACGGCGACACCAGCGAGGACGGAACCGTCGACGACGGCTGCCAGAGCTTCGTCAACGCCGCTGCCGTGGCGGGCAAGATAGCGCTGGTCCGGCGCGGTAGCTGCCTGTTCGTGGAGAAGGCGCTCCACGCGCAGGCCGCTGGCGCCATCGGGATGGTCGTCGTCAACAATCAGGGCGACGCGACGCTGACGATGGCGGGCGACGACGAGACCATCACCATTGCCTGCCTGTTCCTGGGCCAGACCGACGGCGAGACGATCATCGGCGAGCTGGCCGCGGGCGTATCCGGCACGATGCGCGCGGAGAACGTGGCCACGGCCGATACCTGGCGATGGCTGATGGGCGAGGATTCGACCGGCTTCGGCCAGGCCATCCGCGACATGTGGTCACCTGAGTGCCTGGGCGATCCGGGACGTGTCGGCGATCCCGACCTGTATCAGTGCGGCACCGGCGACAGCGGTGGCGTCCATTCCAACTCCGGCGTTCCCAATCATGCCTTCGCGCTGCTCGTCGATGGCGGCACCTACAATGGCGTGACCGTCGCCGCCATCGGGATGACCAAGGCGGCCAGCATCTACTGGCGCGCCATGAGCCTTTACCAGAATCCGGTCACCGATTTCCCGGCGCACGCCGACGCGCTCGAGCAGGCGTGCCAGGATCTTCTCGGCACCTCGGTCCCCGATCTTTCCACCGGCGTTCCCTCGCAGACCATCGTTGCCGCCGACTGCGACGCGCTGGGCGATGCGCTGGCCGCCGTCGAGATGCGCGAGGAGATTCCGTGCAGCTTCGAGCCGCTGCTCGATCCCGACCCACCGCCGCTGTGCGAAGGGTCGATCCTGACCGGGATCGCCGAGTGGGATTTCGAGACCACGCCCGCCGGAACGTGGGCCTTCGAGGACCAGGGCGTCTTTGCCGAGTACGTGCCTAGAGACTGGCAGTGGAGAGGCGGCCTTCCTGATGAGCGCGCAGGATCCGCGATCTTCGCCGCCAACGACGACAAGGGCGATTGCCAGGCCGGCAGCAACGACCAGTCCGGCGTCGTCTACGCCACCACTCCGCCGGTCGTGCTTCCCGAAGGCAGCGGACCTCCGCGCCTCGTCTTCGATCACTACGTCGCCACCGAGCCGACCTTCGATGGCGGCAATCTGTCGATCAGCGTCAACGGCGGGCCGTTCCAGCTCATCGACGGCGACGACATCACGTTCAACAGCTACAACCGCATCCTGGCGGCGCCCGCATCGCCGAACCGCAATCCGCTCGCGGGCCAGACCGCCTTCAGCGGCGTGGACAAGAACTCGGTCAGCGGTAGCTGGGGGCAGTCGCAGGTGGAGCTGAGCTGGTTTGCCGCCCCGGGCGACACGATCCGCATCCGCTTCGCCTTCGGCACCGACGGCTGCTTCGGCGTGGAGGGCTGGTACGTCGACGACGTGCGCGTGTTCTCGTGCACCGAGCCGTCCGATGGACTGGATCCTTTCGTCTGCTTCCGCGATCGCATGAGCAGGGACGCCGCACCATTTACTCCGATCGAGGACGTCGAGCTCTTCACCCAGCTGGACGGCAACGTGCTGGCGCCGTTCTACGACATCCCGTCGCCTTCGGCGCTGTGCGAGCCGCGCGCCCTGCAAGGCGAGACGATCAGCGACGAGCAGACCCATCTTGCAGGCTTCGAGCTCGATGCCGGCCTGGCCTTTCCCCAGCAGGCCCTGGACGTGGAAATCGACACGGCGCTCGGGCGGACCTGGGTCGACACCAAGGATGCCGCGGCGGCGCTGCTGCCGGCGGCTGCCGGAGCCGATCCGGTTGTCGCTCCCGACAACGGTTCCCACGTCCTGGACAGCTATGTCTGCTACTCGGTACGCAAGGCGCGCCACGCGCCGCGCTTCCCCAAGGGAATCGTCGTCGACCTGGCGGATGCTGACGGCGACGTCGTCGGCTACGCCGTGCGCAAGCCCTCACGCCTGTGTGTCGCTGCCGACCGCGACGGCGCCGGCATCAAGAACGAGGGGACGTGGGGACACCTGCTCTGCTACAAGACCAAGCGCGTCGCCGGAGCACCACTGTTCGTGCCGGCGGAGGGCATCCATACGGCCAGTGACTTCGGCCAGCAGCAGGTCGACCTGACGCGCGAGCAGGACATCTGCGTGCCGGCCACCATCACCGACCTGGCATCGCTCGGGCACTGACGAAGAATACGTCGCATCCGGCAGCGGCGGCACGGACCGCTGGCCGATGTCGGCTGGCTGGCTGCGTCCGTGACCCGCACTGGTGAGTGTTTGCCGGTGTGCGTCGCTCACCGCCGGACGTGTGTAGCGTCGGTCCGCCATGCAAAGTTGCAGGGAGCATCGCAAGCGCCGGTCGCCTTCACGGGACTGGCCCGAAGTCCGTCAGGATGCTAGGTTCTCGCGCCGCGTGCGGCGTATCTGGCCGTTTCGCCACGGGGGAAAACGTGGGAATCAAGCCCTTCGCGTTCCGTCTGTCGCTGTTGCTTGCGGTGACGTATCCGCCGTCCTCCTTCGCTTCGAGCGGCGGCGAGAATCTCACCTGCTACGAGATCGAAGATGCGCTGGCGTCGCACAAACCGACCTGGCGTGAGCTGGCCCCCGGCGACGCCGCTGGCTGTCGCATGCGCACCGATGCGACGCTGCTGTGCATGCGCGATGCAGCACCGAGCGCCCGCGGCGATGACGTCGGGCGCGATCAGCTGTGTTACAGGGTGCGCTGCGCCGGCGAGCCTGCGGCCGAGCCGCTATGGCTCGACGACCTTGCCGGCGGCCGTGTCGTGCGGCGCGGCGCGACGACCTTCCTTTGCACTCCTGCCTCGACACCAGGCGGACAGGCCGATGCCGACGAGGACAGCGACCCGGCCCATTCCGCCGGCGCACTGGCGCGCGCGCTGGCGGTGATCCTGCGCGAATGCGGAGACTTCTCCGGCGAAGGCACCATCAGCGCCAGCGATGCCCTCGGCACGCTGCGCTCGGCAGTGGGCAGCGCGAGCTGTCTCCCCTGCGTCTGCGACGTCGATTCCAGCGGCACCTTCACGGCCAGCGATGCGCTACGAGTCTTGCGCAATGCCGTGGGTCAGCCGGTCGACTTGAACTGCTCGCCCGACGGAAATCCGGTCAGCTGGACGGGCGCGGCCGACAACGTCTCGTGGCATCTGGCGGGCAATTGGAGCACGGCGCCGCGCATTCCCAACCTTTGTGACGACGTGACCATCGCCGGAACGGGACCCGCCATCGTCCATTCGCAGGGCACCAACGGTGCGCTGCGCATCAACTCCTCCCGATCGATCGACCTGACCGGCGGCTCGCTGCAGACGCGAGATACCGTCTTCGTCGGCGGCACGCTGCGCTTCGTCGGCGGCACGCTGAAGGACTCGATCGTGCTGGCCGCGGAGGCGTCTGCCGAGGGAAACGCTGCCGGGGGCGGCGATACCCATGTCGTCTTCACCAACAGCGGCGGCGTCGTCGACAACGTCACCTTCGAGGCCGACATCGACATGACGAGTACGAGCTCCAACATCCGCATCATGAACGATCTGATGCTGGAAGGCGCAGCTTCGCTGGGGAGCGCCACCACCGTCCGTTTTCAGGGCGGCGATCAGCTGCTGGGCGGCTCCGGCGAGATCCTCTTCAACAACGCGGCCGGCAAGACCATCGTCGTCGATGCCGGCACCATGCTCACCATCGGTCCCGACATGACCATTCATGGCGCGGCCGGAACCGTGGGCTCGGCCGGAGAGTTGATCAACCAGGGTCTGATCCACGCAAGCGGAGGCGGCAAGATCCTGGTCAATTCGACCGCGGGCGGATGGGCCAACGACGGCATGATCTCGGGCAGCGGCGGCGGCGATCTGGAGCTGACCGGAATCTGGGTCAACAACTCGCAAGTCGAGATCACCGAGAGCGGCATCCTGACACTGAGCGGCACATGGGAGAACAAGGGGACGATCACTTCGGACAACGCCATCGTCAATCTCGACGGTACCTTCACGCTTGCCGATCTGGGAACCCTGGTGCGCACCGGCGGCGAGGTGAACGTCACCGGAACGTTCGACAACGACACCGACCTGTTGCTCGACGCACAGACCGGAAACTGGCGCCTGGTGGGCGGAACCATCCTCGGCGGGACGGTGTCGGCGCAGGATGGCACCGAGCTCGTGGCCACCAACAGCGGCGGGCTGCTCGACGCCGTCATGCTGCTGAGCGATCTGAACATGACCTCCACCAGCGCCAACGTGCGCGTCAGCAACGGCCTGGAGCTGGGGCCCGACGCCGTCGTGTCGATGGGCAGCGCTGCCAATTTCCGTTTCCAGGGCGGCAACCAGATGCTGACGGGTGAGGGCGAGATCTTCTTCCAGGGTCTCAACGGCAAGAGCATCACCATCGACTCCGGCACCACCGTCGACATTGGAGCCGGAATCACCGTCCGCGGCGCCACGGGCGCGGTGGGCTCGACGGGCAGCTTCACCAACAACGGGTTGATCCACTCCGATCTGCCCGGCGAGATCCTGGTCACTTCGACCCAGGGCTGGACGAACGAATCGACGATCCAGGGCAGCGGCGGCGGCGACGTCGAGCTGGCCGGAATGTGGACGAACAACGGCAACGTCAGCATCGCCGACAGCGGCACGCTGACCTTGAGCGGCACCTGGACCAACGCCGGAGCCATCGATGCGATGGCGGCGACCGTCAATCTCGGCGGGACGTTCACGCTCGCCTCGCTGGGCGATTTCTCGCGCAGCGGCGGCGAGGTCAACATCACGGGCACGTTCAACAACGTCGCGGACCTGACGCTCGATTCGGTCACGGGCGACTGGATTCTTCGCGGCGGAACCATCCTCGGAGGCAGGGTGGACGGAATCGACGGCGCCGAGCTCGTCCTGTCCAACAGCGGCGGACTGCTCGACGGCGTCGAAGTTGCAGGCGGCGTCGACATGACGGCCACGAGCGCGAACGTACGCGTGCAGAACGGCATCGAGCTGGACGGCACGATCACGATGGGCAGCGCCGCCAACATGCGCTTCCAGGGTGGGCAGCAGATGCTGTCCGGGGAGGGCGAGGTCGTCTTCCAGGGCGCAAGCAACAAGAGCATCACGGTCGACAGCGGCACGACGTTGACCATCGGCCAGGACGTCACCATTGGCGGCGATGCTGGCACGGTGGGTTCCAACGGCATGATCGTCAACGAGGGCCTGATCGACGCCAACGTCGCCGGCGAGATTCTGGTCACCTCCACGCAAGGCTGGACCAACAACGGCGAGATTCGCGCGCGCGACGGCGGTGATGTTCAGCTGTCGGGAATCTGGAACAACACCGCCCTGGTCGCGGTCGAAGACGGCGCCACGCTTACCCTGGACGGCGACTGGACCAATACCGGGAAGCTTGTTGCCGACGGCTCCACGGTCAATCTCGGCGGCACGTTCACACTGGTGGACCTCGGCTCCTTCGATCGCACCGGCGGGAGCGTGAACATCACCGGCACGTTCGACAACGAGACGAACCTCTTGCTCGACCTGGAAACCGGAAGCTGGCGTCTGGTGGGCGGAACCATTCTCGGCGGCTCGGTCGGCGCAACGGGCGGCGCCGAGCTGGTGCTCACCAACAGCGGCGGCCTGCTCGATGGCGTGACGATGGATGCGCCGCTG
>Ga0196978_1001487_pt1 | contig 10157 bp, 10 predicted proteins | sample S3v_2013CmetaG_FD_155491 | JGI IMG/M metagenome (GOLD analysis project Ga0196978, IMG submission 155491) | Soil microbial communities from Anza Borrego desert, Southern California, United States - S3+v_20-13C | ecosystem: Environmental > Terrestrial > Soil > Desert | place: USA: California...
TGACACTGCCGACGCTGCTCAGGCGCGGCTATCACCCCGGCATCGCGTGCGGCGCGATCTGCGCTTCCGGCACGCTCGGCCAGATCATTCCGCCGAGCCTGATCCTCATCCTGCTGTCAGACATCCTGCAGCTCTCCGTCGGGACGCTCTTCGCGGCCGCGGTAATGCCGGGTCTGCTCCTCGCCGCGCTGTACTGCTTCTACGTGATCGGGGTCGGTGTGGTGAAGCCCGAGTGGGTGCCCGCGGTGCCGAAGGCCGAGCGCGAGGCGCTGCCGTGGCGGCAGCTCTGGACGCGTTTTTTCAAGGTCGTGCTGCCGCCGCTCGCGCTGGTGCTCGCGGTGCTGGGCTCCATCATCGCGGGTGTCGCCGCGCCGACCGAAGCGGCGTCGATGGGCGCGCTCGGTTCGATATTCGTGACGGCCATCGCGGGGCGCATGTCGATGCGGGTGCTCAAGGAGACGATGCAGTCGACGACGAAGATCACTGCGATGGTCATGTTCATCCTCATCTGCGCGCAGGTTTTTTCGCTCGCCTTCAGGGGCTTGCGCGGGGAGGATCTGATCCAGGCAATGTTCGAGTTCCTCCCGGGCGGCGTGAACGCGGATATCTGGTTCCTCATGCTCCTCATCTTCGTGCTCGGGTTTTTCATCGAATGGATCGAGATCAGCTACATCGCGCTGCCACTGTTTCTGCCGGTGTTCGCGAGCCAGGACGTGAACCTGGTGTGGCTCGCGATGCTGGTCTGCGTGAACCTTCAGACGTCGTTTCTCACGCCGCCATTCGGCTGGGCGCTCTTCTTCCTGCGCGGTGTCGCGCCGCCGCAGGTGACCACGCGCCACATGTACCTCGGCGTCATTCCGTTCATCGTGATGCAGCTCATCGGTCTCGTGATCATCTTCATGTTTCCCGAGATCTCCTTGTGGTTGCCAAAGGTGATCGGATGGTGAGCTAAAGCGCGCGCAGGCGTCGCGTAAAATCGGACGCTTTAGTCCGCAGGCTTTCCAAATGCTCACAGCAGTACGCGGCCGCCGCGGCATGGCCGTCGCGCCGCACGCCCTCGCCGCGCAATCCGCGCTCGAGGTCTTGCGCCAAGGCGGCAATGCGATCGAAGCGACGATCGCCGGTGCCGCGACGATCGCGGTCGCGTATCCGCACATGAATTCGATCGGCGGCGACAGCTTCTGGCTGATGCACGTCCCGGGAGAGGCGCCGGGCGCGATCGACGCCTGCGGCGGGGCGGCGTACCAGGCGTCCATCGACTGGTACCGCGCGCACGGAATCGAAGGCGCCATTCCGTTCCGCGGCGGCCTGGCCGCGAACACGGTTGCCGGCACCGTCGGCGGCTGGGGCATAGCGCACGAGCTTTCGCGCCGCGCGCTCAGAGGCCGCATGCCGTTCGCGCGGCTGCTGGAAGACGCGATCTACTACGCGCGCCACGGTGTGCCGGTCACGGTGAGCCAGGCGGAGACGACCGCGCGCAAAGCCGGAGAGCTGCGCGTGCAGCCGGGATTCGCGCAGACGTTCCTCGCGCGCGGCAAGGGGCCGGACGCGGGCGTGCTGTTCACGCAGCCGCGGCTCGCGGTGACGCTCGAGCGCATCGCGCGGCGCGGCGCCGACGATTTCTACCGCGGCGAGCTGGCGCGCTCGATCGCGAAGGACCTGTCGCGCCTTGGCAGCCCGGTGAGTGTGAAAGACCTGGACGCGTACCGTCCGCGGCTCGTCGATCCGCTGAGCGTGAAGCACAGTACGGGGACGCTCTACAACATGACGCCGCCGACGCAGGGGCTGGTGTCGCTCCTCATCCTCTCGATACTGGACGAGCTGCGCGTGCGCCGCACCGGACCGCTGAGCCCCGAGCTCGTTCATCTGACGGTCGAGGCGACCAAGCAGGCGTTCGGCGTGCGCGACCGTTACATCGAGGACCCTCGCTATATGACGGTGGATGCGCAGCGCCTGCTCGCGCGAAGCCACGTGCGCGAGCTCGCTTCGAAGATCCACCGTCGGCGTGCCGCGCCGTGGGGCGCGGGCGGCAGGCGCGGTAGAGGTCCGGGCGATACCGTGTGGCTCGGCGTGGTGGATGAAGCGGGACGCGCGGTGTCGTTCATCCAGAGCATCTATCACGAGTTCGGCTGCGGCGCGGTGCTCGATTCGACCGGCATCAATTGGCAGAACCGCGGCTGCAGCTTCTCGCTCGACCAGTTCGCGGTGAACGCGCTGCTGCCGGGCAAAAAACCGTTTCATACGCTCAACCCGGCGCTCGCGGTGCTCAAGGACGGGCGCACGATCGTGTACGGCTCGATGGGCGGCGATGGGCAGCCGCAGACGCAGGCCGCGATCTTCACGCGGATCGTCGATTTCGAGATGGATCCGCAGGCGGCGATCAACGCGCCGCGCTGGCTGCTCGGACGAACGTGGGGCGATTCATCGGAGAGTCTCAAGCTCGAATCGCGCTTCGAGATGGGGCTCGCGCACTCGCTCATGGAGTGGGGCCATGAGGTCGAGATCCTCGCGCCGTACGACGAGAGCGTCGGCCACGCCGGCGCCATCGTGCGTCACAGAAGCGGCGTGCTCGAAGGCGGCGCGGACCCGCGCAGCGACGGCGGCGTCGCCGCTTATTAGCCGAAGGATGGGAGGTTACGGAGGGAAACCATCACCGGTTTCCCTCTGTTCGTAGGGCGGCCAGGCCCGAGCCTTCAGGCGAGCGCTGCCCGTCAGAACGCTTCGGCGATCGCCTTGCCGAGATCCGCCGTGCCTGCCTTGCCGCCGAGGTCCGGCGTCTTCGGCCCTTCCTGCAGCACGCGCTCGATGGCCTTCACCACCGCGGCGCCGGCTTCGGGACAGCCGAGGTGGTCGAGCATCATCGCGCCCGCCCAGATCTGGCCGATCGGATTCGCGATTTTCCTGCCGTAAATATCCGGCGCGGAGCCGTGCACCGGCTCGAAGAGCGACGGGTAAATTTTCTCGGGATTCATGTTCGCCGACGGCGCAATGCCGATCGTGCCGGTAGCGGCGGGGCCGAGGTCCGAGAGAATGTCGCCGAAGAGATTCGAGCCGACGACGACATCGAAGCGGTCCGGGTTCATCACGAAATGCGCGCAGAGGATGTCGATGTGATACCAGTCGGTCTTCACCTGCGGGTACTTCGCCGCCATCGCCTTCAGGCGCTCGTCCCAGTAGGGCATCGAGATCGAGATGCCGTTCGATTTGGTCGCCGACGTGAGGTGCTTCTTCGGCCGGGTCATCGCGAGCTCGTAAGCGTATTTGAGAATGCGATCCACGCCCTGCCGCGAGAACACCGCCTGCTGCGTCACGAACTCGCGCTCGGTGCCGGCGTACATGCGCCCGCCGATGGAGGAGTACTCGCCTTCGCTGTTTTCGCGCACCACCCAGAAGTCGATATCGCCCGGCTTGCGGTCCGCGAGCGGACATTTCATGCCCGGCATGAGCCGCACCGGGCGCAGGTTCACGTACTGGTCGTAGCCGCGGCGGAACGGGATGAGCAGCCCCCACAGCGAGATGTGATCGGGCACTTTCTCGGGCCAGCCCGCCGCGCCGAAGAAGACGGCATCGTGTTTCTGGAGCCGCTCGAGCGCGTCCTCCGGCATCATGCGGCCGTGTTTCTCGTAGTAGTCGCAGCTCCAGTCGAACTCGTCGAACTTCCATTCGATCCCGAACTTGCGGCCCGCGGCTTCGAGCACGCGAAGGCCCTCGGGCATCACTTCCTTGCCGATGCCGTCGCCGGGAATGACTGCGATACGGAAAGTTTTCATGGGGATGTCGCTGCGAAAGAGGAAATTGTACGGGCCGCACGGCGCGGCACGCGCAACAAAAAAGGCAGCCGTCCGGCTGCCTTTTCGCGCGCGTGGCCGCGGTTATGCGGCTTCTTTGGGTTCGGTTTCCTTGGGTTTCGCGCCGCCTCGCGAGTATTTCTGGCGGAATTTCTCGACGCGGCCCGCGGTGTCCACGATCTTCTGCTTGCCCGTGTAGAACGGATGGCAGGCCGAGCAGACCTCGATGTGCAGGTCCTTGCCCAGCGTCGAGCGCGTGGACCACGAGTTACCGCAACTGCAGGTGACGGTTATCTCTTTGTACTGGGGGTGGATTTTGGCTTTCATCGCGATCTCCGCCGCGCGCTTTACGCGGCGCTAAATCATTGAAACGGCGCATTATCCTCGCTTTGGGCCAGCGCGGCAAGCGCGGCGGCCGGGGCGCCGTTACCGGATCAGGAAGGGGCGCTGTCCGGGCGCCCAGTTTTCGAGCAGCGCGCAGCACGCGCGGACCTCACGCTTGCCGACTTCCTCGGGCACGAGCCGGAAAAACGAATGGCCCCCGTTCACGTCGAGCGATACGAAGTACAGCTCTCCGGGCCGTGTCTCCAATGCGATTTTTCCGATATCGACGCCGGTGCCGTGCAGCACGTGACGGCCGGGGTTGGCGTCGATCCGGAAATAAGCGCCCGGCAGCGTGCTGCCGATCACGCGGCCGTCCAGGAAGAGCACCGTATCGTAATCGTAGTGATTGAACGGGCTGCGATACACGTAGATCGTGGCCGCGCCGGGGTGCGTGAGGAACTCCTTCGCCAGCGCGTCCTGCTGCGGCGGGGCCTCGGGCGTCGACGTGCATGCCGCGGCGAGCAGCAGCACGGCGAGCGCAAGCGCCGAGCGTTCGACGACTCGTCTGGCGAGGCGACTCACGGCGTCAGCCCAGGCGCTGTGCGCCGGCCATCACCGCGCGCGCACGAGCCTCGTCGATGATCGTGTAAGCGGAGCTGGGCGATTGCGAGGTGCGCCAGGAGCCGGCGACGCGCTGCTGCACGAAATAGATGCCGTTTGCCTGCGTGTCGAGCGTGATCGTGCCCCCGTCCACGCCGAAACCGCGGATGGTGTGACGGCCGGCGGGCACCTCGATGCGGTAGTAGGTCCCCGCATGCGTGTTGCCGAGCATCCGGTCGCCGATGTACACCTGCGCCGGTATGTAACTCCAGTCGGGGTTGCCGCGCACGAGGTAGATCACCGCCATCCCCGGCGTGCCCTCGATCTGCACGCTCTGCGGATTGGCTACTGGCATCGGCGCGCATGCGGCCAGCGCCGCAATCAAAACGAAGAGACCGGTCCAGATCTTCAGCATGTCAGCGTCCTCCAACGAGTTCGGCACGCGCCACGGCGGCGCGTCCGTAAGGCTCCGGGATCACGCGGAACATCGACTGCGCGAACCCGTGAAAAAAGCGCGTGACCGTCTGCTGCACGAAATACATCCGGTCCGGCGCGACGTCAACCGTAATCGAGCCGTTGTCGCCCGCGTAGCCCCTGATCTGATGCCGCCCGGGCTCCACGACCCAGCGGAAATAGGTTCCGGGATAGGTGCTCCCCATCATCTGGTCGTCGAGCATGACCGTCGCGACCTCGCGCGTGAAATCCGGGTAATCGCGCACGAGGTAGATCACGGCCTTGCCGGCGACCTGCTCGAAACGCTTTGCCTCGAGGTCGGCCGGGCTGGGCGGCAGCGGCGCACACGCGCTCAGGAACACCGCCAGCAGCAATGTCCGTAACAACATCGGCACGCTTCCCTTTATTCCGGGCCAGGCACGATGCCAGACGCGTGCCCGATCAGCGGCTTAGACGCGGCGGAAGACTACGCTGAGGTTGTTCGCGGGCATCTGCACCGTCTCGGCCAGTCCGAAGCCGGCCGCGCCGGCCACCGCGGTGACTTCCTCGAGATCGCGCACACCCCACTGCGGATTCTGCGCGCGGAGCGACCGGTCGAATGCCGCATTGCTCGGCGCGGTGTGCGCGCCGTGCAGGCGATAGGGACCGTAGAGATACACCACGCCATCGCGCAGTACCTCGTTCGTGCCGGCAAACAGTGCCTCGGTCGCTGTCCACGGTGAAATGTGGATCATGTTGATACAGACGATCGCGTCGCATGCCGGAATCGGCCACGGCCGCGCATGCACATCGAGATCGAGCGGACCGAGAACATTGGGAAGCACGTGCGCGGCGAGATAAGTCGTGACGGACGAGCGCGCCTCCGGGTCGGCATCGCTCGGCTGCCACGTGAGCGCCGGCAGCGCCTGCGCGAAATGAATGACGTGCTGGCCCGTGCCGCTCGCGATCTCGAGCACGGTGCCGGTCTGCGGCAGCACGCGTCGCAGGACCTCGAGGATCGGGCCTTTGTTGCGCTCCGCTGCGGGACTGCTCAGCGCGGTCATCCGAGCCTCAGAGGACAAGACCGAAACGCGCGGATGCGGCGCGTCGTCCGCGCAATCATCGCGCGGCGATCAGCCTCGACGCATTGAATCGAAGAAATCGGCGTTCGACTTCGTCGCCTTGATCTTGTCGAGCAGGAATTCGGTCGCCTCGAGCTCGTCCATCGGGTACAGCAGCTTGCGCAGCACCCAGATCTTCTGGAGGATGTCGGCCTTGATGAGCAGCTCCTCGCGCCGCGTGCCCGAGCGGTTCACGTTGAGCGCGGGGAAGATCCGCTTCTCGTACATGCGCCGGTCGAGGTGCACCTCCATGTTGCCGGTGCCCTTGAACTCCTCGTAGATCACGTCGTCCATGCGCGAGCCGGTGTCGATCAGAGCGGTGGCGAGAATCGTGAGCGAGCCGCCTTCCTCGATGTTGCGTGCGGCGCCGAAGAAACGCTTCGGACGCTGGAGCGCGTTGGCGTCCACGCCGCCGGTGAGCACCTTGCCCGAGGCGGGCACGACCGTGTTGTAGGCGCGCGCGAGACGCGTGATCGAATCGAGCAGGATCACGACGTCCTTCTTGTGCTCGACCAGGCGTTTCGCTTTCTCGATCACCATCTCGGCGACCTGCACGTGGCGCGACGCGGGCTCATCGAAGGTCGAGGAAAGCACCTCGCCTTTGACCGAGCGCTGCATCTCCGTCACTTCCTCCGGCCGCTCGTCGATCAGCAGCACGATCAGAATGACCTCGGGGTGATTCGCGGTGATCGCGTGGGCGATGTGCTGCATCAGCACCGTCTTGCCGGCCTTGGGCGGCGAGACGATGAGGCCGCGCTGACCTTTGCCGATCGGCGCGATGATGTCGATGATGCGCCCGGTGAAGTTCTCTTCCGCCTTGATCTCGCGCTCGAGCTTCAGATGCTCGGTCGGGTGGAACGGCGTCAGGTTCTCGAAGAGGATCTTGTTCTTGGAAGCCTCGGGCGACTCGTCGTTGACCTTGTCGACCTTGACCAGCGCGAAGTAGCGCTCGCCATCCTTGGGCGTGCGGATCTCGCCTTCGATCGTGTCGCCGGTGTGCAGGTTGAAGCGGCGGATCTGCGAAGGCGAAACGTAAATGTCGTCCGTGCCCGCGAGGTAGGACGTGTCGGGCGAGCGCAGGAAGCCGAAGCCGTCGGGCAGCACTTCGAGCGTTCCGCCGCCGTAGATCGATTCGCCTTTCTTCGCCTGGTTCTTCAGCAGCGCGAAGATGAGCTCCTGCTTCCGCATGCGGTTGGCGCCGTCAACCTCGTTCTTGACGGCCATGTCGACGAGCTCGCCGACGTGCAGGTTTTTCAGATCGGATAGATGCATGGACGGACTCTGGGCGTTACGGGGGTCCAACAAGGGAATGAGGCAGCGGGGATCGGAAACCCGCGCCGGGCGCTGCGATTATTTTGTAGGAAGAAGCGGCCTGAAGGATTCAGGCGCTTTCAGAGGAGGTTAGCCAGATTAAATATGACTGTCAATAAACGCCGTCAGCTGCGATTTCGAGAGCGCGCCGACCTTCGTCGCCTCGACCGTGCCGTTCTTGAAAAGCATGAGCGTCGGTATGCCGCGGATGCCGTACTTCGGCGGTGTGCCCTGGTTCTCGTCGATGTTCAGCTTCGCGACTTTGAGCCGGCCGGCGTACTCCTTCGCCACCTCGTCGAGGATCGGCGCGATCATCTTGCACGGACCGCACCATTCGGCCCAGTAATCGACCAGCACCGGTGTGGACGACTGCAGGACTTCGGGCTCGAACGTGTCGTCGGTGACGTAATGAATATGCTCAGCCATGTATGCCTTCGGACAAGAAAAGTTGCCGCGGAACTCGCGGCGGAAGATGCTTCCGACATTACGGATCGCGGCGGCTATGCTAACGGAAAATCGCCGTCGGTGGAACGCGTGCGCCGGTCGCGCGCAGCGATGCTATGACCTTGTTTCTGTTAATATATGACGTTTTCGCGCCACGACGGCGCGCGATTCACGAAACGGGAAGGATATGACTTACGTAGTCACCGAAAGCTGCGTCAAATGCAAGTATACCGATTGCGTTGACGTGTGCCCGGTGGATTGCTTCCGCGAAGGGCCGAACATGCTCGTCATCGATCCCGACGAGTGCATCGACTGCACGCTCTGCGTCGCCGAGTGTCCGGTCGAGGCGATCTTCGCCGAAGACGACGTGCCCGACGAGCAGCGCGAGTTCATCCAGATGAACGCCGAGCTCGCCAAGGTGTGGAAGCCCATCATCGAGAAGAAGGACGCGCCCGCCGACGCGGACGATTGGGCGAAGGTCAAAGAGAAAAAGCAGCTCGTCGAGAAGTAACGTACCACGCTCACCGTCCACCACGGTAACCGCCTCGAAGCGCTCGCCGACGAGCTGGCGCTCGTCACGCGCGCGCCGCTCGCTTCACCCTTCGCCCCCGAAGTCGTCGTAGTCCAGAGCCGCGGCGTCGCGCGCTGGCTTTCGCTGCGGCTCGCCGATCGTACCGGCGTCTGCGCAAACGTTCGTTTTCCGTTTCCCACGGCGTACGCCTGGGAGCTCTACCGATCGGTGTCCGGCGACGTGCCGGAGCAGTCTCCGTTCGATCCCGAGGTGCTGACGTGGCGCATCCTCGCGCTCCTGCCTGAGCTCGAGAGCGCGTCCGAATTCGCGGCGGTGAGCCGCTATGTGCAGGGCGACGCGCTGCGGCGCTACGAGCTCGCGGCGCGCCTCGCGCAGCTCTATGACGAGTATCTCGTCTACCGCGCGGACTGGATCGCCACGTGGGAGCGCGAGCCATCGCCGCATTGGCAGGCGCTATTGTGGCGGCGGCTTTCGGAGGCGGCGGGGGTGCCGCACCGCGCCGCGCTGCACCGGCGGCTTCTGAAGGCGCTCGGGACGAAGTCTGCGCCGCCCGGGCTGCCGCAGCGGGTGTGCGTCTTCGGCGCGCCGGCGCTGCCGCCCGCGCTGCTGGATCTCTTCGCCGCGCTCGGTTGCCACGGCGATGTCCATCTGTTCGTCCCGAATCCCTGCCGCGAGTACTGGGGCGACATCCAGCGTGAAGCGGACATCGCGCGCAAGCATCTCGCCCGCGCGCCGGACGCGGCGTACCTCGAGAGTGGCAATGCACTGCTCGCTTCTCTGGGCCAGCAGGGGCGGGACTTCGTCGATCTCGTGAGCGCAATCGATGACGAGCGCATCGCGAACGCCGACCATTTCGTGGAGCCCGGACGCGCGACGCTGCTCAGCGCGGTTCAGTCCGACATTCTCGACCTCACACAGTCCGCGACGGCGGCGCCGAAGGCGGTGATCGCGGCCGACGACGTCTCGATACAAGTGCATTCGTGCCACAGCGCCATGCGTGAAGTCGAGGTGCTGCACGACCAGTTGCTCGCGCTTTTCAGCGCTGCGCCCGAGCTCGAGCCTTCGGATGTCGTGGCGATGACGCCGGACATCGAGACCTACGCGCCGTACGTCGAAGCGGTTTTCGGCACCGCCGAGCACCGCATCCCGTTCAACATCTCGGACCGCGGCGCCGAGAAGGAGAGCTCGCTCGCGGCGACGTTCATGGCGCTGCTCGGGTTGCCGGGCAGCCGCTATGACGCCAACGGCGTGCTCGGCATCCTCGACGAGCTCTCGGTGCGCCGGCGCTTCGGCCTGGCGGAAGGCGACCTCGATACGGTCCGTAACTGGGTGCGCGAGGCCGGCATCCGCTGGGGCATCGACGCCGCCCACCGCACGCGCTTCGGGCTGCCCGCGACCCACGAGCACACCTGGCGCTTCGGACTCGACCGGCTGCTGCTCGGCTACGGCTTGCCGGGCGGCGAGGAACGGCTCTTTGCCGGCGTGCTGCCGTACGACGAGGTCGAAGGCAACGTCGGCGCGGCGCTCGGCCGCTTCGCCGCTTTTGCGGAAGCCGCGATCGCGCTCGATGCGCAGCTCGCGCGGGCGCGCTCCATTGCGCAATGG
>Ga0196978_1001488_pt1 | contig 10154 bp, 1 predicted proteins | sample S3v_2013CmetaG_FD_155491 | JGI IMG/M metagenome (GOLD analysis project Ga0196978, IMG submission 155491) | Soil microbial communities from Anza Borrego desert, Southern California, United States - S3+v_20-13C | ecosystem: Environmental > Terrestrial > Soil > Desert | place: USA: California...
ACAGCGGCACGGGCGTGTGGACGGTCGGCGACGTACCGTTCGGCGCCGGCAATGCGCGCTCGCTGCAACTCGTGGCCACGATCGCGACGAAAGGCATCAAGACCAACATGGCCGCGATCACGGCGTCCGACGCGGCGGATGCGAACAACTCGAACAACTCCGCGAGCGCGAGCGTCACTCCCCTCGCCGCGGACGTGTCGCTGGTGAAAAGCGTCGCACCGCAAAGCGCGACAGCAGGCACGAACGTGACCTTCACCGTCATCGTCAGCAACGCCGGCCCCGGCGCCGCCACCAACCTCACCGTGACCGACATCCTCGGCGCCGGCCTGACGTACGTCACGCACACCCAGACGCATGGCTCGTTCGCCAACGGCACCGGTCTGTGGACCATCGGCACCCTCGCCAGCGGCAGCACCGCCACGTTGACCGTTACCGCGACCGTGCTTTCCAGCGGCAGCAAGATGAATCGCGCGCAGGTCTCGGCGGTCGATCAGCACGACCCCGATTCGACCGCGAACAACAGCGTCGCCTCGGAAGACGACGACGCGCGCGCGACCGTGACGCTGATCAATGGCCAGACGTTCTGCGCCGAAGAGACGATCGAGCTCAACAGCGTGAACGGTTTCGGCTTCTCGCCATGTGATGACAACGAAACAGGCGCCCGCACCGTCGGCACCGAAGCGGTTGCAGGCGATGTGACGGCCAACGCGGTCGTAGCCGGACCGCCGCCGACCAAAGCGACGCCGTACCCGTCGCAGATCCTCGTCAGCGGGTTGACGCCGTCGATCGCGTCGATGACCGTGGAGATCCGCGGCCTGCGGCATCCGCGGCCGGATGATCTCGACTTCATGCTGGTCGGTCCGGGCGGACAGCGGGCCATGATCTGGTCCGACGCCGGCGGCAGAATTCAGACGCAGAACATCAACACGACCGGGATCAACGTCGTCCTCGACGACAACGCCGCGAGTGTGCTTCCCGATGATCCAGGCATGCAGTGGACCGGCGGCGTGTACCGGCCGTTCGATCACGACACGACCACCTGCGACGACGTCAACGATCCATTCGCCGCGCCGGCGCCGGCGCCAGTCAGCAACAGCGTGATGGCCATTCCGGCAGGCACTGGAGTGTTCGACGCGACCAATCCGAACGGCACGTGGCAGCTCTTCATCGTCGACGACGAGGTGCAGGCGTTCTTCCCGATCGACGGCGACATCGTGGGCGGCTGGTGCATCTCGTTCGTCACTAATCTGCCGCCGAACGCTGTCGATGACGGCCCGGTCATCGTGGTCGAAGATAGTGGCGCGAACACGATCGACGTCCTGGCCAACGACACCGATCCGGAGAACGACGCGCGTACGGTCGTGCCGGTGGCGAGTACCCCCACAACGCGCGGATCGTTCAGTTGCACGGCCGCGAATTGCTCGTACACGCCGAACCTCAATGAGACCGGCCTCGACTCCTTCAACTACACGATTCAGGACGCGTTCGGCGGCACCGACACGGCCACGGTGAGCATCAGCATCACCAATGTCAACGACGCCCCGAACGCCGTCGACGATGCGCCTTCCACCGCGGAAGACACGCCCGTCACGATCAGCGTGCTGGGCAACGACACGGATCCCGATCCCGGCGCTGTGCTCACCATCAGCGGTAATACCGCCGCCGCGAATGGCACGGTCGATTGCACGGTCAGCGGCAACACGCAGTGCACCTACTCGCCGAACCTGAACTTCTCCGGCACCAGCACCTTCACCTACACCATCACCGACGGCCTCGGCGGCAGCGACACCGCCACCGTGACCGTGACCGTGAACCCGGTCAACGACAATCCGGACGCGGTCGATGACGGCCCGGTGAACGTGGTCGAGGACAGCGGCGCCAACACGATCAGCGTCCTCGCGAACGATACTGACGTGGATAGCAATCCGCTGACGATTACCGCGGTCGGAAGCACCGCCACCACCATCGGCTCCTACAGTTGCACGACCACGGAGTGTTCGTACACGCCGAACGCGAATGCCACCGGCAGCGACTCGTTCAACTACACCATCACGGACGGCGCCGGCGGCAGCGATACCGCGACGGTGAACATCACCGTCACGAACGTGAATGACAATCCGGACGCCGTCGACGACGCGCCATCCACGGCGGAAGACACGCCGGTCACGATCAGCGTGCTGTCGAACGACACCGACGTCGACACCGGTACGACGCTCACCATCACCAGCAACACCGCCGCGACCAGCGGCACCGTCGACTGCACCATCAGCGCGAATACGCAGTGCACCTACTCGCCGAATCCGAACTTCAACAGCACCGACACGTTTACCTACACAATCGGCGACGGTAACGGCGGGAGCGACACCGCTACGGTCACCGTCACCGTGAACGCGGTCAACGACGATCCCGACGCGGTCGATGACGGTCCGGTCGCCGTGGTCGAGGACAGCGGCGCCAACACGATCAACGTGCTTGCGAACGACACCGACGTCGAAAGCAATCCGCTGACGATCACCGCCGTGGCCAGCACACCCACGGCCATCGGCTCGTACAGTTGCACGGCGGCCGACTGCACCTACACGCCGAATGCGAACGCCACCGGCAGCGATTCATTCACCTACACCATCACAGACGGCGCGGGCGGCAGCGACACGGCCACCGTGAACATCACCGTCACGAACGTCAACGACGATCCGGATGCGGTCGACGACACGCCTGCCACGCCGGAAGACACGCCGGTCACGATCAGCGTGCTGTCGAACGACACCGACGTCGAAGGCAACACGCTCACCATCACCGGCAACACCGCGGCGACCAGCGGCACAGTCGATTGCACGCTCACCGGTGCCACGCAGTGCAGCTATTCGCCGAATCCGAACTTCGCCGGCACCGACACCTTCACTTACACGATCGGCGACGGAAACGGCGGCAGCGACACGGCCACCGTTACGGTCACGGTGAACGCCGTCAACGACGATCCCGACGCGGTCGATGATCCGGTCACCGTCGTCGAGGACAGCGGCGCGAACACGATCAACGTGCTCGCCAACGACACCGACGTCGAAGGTAATACGCTGACCATCACCGCCGTGGCCAGCACTTCCACCACCATCGGTTCGTATAGCTGCACCGCGGCCGACTGCACCTACACGCCAAACGCGAATGCCACCGGCAGCGACTCGTTCATCTACACCATCACCGACGGCGCCGGCGGCAGCGATACAGCAACCGTGAACATCACCGTCGCGAACGTGAACGACGATCCGGACGCGGTCGACGACACGCCTTCTACTCCGGAAGACACGCCGATCACCATCAGCGTGTTGTCGAACGATACGGACGTCGAAGGCAACACGCTCACCATCACCGGCAACACCGCGGCGACGAACGGTACGGTCGATTGCACGGTCGGAGGTGCCACGCAGTGCAGCTACTCGCCGAACCTGAACGTCTCCGGCACCGACACCTTCACCTACACGATCGGCGACGGCAACGGTGGCAGTGATACGGCCACGGTCACAGTCACGGTCAACGCCGTAAACGACGATCCCGACGCGGTCGATGACCCGGTCACGATCGTCGAGGACAGCGGCGCGAACACGATCAACGTGCTGGCCAACGACACCGACGTCGAAGGCAACACGCTGACCGTCACCGCAGTGGCCAACACGCACACGACGATCGGTTCGTATACCTGCACCGCGGCCGACTGCACGTACACGCCGAACCTCAATGCGACCGGCAGCGACTCGTTCACCTACACGATCACCGACGGCGCGGGCGGGAGCGACACGGCTACCGTCAACATCACCGTCACGAACCTCAACGACGATCCGGACGCCATCGACGACACGCCCTCCACGCCGGAAGACACGCCGGTCACGATCAGCGTGCTGTCGAACGACACCGACGTCGACACCGGCACCACGCTCACCATCAGCAGCAACACCGCGGCCTCGAGCGGCACAGTCGATTGCACGCTCAGCGGCAACACGCAGTGCACGTACTCGCCGAATCCGAATTTCAACGGCACCGATTCATTCACCTACACCATCAGTGACGGCAACGGCGGCAGCGACACCGCCACCGTCGCTGTGACGGTGAACGCGATCAACGACGACCCCGACGCGATCGATGACCCGGTCACGGTCGCCGAGGACAGCGGCGCGAACGTCATCAACGTGCTGGCGAACGACACGGACGTCGAAGGCAACACGCTGACTGTCACCGCCGTCGCCAACACGCCCACGACGATCGGCTCGTACACCTGCACGGCCGCGAACTGCACGTACACGCCGAACGCGAACGCGACCGGCACCGATTCGTTCACCTACACCATCACCGACGGCGCCGGCGGCAGCGACACCGCCACCGTCAACATCACCGTCACGAACGTCAACGACAACCCCGACGCGGTCGATGACGCAACGGTCACCGACGAAGAAGACGCGCTCACCATCAGCGTGCTCGTCAACGATACCGACGTCGATCCGACGTTCACGCTCACCATCACCAGCAGCACCACGCCGGCCAATGGCATTGTCGATTGCACCGTCAGCGGTAACACGCGCTGCACGTACGTGCCGGACGTGAACTTCAACGGCACCGACTCGTTCACCTACACCATCAGCGACGGCAACGGCGGCACCGACACCGCCACCGTCACCGTCACCGTGAATCCGGTCAACGACGATCCGTCGGCGTTCGATAACAACCTGACGGTGGCCGAGGATGGCAGTGGAAGCGTCAATGTGATTGCGGATGACACCGATCCCGACGGCGACCTGCTCGAGGTGACCGGCTCCACGAACGGCGCGCATGGCGATGTCACCTGCGTCGCGGTTTCGTGCACGTACACGCCCGATCCGAACTACCACGGCGCCGATTCCTTCACGTACACGATGAGCGACGGCAACGGCGGCAGCGGCACGGCCACGGTCCACGTCAACGTGACCTCCGCCGACGACGCGCCGGTGGCGATCGCCGACCATTACGCGACCGCGCAAAACACCACGCTCACGGTCCCGGCGGCGAGCGGTGTGCTGGTCAACGACTCCGACATCGACAGCGCTTCCTTCTTCGCAGGGCTCGTCGCCAACGCGCAGCACGGCGACGTCGCGCTCGCGTCCGACGGCGGCTTCGTGTATGTGCCGGATGCAGACTTCAATGGCACCGACACCTTCACGTACCGCGCGAGCGAAGGGTCGGTCTTCAGCGACATCGTGACGGTCACGATCACCGTCACCGCCGTCGCCGGCGTGCCGACGGCCAATGTCAGCGGTGATGCCACGATCTGCGCCGGTAACTCGGCGACGATCACGGCGTCGGTCACGGGCGTCGGCCCATGGCAGCTCACATGGTCGGATGGATTCGCACAAACCGCGACCACCTCGCCTGCGAACCGCGTCGTTTCGCCGTTCCTGACGACCACATACGCCGTCACTTCGATCTCCGACGGCACCGCGGCCGTTGGCACCTCGAGCGGCGACGCGGTCATCACGGTTCTGCCCGCGCCGCAACCGACCATCACCGGGCCGTCGGCGTTCACCCTCGGCCAGCCGTTCACGCTTACTGCAACGAGCGGCTTCGATTCGTATCAGTGGCTCCTCGACGGCGATCCGATCGCTGGTGCAAACAGCAGCACGTACTCCGTCGACGCGCTCACGGAAGATCACGTCGGCGAGTACACCGTTCGCGTCACGAACGCCGGTTGCATCGGTGAGTCCGCGCCGTTCCCGATCTCGCTCTCGAATGATGCCGTGCTGCCGGTCGTCGGCCAGACCGCGGGTGCGAACGGCTCGAACTTCAAGACCGTGCTGGTGATGTCGAATCAGACCGATCTCGAGACCGTGCAGCAGCAGAAGTCGATCGGTGCGGCGGCAACGTCGGCGATGAGCGGCGACATCCACTTCCATCAGTCGGGTGAGCTCATCGGAACCTACCCGTACACCCTCGCGCCGGGCGTCACGCGCTACGTCACCGATTTCCTGCCGCCGGGCTTCACCGGCCTCGCGACCGCTACGACCGTACCGCGCGAAGGACCGCTCCCACTCACGTTCGCGCACGTGTTCGATGATCAGGGTGTGGACGGCACGTCCGGTCTCATCGAGCGCGCTATCCGCGTTTCCGACGCCGCGCAGGCCGGCGATCGTGTCGTCCTCATCGCACCGGCCGATCGCGCGCTCACTCGCTTCAATGTCGGAATTCGCGCGCTGGCAAACGGGCTGACGTTCCGTCTCACCGTCCGCAACGCCGCGGGCAGCGTACTGACGACGGTCGACCGTTCATTCGGTGCGAATGTGTTCTCGCAGATCACCGCGGAAGAGCTCATGCAGCGCGCACCGGGCGCCAGCGACACGCTCACGTTCGAGATCCTCGAAGGCGCCGGCGTCGTGTACGGCGCGTCTACCGACAACCGCACGAACGATCCGAACATGCAGGTGGCGTCGCTCGTCCGCGACAGCATCGCGCCGACTTCGCTGTATGTCATCGCCGTGGCCGGTTCGACCAGTGGCGCGTTTGGTTCGAACTTCAAGACCGGCGCGCAGTTGCACAATCCATCCGACGCACCGATGAACGCGGTCTTTGTCTATCACCCGGCCGGTACGCCGGGCACGTCAAATGATTCTTCGCTCGCCGTGACCGTCGACCCGCACGCCACCTTCGCCATCGACGACATCCTCCCCCGCCTCGGCCACACAGGTCTCGGCACGATGGACCTCATCGTGACGTCGAGCGTTCGGCCGGTCGCGGTGGTTCGCGTCTTCCACGACGGCGAGGAGGGGCAGAGCAGCATGACGGAAGAGGTGCTCGAGCCGCGGGATGCGGTGCGTGCCGGGCAGCGCGCGTCGGTGATCGGCGCGCACTCTCCGGGGACGGCGCGCTTCAACATCGGCATCCGCACGCTCGAAGCGGGCGCGCGTATTCTGGCGACGGTCCAGGATCGCGACGGCGCGGTGCTGAAGACCGTCGAGCTGTCGTATCCGGGCACGTACTTCTTCCAGACCAGCGCGAACAGCCTGCTGAACATGACCGTCACCGGCGACGAACGCGTGACGTTCAAAGTGCTCGAGGGTGCCGCGTTCTTCTATGGAGTCTGGACCGACAACGTGACGCAGGATCCGAGCTTCCACTTCGCGGTGAAGCCGTAACGCATGATGGGAGGGGCCCACAAGGGCCCCGCTTTGGAGTGCGGCAGCGCGAGCTGCCGCACTCCAAACCCGGCGAACGCGTTACGCGCGACCCATGCAGCCGCCCGACCCGCTATCCTTGCGCCACATGCCGTTGAGCGCGGGACTGCGACTGGGGCCGTACGAGATCGTGGCACCGATCGGCGCGGGCGGCATGGGCGAGGTCTATCGCGCCATCGACACTCGTCTCGGCCGGACCGTCGCCCTCAAGATCCTTCCCTCGAACATCGCCCGCAGTCCCGAGATGCGCGAACGCTTCGAGCGCGAGGCGCGCACGATCTCCAATCTCAACGACTCCAACATCTGCACGCTGCACGATATCGGCGAGCAGGATGGGACGTTCTACCTGGTCATGGAGCATCTCGAGGGCGAGACGCTCGCCGCGCGTCTTACGCGGGGTGCGCTGAGCGATGAAGAGACGATCCGCTACGCCACGCAGATCGCGAACGCACTGCACCGCGCGCATGAGCAGGGCATCGTCCATCGGGATCTGAAGCCCGCCAACATCATGCTGACCAAGTCCGGCGCGAAGCTGCTCGACTTCGGTCTCGCCAAACTGGCCGACATGAACGTCGCCGGCGGAGACGACGTCACCCGTCGCGACCCTCTGACCTCGGAGGGGACCGTGCTGGGGACGTTGGCGTACATGGCGCCAGAACAGTTGCTGGCAGAGAAGATCGACGCCCGCACCGACATCTTCGCGTTCGGAGCGGTGATGTACGAGATGGCCACGGGACGCCGCGCGTTCGATGCGCCGAGCAGGGTCCGCCTGATGACCTCGATCCTCGAAGAGCAGCCGACGCCGGTGTCGGACCTGCGGCCGCTTTCCGCGCCGGTGATCGATCGCGTCGTGCGGATCGCGCTGGCCAAGAAACCGGAGGATCGCTGGCACAGCGCGCGTGACATCGCGTTCGTGCTGCAGTCGCCAAACACAGGGCCGACAGCTCGCCTGCCGGTCGCTCGCCGGACCGGCTGGATGATGGTGGGTGGTCTCGCCGCGCTCCTCCTCGCCGCCCTGATCGCGGCCGGTGTTCTGCTTCGCCGCTCCCCTCCCGCAGCGGCGCAGGCCAACATCCGTTCGCTGCTCGTCGCCGCCCCGGAGATCACGGTCGGACAATTCGGAGCGATCGCGCTGTCTCCCGACGGTCGTTCCATCGCTTTCCTCGCCGAGGATGGCGACAGCGAGCGCCTGCATGTGCAGCGGCTCGACGGCACTAGTCACGAGGTCGTCGCCGCGGGCGCACATCCCCGCTTTCCGTTCTGGTCGCCGGACAGCCGTTACGTCGGCTTCTTCCTCATCGATGAGGAAAAACGCATCAAGAAATTCGACACGGTAACCAAGTCCGTACAGAGCGTGACCGACATCGACGGCATCGGAGGAAGAGCCACGTGGGGCAGCAAAGGCGACATCCTCTTCATCAGTGGTCCGAATGGCGTCGTGCAACGGCTGGCGGCCGATGGAAACGCTGCCACCCCTCTCACGAAACTCGACGCGCGACAGGGAGAGATCGGGCATGTGTGGCCGGCGTTTCTGCCCGACGGCGATCATTTTTTCTACCTTGCGCTGACGTCGCGGGAAGGGCAGGCGCTCGGCAAGAATCTGTACGTCTCATCGGTCAGCGCGCCGGAGAAACGCAAGCTCGTGGCGCAAAACGCGTCGAACGCCGCGTTCGTCGCGCCCCACCATCTCGTCTTCGCTCGCGAGCAGAATCTCGTCGTGCAGCGGTTCGATCCGGTGCGGCTCGACATCAGCGGCGCCGCCGTCCCGCTGGTTCCGGAGCCCATGACGTTCGACGCCAATGCGGGTCTCGCGGAATTCACGGTCTCGGCAAACGGCCTGCTGGCGTACACCGCGATCGGCGTGCAGAAGACACGGCTCGTGCTGGCCGATCGACGTGGGCAGATCACCCGTCCGCTGACCGAGGTCGGATCCTTCTTGTATCCATCGATCTCGCCGGATGGGACACGCGTGTCCGTCACACGCCGACTCCCGGAGTCGCGGGCGAACGGAGTCGTCGTTTACGACGTGGCCGACGGCTCGACGGTGCGCGTGACCAGCGAAGCCGCGGATTACGACTTTCCGCTCTGGTCGCCCGATGGGCGTTCGATCGCGTACGGAAGCAATCGCCGCTCCCTGCGCGAGATTTGTGTGCGTCCTGCCCGAGGAGGCGAGGAGCAATTGCTGTTGAGCGCAGGCAGAGAGGATGTGCCTGTGGACTGGTCCACCGATGGCCGGTACATCCTCTTCCGCCGTCTCGATGCCAGGACGTTCTACGACCTCTGGGCGCTTCCGCTCGAGGCAGGCCGAAAGCCGTTTCCGGTCGTCACCTCTCCGGCCGCGGAACAGCAGGCGGAGATTTCGCCTGACGGCCGCTGGCTCGCCTACACCGCGGCCGAAGGAGCGACGGTCCAGTTGTTCGTCACTCCGTTTCCCGATGGAGGCCAACCGCAACGCATCGCTGCGGGGATGCAACCGCACTGGCGCTCCGACGGCAGAGAGCTTTTCTTCATCGCGCCCGACCTCCGCCTGACCACGATCCCGTTCGACGACGGGAAACCGGCTGGCAAAGCGCAGTCGCTCTTCGAAATCCTGTCGCGACAGACGACACCGTTCGGCCGTGTCTACGACGTGTTTCCGGACGGCCAGCAGTTCCTGCTTCGCGAGGCGCTCGACGAGGAGATGCCGCGCGTCGTACTGATTCAGGGCGCGTTCACAGCGCGCGATCAGTGAACGCTATGGGAGCGCGGCAGCGACAGCTGCCGCTTTCAAAGCGGCGGCCGCAGCCGCCGCACTCCGTAGCGGCAACGTCCCGATCGCATGCGCGTTGTTGATCGCAATCCGATCGTGTCGCTGCGATGTGACGTGCCCCCGCGTTTCGTACCAGCCGATATGTGAGTCGGTTGATGATGTGGAGCTGAGACTTACTCCGCTCCGGCCTCTATTCTGCCAGTAGCAGAGGCTGT
>Ga0196978_1001489_pt1 | contig 10153 bp, 8 predicted proteins | sample S3v_2013CmetaG_FD_155491 | JGI IMG/M metagenome (GOLD analysis project Ga0196978, IMG submission 155491) | Soil microbial communities from Anza Borrego desert, Southern California, United States - S3+v_20-13C | ecosystem: Environmental > Terrestrial > Soil > Desert | place: USA: California...
CGCGCGCGCCGAGCGCTTCGCCGATTTCACGCCCGGCAGCGGCGCGTATTTCCCCGGCGTGGTCGGCATCAAGCTGGAGGAGGTTCGAACGGATTATGCGCGGATGCGCCTGCCCTTCCGGTCCGAACTCAATCAACCGGCCGGGGTGATGCACGGCGGCGCCATCGCCACGTTGATCGACACCGTCGTCGTCCCGGCCATTGGCGGCGGCTACGACGAGCCGCATCGCTACTCGACCATCGACATGCAGATCCAATATCTGGCGCCCATCATCGGCGAGGACGCCGTGGCCGAAGGATGGATCACGCGCCGCGGCCGCTCGATCGTGTTCCGCCGTGCGGAGGTGCTGACGGCGTCGGGCGTTCTGGCCGCGACCGGCACCCTGGTCTACAACGTGCGCCCGTTCAAAGGATAAGGGGACTGTCCCCTTAAGCTCCCTTCGTCTAAGGATGAGGGACTGCTGTCCCCTCGAGCGATTCAGGGATCTTGGGAATCGGCTGATGGCTGGTCGGGCCATTTCTCGTGCGACGCGGTGGCGCTCGCCGGCAGGAACGTGATGCCCTGCAACATCATGGCCAGGACCGACAGCACCATGGCCGTACAGGCAACGACCACACCGGCCTCGGTCCCGAGGTAGAGCCAGACGGCCTTGCCGAGCCCGGCGCTGGTGGCGGGAGCCTCGGCGCAGAATTCGATCGCAGCGCGTGCCTGGCCGGCCTTGGTCGAACAGTACGCCCATACGTACGTGTCCCGCGGCAGCATCCCGATCGTGGCCAGAAGCTGGTGAAAGGGAATGGGCTGCCAGGTCGTCAGGCCGAAGGTGAACACTTCGTAGACCCAGACCGAAGCGGCGACGACGGCACCCAGAATCAGGATCAAGCGCGACAGCACGTGTGACCGTAACCGTCGCCGTGCCTCGATGCCAGCGAAAACAGCCGTATGCGCGGCAGGTCGCCGGCGCTACTGATCCGAGCAGACCTTCGCGTCCTGCATCTTCTCGAGAACCTTGCTCGGGAGCTTCACCGCCCTGTCGACGAACTTCTGGCAGTGCTGGCCACGGGTGTCGGGGACGTCGCTGGCCTCGCCGTTGCAGCCGGCGTCAATGATGGTGCCCCGATTGTCTGGCCGGCGGCCGGCGCCGGAGCGCGCCGTGGCGGCAGACAGGGAGAAGGACCGTGCGGCCTCAGGCCTGTCGTCCAGGTGACAGGGTGAAATAGAAGGCGGCTCCGCCGTTGACGGCGCCCTCGGCCCAGACCCGCCCGCCATGCCGGCGCACGATGCGTTCGACCGTGGCCAGTCCGATGCCGGTGCCCTCGAACTCCGAGACCAGATGCAGGCGCTGGAAGGGGCGGAACAGTTTGCCGACATACTCCATGTCGAAGCCGGCGCCGTCGTCGCGCACGTAGTAGACGAGTTCCCCGCCGCTCTCCATGACGCCGAACTCGATACGCGCCGTCGCCTTTTTGCTCGTGTACTTCCACGCGTTTCCCATCAGGTTCTCGACGATGATGCGCAGCATCGAGCGGTCTCCGGTGGCAGGGGCGCGATCGGCGATGACCACCTCGACGCTGCGCTCGGGCTGCGCACGGCGCAGATCCTCGGCCACGGCACGCACCAGCGGGCTCAGGTCCACGCGGCGGCGCTGAATGGCATTGCGGGTGATGCGCGAGAGGTTGAGCAGATCCTGGATGAGCTGTGCCATGCGCCGGCTGCTGCCGTGCACGCCCTCGATGTAGTGGCGGCCGGTCTCGTCCAGCGACTGTCCGTACTCGTCGAGGAGCAGGCGGCTGAAGCCTTCGATGACGCGCAGCGGCCCGCGCAGGTCGTGCGAGACCGAGTAGCCGAAAGCCTCCAGCTCCTTGTTTGCTGCCGCCAGCTCGGCCGTCCGTTCCTGCACGCGCTGCTCGAGTGCCTCGTTGAGCAGCCGGATCTCGGCGGCCGCGCGCCTGCGATCGGTAACGTCGCGCGCAACGCCCTGCACCGCCACCGGCACACCGTCGCGCATGACCGGACGCGGACTGATCTCGAGCGTCAGCCGCCGTCCGTCCTTTGTCACCACGTCGGCCTCGAACGCCGAGGGCGGCTCCTGCCCTGCCGCCACGTCATGCATCAGCTGCAGCGTGCGCGGGAGATCCTCGGACGCGACCAGGTCGATGATGTTGCGGGTGACCGCTTCGGCGCGCGTGTAGCCCGTGGTCAGCTCGGCTGCGCGGTTGATGGCGAGGAAGTTGCCGGCAAGGTCGTGCACGTAGACCAGGTCGTTGGCGTTCTCGACGAGCTCCCGGTAGCGCTCCTCGCTCGCACGCAGAGCTTCCTCGGCCTGCGTGCGCTCGGAGACGTCGCGGATTGCCATGACGCTGCATTCCTTTCCGTGATGCGGAACGGTGCGTCCGATCAGCTCGGCATGAAACCGCGTCCCGTCGGCACGAAGACCCATGGCCTCGTAGCGATCGGTGATGCCCACACCGAGCCTGCCAGCAACCAGCTCGCGTGACTCGGGCGCGATCAGCGACAACACGTCCATGCCCACGATCGACTCGTAGGAATGACCGCTCATCTCCACCGCAGCCGCGTTGGCATCCAGGATGGTTCCGGCATCGTGGATGACGATGCCTTCATAGGTGGCCTCGGCCAGGATGCGGAAGCGTTCCTCGCTCTCGGCGAGCGCTCGCGCCGCGCTCTTGCGCTCGGTGATGTCGTGCACGACGACCTGCACCGCCTCCGAGCCCTCGTACATCAGCGGCATGGCCACCACTTCGACGTCGCGCACCGAGCCGTCCAGCCGCACGAAGCGTTCCTCGGCACGCTCGCCCGGGCGCTGGTCATGGATCATCGCGCGAATGCGAGCGAGCACGAACGGCCGGTCCTGCGGATGCACGAACTGCAGGATGGGCTTGCCATAGAGCTGCTCGGCCCTGTCGGCGCCCAGCAGCCGCGTACCGGCCGTATTGACGAAGACGATCTGGCCGCCGCGATGCACAGCGATGCCATCCGGCGACATCTCCACGAGCTGGCGGTAGCGCGCCTCGCTCTCGAGCAGGGCCATCTCGGCGCGCTTGCGCTCGGTGATGTCGGTCAGTGATCCGGTGATGCCGACGGTGACGCCGTCCTCGACGTGGCTGCGGCTGGAGCTGCGAACCCAGCGGATCTCGCCGTCCTTCGTGAATACGCGGAATTCGACCGGCTCGCGCCGGCTTTCCAGCACTCGCGCGAATCCCTTGCGCAGCTCGGGCAGGTCCTCGGCGTGGATGAAGTCGGCGAACGGGCGCGCCATCAGCTCTTCGGGGCGGTGGCCGGTCAGGCGCTCCAGTGCGGGACTGATGTAGGTGATGACGCCGTCGAAACCGACAGTGAAGACGACGTCGTTCATCTCCTCGACGAGCGACCGATAGCGCTCTTCGCTGGCGCGCAGCGCCTCCTCGATGCGACGGCGCTCGGCGTTGTCACGCTGCAGCTCGGCCGCACGTGCGCGCGCTTCCTCGAGGAGCTGGACGCTGCGGATGGCGCTGGCAGCGTGCGCGGCGAACATCGAGAGCACGCGGCCATGGGCTTCGTTGTAGGTGCGGTCGGGAGTGTACTCGCTGACGCCGAGCGCACCGATCAGCTCGCCCGCGCAGGTCATCGGTACGATCATCATCGCGCGCACGCCGTGGGCGGCGAGCTCGGGGATGCGATGCTCCCAGGTCTGGTAGTCGTCGAGCATGAGCGGGCGGCCGCTCTTGACCACCCGGCCCGTCAGGCCCTGGTTCATTCCGAAACGCGTTCCAATGGCGAGAGTTCCGCCGCTGGTGGCCGCGACCTCGACCTGCTCGGCGGCCGGGTCGTACAGGAAGACGGTGGTCGAGGAGTTGCCGAGAAGCGCCGTGACGCGGTCCATCAAGGTCTTGAGCAGCGAGGCGACGCTGGATTGTGCGGAAAGGTCGCGCGAGGCCTCGTAGAGCGCCGTCAGCTCCTGGGCCCGCCGCTCGAGGTCGAGGGCGGGTGCATCCGCTCGCAGGTCTGAAACCGTCGCTGTCATTTCCGCCCGCGCCCCGGACAGAGGCTTCGGCCTCCAGGTATTTCCAAGGTCAGGCCGTCGCCCGGTGCTGTCGCGCCGGGAGATCCCCTCCGCCCGAAACAGAGTGCGCGGTTATGCCACGCCGGCCGAGCCTGCGGCAAGGTGCCGCCGGCAAGGCGTGGCGCGAGCCGCCGTTTCCCCGCGCCGGGCCTCGGCGCCCCGCCTCGGCCTATTTTGTCGCCGGAAGTCCCATGATGACGTTGTTCCCGGTGTCATAGAGCTGAATCGAGGCGCGGACTTTTCCCTTGACCTCGAAGACGCAGGCTACGTCCGACCAGCAGGAGGTGCCGGCGGCAAGAGTGCCGGGGGCGGCATTCGGACAGGTACCATTGATCGGGACCTGGTTCGTTCCGTTGATATCGATTCCCCTGACCTGGACCGTTGCGTCCGACGTCGCCGGGTTCGTCACGATGCAGATGGCGGCCCGGTTGTTTTCGACGAAGATCATGGGCGTTGCCAGCGTTGCCGCGATGGAAGGAGTGGATGTGAACCCGAACAGCAAGGAGGAGGCGATGATCGTGCTTTTCGTCATGGGTCTTCCTTTTTTGTTTGCCGGCGTCCAAACGCCGGACACAGAGCCGCGCAGTACTCAAAAATTCGTAGCGTCCATGTCGGAGGTTGGCAATGCCGTCGGGGAAACTTCCCGGTAGGCGGTCGCCGAAAAGAGCGCGCCCGGCTGGATTCGAACCAGCTACCACCGGCTTAGAAGGCCGGTGCTCTATCCGGATGAGCTACGGGCGCGTACGGAAAAGAAGTGGTCGGGGTGAGAGGATTTGAACCTCCGACACCCTGCTCCCAAAGCAGGTGCGCTACCAGACTGCGCCACACCCCGAGGCCGCGGATTCTCGCCTGCCAATCGCTCCGATTCAATCCAGAAGTCGGCCGATGCAGTGGCGCGCGTACCCTAGCGAAGCTCGTCCCGCATCCTGTCCAGGAGCTGTCGAACCGCGGCGGCGCGGTGGCTGCGCGCATTCTTGTCGGCCTGTGAAGCCTCGCCGAAGGTGCAGCCGAGATCGTCTCGGAAGAAGATCGCGTCGTAACCGAAGCCGTTGCTGCCGCGCTCCTCGTCGATGATGCGGCCCTCGCAGCGGCCTTCAGCCAGAAGCTCGCGGCCGTCGGGCAGTACCAGCGCCAGGACGGCCACGAACGCGGCGCGCCGGTCCTCGACGCCTTGGACCTCGGCAATCACCTTACGATTGTTGGCGTGATCGTCGCAGGGCTCGCCGGCGTAGCGTGCCGAGTAGACGCCGGGTCTTCCTTGCAGCGCATGCACCGACAGGCCCGAATCGTCGGCGAGGACGGCATGGCCGGACAGCTCGCGCGCGAACGCGCGGGCTTTCAGGAGCGCGTTCGCTTCGAAGGACGTGCCGGTCTCCTCGACGTCCAGCGCGACGCCGAGCTCGCCGGGGAGCACCAGCTCGATGCCGCTGTCCTGAAAGAGGTAGCGGAAGTCTCGCAGCTTCCCTTTGTTGGTGGTGGCCAGGACCAGGGTTTTCGGAGAAGACATCGTGTCGTCGCTTCGGTGAAGTCGTTGCGAATGATCGCACCTGCCCCGTTCATTCGAGCGCGGCGCGCTGCGCGGTCAACAACTGCTCGATGCCCGTCCATGCCAGCGCAGTAAGCGCATCGAGCGTCTGCCTGCTGAACGTCGCACCTTCGCCCGTGCCCTGGACTTCGACGAACTCGCCCTCCGAAGTCATCACCACGTTCATGTCGACGTCGGCGCGCGAGTCCTCCTCGTAGGCGAGATCGAGCATGGCGGTCGCGCCCACCATTCCGACGCTGATGGCCGCGACCCCGCGCACCACCGGCGAGCGGCGCACGAGCCTGGTCGCCACCAGACTCTTGCACGCGATGGCCATGGCCACCCAGGCTCCCGTGATGGCCGCGGTGCGCGTGCCGCCGTCGGCCTGGATGACGTCGCAGTCCAGCTTGATGGTTCGCTCGCCGAGCGCGGGCATGTCCATGGCCGCGCGGATGCTGCGGCCGATCAGGCGCTGGATCTCCATGGTCCGGCCGCCGACCTTGCCGCGCGCGGCCTCACGGTCGTTTCGGGTATGGGTGGAGCGCGGCAGCATCCCGTACTCGGCCGTGACCCAGCCCGTCCCGCGGCCCTTGAGGAACGGCGGCACGCTCTCCTCGACGCTGGCCGTGCAGATGACGCGGGTCCGGCCCATCTCGATCAGAACCGAGCCTTCGGCGTGCTCGATGTATCCGGTGGTCATGCGCAGCGTGCGCAGGTCTCCGGGCGCCCTTCCGTCGATTCGTACGGTCATTTTTTTCCCACTCGCGTTTTTTGTGTTGGATCGCCCTTCGACGGCGATGGTAATGTCCGCGCCGTCCAAGGGGTGAGACAAGGGGGTCCGGAGCTTCCTTCTATCGGCTACACCGCACAGCGCTTTCGTGCGTGCCAATGATCCCGACCGACTCGCAATCGGAAGGGCAGCTCCGGTCCACTCACCCTCCTACTTTCCCAGAAACCTCAATACCTGCTCCGTCACCTGCTGCGGCTTCTCGAGCTGCACGAAGTGGCCTGCCCCGTCGACGATGACACTGGTCAGGCCGGCGGGGAACATCGTTTCCATGTCTTCTGCCAGCTCCAGTCCGACGCAGTTGTCGTCGGCGCCGTGCAGATAGAGCGCCGGCACCTCAACGGGCTCCAGGCCTATGCGCATCTGGTCGTTCAGGAGAGCCGGGTCCTGCAGCGCCGGGTTGAGCATCGAGCGGTAGTAGCCGATGGCGGCCTCGAGCACGCCTGGCTTGCCGAGAGTCTCGATCACCGGGGCGATGTCGTCTTCGGCGAAATGCCAGGTCGGCGACCAGTCCTTCCAGAGGTTGCGGATGAAGGCGAAATCGTTGAGCGGTACCGCCATCTCGGCGAGCGGCGTCTGGAAGAAGAACATGTACCAGGAGCGCTTCTGCTGCGTGTAGCTCTGCGTGAAGGCGGTGGCCAGGCGCGGGCCGTAAGGGACCGCGGCCGTGATGATGCGGTCGATCCGGTCCGGTCCGAGGATGGCGGCAGCATAGGTGGCCATCGCGCCCCAGTCGTGGCCGAAGACGGTGGCCTTGCCGCCCGCCGCGAGCGCATCGATCAGGCCGAGAACGTCGCGACCCAGCGCGGCGGTCTGGTAGACGCCGCTGTCCGAGGCTTCACTTGGCGCGTAGCCGCGCATGAACGGTGCGACGACGCGGAAGCCAGCGCGTGCCAGCGGCGCCATCTGATGCTTGAATGTGCGCGCGTCGTCCGGAAAGCCGTGCAGGCACAGCAGCAGCGGCCCTTCTCCGGTTTCGAGCGCAGTGAAGCGAAGGCCATTGGCGGCGACTTCGATAGTTCTGGTTTCGCTCATGAGCTCTCCTCGCACTTTTAAGGGGACAGTCCCCTTAACCTTAAAGGGACTGTCCCCTTAAACTTAAACTCCTTAAACGCGGGTTGAGGCGGGGGTCGTTGTAGGACTTGAGCTGACGATACATCTTGAAGTGGCGGCGTCCGGCGGCGAAGTCTTCGAGCAGTCGCTTCAGGCAGCCGGCGAGATCGTCGCGCTGCTCTCGCAGGATCGACGCCCTGCCCGCGCACTCTTCGCGCAGCTCGGCATCGCTTTGCGCATCGCCGGACAGTCGCTCCATGTTGCGGATCTTGAGGGCAAGGATCGAGAGGCGGTCCACCATCATCGCCGCCGTCTCCGAATGCAGCTCCCCTTCACTGCGCGCCCCGAGCTCGGACAGCACGACGGCATCGATGCGTTCCATGAGGTCGTTGCGATGCTGGTTCCACGGGTCGATGGCGCGCTTGACCGACGCGATCACCTCGTCGCCCACGTCGCGGCGGCGCGCCTCGTCCTCCAGGCGCCAGATCGCGAAGTTGGCGAAGTGCTGGCGCAGCACCAGACTCTCGAGGTCGACCTCGGCCTCGTCGGGATTCGCGGCGGGCGGCGGCGGCGGAAGCGCAGCGCCATGACGCTCGTTCCACTGCGCGAGGGCGTGATCGTGGAGGGCTCGCACGTCGAGGTCGGCCAGACTCATGCCGCTAGCTAAAGGGGACTGTCCCCTTTTGCCAAGGCGCCAGCCTCAGTGCTGGAGGAGACGGAGGGTGGCGGCAACGACGCTGTCGACCGGGATGTCGACGATGGCGCGAACCGCGGCCTCGCCGCTCAGCCGGTACGAAGGCGGAACGCCCGCGGCCGACAGCATCGCTGAAGGCACCGGAGGCAGCGGTTCGTCGGTGCGCGCCGGACGCCCGCCGAGCAGCACGACCGCGGGCACGCCCTGGAGCCAGGCCATGTGCAGCGCCGCGGTATTGGCTCCGAGGTAGAGCCGGAAGCACCCGAGCATCGCCATCATCTGCTGGAGCGAGGTCGCGGGCGCCAGGCTGGCGCCGTCGCCGACGTCGCGGACCAGCTCGGCGGCGGCCTCCATTTCCGAGGGTCCCCAGAACACCACGACGCGATGGCCCGCGCCGGTCACCTCGCGCAGCGCCTGCTTCCAGTTGATGAGCGGCCAGCGGTCCACGCGCCGGTGAAGACTGGTGCCGGTGAAGACGGCAATCTCGGGCCTGGCCTGCGAGGCATACCAGGCGACGGCCTTTTCCCGCTCCACAGGATCCACCCACAGCCCCGTGTTGGAAGGATCATAGCTGGTCGGAATGCCGAGCGGCGTCAGCAGCCGCAAATATCGCAGGACCCGATTCTCCCACTGATCTTCGAGACTTACGTGCAGATTGGTGAACCGATGGTTGGCTTCGGTCGAGGCGTTGCGATCGAAGCCGATCCGTTTGGTCGCGCCCGATCCCCACGTCACCAGGCCGCTCTTGAGCCGCGAGTGAAAGTCGATGGCCACGTCGTAGCGAGCCTCGTGCAGCTCGGCGTGCATCCGGGCCGCCTCGCGCAGCGCCGAGCGGGGCCCGGCACGCAGCGCCTTGCGGCTGAGCACGTGCACGCGGTTCAGGAGCGGATTGCCGAGCACGACCGGCGCTGCCCAGTCCTCGACGACCCAGCCGATCTGCACCTGCGGCAGCTGTCGAGCCAGGCGGGCCACGGCCGGAAGCACGCGCAGGCAGTCGCCGATGGCGCCCAGGCGCACGACGAGAACACGGCGAGGTCTGGCGATGGATGGAGTCGACATATCGCGACGCCGCTACACGGCAGAACGATCGACCATACAGGCTGCTGGCAGCACTGCTCTTGCAGCGCACTCCGGGCGACCGAAGACGAAAACACAAACGTGCGGAGCCCGTTTTCCCAAAGGTGCCCTACACCTTCAGCCTTTGGCAATTGGCCAACGTCGCCGCTCAAGGCTATTGGTCGGAAATTCGCGGTGGGCAAGTGACACAGCCCACGAACCGATCCCGACGACAGGAGCCGGCAGTCTGCAGTGAGGTTGAGGGGGAAAAGTCTGGTCGCTTTCGCGCTGAGCGCCGCGCTGACCGGCTGCGAGGGCTTCATCGTGCCGATGCAGCCGCCTCCGCCCAAGAGTCCCAGCGCCGACAAGCCCGGCAAGCTCGAGGGCCCGCCTTTCGAGCTCACCGAGAAGGCACTCGAGGTCAACGACCTTGCCCGTGCCGAGCAGATCCTGGCCGAAGCGCTGGGACCGGCGCCCGCCGAAGGCGAGGCACTGAGCCTGGAGCGTGCTCAGCTCCTCGGCCTGGCGGCCGAGCTGCGCATTCGCCAGGGCCGCTTCGAAGACGGCGCGCGCAATGCCGTGCGCGCGCTTCCTCTCCTGCCGCCTACGGGCACGCCTTCGATCAAGACCCAGCGCGGCCTGCATCTGCGCCTTGCCGAGGCCTACGAGAACGCCGGCCGCGATGGCGATGCCGTCACGCACCTGCTGGCCTCGCGCGACATCTGCCGCAGCGATGCCGCCCTGCCCTCCACCGATGCTTGCGAGGTGGAGCGCAAGGCGCTGTTCCGCATCTACATTGCCACCGGCCGCTACAGCGATGCCGAGCCGCTGGTGCTGGAACGCATTTCGGAAGTTCAGGCACGCGCCGGCTCCAACACGTTGCGCATGTCGGAGGCGCTGTGCGGCGCCGCCGACTTCTACTGCCGCCAGGGCAAGTACACGCTGTGCGGGCCTCTGTACGCGCGCAGCATCGACATCTGG
>Ga0196978_1001490_pt1 | contig 10144 bp, 6 predicted proteins | sample S3v_2013CmetaG_FD_155491 | JGI IMG/M metagenome (GOLD analysis project Ga0196978, IMG submission 155491) | Soil microbial communities from Anza Borrego desert, Southern California, United States - S3+v_20-13C | ecosystem: Environmental > Terrestrial > Soil > Desert | place: USA: California...
CTTCGGCCGCCTCGCGCCACGCCTCGTCGCGCGCCGTCCTGGCCGGCTCGTCCACCCAGCGCATCGCCTCCGCAAATCGCTCGGCCGTGGGCAGCGTGTGGGCCATGTCCTCGTACTCAAAGAGCCGGATGTCGAGCCCGTCGCGGCGCATCAGCCTTACGGCGTTGACGATCCCGCGATAGTTGAAGTCGAGCTCGCCCGAAATCGGCGCGATGCGCCGCTCGCGGAGCAGGCGCCACGCCGCGCCGCCCGGCCGGCGGTAGCCCGCCGGGATGAAGCGCCCGTCGCCGAGAGGGATGTGCTCGCAGTAATCGAGCCCGACGATTGGGACCGCGCCGGTGAAGACATCGGGGAAGCACGCGACCATGTGCGAAGCGATGCGCCCGCCCCCCGAGATGCCGCAGACGTACACCCGCCCCGGATCGACGTGGTGCCGGGCCGAGACCGTCGCCACGCCGTCCAGCGCCAACTGGTACCGGTCGGTCGAGAGCCTCTGATTGCCGGACTCGTCCGCCCCGACCAGGATGAGGCCCAGCTCGTCCGCGCACGGCCAGAAGACCGCGGGTGGGCGGCCGCTGTCGTCCGCGCTGACCCAGACGAGGAGCCCGGCCGGCGAGGAGGGGTCGTACCCCGACGGGAGTCTCAGGTGGAGCGTCTCGTCGCGCAGGTATCGATCGGTCGCGGGCAGCGCGGTCTCGCGCCCGCCGCTCAGGCGATCACGGATCGTGGCTTCATCGAGGATGATGTGCGAGGCGCGGTAGGGCTGCGGGATAGGCACGCTCTGGCCCGCGGACTCGGGCGGCGGGCCGGCGCGGAACGGCCCCGGGTAGGCCCGGAGCTGGGCCAGAACGGCGTCGAACTGGTCCTCGCCGAACTCGCGGCACGTCGGGTGCGCGGGATCCCCGCCCAGGTCACGCACGAGCACGACGCCGTCGGAGGTCCTCGCGATCGCCAGCACACGGACGACATCGCCCTTCCGCGCGTGCAGATACCCGGCGGGCTCCAGCTCGGCAGGCCACCCGATCTCGGGCGCGCGCCGCGAAGCACTGGCGAGCAGACGGCGCGAGGGGGCGTCGAGAATCGCGGCCACTCCCTGCACGCGGTTGATCATCTCGGAAGTCTCCGAGAGACGGCCGGGCAGGACCGGACGCCAGGCGACCACCGCCTCGTCCGCGGGCGCGCCGTCGAAGTCGAGCGGGCCCTGCGCACCGGCCGCCACGGCCAGCAGCAGGCCTGTCAGCAGGGCGACCAGACGTGGCGCACGCGGGGGCATCTCGGACCATACGCGGCGGTGCGCCGCGGGATGCCGGCGGCGAGCGGCCCCAGGCGGCTAGGCTCTGGGTATGAGCACGATCGTGCGCCCGGCCGCCCGTGCGGATGTGCCCCTGATCCTCGCCCTGATCGGTGAGCTGGCGGCGTACGAGCGCGAGCCGCAGGCGGTCGAGGCGACGGAGGAAATGCTCGACCGGCAGCTCTTCGGCCCGGGGTTCGGGCGCGGACCGACCGCCGAGTGCGTCATCGGCGAGCTGGACGGGCGGGCGCAGGGCTTCGCCCTGTACTTCACGAGCTTCTCGACGTGGCGGGGCAGGCCCGGCTTATACCTGGAGGACCTGTTCGTGCGCCCCGAAGCGCGAGGGCGGGGGCTCGGCGGGGCGCTCTTCGGGCGCCTGGCCCGGATCGCGCTCGAGCGGGGGTTCGGGCGGATGGAATGGGCGGTGCTCGACTGGAACGAGCCGGCGATCGGGTTCTACCGATCACTCGGCGCGGTCCCGATGAGCGATTGGACGGTGTACCGGCTGACCGACACGCAGTTGAAGGACCTGGTCGCGCGAGAGTGCAAGCCACGCTGACCCGCGCGATCTTCCGGCGGGGCCGGGGGCCCCCGGACGCAACCCCCCCGGGACAAAAACGAAGCACGCGAGCGGCCTCTGCGGCGCCCGCGTGGAATGGCGAGGGTGGGACTCGAACCCACGACCTCCGGGTTATGAATCCAGCGCTCTAAACCAGCTGAGCTACCTCGCCGCGGAGGTCATCGTAGCACGGGGTCTTGAACGGACAAGGCCCTTACCCGGCGGGGTCAGCCGTCGGGGAGGGCGGCTCGGCCTGGACCGGCTCGAGGCCGAACTCCAGCACGGAGTAGCCGTCGATCTCGAAGTGCTCGACCGTGATCTCCGCCAGGTGCTCCTCGGCGACCTCGAACTCGGCGGAGTCGGTCGTCGGAGCGTGCCAGGTCCAGTTCTCCAGCACAGTCTGGCCGTCCACGGCAACCCGGACGCCGTCGTCGCTGAGCGTCCGAACGCGCCAGCGTCCGGCGGGCAGGATGAGCTTGGTCGTGGCGATCATGCCGAAGCGGTCCCCTCCGGGACCGGCCTGGGTGATCGCGTCCGACAAGTTCTGGTCCTTTGGGCCCCCGCTGCCGTACGCCAGGGAGAGCGATTCAAGCTCGGCGGTGCGGGCGGCGGCGGACTCGGCCTCGGCCCGCCAGCCCCCGAGGTCTTCGCGCGGATCGACCGTCCACGGGAAGAAGGTCGCCTTCCAGTTCGCGACGACAACGGTGTCGCGGAAATCGGCCGCGAAGTCCTGGGCGCGGAGCTTGAGCACATAGGGGTGCACGCCGGCGGTGCCGAAGACGTCCACCCGGTGCGCCGTGCGCCCCTCCTGGCCGGGCTCGAGGATGCGGAACTGCGCGGTCGGCCCGTTGAGCACCACGTAGAAATCCTTCGCGTCCCCGAGGACTTCATAGCTGTGCACGCCGCCGGCCTTGGAGACGATGCGCGCGACCGGGGACTTGTGGTCCCACGGAAAGTAGTCTCCCATCACGATGTTCTCGCGCCCGGCGAGGTCGGCGCGTGCGCCGACCGGCTCGGTCTCCCCCAGAGCCTCGTACTCGGGAGCCTGGAACAGCTCGGTGGTGACGGCGACCTCCTCCGGCTCCGAGCCCGGCGTGGCCTCGAGGATCGTCGCGACGTCCTCGAACTGGTTGCCCCCGACGCGGGTCTCGGTGCACTCCCGCAGCTGGATCGCTATCAGGTCCCCCTCGAAGCGGTTCCGGAGGATCTCGTTGTCGGTCGAGCCGCGGTGATTGGCCTGGGACCAGGGGCTCTTGAGCAGGCCCTCGTCGTTGTCCCACCAGAGATGCACGGCGCACTTGTTCTTGCGGAAGATGTTGTCCTTGACCACGTTCCCGGCGCCGTGCTCGATGTTCACGCCGCCGCGCTCCATGCCGTAGGCCATCTCGCCGTTGCTCTCGAAGAGGTTGCCGGCGATCAGGGTGTCCTGGGAGTAGCCGCCCCACACGCCGCAGATCGCGTTCCCGACCAGGTGGTTGCCGATGAAGCGGTTGCCGAAGCTGAACGTGAGCTCGATGCCGTGGGCCGGGGCGTAGGAGAAGTCGTTGTTGATGATGAGGTTGTCGTTGCAGCCGGCGCGCTCCACCGAGAAGCCCTCGGGCCCGGGCTTCTCGCCGAGCGCCTCCCTGCCGGCGAATCCGAAGAAGCCGTCGCCGCCGTGCGTCGCGGAGTTCTCGGCGATGAGGTTCTCCGAGCACTGCTCGAAGAAGAGAATGCCGGCGGAATCCTGGCCGCGGTTGTAGACGCCGTGCGAGTAGCCCCGCACGCAGAAATCGAGGGCGTTGCGGCTGACGACGTTGCGGCTGGAGCGCCACATGGCCAGGCCCCAGCCGGAGAGGAAGGAGCAGTCGTTGTCGTAGATCTTCGAGTCGTTCACCCGGTCGATGATGATGCCGTTCTGGCGCCGGCGGGCGAAGCAGTTCTTGACCGTCACGCCGCCCGAGCGCTCGACGTAGATGCCGGCCCCGTAGTTGCTCATCCACTGGTGCTCGTCGTTCTCGTGGGGCCACAGCCAGTCGGAGCCGTCCTCGGCCTGCGGCGTGGACTTGAGGCGCATGGCGTAGCCGTCGCACACGTCCGCCCGCTCGATCACGAGCCCGTCGGCGTCGCTCGCCCAGATGCCGACCTTGAAATAGTGCGCGTGCGCGCCCTTGAGCGTGACGTTCTTGCGCCCGTCGATCCGGACGCCGACGCCCGTGAGCTGCTCGTACGGGGTGTCCTTGGGCGCCCCGAGCAGCTCGGCCCCGCCCTCGACGAACTCGACCGTGATGTCGTCCGCCGCGATGTGGATGACGCCGTCGCCGTCGGCATCCGCGATGACCGCGCCGTCGGGGACCTGCACCCGGCAGGACTGATCGATGCGAGTGTTGTCGGCGCTGACCGTCACGAGCGGGAGCTCGGGCTGCGCGCACGCGCCGCCGGCAGCGAGCGCGAGAAGGGCGGGGAGCGGGGTGAATCGGATCATGCGCCCATGGTAGCGGAAGGGCTGCGCTGCGAGGTTCGCCTGGCACGACGAGAGCGACGCGCTCAGGCGAACCGGCCTCCGGCGGCGCTGCGTTCCGGGAATCAACCGCGAGGTCCCCGCGCTGCACGGCGCCGACAGGCGGTCCCGGTCAGCCGTTGCCCTGCGGCTCGGGGGTAGCCCTTGGCTGGTCGACGTGCGCCCCGTGGACGACGCGGCGTTCATCCGGATTCGGCAGGGCCTGCGCGGCGGGCGCCTCGGCAATCTCCCGGGGGCGCGGCGCCGGCTTGCTCGACTCGGTCTCCACCTCGTCGCCGATGTCCTTCAGGCCCCGCTTGAACTCCACGATCCCCTTGCCGAGACTCCGGCCGACCTCCGGGAGCCGTTTGCCGAAGAGCAGCAGCCCGATGCCGAGAATGATCAGCCACTCCCACTGGCCGGGGAGAGAGAGGGCGAGGGTCGTCGTTTCCATGGGTTCTCCGAGAGCCGCGCCCGCCGCCGCGGGAGGCGGACTCCCCTATCCAAGGGCCTGGTCGGGCGTGAGTCAAACCTCACGGCGCCGAACCGGGCGTGTGGGGCCCGAGGGCCGCCTCGGCGACGTTCACGAGGAGCATGGCCACCGTCATCGGCCCGACGCCGCCCGGGACGGGGCTGAGCCAGCCCGCCACCTCGCGCACGTCGTCGAACGCCACGTCCCCCACTGTCACGTTCTTGCCGTCCGGCCCGGCCACCCGATTGACGCCGACGTCGATGACGATCGCGCCGGGCTTGACCATGGGCGCCGTGACCAGGCGCGGCACGCCCGCGGCGGCGACGAGGACGTCGGCCCCGCGGCAGAGGTCCTCCAAGCCCGTGGTCCACTTGTTGCAGCTCACCACCGTGGCCTCGTGGCGCATGAGGAGAACGGCGATCGGCTTGCCCACGACATTGCCCGCGCCGACCACGACCGCCCGCTTGCCCCGGAGATCGACGCCGGTGGATTCGATCATCTTGATCGTCGCCAGGGCGGTGCAGGGCGCCAGGCTGGAGTGGCCGTAGACGATGTTGCCGATGTTCGCCGGGTTGACGCCCTCCACGTCCTTCTCCGGGGCGATGAGCCGCTGCACCCGGTAGGGGTCGATCCCCTCGGGGAGAGGGAGGTGCAGCATGACCGCGGAGACGTCGTCGTCGTGATTGAGCAGGAGGATGCGCCCCGCGACCTCGTCGAAGCCGGAGCCGGACGAGAGCACGTGGAGGCGGTACGTGAGGCCGAGGGCCTCGCAGGTCTTGCGCTGATTCTCCGCGTACACGCGCGAGGCGTTGTCGCCGGACTCGACGAGCACAGCGTCCAGGCGGGGCACGCGCCCGAGCCGGCGGGCCTCGGCGATGCGCTCGGCGATCCGCTCGCGGTGCTCGCCGGCGAGGGCCTTGCCGTCGATGATCGTTGCGCCCATGCGTGCAGCATAGCCGCGAGCGGGCCGGACGGGGCCTCGTGTACCATGGCGCCCGTGAGCAAGCCGACCGAGAAGAAGCCCCGAGATCCCGCGTCCAGAGCGGCCGAGCTGCGCGAGCTGCTCGAACGCGCGAACCGCGCGTACTACGCCGACGCCAGCCCGATCATGCCCGATGCGGAGTTCGACCGGCTCCTCGCCGAACTGGCGCAGATCGAGGCGGAGCACCCCGAGCTGGGCGACCCGGACAGCCCCACGCGCCGCGTCGGCGGCGGGCTCATCAACGGCTTCGTCGCCAAGCCGCACGCGACGCCGATGCTTTCGATCGACAACACGTACTCGGAGGCCGACCTGCGGGCCTGGCACGCGCGCGTGGTCAGGGCGGCCGCCGAGGGCCCGGACGGCGCCCGGCGAAAGGGCGCCGCGCCCCCGCTCTTCGCGCCCGAGGGCGGCGCGGCGCTGCCCGTGCTCTTCGCGGACGCCAAGATCGACGGCGTCGCGGTCAGCATCCGCTACGAGCGGGGCAGGCTCGTGCAGGCGCTGACCCGCGGCGACGGCGTGACCGGCGACGATATCACCGAGAACGCCAGGACGGTGCGCTCGATCCCCGTCAAGCTCGGGGACGGGGGCGTCAAGGCGCCCGAGGTGCTCGAGATCCGCGGCGAGATCTACATGCCGCTGGCGGAGTTCGAGCGGATCAACGCCGAGCGCGACGAGGCCGAGCTCGAGGCCTTCATGAACCCGCGGAACGCCACCGCGGGCACGCTCAAGCAGCTCGATCCGAAGGTGGTCGCGCAGCGGAGGCTCTCGTTCGTCGCGCACGGCCGCGGCGAGGTGTCGGAGGGCTTCGCCGACTCGCACTCCGCGCTGCTGGAGCGGCTCAGGGCGATGGGCGTGCCCGTGAGCCCGGCCCTGGCGCTGAGCGCGGACATCGACGTGGTGGTGAGGGCCATCGAGACGTTCGCCGCCGCGCGCCACTCGAAGCCGTACGCGACCGACGGCGTTGTCGTCCGCGTGGATTCCTGGGACCTGCAGCGGACGCTCGGGTTCACCAGCAAGAGTCCGCGATGGGCGATCGCGTACAAGTACCCGGCCGAGCGCAAGACGACCGTGCTCCTGCGCGTCGAGGAGCAGGTCGGGAAGACCGGGAAGATCACGCCCCGCGCCGTGATGGAGCCGGTGATCCTCGCCGGCACCAAGGTGCGGCACGCGTCGCTGCACAACTACGGACAGGTGCGCAAGAAGGACATCCGGCCGGGCGACACGATCGAGGTGGAGAAGGCCGGCGAGATCATCCCGTACGTCGTCGGCGTGATCGCGGAGAAGCGGCCGAAAGGGGCCAGGCGGGTCGAGCCGCCCGCCCAGTGCCCGATGTGCAAGGGGCCGGTCGAGATCGAGCCGCCCGAGGCGGACCCTCAGCAGGGCGGCGACCCCGAGCTCGAGACCGGGCGGAGGTGCGTGAACCCCGAGTGCCCGGCGCAGATCCGCGAGAGGCTGATCTGGTTCGCCGGGCGAAAGCAGATGGATATCGACGGGCTGGGCGAGAAGACGATCGACCAGATCCGCGAGAGCGGCGCGATCCCGCTGGGCTCGTTCGCCGATGTCTTCCGGCTGCGCGACCGGCGCGCGGCGCTGCTCGGGCTCGAGCGGATGGGCGAGAAATCGGTCGACAACCTGCTGGAGGGCGTGGAGCGGGCCAAGGGACGATCGCTGGCCCGGGTGCTCGGGTCCCTCGGCATCCGGCACGTGGGCTCGTCGAACGCGAAGCTGCTCGCCAAGCGTTTCCGGACCCTCCACGACCTGCTCGCGGCCAGCGAGGAGGATCTCAACGCAATCGAGGGGTTCGGGCCGATCCGGGCGCACACCGTGCACGAATACCTGCACAGCAAGACGGGCCGTCACACGTTCCAGGAGCTGCTCGCGTCGGGCCTGAAGCTGGAGAACCCTGACTACCGCGAGCGCACGGTGCGGACCGACAGCCTGTTCGCGGGGAAGAAGATCGTGCTGACGGGGTCGCTGCAGTCCTTCGAGCGGCAGGACCTGGCAGAGGTGCTCGAGTCCCTGGGCGCGAAGGTGACGGGCTCGGTCTCGAAGAATACGGACCTGGTGATCGCCGGCGAGTCGGCCGGCTCAAAGCTCACCAAGGCGGAGGAGCTGGGGATCGAGGTGTGGGACGAGGAGCGCCTGCTGGCCGAGCTGCCGCCGGAGCACCGGCGGGCCCCCGGCGCTCGCTAGGCCTCGGAGCGCCGCCGCCGGAGCGGGGGATCGCATGCACAACGTTGAGTACAAGGCCGAGCTGCGGGACCTTCCGATGGCGCGCGCGGCGTGCCGATCGGCCGGCGCGGCGTTCATCGCGGAGCTCGAGCAGACGGACACGTACTTCCGCGTGCCCTCCGGCAGGCTCAAGCGCCGGGAATGCGCGGGCGAGCCGACCGAGTGGATCTTCTACGACCGCAGGGACGAGGCGCGCCCTCGCCTCAGCTGCTTCACGATCTACTCGGACGCCCAGGCCCGCGAGCGATTCGGCGTCGCGCCGCTCCCCGAGCTGGTGGTCGTGCGCAAGCGCCGCGAGCTGCACCTGCTCAACAACGTGCGCATCCACCTCGACCACGTGGAGCGGCTGGGCCGATTCATCGAGTTCGAGGCGTTCGTCTCGCCGGGCTTCCCGGTGGCGGCGTGCCACGCGGCGGTGGACCGGCTGCGGACGCTCCTCGCCCCGGCGTTGGGCGAGCCGCTGAGCGGCAGCTACGCCGACCTGCTGCTCCAGGAGCTACGCACCGCGCCCGGGCGCGCCAACTGACTATGCCAAACGCGGCCGCCACCCGCCGGCGACCCGGCCGCATGCCAGGGGCCCAAGTTTCACGCACGCGCCCGGCGATTCTCTCGGGCCCGGCGCGTCGCTCGCCCCCGCCTCCGCCTTTGCGGGCGGCGGGCCGAACCGGCCGATAGAGCCCCTCATGTGCGGCATACTCGGCGTGGCGACCACCCGGCGCGAGCGGCTGTCGATCTCCGATCGGGACGTCTGCCGGCTGCGCGACCTCATGGCGCACCGGGGTCCGGACGGCGCCGGGATGTGGCGCTCCGGCAACGTGGCGCTGGCCCACCGGCGCCTGGCCGTGGTCGGCCTCGGCGATCCGGGCCGGCAGCCGATGGCCACCCCGGACGGCCGGTACGTCCTCGTCTACAACGGTGAGCTCTACAACGAGCCCGACCTGCGCTCGCGCCTCACGCGCGAGGGACGGCCGCCGACGACCCCGTGCGATACCGAGACGCTGCTCCTCTGGCTCGCGACCAGGGGCGTGGACGGGCTGCGCGATCTCCGCGGCATGTACGCCCTTGCCCTGCTCGACACCATCGAGCACCGGCTGACGCTCGCCCGCGACCCGCTCGGGATCAAGCCGCTCTACTGGTGGAAGGGGCGCGACGAAGGCGCCGACCTGCTGCTCTTCGCGAGCGAGCCCGGACCGATCCTGGCCCACCCCGCCGTCGCTCCCCGGCCGGACATGGCCGGGGTGAGCGCGTACCTCACCACGATCCGCACCACCCTCGGCGATCGGACGCTCTTCGAGGGCGTGCGCGCCCTGCCGCCGGGGCGGGTCATGACCTTCGGGCTCGCCGGCGCGGAGCTGCGCTCGCAGACGTTCGACCTGGCCGTGGGAACGGCCGACGTTCACCCGGAGCACGCCGCGAGAGTGGAGGAGGCCCGCGCGCAGGTGTACGCCTCCGTCGCCGCGCACCTCCGCGCCGACGTGCCCACGTGCTGCCTGCTCAGCGGCGGGCTGGACAGCGCGGTCGTGGTGTCCGTCGCCGCCGGGCTGCGCCCCGGCCTGCGCACGTACTGCGCCGGCGCGTCGGGCGACATCCCCGGCGGGGCGCCGTCGGAGGACCTGCGCTTCGCGCGCGGCGCGGCCGCCGCGTTCGGCACTCGCCACGCCGAGGCGCACGTGGACGAGCCGCTCTTCCTGGCCCGCTGGCGCGAAATGGTCGCGCGCCTCGGCACGCCGCTCTCGACGCCGAACGAGGTCGCGATCGGCGAGCTCGCCCGTCGGTTGCGCGCCGAGGGCAACGTCGTCGCGCTCTCCGGCGAGGGCGCCGACGAGCTCTTCGGCGGGTACGACCAGCCCCTGCGCCTCGCGGCCGCTCACGTCGCGCTCGGCGACGCGGACCCCGCGGCGTTCCAGCTGGCCATCGGCTCCTGGTGCCCGGTCGAGAGCAAGCCCGGGCTGCTCACCGACGCCGCGTGGGCCGCGGCCGGGGGCGACGGGTGGCTTCGCTCGTGGTACACCGACGAATTCGCCCGCACCGCGCGATCCTCCGGCGCCGCCGCCCCCGACGCGCGGCTCGCCGATCACCTGCGCTTCCAGCGTCGTGTGAACCTCGCCGGCCTTCTCCAGCGGCTCGAT
>Ga0196978_1001493_pt1 | contig 10129 bp, 10 predicted proteins | sample S3v_2013CmetaG_FD_155491 | JGI IMG/M metagenome (GOLD analysis project Ga0196978, IMG submission 155491) | Soil microbial communities from Anza Borrego desert, Southern California, United States - S3+v_20-13C | ecosystem: Environmental > Terrestrial > Soil > Desert | place: USA: California...
CCGCGAAGTTCGGGGATCCGGAAGGCTGGCTCGCGCACTGCGAGTCGTTCTTCGAGCGCTACATGGCGCTGGGCGACGTGCGCCTCCCCGGAGACCGCCGCGCGAAGAACCGCGCGCGCATCGATCGCGAAGGCACCGAGCTGCCGGTGAAGCTCTGGGAAGACGCGCTCGCGGCGGCGGGCGGTTGACTCGCAGGGTGCGTCAATGACGCACCGGCCGGTGCGCTATCAGCGCACCCTACGGATCTGGACCCGCCTTCGCGGGAATGACGACTTAGCCGCGAAGTGCGTTCAGGTCGACCGGACCGTCGAAGAACTTCGGCACTGAAGCGAGAAACGCGTCCGCGCGCTGCCTGTCCCACCCGCCGAACGCCGCGTTACCGCGGAACTTCTCTTCGATCTCCTCGCGCGGCAGCGGCTCGCTCGCGCCGCCGCGGATGTGCGGCTGGCGCTCTTCGATCACGCTGCCATCCTTGAGCGTCATGCGGATGTGGCCGGTGTAGGCCTTGGGATACGGATTGTTGGGATCGACCACGTAGTGCACCTTGGACGCAAGCGCGAGCACGCGCGGATCCTTCACCGTCTCCGGCGTGAATGCCGCGAGACCGGCGCCCCCGGTCACGAACGCCACCGCGATATTGAATGGAGCGCTGAACTTCGCGATGTACTCGTTCTGCGGCCTGTGCTTGGACTCCAGCGGATCCCACAGGCGGTGCAGATAACCTTCCGCCGTCTCGCACAGCACGTCCACCACGTCCTCCGGCTTCGCGCCCTTCTTCCTGAGCCGCAGCGCGCAGTCGATGTACGGCTGGTTCATCGTGCCCGTCGCGTACGGCTTGAACGTGATGTGCTCCATGTCCCAGCGGCGCCCGAAATCCTCCGTCAGCACGCCGTAGTTGCCTTCGCGTGAGCGCGCGAAACCGTTCATAAGCCCGTGCGTGCCTTCGAACACGGTGCGCGGGCCGAGAAAGCCTTGCGCGCTGATGCGCGCCGCCTGCAGCCCCGCCTGCGACGCCCACCCCGGGTGCAGCCGCTTGGTCCACGCGCCTTCCGCGAGATATTCGATGATGCCCGACGCCATGCTGCCTGCGTTACCGAGCGCATCGACCGTCTGCTGCTTGTTCAGTCCGAGCGCGACCGAGACGCCGAGCGCCGCGCCCATCGTTCCGAGGACGCTCGTCGGGTGAAAGCCCGATCGGTGTACGCCTTTCGGCACGACCATGGACATCCGGCACGTGGCTTCGACGCCCGTGACAATACCGAGCAGCGCCGAGCGTCCGTCGCGGCCGAAGCGCTCGCACGCGGCGAGCACGGCCGGCACCACCGGCGCGCTGCTGTGCACCGGGCCGCCTTCGAAGGTGTCGTCGAAGTCTTCGCCGTGCACCGCGGTGCCGTTGATCATCGCGGCCTGCTCGGGGCCGTAGCTGCCCGCGTGGCCGATCGCGGTGCACGGCCCGTTCGCATCGACGGCAGCCTTCAGCGCCCGGATGTAGTCGGTGTCGCGTGCCGCGACGCACAGCCCCACCACGTCGATCAGCAGCTCTTCCGCGCGCTGCCGCACCGCCGCAGGAATATCACCGGCGCGCAATGCGAGCGCGCGCTCGACCAGAAGCTCGGAAACCGATTTCGTGTCCATTGTCATCGCACCACCGCCACGCCACCCTCCTTGAGTATTTCGCGCATCTGCTGGCTGAACGACTTGGTGAAGTCCTGAAGCGCGGGCCCGGTGAGAAACGCGTCCTCCAGCAGGTCTTTCTTCAGGAACTCACGCCATTCCGGCGTCTTCACCATCTTCGCCATCACCGCCTCCCAGTACGCCTTCGCATTCGCCGGCATGTTCGGCGGACCGACGACGCCGCGCGGCTGCGGAATCTCGGGCACGTTCAGCCCCTGCTCCTTCAGCGTCGGCACGTCGGGGAAAGCCGCGAGCCGCTTGTCCATGACCGCCGCGATCACGCGGATCTTGCCCGCGCGAATGTGCTCGAGCGCCTCCGAGGGCTCCATGACGTAGGTGTCCGCGTGACCGCCGAGCAGCGCCGCGATGCGCTCGCCGCCGCCGGGAAACGAGATGAACTGCCACTGCGTACCCGTCGCTTTCTGCATGAGGAGCCGCATGTTGTTGTCACGCCCGCTGATCGATCCGCCGGCCTGCTTGAGCTTGCCCGGGTTCTTGCGGGCGGCCTCGATGAAGTCCTTCACGTTCTTGAACGGCGAATCGGCGCGCACGGTCAGCACCGAAGCCTCGAGGATCAGGCGCGCGATCGGCGTGAGCTCGTTCATCGTCACCTTGCCTTCCTTGCGGATGAGCGGATTGACGTACCACACGCTCGTGAAGAACGCGACGGGCTCCGGCTGACCCGCCTTCTCGGACAGAAACGACATCGCGACGAGACCGCCGCCGCCGGTCTTGTTGGTGATCTGAATGCGCTGCGGCACGAGCTTGTTCTTTTCCAGCACCGCGGCGGCGCCGCGGGCGAAGACATCGGAGCCGCCGCCCGGGCCCGTATGCACCAGGAACTCGATGGGCCGGTCCGGCGCGTAAGCCTGCGCCGCCGCCCCGCCGGCCAGTGCCGTGCCCGACAGGGCAAACACCCACAACGCGATCTTCCTCAGCATGGAGCTCCTCCTTCGTTTATCCGTAAGACTCACTCGGCCTGCTCGATGGCTTTCAAACGTAACGCGTTCAAGCGGGTGAGCAGCGGGATCAGCAGAATGATGCACGCGAACGCGAGCAGTGTCGCGGACAGCGGCCGCGAGACGAGCACCGTCAGCTCACCGCCCGACATCATGAGCGACTGGCGCAACGCCCGCTCCATGGGATCGCCGAGCACGAAGCCCAGGATGAACGGCGCCGGCGGGTAATCGAGCTTCGCCATCGCGTAGCCGAGCAGCCCGAAGAACGCGAGCAGCCACATGTCGAACACGCTGTCGCTCGCGGAATACACGCCCACCATGGCGATGCCGAAGATCAGCGGAAACAGCACGTACGCCGGCAGCCGCAGGATCTGCGCGAACAGCGGGACGAGCGGCAGGTTCATGACGAGCAGCAGCACGTTGCCGACGTACATGCTCGCGACGAGGCCCCAGAACAGCGCCGGATTTTCCGCGATGAGGAGCGGCCCCGGACGAAAACCCCACAGGATGAGCGCGGCGAGCAGCACCGCGGTGGTGCCGGAACCGGGGATGCCGAGCGTGAGCAGCGGCACCAGCGCGCCGCCGGTCTCCGCATTGTTCGCCCCCTCGGGCGCGGCCACGCCTTCGGGCACGCCGGTGCCGAATTTTTCCGGGTGCCGCGACACCGCCTTCTCGATGCCATACGAAATGAACGAGGCGATCGTCGAGCCGGCGCCGGGCAGCACGCCCACGAGGAAACCGACGACCGAGCCGTTCAGGAACGCGAAGCGGCAGTCTTTCAGGTCCTGCAGCGTGGGCATCAGGTTGCGCATCCCTTTCGGCACCGGCAGCACCTGCCCCGCATCGCGCCGTTCGATGTTCTGCAGCACCTCGCCCAGCGCGAAGACGCCGACCGCGACCACGATGAAATCGACGCCGTCGAGGAGCTCCATGCGCCCGAAGGTGAAACGGCTCGTATCGGTGAACAGATCGATGCCGCTTTGCGCGAGCCACAGCCCGACGAGCAGCGCGATCAACGCCTTCACCATCGAGCGTCCGGCGAGGAGCGCCACCATCGCGAGGCCGAACATCATCAGCCCGAAGTATTCCGGCGGTCCGAACGCGAGCGCGAAGCTCGCGATCGGCGGCGCGATCAGCATGAGCGCGACCACGCCGAACGTGCCCGCGACGAACGAGCTGATCGCCGCAATCCCGAGCGCCGCGCCGCCGCGTCCGTTCTTGGCCATCTGGTAGCCGTCGAAGCACGTCACCACCGACGCCGACTCCCCCGGCACGTTGAGCAGGATCGACGTGGTCGATCCGCCGTATTTCGCGCCGTAGTAGATCCCGCACAGCATGATGAGCGCGCTGGTCGGCGGCATCGAGAAGGTGAGCGGGAGGAGCAGTGCGACCGTCGCGGAAGGCCCGAGACCCGGCAGGATGCCGACGATCGTGCCGAAGAAAACGCCGACGAAGCACCACAGCAGATTCGCCGGCGCGAGCGCGACGGCGAAGCCCTGCATCAGGTTCGCGATGACGTCCACGTCAGAAGCCGAGCGGGCCGCGCGGGAGCTTGAGCCCGAGCGCCGTCACGAACACGAGATGGAAGGCGAGCGCGGAAAGCACGGCCACCGCGACGCCTTTGAGCGCGCGCTGGCGGTACATCGCCACGACGAGAAAAAACGTGAGCAGCGCGAACGCAAGCAGCAGCCCGAGCGGCTTCACCAGCGCCACGGCAACCGCGAACGCCAGCCAGGCCGACAGCGCGCGATTCACCGAGCGCCGTGTTCCCGCCTCCTCGATGAGCGACGGTGAGGGTCGGGGTGGAACGTGCGCCGCAGCGCGCGGCGACAGAAGCGTGGAGATCACCTGCCAGCCTGCCAGCGCGATCAGCGCAACACCGACGCCGACCGGCATGAAACTCGGGCCCGGACCGTCTGCAGTCATAAACGGCCAGCTCCAGGCCTCGAACGCGATGTATGCACCGAGCGCGACGAGCAACCCGCCGGAAACGACGTCGGACGTTCTCGTATTTCCTCCCCGCTCCCCGTCGCGGCGGCGCTGACCTTCGGCGCCTGCCGTTGCAGCCGCGCGTGCGCGCGGCGATTCGAGCGCCGTCAGTCCGGCTGCTTGTAACGCCCCTTCGGCACGAGCTCGGCGACGGTGCCGCCCGGCGCGCGGAACTTCAGCGGAATGACGCCGCGATCGCTGATCATCTCGCAGCCGTACTTCTGGAGCTCGCCCCAGTACGACTCGATATCGTCCACCTCGATCGCGAAATGATGGATGCACGGCCCCTCGCCCGAGGCTTTCGACTCGGCCGATTCCGTGCCTTCGTCGTACTTGATGAGCGTGAAGTCGAGCGCGCCGTCCGTCAGATGGCGCGACAGGTGGTCGCGCGTCTTGCGCGTTTCCACTTCCTTGAAGCCGAAGACCTTCTGATAGAACTCGGTGGTCTTCTCCAGATCGTCCACTTTGAGCGCGAGATGCACGATGCGATTCATGATGTCTCCTTACGAGAGCTCGTAACCGGCTTCGAGCAGCGCCGCCTGGCCCGATGGTAATCCAAAGCGCGCCACGAAATCGCGCGCGAGCTGCGGCTCCAGCGCGCGCGCAGCAACGCCCGCCGAGTACACGGTCTTCATCTGCAGCTCGTCCGGCAGCGGACCCGCATACGTGACGCCTTTGTTCGGCAGAATCTCCGTCACCTGCGTGATGCCCAGGTCGCGCACGTCACCCTCCGCGGCGAGCCAGCCCATCGCCGCGTAGCCGTTCGCAAAGTACTGCATGCGGCCGCGAACCTCGTCCGCAATGCCGAGCCTGTCCAGCGCCGCGAGCACCACTTTTCCGGCAGTCGCGACCGCGGGATCGGGGCAGACGAGCTTCGCCGCGCCTCGCACCGCGGCGCGCAAGCCCGCAGCGCTCGCGACGTTCGGCACCGGCGCGCCCGCCCGCACGGCGACGCCGGTTCCGACTCTGCCGAGATCGAGCTGCGAGCCGGCGGCGACGAACGCCGCGCGCTCGAGCTCGTCGATCATCGCGCGCGTGAGGATGATGACGTCGACGGCCTCACCCCCGGTGATGCGCCCTTTCATCGCGCCGACGGCGCTGAATTCCGCCGCGACGTCGCTGCCGGTGTCGCGCCTGAAGTCCTGGATGAGGCGCTCGGTCACGGCCTGCGCTGCGCCGGCGCTGAGTATTCGTAGGGTGCGCTGATAGCGCACCGGCTGGTGCGTCATTGTCGCACCCTATGCATCTGTATCCGCGGTACGTAGGGTGCGCAAGTTGCGCACCGGGCGGTGGGCCACTGGCCCACCCTACGTAATGCAATGACATCATGCATGAGCCACCGCCGCCGCGATCGCATCGCCCATCTGGCTGGTCGACGCCTTGCCGCCGAGATCCGGCGTGAGCGTCCTCCCTTCGCGAATCACCTTCTCGATCGCGCGCTCGATCACCTCAGCCGCTTCCACGGCCTGCGGCACGGCGTGCTTATGGCCCAGCCACGCGAGCAGCATCTGACCCGAGACGATCATCGCGTACGGATTCGCAATGCCTTTGCCGGCGATGTCCGGCGCCGAGCCGTGCGTCGCCTGCGCCATCGCGCGCTCCGGCCCGGCCGAGAGCCCCGCGGCGAGGCCGAGGCCGCCGACGAGGCCCGCCGCGACATCCGAGAGGATGTCGCCGAACGTGTTGGTCGTGACGATCACGTCGAACTGCTGCGGCTTCATCACGAGCTTCATGCCCATCGTATCGACCAGCACCTCGTCGTACGCGACGTCGGGATAGTCCTTCGCGAGCGCCCTGCACTCCTCCGCGAACATGCCGCACGCGAGCTTGAACACCGTGTCCTTGTGTACCGCCGTCACCTTTTTCCGCGGCCGCGTGCGCGCGAGCTCGAATGCCGCGCGCGCGACCTTGCGCGAGCCTTCGCGCGTGATGACGCGGATGCCGATCGTCATGTCCGGCGTCGGCCTGAACTCGCCGTTGCCCATGAACATGTTGCGATCCGGCGGCATGCCCTCGTTGTTTTCGCGCACCATGACGAGATCGACGTCGTCATAGAGCGCCGGCAGGCCCGGAAACGATTTCGCCGGCCTGATGTTGGCGAAAAGGTCGTAGTTCTTGCGCAGGATCGGATGCGGGTTGATGGCGTTCGGCTTGCCCTTCGGATAGGCCTGGTGCCCGATCGGCCCGAGCACCCAGCCATCGAGCGTGTTCAGCTTCTCCAGCGTGCCCGGCGGCAGCGTGTATCCGAGCGTCTCGTACGCCTTGCGGCCGATCGGCATCGGATGCCAGTCGATCGCAAGCCCGCACTTCGCGGCTGCGGCGCGCATCACCTTGATGGTTTCGGGAACGACTTCGAGACCGATGTCGTCGCCTTCGAGAATGCCTATCGTGAGCGGGCGGTTCAAAAACGTTTCCTCGGAAATTGTTTGCGGCGGGGAGGGATAGTGCGATGATAAGACAAAACAGGAGGAGCACTTGAGCGCATCCACGGCGAAGACCGTGCGCGCGCAGTCGAGCGAACTGCGCGGCATCGATATCGGCGAAGGCCGCGCGGCGCAGATCGCGGAGGACATCGGGCGCATCCTCGAGGCCGCCGACGCCGCGCGCGGACTGCTCGACTTCAATGACGAGCCCTCGCGCTTCACCGCCGTCCTCGCGTCGTCTTCCCCGACCGGCAGAGCCCGGCGCCGATGACCGAGCTCGCGCAGTTGAGCCTCGTCGATGCGGCAGCCGCGATCCGCCGCAAGAAAGTCTCGTCGGTCGAGCTCACCCGTGCGTGCCTGGAACAGGCGCGGCACGTCCAGCCGACGCTGAACTGCTTCATCGCAATCGAGGAAGACGAGGCGATCAAAGCCGCGCGCAAGGCCGACCAGGCGCTCAAACGCAGCGCGCGCGTGGGACCGCTGCATGGCGTGCCGCTCGCGCACAAGGACATGTACTACCGCGCCGGGAAAATCTCGACGTGCGGGTCGAAGATCCTGAAGGACTATCGCGCGAGCGTGACAGCGACCGTCGTGGAGCGGCTCGAACGCGCGGGCGCCATCTGGCTCGGCAGCCTCAACATGGCGGAGTTCGCGGCGAATCCCACGGGCCACAACGACCACTGGGGCCATTGCCGCAATCCGTGGAACCCGCAACACGTCACCGGCGGCTCTTCGAGCGGCTCCGGCTCCGCCGTCGGCGCGCGCGCGTGCTACGGCTCGCTCGGCTCCGATACCGGCGGCTCGATTCGGCTCCCCGCCGCCGCGTGCGGCGTGGTCGGCCTCAAACCGACCAATGGTCTCGTCAGCCGCTACGGTATCCTGCCGCGCTCGTGGTCGCAGGACACGGTCGGACCGCTCACGCGCACGGTGGCGGACTGCGCGCGCGTGACCCGCATCATCGCCGGCGCCGACCCGAAGGACCCGACCTGCTCCACGCGCGCGGTGCCCGATTTCGAGAAAGAGCTGCAGGGGCGGATCAAGGGCCTGAAGATCGGCGTGCCCACGAACCACTATTACGAGGGCGCGACCGAAGAGATCCGGCGTCACATGGAAACGAGCCTCGCGGTGCTGAGCTCGTTCGGCGCGCGCGTGGTCGAGCTGCCGGTGCCCGATCCCGCGCGGCTGTTCCAGCTTTCGAATGCCATTTCGATCTCCGAAGCGGCCGTGGTCCATGGCAAGTGGATGCGCGAGCGCCCGGAGGATTACTCGCTGTACGTGCGCTCCCGCATCGAGCCCGGCTTTCACGTGCCGGCCACCACCTACATCGAGGCGCTCAACCTGCGCGCCAGATATCTCGACGAGTTCCTGACCAGCGTTTATTCGAAAGTCGACGTGCTGCACGCGCCGGTGATGGTGATACCGCCGCCGACGATCGCGGAGAGCGAACCCAGGGACTCGGCAGACGTCGCAGGCCTCGTGGCAAAGCTCACGCGCAACACACGCCCGACGAACTACCTGGGCCTGCCCGCGCTCTCGGTACCCGCCGGATTCACGGCGCAGGGCCTGCCGGTCGCATTTCAACTGATGGGCCGACCCTTCGACGAAGCGCTGCTCTTTCGCGTGGCGCATCTCTACCAGCGCGAGACGGACTGGCACAAACGCGTGCCGCAGTTATGAGTCTGGTGCACGTCGAAGACCTCTCGGTGCGGTTCGTGAGCCGCGAGGCGACGGTGCACGCCGTCAATGGCGTGTCCTTCACGCTCGAGCGCGGAGAGGTGCTCGGTATCCTCGGCGAATCGGGCTCGGGCAAGAGCGTCACGCTGCGCGCGCTCATGCGGCTGCTGCCGCCGCGAAAGACGAAGCTCTCGGGCCGCGTGCAGATCGCGGGGGAGGACGTGATGGCGCTCGATCGCGCCGGGCTCGCACGGCTGCGGGGAGCGAGCGTCGCGATGATTTTTCAGGAGCCGATGACGGCGCTCGATCCGGTCTTCACGATCGGCGATCAGATCGTGGAGGCGATCGTGCAGCACGAGCCGGTCGGCCGACGCGCGGCGCGTAAGCGCGCGCTCGAGCTCCTCGAGCTCGTGCAGATCCCGTCCGCGGCGCGACGACTGGACGCCTACCCGCATCAGCTCTCCGGTGGGCTTCGCCAGCGTGCGATGATCGCGATCGCGCTCGCCTGCCGCCCCACGCTGCTCCTCGCCGATGAGCCCACGACCGCACTGGACGCCACCGTCCAGATCCAGGTGCTGCTGCTCCTGCGCACGCTTCAGCGCGAGCTCGGGATGGCGATGATCTTCGTCACGCACGATCTCGGCGTGGCGGTCGAGGTCTCGCACAAGCTCGCAGTCATGTACGCCGGACGCATCGTCGAGAGCGGCTCGGTCCACGACGTCGTGCGCAACCCCCGCCACCCGTATACCGAGGGGCTGATGCGCTCCACGGTGCACGAAGTGGCCAAAGGCACGCGCCTGACACCGATCGCCGGGTCTCCGCCCAATCTGGCAGCCCTGCCGCCGGGCTGCACGTTCGCCGTGCGTTGCCGCTACAGCGATGAGCGCTGCAGCGCCGCGTATCCGGAATCCATTAAAGTGGGCTCGCGTGACGACTACGAGCACGTCACGCGCTGCCTGTATCCCGAGCGCGTGGGACGCGCGATCGAAAGCACACCGACATGACCGATCTGCATCTTCAGTCCGCCACGGATGCCGCGGCCGCCATCGCCGCTGGAAAGCTCACGTGCGAAGCGCTGGTCGGCGCATGCCTCGAGCGCATCGAGGCGCGCGAGCCGGAAATCCGCGCATGGACCTGCATCGATGCCGATGCGGCGCTCGCCGCGGCGCGCGCAGCCGATCGCGAGCCGCCGCGCTCGCGCCTGCACGGCATCCCGATCGGCGTGAAGGACGTGATCGACACTGCGGACATGCCGACCGAGTACGGTTCGCCGATATACCAAGGTAACCGCCCCTCGGCCGACGCCGCGTGCGTCGCGCAGGTCCGTGAGCTTGGCGCAATCGTGCTCGGCAAGACGGTCACCACCGAGTTCGCGACGCGTCATCCCAACAAGACGCGCAACCCGCGCAA
>Ga0196978_1001494_pt1 | contig 10127 bp, 4 predicted proteins | sample S3v_2013CmetaG_FD_155491 | JGI IMG/M metagenome (GOLD analysis project Ga0196978, IMG submission 155491) | Soil microbial communities from Anza Borrego desert, Southern California, United States - S3+v_20-13C | ecosystem: Environmental > Terrestrial > Soil > Desert | place: USA: California...
TTTCCTTCACAGTACTTGTTCGCTATCGGTCTCTTAGGAGTATTTAGCCTTACCGGATGGTGCCGGCAGCTTCCCACAAGGCGTCTCCGACCTCGCGGTACTCAGGATACGGCTGCTCAGGTTTGCTAGTATACGGGACTATCACCCTCTATGGTCGAGTTTTCCAAGCTCGTTCTGTTTTGCATTCCTTATGCGTATGCCGTCCTACAACCCCACAGTTGCCGAAACAACTATGGTTTGGGCTAATCCCCGTTCGCTCGCCACTACTTGGGGAATCACTATTTGTTTTCTCCTCCTCCAGGTACTTAGATGTTTCAGTTCCCTGGGTTTGCTTCTGTCTTACGACAGATAATCAGCCTTCAGCTGACTGGGTTGCCCCATTCGGAAATTTCTGGATCACAGGTTGCTTCCACCTCACCAGAACTTATCGCAGGTAGCCACGTCCTTCATCGCCTCTAAGAGCCAAGGCATCCTCCATGCGCCCTTGCTTACTTTCTTCAATTACCTTACTATCTATTGTATTCTCTTTCCAATATGTCAAAGAACTTTTTCCCATTGCGAGGGAAGAGTGGAGAATATCGGAGTCGAACCGATGACCCCCTGCTTGCAAAGCAGGTGCTCTAGCCAGCTGAGCTAATTCCCCAAACGAACAGTAGTCCCGAGCGGAGTTGAACCGCTGACCTCTACATTATCAGTGTAGCGCTCTAACCAACTGAGCTACGGGACTGTGCATCGCTGCATTTTCCTATTGCCCGGTATGGCAAGCCACCACTGAGCTCGTTTTGGGTGTAATCCTCGCAATAATTTTAAAGATATGGGAAAGGCAGAAACGGCAAACCATCAATCCATCCGAAGATGGAAGTAACAAACCTTCTCTAGAAAGGAGGTATTCCAGCCGCACCTTCCGGTACGGCTACCTTGTTACGACTTAGCCCCAGTCATTGGTTTTACCCTAGGCGACGCCTTGCGGCAATCGACTTTAGGTACTCCCAACTCCCATGGCTTGACGGGCGGTGTGTACAAGGCCCGGGAACGTATTCACCGCGCCATTGCTGATGCGCGATTACTAGCGATTCCAGCTTCATGAGGTCGAGTTGCAGACCTCAATCCGAACTGAGACCGGCTTTCGAGATTCGCATCACATTACTGTGTAGCTGCCCTCTGTACCGGCCATTGTAGCACGTGTGTAGCCCAGGACGTAAGGGCCGTGATGACTTGACGTCATCCCCACCTTCCTCACCGCTTGCGCGGGCAGTTCCTCTAGAGTTCCCACCATTACGTGCTGGCAACTAGAGATAGGGGTTGCGCTCGTTGCGGGACTTAACCCAACACCTCACGGCACGAGCTGACGACAGCCATGCAGCACCTAGTTTCGCGCCCCGAAGGGAAGCCGGCTTTCACCGGCGGTCGCTAACTTTCAAGCCCTGGTAAGGTTCCTCGCGTATCATCGAATTAAACCACATGCTCCACCGCTTGTGCGGGCCCCCGTCAATTCCTTTGAGTTTCAATCTTGCGATCGTACTCCCCAGGTGGATAACTTAACGCTTTCGCTTGGACGCTGACAGTATATCGCCAACATCGAGTTATCAACGTTTACAGCGTGGACTACCAGGGTATCTAATCCTGTTTGATCCCCACGCTTTCGTGCCTCAGCGTCAATAATAGTTTAGTGAGCTGCCTTCGCAATCGGTGTTCTATGACATATCTAAGCATTTCACCGCTACATGTCATATTCCGCCCACTTCAGCTATATTCAAGACTGACAGTATCAATGGCAATTTCCAAGTTAAGCCTGGAGATTTCACCACTGACTTATCAGCCCGCCTACGCACCCTTTAAACCCAATGAATCCGGATAACGCTCGGGTCCTTCGTCTTACCGCGGCTGCTGGCACGAAGTTAGCCGACCCTTATTCTTACGGTACAATCAGCCTCGCTTCACGAGCAAGGGTTTTTTCCCGTACAAAAGCAGTTTACAATCCATAGGACCTTCAGTCCTGCACGCGGCATGGCTGGATCAGGCTTGCGCCCATTGTCCAATATTCCTTACTGCTGCCTCCCGTAGGAGTCTGGTCCGTGTCTCAGTACCAGTGTGGGGGGTAGTCCTCTCAGATCCCCTACTGATCGTCGCCTTGGTGAGCCGTTACCTCACCAACTAGCTAATCAGACGCATGCTCATCTATAACCGCCTGAGCTTTAATTATAAAGTGATGCCACTTCATAATGTTATGGGGTATTAATCCGAATTTCTTCGGGCTATGCCCCAGTTATAGGTAGATTGCATACGTGTTACGCACCCGTGCGCCGGTCGCCAGCGAGTATTGCTACTCCTGCTGCCCCTCGACTTGCATGTATTAGGCCTGCCGCTAGCGTTCATCCTGAGCCAGGATCAAACTCTCCGTTGTAAGTTTGATCTGTGACTCTTCACCTGCATCACTGCAGGAGAGAATCTAATTCTCAAGGTTTGTCTCAATTTAGTCGTTGACTAAAAGGGATGATTTGCTGTTCCTTAGCCTTTCCCAATCTTTCAAAGAACTTTCTGATTATATATGCTGCCCGTTTTACCGGGACAATCAGGTCAGTTTTTCAATGTTCCCCGCCTCATTGCTTCCGAAACGGGAGCGCAAAGGTACGAAGAGTTTCCATTCCGCCAAACTTTTGAGAATTTTTTTTCTCGAATTGCCTGGGTGAATAAAAGAACGATTTCGTGAAACGGGCTGCAAAGGTAATTGGCGTTTTTTAATCCACCAAATTTATTTTCTCTTTTCGAGATTTTTCGCGCTTCTGTCTGTGCGCGGCAGCCGGTTTTAAGAACGATGCCCTGTAGTTTTCAGGGGTGCAAATGTATCCTGCATTGTTGAATCTGCAAAGCATTCAAGCCTGCCGAAGCCTCATTTACCCCTAACGTGCTGTTAGCCAAACCCAAAATTTTCGGGAATCTTTCGGCCTTTCACCGGTTCAGGGTTCGCAGCGGGTCTAAAACGTTTCCGGAGAAAGTTTCTCAGGCTCAAATCCCGGGACGCATTTGTTTGTGCACCGGAACGGATCAGCCGGTCAAAAACGGGCGATCGCTGAAAGACTAGACTTGTCGTCCTGAACTTTTTATCGGCCCGGACGCTGAAACAGCCTGTTTACGGGGTACTGAGGGCTACCGGGAGTATCTTTCCATTAAAGTAACGCTGCCCGTTCGCCGCGAACCAGGCCACGAAACTGCCCATCTCTTCGGCCGTCAGAGGCGCTTCGTAGCCGGGGAAAGCCTCTTTCAGCATCTCCGTCTGCGCCGCGCCCAAAGCCAGGCAGTTGACGGCGATCTTCCTGTCCTTCAGCTCCTCAGCCAGCAACTCGGAAAGATTCGCCAAAGCAGCTTTGCTGGAGCTGTAGGCGGAAAGGCCGGGAAATTTTGCGCTGCCCTGCACACCGCCCATGCTGCCGATGTTCACGATGTGCGCCCCCGCTCGCCCGCCCATCAGCGGCAGCACGGCCTGCGCCAGGCGGAAAGGCGCGAAAACGTTCACTTTGTAAACCAGCTCCAGCTCGCCTGCTGTAATGTCCGCAAACGGCTTGTTCAGCAAAGCACCCGCATTGTTCACCAGCACATGCAGCTCCGGCGCCAGATGCCGCACCCGCGGAAGCAACTCCTTTTCCAGATCCTCGTCTGTAATGCTGAACGGCAAGGCATGCAGCTGCGCACGGTGATCGGCCGACTGCACATCCAGCTCGAGCCGGCGCAGACCTTCCAAATCGCGCGAGACGGCCAGCACCGTATGGCCCATGCCGCACAAAGCCTTTGCCGCTTCGAAGCCGATGCCGCGGGATGCGCCGGTGATGAGTACGTTCATAGAAGTCCTTTTAGCAGGGAAGAATGTTTTTTCAAAAGTAACTACTTCTGTGACCAGTGACGAGTGACGGGCGACGAGTGAAAAAATAAAGCCGGCGTACTCGCCAACCCGTCACTCGAAGTAAAACGCTAACTTTACTTCATATGAAAAAAGCGTTCGCCCTCCTGCTTCCCGCCCTGCTGCTGGCTCTCAGCGCAAGCGCACAACGCGACAGCAGCGCGAGGCCCCAGCGGAAAGCGCCCGAGCCCTGGACGGACCGCCTCGTGTACGGAGGAAATATCGGGCTGCAGTTCGGAACGTATACGCTGCTGGATCTCTCGCCGATGGTGGGCTACAAGATCACCGACAAGCTGATCGGCGGCGTGGGCGGCAGCTACCAGTACATCCGCGTGCGCTACAGCAACAATGCGACCTACGAGAATTCCATCTACGGCTACAGCCTGTTCGGGCGCTACTATATTTTCGACCAGCTTTTCGCGCATGCGGAATACCAGCGGCTCAACGGTGAATGGCAGCCCTGGTTCCGCCCCGATCATCGCTACTGGGTCACCGGCGTGCTCGTCGGCGGAGGATATACCCAACGCATCGGCGAAAATTTCGGCGTGGCGCTGACCGTGCTGTTCAATGTGAACGAATCCGAGGATTGGCCGTATCAAAATCCCATTATTCGCGCGGGCTTCGGCTTTGGTTTCTAGGCAGTTTCAGTTCAAACCCGATATAAAGAATCCTGATGATTTGGGCGCGATGAAGCCATTTTCATTACTTGGCCGTCGAACCAAAACACACCTTTGCAGAGATGAAGCCTTTATCCATCGCCATTTTCCTGCTCTTTACCGGTTTAGGCATTTACGCGCGCGGACCGCAGCTTACGATGCCGGCCAACCCGCATGCCGCCGCTTTCGATGCTGCCTATAAAAAGCACCCGCAAGTTCCCCGCGGACTGCTCGAAGCGGTAGCGTTCACGAATACGCGCTTCCAGCACATCGAGCCCGGCGAAACGGAAAGCTGCACCGGCATGCCCCGCGCGCTGACGGTAATGGGTTTGATGGATGAGGGAGAAAATTGGTTCCGCGAAAATCTCAAAACAGTTTCGCAGCTCTCCGGCTATCCGAAAGAAGCGCTGCTCGCCGATCCTGCAAAAGCGATCGAGGCGTATGCTGCTGCTTATGCCGGCCTGGCCTCGGCATACGGTCTTGTTATCGATGAAGACTCGGTGATTTATGACGAACAGTTCATCCCGCCCATTCTTGAGAAGCTCAGCGAACTGCCTCTGCCGAAAAAAAACGAACCTGCGGCTTTCCTGCAATCCCGCTACGTACTCGACAGCTGGCTCTACAGCGTTTTCGTTTTTCTGAACGACGAGAAATGCGCCGCGGCCTACGGTTTTCCGCAATGGAATATTCAACTGCAAAATATGTTCGGTGAGAACCTGCGCATTCTTTCCAGCGCTTCGGTACGCATGAGCGAAGATGCGGTGATCTCGCGCGAAGGCTTGCATTACTCCGCTGTCATCGGCCGTTTCGATCGCTGCGGCGGCGGGCAAAAGATCATCATCAGCGACAGCAACAGCGTGCAATCGCCCGACTACGGCCCCGCGCTCTGGAATCCCGCCGCTTCGTGCAACTACAGCTCGCGCAACAGCGTGGCGGTTTCCGCCGTCACCATTCACACCGTGCAGGGCGGCTACGCGGGCTGCATCTCCTGGTTCCAGAATTGCAATGCGGGCGTGTCGGCGCATTACGTGGTGCGCTCGAGCGACGGGCAGATCACGCAGATGGTGTACGAATCGCTGAAGGCCTGGCACGTGGGCACGGAAAATCCGTACACCGTCGGCATCGAGCACGAAGGTTTCGTGAACAATCCTGCGTGGTATACGGTAGCGATGTACACCAGCTCCGCCGCGCTCGTCGGCGACATTTGCACGAGCCACGGCATCGATCCGCTGCGCACCGGCTGGTGGCCCTGGCTGCCGACGACGTATTATAATCAGTCATCGATCCCCGGCAGCTGCACGCGCGTGAAAGGCCACATGCATTATCCCAGCCAATCGCACACCGACCCGGGCGTGAACTGGGACTGGGATTATTTCTACACGCTCATCAACACGCCGCCGCCTGCGGGAATGCTCACGGCGGCAACAGGAAATTTTTACGATCTCGGCGGGCCGGGCGGCGATTATTACGACGACGAGCGCAGCATCTGGACGATCGCACCCACCGGCGCCACCTCGCTCACGCTCACGTTCAACAGCTTCAGCCTCGAGAGCACCTGGGATTATTTGTACATCTACGACGGAGCCGACATCAACGCGCCGCTCATCGGCTACTACACCGGCGCGAACAATCCCGGCACGATCACGGCCAGCGGCGGCGCCCTCACCGTCGAGTTCCGCTCCGACTGCGCGACGACGGGCAGCGGCTGGGATGCGTACTGGAACAGCACGATCAGCAATCCGCCGAATCCCGACGTGACGGCCCCGGCCACGCAGGTGAGCGTGAGCGGCACCTGGCAGACGGCGGATTTCACCGCGAGCTTCGCCGAGAGCGACGACATGGGCGGCAGCGGCCTGGAAAAAAGTTTTTACCAGGTGATCGATTTCGACGGCAGCGACTGGCGCGCGAATCACACGCAAGGTTTCTTCAGCGATAATTTCGATCTGCCGGGCATCCACGCCGAATGGACGAGCGCCGCCGGAACCTGGGGCATCAATAATTCAGTGCTCGAGCAGAGCGACGAATCGCAGGGGAACGCGAACATTTATGCGCCGCTCACGCAAAATCTCTCGAACAAATATTTGTACAACTGGGCGGGCAAGATCGACGGAACGGGCAGCAACCGCCGCGCGGGCTTTCACTTCTTCTGCGACAATCCTGCGCTGCCGAACCGCGGCAATAATTATTTCGTCTGGTTCCGCGTCGATCAGAGCGCGCTGGAATTCTACGAGGTGGCGAACGATGCTTTCACGCTCATGCACAGCGAAGCGATGACGGTGAATCCCGGCCAGTGGTACGACTGGAAGGTGGTGTACGATCGCATCACGGGCGAGATCAACGTTTACCAGGACAACGCGCTCATCGGCAGCTGGACGGATCCTACGCCGTACGCGAGCGGCGATTACGTTTCGTTCCGCAGCGGGAACTGCAATTGGCAGATCAACAATTTCAAAGTCTACCGCTCGCGTTTTTCGAATCAGCCGCTGACGGTGAGCGTCGGCGCGTGCCCTTCCTGCGAGATCCGCTACCAGAACACGAATCCCGGCACGCCTTCCGGGCGCGTGAAATCGCTGGTGCGCGATTCGGCGCACAACATTTCCGCGGTCGCTTACCAGGATGTGAACGTCGATTGGACGGCGCCTTCACCTGTCGACACGATCAACGACGGACCTGCATCCGATCTCGATCTCGGCATTTCGCCTTCGGCGCTCGAATCGAATTGGTCAGCGAGCAGCGATCCGCACTCGGGCCTCGCGCGCTACTGGTACGCGATCGGCACCGCGCCCTGCGATTCGGACGTTGTGGCCTGGACGGACAACTGGGGCTACGACACGGCGCTGGCCACCGGCCTGAACCTGCAGAACGGCATGACGTATTATTTCTCCGTGATCGCGGAGAACGGCGCGGGATTGTACACGCCCTGCTACAGCAGCGACGGCATCTACATCGATCTCACGACAGACCTGAACGATCAATCGCTGATCGCCGCGCTGGCTGCGATGCCGAATCCTTTCGAGGCGGAGACGCAGGTGGTCTTCGCGCTGAAAGAACATGCCGACGTGCAATTCACGCTCAGCGACGCGCTGGGAAAAACCGTTTTTGTAAAGCAGCTTGAAAAACCGGCAGGCACGCACACGCTTGCGATCGATCCCGTATCTTTGGGCCTCAGCCCCGGCGTCTATTTCCTGAACGTTCAGGCGAACGGACACAGCCGCGTGCTGAAGCTCATCAAACGGTAATCGATACGCATGAAAAAATGGTACGCGGGATTCGCGCTTTTGCTTTTGACCCTGCAGGCAAGCGCGCAGTGGGATACAGTCGCAACCGGCGCAACAGCCGCCTTCACAGGAATTGATTTCGCGTACCGCGACACCGGCGCGCTTGTCGGCTACGACAGCATCAGCGGCGATCCGAAAATTTACTGGACGAGCACGCAGGGAAACTCCTGGAGCGCTTCGCTCATCGACGATTCCGTTCCATCGCAGCGCCTGCGCGCCGTGCAGTACATCACCGGAATGCAGGCGTGCGCGGTCGGCGATTCAGGCATCTTCCTGTTCAGCGCGAGCGGCGGTTTCGACTGGGGCGGAAAAAATATCGGTACGGCCAGCGATCTGCTTGCGCTGCATTTCCGCTCGGCGAATTACGGTTTCGTCGCGGGGGAGAACGGCACCCTGCGCCGCACCATCGACGGCGGCCAGCAATGGACGATACTTTCTCCGCCCACGAGCATCAGCATCCGCGGCATCGATTTCATCAGCGACGCCGAAGGCTGGATCACCGGCGACGGCGGCATCATCGCGCACACGCCCGACAGCGGCAACACCTGGTCGCTGGACACGACGCCGCTCTTCGGATTTTTCAACGGGCGATCGATCGACATGCTGAGCGCGACGCGCGGCTTTTGCGTAGGGCAGTACGGCTATGCGCTGGAAACGAATGACGGTTTGCACTGGACGCTGATCCCTTCGATCAGCACGACGGAAGACCTGCACGCGGTGCGTTTTGCGAACAACCTGGGCGGCGTGATCGCAGGCGAGAACGGGAAGCTTTACCGCAGCACCAACGGCGGCGCAGGCTGGGCGGAAGAGACGCTTTCGTATTTGCACCGTCATTATAATGGCATCGCTTATTCGGGCGACACGACTGCTTTCGTTTGCGCGACCGGCGGCAAGCTCATTCGATCAGAGACGAATATTTCTTCCGTGATCGCTGCGGAGCAAACGCAGCTTGCGCTGAACGTTTACCCGAATCCCTTCGCGGATCAAATCAATCTCGTTTGCAACCTGGCGGAGCAATCGGAAGTTTCCGTCGAGTTGTTCGATCTGTCGGGAAAACTTTTGCGCGTGCAGCGGGAAGGGATCCAGTCGAGCGGAGAATATCGCACGGGCTTCGATGCGCAGGAATTGCCGGCGGGAGTTTACCTGCTGCGCCTGCGTGCGGGAAATGCGGGGGCGATGATGCGGGTGGTGAAATTATAGATCCTGCAAAAAAACTTTAACCGCTGAGGCCTCACCGCGAAATTCCCGCACACCGCAGAGGAAAAAATGCAGAGGGCTCGCGCACACGCTTCGCGCCGCAGAGCTTTTCACCTTCGGTAAGATCTACACAAAAAATAAACGCAGAGGGCTCGCGCGCAAATGGCTTGGCCGCGGAGGAATGGCGCAGAGGGCCGACGCACATTCCTCGCGCCGCAGAGCTTTTTCACCTGCGATACCGTCATTACATCTTTTTTAGAAGGCGCTGCGTGATCGAATAGTGAAATTGCTGTTCGCTTTTCCAATTACTTATATTTGGCCGAACTCATTCCCAGGCCAAATGAAAAACCAGCTGCTCTCTGCTTTTCTTTCCGCGATCTCCTTTTCACTGTGCGCCCAATGGACGCCGCAAACATCCGGCACGAACGAAGACCTGAACGCCGTTCATTTCAACTATAACATTTTAGGAACTGCCGTGGGCGACAACGGCACCTTGCTCCGCACCACGGACGGCGGACTGAATTGGGTGGCGCAAACTTCGGGAACGAATCTCGATCTGTACGGCGTGGCTTTTTACGACATGAGCGAAGGCTGGGCGGTAGGCGACAGCGGGCTCATTCTTCACACCACCGACGGCGGGAGCAATTGGGCGCCGGTGAATGCAGGCGTAACCACGACGCTGCGCACGGTCTTTCCTTTTTTCGGAGGGCTCATCATGGCCGGCGGCGACAGTGGAACGATCCTGCGCTCCACGGACAACGGCGTGACCTGGGCACTGACGACCATTGCAGGAACAGACATTTACGGCATCGCTTTCATGTCCACGATCGAAGCGTTTTACTCGGGCACGAACGGCGCTTTCGGAAGATCGACCGATGCAGGGATCAGCTGGACGGCGCAGTCGCCGCCGAATGTCAGCGGTGATACGCTGCGGCGCATCGCCTTCTCCGGCCAGTACAACGGCTTCGTTCCGGTTTCCGACGGACGCATTCTCGCGACCAATACGCTGGGCACCTGGACGGAATACACCACCGGCTCCCCGCTCGCGCTCAACGGCGCGATGTTCACGAATACCGCCGGCTATGCAGCAGGCGATTCCGG
>Ga0196978_1001495_pt1 | contig 10107 bp, 6 predicted proteins | sample S3v_2013CmetaG_FD_155491 | JGI IMG/M metagenome (GOLD analysis project Ga0196978, IMG submission 155491) | Soil microbial communities from Anza Borrego desert, Southern California, United States - S3+v_20-13C | ecosystem: Environmental > Terrestrial > Soil > Desert | place: USA: California...
ATCGGGCTCGTGCCAGGAAGTGTGGATCTTGGCCTCGCGACAGGCCTTCTGCATGTACTGCCAGGTCCGCTGCGCGTCGATCGGCCAGGCGCCGACCAGCGTCTGGTAGAGCAGGTACTCCGCCAGACGATCGCTGCGCCGGCCCTTCCACGCAGCCTGATTGCGCTGCGACCAGGATCGCAGCGCAGCCGACCAGAGCTCGACCGCTTCGGTCAGCACGTCGATGCGGCAGCGCACGTCCTCGCTGCGCTTGTTGTCGTGGGTGGAGGTGGCCAGCAGGCTGTGTGGCCATCGCGCACCGATGTGCGAACAGAACTGATGGAAGCGCTCGGCTGGAATGCCCAGGAGCGACGGCTGCGATCCCACCTCGTTGCACGACAGCAAGCGGTCGTAGAGGTAGAACGTCGTGTCCTCGGCGCCCTTGGCGGTGACGGCCGGCGTCAGTTGCTGCCAGCGCGCCAGCAGCTCGTCGCCGAGCGCATGCGCCCGGCCTGAAAGGATCGTTTCGAGCGCATCGAAGACCTGCGCCTGCACGCCCTCGGCCTGGGCGCGCGCCGCCGCGATCGCTTCGGCCAGCAGCCGGCGGTCGCGGGCGTCTTCTGCTTCGTCGTCGGATGGCAGATAGGTGCGATAGACCGGGAGCATGCACGTGACCATCTCGATCGCCTGCAGCATCTGGCGGCGACTGAGGTCGTGACCGCGGCAGCAGGCATCGGCGGCGGCCATCGCCAGCGAGGTCAGGCGCTGCATGTCGGCATGAAAGCTGACGTCGGCGATCTCGAGCTTCTTCTTCCGCACCAGCGCCGGGTAGTTGACGGTGTGGCCGGTGAAGTCGTGGTAGGCGGCCGTCAGCGCGTCGGCCCTGCGATCGTCCATCCACAGGCGGCCGGTGCGGTCCATGAAATCGTATCCGACCGTGCCCTGCACGGGCCAGCTTGCCGCGAGCTCCTCGTCGGCGTCGAGAATTTTTTCCACGTAGAGGTGCCCGCCGGGAAAGAGGTCTCGCAGCCGCAGCAGGTAGCCGCGAGGGTCTCGAAGGCCGTCGGGATGATCGACGCGCAACCCATCCACCTCGTTGTTCTCGATCATCTTGCGGATCCGCACGTGTGTGCGATCGAAGACGTCCTGGCGCTCGACGGTCACACCGATCAGGGATGCGATGTTGAAGAAGCGCCGGTAGCTGACCAGCTCGCCCTCGGCCTTCCACCAGCACAGGCGGTAGTGCTGCTGCCCCAGAAGGTCATGCAGCAAAGCGTCGTCCTCAGAGAGAATGCGGCAGCGTGCTTCGAGCTCGGCGCGCCATGCCTCGTTGGCCGCGTTGTCGGCAAGACGCGCGGCAGCCGCGCCGGCAAGCTCGTGATAGCGAAGCGAGTCGGCTGCACTGGGCAGTTCGGTGCCTCCGAGCTGGACCAGCTCTGCCAGCATGGTGCCGAGCGGTCCCGCGTTGGCGGGAAGCACCGCCTGCCACGACGCAGGCGACAGCGGCCAGCTTTGATCGAAGTACCGCACGCGCGGAAGGCTCGAGCCGGCATCGATGGCGATCTCGCGCGCGGCGAGCGCTTCGGCGTAGGGTCTGCCCAGAACGCACAGCGAGAGCTTCCAGCGCTCGCCGTGCACGCGCGGCGCGATGTCGAAGGTCTGCTCGTGACGGCTGAACGGGCCGTGCGCCAGAAGATCCTCCCACCAGGGGTTGGCCGCGCTCGCGCTCATATGATTGGGCACGATGTCGAGCAGGATGCCGAGGCCATGTTCGCGAACGGCCTGCTGCAAGGCCTGCCAGCCGGCTTCACCGCCCAAATCCTCGCTGATGCGCGAAGGATCGGCGACGTCGTAGCCGTGCGTGCTTGCCGGCGCCGCCTGCAGCACCGGGGAAAGATAGACGTGGCTGATGCCGAGCCGCGCCAGATACGGCACGACGCCAGCTGCCGCGAACAGGTCGAAGCCGCGATGAAGCTGGAGCCGGTAGGTCGCTCTCCACTCAGCGCGCACGGCGAAGGACCATCATCGAGCGGCCCTCGAGCCGCGCAAGACCACTCTTGCGCAAGCGTTCCTTGTCGGGCACCAGCTCGGGACGCGCCGTGTCGAAGGCGACTCGCCAGGGCCGGTCGCGCAGCTGTTCGGGAACGCGGAACTTGACGGGCTCATGATAGGCGTTGAGCAGCACGAAGAAGTCGTCGTCGGCCACGCGCTGGCCTTGCGAGTCGCGAATCTCGGGTGCGTCGCCGAGCAGCAGCATGCCGAGCGTGCGCATCCAGCCGCCGTCCTCCCAGTCTTCCTCGCGCATGGGCTGTCCGTCTGAGCGCAGCCAGCGGATCGTTTCGGCCGGCGGCGCGTCGGGGTCCTCGTCGCGAAACGTGCGCCGGGAAAATGTCGGATGCTCGCGCCGGTAGCGAACCAGGCGGCAGGCGAGCCCGAAGAAGGCGCGTTGCTCCTCGTTCAGGTCCCAGTCGTACCAGGTGATCTCGTTGTCCTGGCAGTAGCCGTTGTTGTTGCCGCGCTGGCTGCGCGCGATCTCGTCGCCGCCGCAGATCATCGGCACGCCCTGCGAAAGCAGCAGCGTGGTCAGGAAGTTGCGCATCTGCCGCCAGCGAAGCTGCTGGATGGCGGGATCGTCGGTGGGACCTTCGGCGCCGCAGTTCCACGAGGCGTTGTCGTCGCTTCCGTCTCGATTGTCGTCGAGGTTGGCCTCGTTGTGCTTGCCATCGTAGGCGACCAGGTCGGCCAGCGTGAAGCCGTCGTGCGCGGTGACGAAGTTGATGCTCGAGGAACGGAGGCGTCCGGCCTGCTCATAAAGATCGGCGCTGCCGCCCAGGCGCGTGGCCACGTCCGCATGAAGTCCCATCTCGCCGCGCCAGAATTTGCGAATGGTGTCGCGATAGCGCCCGTTCCATTCGGTCCAGTTGGCCGGAAAGCGACCGACCTGGTAGCCGTCGGGCCCCAGATCCCAAGGCTCGGCAATCAGCTTGACCGCGGCCAGCGTGGGGTCCTGGTAGATCGTGTCGAAGAACGCGCCGAGCTGGTTGACCTCGTCGAGCTCGCGCGCCAGAGCAGCGGCAAGGTCGAAGCGGAAGCCGTCCACGTGCATCTCGGTGACCCAGTAGCGAAGACTGTCCATCAGAACCTGCAGCGAGTGCGGATGCACCATGTTCAGCGTGTTGCCGCAGCCGGTGTAGTCCATGTAGTAGCGCGGATCGTCGGGCACCGTGCGGTAGTAGGCCAGGTTGTCGATGCCGCGGAAGGAGAGGGTGGGACCCATCTCGTTGCCTTCGGCCGTGTGGTTGTAGACCACGTCGAGGATGACCTCGATGCCGGCAGCGTGCAGCCTGCGGACCATCTCGCGGAACTCGGCGACGACGCCGAAGGGATGCTCGCGGGATGCATACAAAGGATGCGGCGCGAAGTAGGCCAGCGTGTTGTAGCCCCAGTAGTTGCGCAGACCCCTGTCGACCAGATGACGATCGTCGAGAAAGTAGTGCACCGGCATGAGCTCGACGGCGGTGACGCCCAGGCGCTGCAGGTGATCGATGACGGGGTCGCTGGCCAGCCCAGCATAGGTGCCGCGCAAGTTCTCGGGCACGCCTGGGTGGCGCATCGTCAGCCCGCGAACGTGCGTTTCGTAGATGATGCTCTGATGCCAGGGCACGCGCGGCGGCTCATCGCCGCGCCAGTCGAAGGTGGCATCGGTGACCACCGCCAGTGGCGCGAACGCGGCGCTATCGCGCTCGTCGAACGAAAGATCGCCGTCGGGTGAGCCGATGGTGTAGCCGAACACCGAGTCGTCCCAGCAAAGCTCGCGTCCGATCGCCTTGGCGTAAGGGTCCAGCAGCACCTTGTTGGGATTGAAGCGCAATCCGGCGGCCGGCTCGTAGGGGCCATGGACGCGATAACCATAGAGCTGGCCGGGGCGTACGTGCGGCAGGCAGCCGTGCCACAGGTCGTTGGTGCGCTCGCGCAGGCGCACCCGTGCCGATTCGCGAACATCGCCGGGGCTGTCGAAGAGGCACAGCTCGACGGCTTCGGCGCCGGCGGCGAAAATCGAAAAGTTGGTGGCCGACCCTGTCCAGGTGGCTCCCTGGGGAAACGGATCGCCGGGCAACGGCACCACCTCGGTGGCGCCCTCCTGTGTGAGTGCGTGCAATTCCATCCGCTTCATCCGGCCGGAGCCGGGCTGCGCACGCGGCGCAAAAATGGCGAGTGTTCAGCTTAGCGCGCCCGCCGGCAGTGGGTAGGGGGCGGGGGAAGAATCCTGCAAGTGTACCGGACCTATTGGACCTCGTAGGCGTCGCTACTCTGGCCGGCCAGGCGCGAGGTTCGTGACCGCGTCGGAGGCCGGCGCGTGCGGTCCGAAAATCAGCATCAGGGAGCTCAGCTGGTAGCCGCGCACCGTGATGCGAGCTTCGCCGGTGTATCGGTCGTCTCCCGAGACGATTCGGTAGACGCCGTCCTCCAAGTCGGTAAGGAACGTAAAGCGGCCGGCCTGGTCGGTGCTGGTGCGCGCAACCTCCTGCGCATCCCCGTAAAGGATCAACGACGTGAATTTCATCGGAGTCTCGACGAACCTCGAGTGCCTTACCATGGCCTGACCTTCGACACGTGTCAGCGCCGCCTGTCGTTCGATGCGAACCGGAATTCCCTGAAGAACGCCGGTGGCGTCGTAGTGCTCGCCGCTGAGGTAGTTCAGTTTCGACTTCGGGCGGCTGCGTGGACCGCTGACGCAGCCGGCCAAGGCCAGTGGCAGGCCGACACCGACGGCGATTAGTGTGCGAAGCGTTCTCGGTGACATCGTCGGATCATCCTCCGGCACTGGAACATGCCCGATTGCCAAGCTGAGGGAAGGGCAGCGGCAATACGTGCGACCTGCGCACCGCCGCGCATTGTCCCGGCCCGACCCCCTCCCGTATAAACGCGCCTTCGCTCGCGCATAGCGCCGGGAGGTGATCGTGGAGGAGCTGACCAAGGGCCTGGAGTGGCTGGCCAATGTGATGTGGGGACCGCCGACGCTGATCCTTCTGGTCGGCACGCACGTCTATCTGACCTTTCGCCTGCGCTTCATCCAGCGGTTCATGCCGCGCGCCATCCGCATCTCGCTGGAACGAGGCGCCGAAGGCGAGGGCGACGTCTCGCAATTCGCTGCACTGTCGACCGCGCTGGCGGCCACCATCGGCACCGGCAACATCGTCGGCGTCGGCACGGCCATTGCGGCCGGCGGTCCCGGCGCGGTGTTCTGGATCTGGGTGACCGGGGTCTTCGGCATCGCCACCAAGTACGCCGAAGCGCTCCTTGCGGTGAAGTATCGGATCCGCTCCGCCGACGGGACGATGGCTGGCGGCCCCATGTACGTGCTCGAGCGAGGTATGAACAATCGCTTCCTCGCCATCATGTTCGCCGCCTTCACGGCGCTGACGGCGCTGGGGATCGGCAATGCGGTTCAGTCCAATTCGGTGGCCACGCTGGCGCATGAGCAGTTCGGCATCTCGGCCTGGATCACCGGCGCGGTGCTGACGGTGCTGACGGCGGCGGTGATCCTCGGCGGCATCCGCTCGATCGGCAAGGTCTGCGAGTACCTGGTGCCCTTCATGGCGATCTTCAACATCGTCGGCTCGCTCATCATCCTGGCGATGCGGTGGGACACGATCCCCGAAACGATCTCGCTGATCGTCAGCTCCGCATTCACGGGACACGCCGCCGTGGGCGGCTTCGTCGGCGCGGGCATGCGCGAGGCGATGCGCTACGGCGTGGCGCGCGGACTGTTCTCGAACGAATCGGGCCTTGGGAGCGCGGCCATCGTCGCGGCCGCGGCGCAGACCAAGGATCCGGTTCGCCAGGCTCTGGTGTCGGCGACCGGCACGTTCTGGGACACGGTCGTCATGTGCGCGATCACGGGCCTGGTGTTCGTCAACTCCGGCGCGTGGACCAGGGGGCTGACCGGCTCGCAGCTCTCGGCCGCAGCCTTCGGCGACATCCCGGTCGTCGGTCCCATCGTGCTGACCGTGGGCCTGCTGACGTTCGTGTTCGCCACACTGATCGGCTGGTCCTACTACGGCGAGAAGGCCTGCGAGTACCTGTTCGGCATCCGCTCGGTCATGCCGTATCGCTGGTTATGGGTCGTGTTCGTGATGGTCGGCTCAGTCCTGCCGATGCCGCTGGTGTGGGCGCTCTCCGACATCACCAACGCGCTGATGGCGCTGCCGAACCTGATCTCGCTGCTGTACCTGACCCACGTCGTGGTCGAGGAGACGCGCAAGGATTTGTGGTAGCGGGCGGCTTTCCGCTGCAGCACGGCCTGCGCCGCAAGCTCCAGGCCGCGCTCGGCCAGCCACTGGCTGCGGAAATCGGCAAGGAAGAATTCGCGATCGACGCCGGCGATGTCGTGCAGCCGAGTGATGACTTCTTTCGAGCCTGGCGAGCCGCTCGCGCAGCGCCTCAACGCGCAGTACCGCGACGCTCCTTGACGCGCTCGGACAAGTACCGTTGCTGAACGCGCCGAAAGGGCTGGAAGTCCTGGAATCGCGAAAGGCTCTGGATTTCGAACTCTGCCTGCTCTCGCGTGTCCCTTGCCAGCAGGCAGCGTCCGGCCGTTACCACCTCGAAACGGAGCGCGGCGGCGCATCGTTCAGGATGACCAGGTCCACACGCGCAACGACGCCGGCAAGTCGAGCACGCAGGTCGTGCTCGACGTCCCAGTCCACCGCATGTTCGAGCAGCAATGCGATGTCGAGGTCGCTCAGTGGTCCGCTGGTTCCGCTAACGGTCGAACCGAACGCGTAGACGAGGCGCACGCGCGGGTCGTCCTGCAGCACATCGAGCAGTGCCTGGTACGCCGCGGTGGTCATTCGCGGCGATGATAGGGAGCGGCAGGCAGGACGGCAACTCGGCACACACGGCTCATGCGCGTGCAGTAGAGCGCATTCCCCATCGTTCCGAGCTGGGCAGCCGCATGGATCGGCGCCGAGCGCCGCCGCGACATTCCCCTATTGTCCAGACCCCGCCGGCCGCATATATCCGCACCAATGCAGCGATCGGCCGCCAGTCTCCTCCCGAGCGAAGCCGTCGTGATGGGCCATTCCTGGGCCGGCAACGCGTCGGCCAGCACCGTCGGCGAGGCCGACCCGGGCCCGTCGCCCGAAGAGATCCAGCTCTACCTCGACTCGGCACGCAAACCGATCCTGCTGGACCGCGCGCGCGTCATGGTCGGCGCGGTCATCACGATCACGATCGCGTTTCTCGGCGTGACGTTCGCCGCCGGGAATCCATCGGGATGGACACCGCAGGCGATCCGTTTCCTCAACCTCGGGCTGCTCGTCGGTGTCTGGCGCTACCTTCGCATCGACCGCCGCATCGTCGAGATCGAGCGCGCCACGCTGCTGGCGATGGCCTTCAGTTGCGTGTGCTCGGCCGTCGTCTCGACGATCCAGGCCGAGCCCGTCAACACGGCACTCGGCATGCTGGCGGTCACGCTCAGCAGCGCGGCGTTCCTGCCCTGGCGCATGCGCATGCAGGTCGCGCTCGTCGTCATCTGCTCGCTGGCGCTGTCGGCTTCGCTGCTCCACCTCCAAGCCCAGCTTCGCTTCACCACCGCCATCACGGCGGTGACGGCAGCGGGAGCATTCATCGCGACGGTCTACATGGTCTGGACGCTGCACGAGGTTCGCCGCCGCGGAATCCTCGACGACCTGATGCGCCGGCGTGCCGAGCAGCATCTGCAGGTGGCCAACGACGCTCTGGAAGAGCGCGTGCAGCTTCGCACGGCGGAAGTGCGCGCTGCGATTCGTGAGCTGGAGACGTTCAACTATGCGGTCTCCCACGACCTGCGAAGCCCGCTTCGCATCATTCACGGCATGGTGCAGCTGATCGAAGAGGAGTTTCCCGGTCCGCTCGACGAGCTTACGGCCAGCCGGCTGGACCGCGTCAAAGCGGCGACGCGTCGTCTGGGCGAGCTGATGGATGCGATCCTGGCAAGAAGTCGCGTCTCCCAGGCCGAGATGCGGCCGATCCTGCTCGACCTGGCGGGCATGGGCGACGATGCGATGAGGCAGCTTCGAGCCGACAATCCCGAGCGGGCCGTGGAGTGGGTGCGCCCGCCCGAGCTGGACGTGATGGGCGATCCGATGCTCATTCGCCTGGTGCTGGAAAACCTCCTCGACAACGCGTGGAAGTTCACCCGCGGACGCGAGCCGGGGCGCATCGAGCTGGGCACACAGACCAATGACGGCGGCAGGGAGATCTTCGTACGCGACAACGGTGTCGGCTTCGACAAGACGCACGCGGCCAAACTCTTCGAGAGCTTCCAGCGCTTCCACGGCGACGAGTATGAAGGCCACGGCATCGGCCTTGCGATGGCGCGCCGGATCATCGAGCGGCACGGCGGCTCGATCCGCGCCGAGACCGAGCTCGGTGTCGGTACGACGATCTACTTCGCTCTGGGGGACTTGCGCGGATTGCGTGCGTAGCGTCTCGCAGCACGACCATTCCCATGCGAACGGGGACCGGGGTCTCATTGGACCGCCAGTCCCCGCTGCCCCCGCAGCTCGTCATTGCGTGCGGAACGCCGCTCGCCTCGATGGGCGTTGGGTTGCCGGCGCGCGCCGGTGCCCGAGCGCCCTACTTGCCCTTGCCCCCACCGCCGCCGTGATCACCGCCACCGTGTTGCGAGCTTCCGCCGCCTCGGCCGCTGGACCCATGTTTTCCGCCGCCGCGGTCGCCACCGGACTGCGATTTGCCACCCTTGCCGTCGCGGCCGCGATCCGCGCCCTCGTCCCTGGAGCTGCTCCTGGCGGGTTGCGAGCGTTGCGCGCGGTCCTGCGGTCGGGCGCTGCCCTTGAACTGCTGCTGCGGACGCGCCGAGCCGCGCCGCTGCGGATCAGGCGGCACGTTCTTCAAGTTGCGCTGCGGCACGGCTGCCTGGTGCCTCGAATCGTTTCCGCGCTGGCCGCCCTTCCAACCGGGCACGCCCCAGTTCTGGCGCGAGCTCCAGTAGTTGTTCGATTTCCACGAGCTCCAGTTCTGCTCCACGCGATCGTGCGGCATGCGCTCGTAGTTCCACGCCTGGCCTTCCCACCGGCGATTGCGGTAGTCGTCGCGCCAGCCCTGACGCACGTTCCCGTAAAAGTGCGGGACCGAAGAGTACGCTGCCCATCCGCTGTCGTACGCATGCGATCGATACCATCGCCCCTGCCACGGACGCCACCAGAAGCCGTCGACGAAGTAGACCTCCTCCGCAATGTCGGGTGCGACATAGATGTCGTGGCCGGGCAGCACCACGACCTGCGGAGGTCCGGCAAAAACGATCGGTGGAGGGAGCGGGATGCCGACGTGGACGCTGAGCTGCGCCGCTGCCGGAGTAGCCACCGCGATCTCGGCCAGGATGACGACCCCGAGCAGGATTCGGGTTCCAAGATACTTCGTCTTCATTGAGAAGCCTCCTATCGCGACGATGCACATCGCTCTGCAAGTGTAAGGCGGCGATGTCCGCAGAAAAGGCCGGACAACTACTCGCGTACAACCACGCGCGTTGGTGTGCAGGCGAGGTTAGCTAGGGCTGAAGCTGCACGACATTGATGCTCGGCAGCCACGCCACGGTGACATGGCGCATCGGAATGTACGCGCTGCGCGAGGCGCTAGACGAGTTCCGGTTGAGCCTCCGACATGGAGTGGCGCGGCAGGCTGATCGTGAACACGCAACCGGAGCCCGGCACATCGCGCACCGAGACGGTACCGTTGTTGGCTTCCACGCAGCGCCGGCAGATGGACAGGCCGAGCCCGAGGCCGGATTTGTCCGAGCCGCTCTGCGCGAAGGCCGTCGTTTCCTCGGCACCCTCCGGCAATCCGCCGCAGTGGTCCTTGACGTCGATGATCACCCTGTCGGCGTCCGCGAACGCGTTCAGCGTGACTTCGGTCTTGTGCCGGGTGAACTTGAATGCGTTCTGCAGCAAGTTGCCCACGGCGGAGAAGAGCGTGTCCTTGTCGCCGTCGACCGCCAGGTCCGGGTCCACCGCAGATACCGTGAATTCGCATTCGCGGGCCTGCGCCTCGAGCGACGCGGTCACGTCGACCTCCGCGATGAAGCGCGACACGGACATCAGCTCGTAGCGAAGCGGCATGCCGGCA
>Ga0196978_1001498_pt1 | contig 10077 bp, 9 predicted proteins | sample S3v_2013CmetaG_FD_155491 | JGI IMG/M metagenome (GOLD analysis project Ga0196978, IMG submission 155491) | Soil microbial communities from Anza Borrego desert, Southern California, United States - S3+v_20-13C | ecosystem: Environmental > Terrestrial > Soil > Desert | place: USA: California...
ACGATACACGTGGTGCTGCTGAGCCACGCGCACGGCGACCACATCGGTGACCAGAAGCTGAAGGCGCTCAACGCCGGCTCGTGCGCGAACTCAGGCCGGGTGCCGTCAGGCGCGAATTCCAACACCGCCGAAGTCGCGGCAGCCAAGAACGCGGCGATTGCGATGACGAGCGACATGGGCACGTTCGTCGCGCGCAAGATCCAGAACATCACCGGTAAGCCGGTAGGGGTGTGCCCGGCCGCGGGCGGCGCAACGAATGTACCGGTCGCGGCGCCGTGCCGCTCGAATACCCATCTCGGCGGAGAGTTCATCGCCCGCGCGGCCAACGCGAAACAGGGCGTGGAAATCACCATCGTCTTTGCGTCGCACGCGAACAACGTGCCGCTGTCGCTGCTCTCCGAGGCGCACCGCGCGCAGCACGCTTCCGACAACACCAGCATCGTGCTGGGCCCGCCCACCGGCTACGTCGTGAAGTTCACCAACGGCCTGACGGTCTATCTCTCGGGCGACACCGGCATCCACACCGAGATGAAATCGGTCGTGAACGAGTACCACAAAGCGAATCTCGCGGTGCTCAATCTCGGGTCGAGCGCAGGCACCGTGAGCTCGGCCGCTCACACCGTTAACGACCTCGTGCGGCCCGCGTCGGTCATCCTGACGCACGTGAACGAGGCCGCGACCGAGGGCGGCAAGCTGCGGCCAGAATCACGCACCGCCGCGGTGATCAAGCAGCTCAAGGGGGCGACACCGCACCTTGCCATCAGCGGCCGCACGATGGAGTTCGACGGCAAGGGGCGATGCCAGTCGGGCTGCTAGGGCCGGCGCTCGCCTGCGGCTCGGGCCTCGCCGGCCCGCCCGACGAACAGAGGGAAACCCATGGTTTCCCTCCGTAACCTCCTTTCCTTCCGGCTTAGTTCGGACCGAGGTGCTTGTGCGTGAACGCGACGATCTTCTCGATCGCGTCCTTCGCCTGCGGTGAGTTGGGGTCGTTGGTGATGAACGCCTCGCCCACGCCTTCGAAGAGGTGCAGCTCGACGTTGCCGCCCACCTTGCGGTAGCTCGCGATGAACTGATCGCGGTTCACCTTCGGGTGCGCGAGGTCGGCCGTGCCCTGCAGGTACAGCACGGGCGGCGTCGGCGTTTTCTCGCCGCGCTCGAGGAGCTGCGTCGGATTGCCTTCGGCCATCTCGTTCTCGTCGGCCCAGTACTTGTTGTGATTCTCGATCCAGTTCTCGGCGTGTTTCAGGTGCTTGCCCTCTTCCTTCAGGTTCTTGGCATAGCGATAGCGCCCGAGGGGATCGATCACGGGCCAGCACAGGATCACGGCGCCCACCGAGGCATCGACGCCCGCGGCGCCGGGAAGCTGCAGCGCCGCGTAGCGCGAATCGGTGGGGCGCATCGCGGTCAGCATCGCCTGGTGTCCGCCGCTGGAGACGCCGAGCACGCCCACGCGGTCGGGGTTGATCTTCAATTCGGCCGCGCGCGACTTGCACCAGCGGATCGCGTAGTTCACGTCCTGCAGCGATGCCGGGTACTTGCCGTCGGGCGGCATGCGGAAATCGAGCGCGACCACCGTGACGCCGCTCTGCGCGAGCGGCACGTCGGTGCCTTCGTCCGCGAGCCGGTCCTTGTTGCACCACGCGCCGCCGTGCAGATCCACGACGCACGGAAAAGGACCGTCGCCGCGCGGCTTGTAGACGCGCGCGAGCAGCGCCTGGTCGCCATGCCGCAGATATTCCACATCGTTCACATCGATTTCATAGCTCATGTAGACCTCCGACAGTGCCCCTCGCCCCGCGCGAGCGGGGAGAGGGTTAGGGTGAGGGGAAACTAATCGACCTTGATGCCCGCGTCCGCGATGATCTTCGCGTACGTCGTGTACTCCGATTTCATGAAAGCGCCGAATGCTTCCGGCGTCGAGTGCTTCGTCTCACCGCCCTGCACCGCGAGCCGCTCCTTCACGTCCGGCATCGCGAGCACGCGCTGGAGATCCGCGTTCACCTTCGAAACCACCTCGCGCGGCGTGCCGGCGGGTGCGAGAAAGCCGAACCACTGCGACGATTCGAATCCCTTCACGCCGACTTCGGCGAGCGACGGCACCTCCGGCAATGCGGGCGTGCGCGAGCCGGTCGTCACCGCGAGCGCGCGGAGCCGACCTGCCTTGATATGCGGGATCAGCGGCGCCGCGCCGAGGATACCCAGTGGAATCTGACCGCCGACCAGGTCCACGATCGCGGGCGCCGCGCCTTTGTAGGGCACGTGCAGCAGGTCGATGCCGGCGTTGCGCTTGAGCCACTCGCCCGTGAGATGCTGCGTGCTCCCGGTGCCGCTCGAGCCGAAGCCGATGCCGCCGGGCGTTTTCCTGCTGAGCGCGACCAGCTCCTTCCAGCTCTTCGCCGGGACCGATGCGTGTATCGCGATGAGATTCGCATAAATCGCGGTGAGCGAGATCGGCGCCAGCTCGCGCAGCGGGTCGTAGGCCATCTTGGGGTAAAGCGCGAAATTGAGCGACACCTCCGCCGGCGAGCACGAGAGCAGCGTATAGCCGTCCTTCGGCGCCCGCACGACGTACTCCGCGCCGATCATCCCGCTCGCGCCCGGACGGTTCTCGACGAGCACCTGCTGGCCCCACATCTCGTTCAGCTTCTGCGCGATGACGCGCGTCGTGAAGTCGAGCCCGCCGCCGGCCGGGAACGGCACGACGATGCGCACCGGTTTCGCCGGATACGCCTGCGCCTGTACGCAGAACGCCGAGGCCAGCAGCAGAATCGCGGTGAAGAATCTGATCATGCACCCCTCGTCGTTCCCGCGCAGCCGGGAATCCAGAACTGCGTCGTCACGCTGCCCGCTGCTGCTCCCCGCGCAGCCCTTCGAGTATCGCGAGCGCGCGCTGCATGGAGAAGTCGTAAGCGGACTGGCTGAACGCCTCGGTGCTGCCGCGCATCATGTAGCCGTGCAGGATGTTCGGGAATATGTGCAGCTCCACGTTGTTCATGCGTTGGGAGACCTTGCGATACGCCTCCAGCACTTCCGGCGGCGCAGCTCGATCCTTGTCGCCCCACAAGAGACAGACCGGCTTCGTCATGCCTTCGAGCTCATGGATGTAATCGTTCAACTGCGTGCCGTGACACGAGATGCCCGCGTCGTAGCCGAGACGCTTGGGACCGAGGATCGCGTACGGCCCGCCGTAACAGAACCCCATCGCCGCGGCGCGGCCGTTGAACTGCGGCAGCTTGCGGATCTCGGCGAGCGTGTCCGCCATATCGGCTTCCCCGGCGCGGATTTTTTCGAGCCGCGGCTGAGAACGCGTGCGCGAGCGCTCGTCGCCGCGCTCGAGCGGTCCCGGCACCGAGCGCCAGAAGAGATCCGGAGCGGCAGCGATGTAGCCGTGGGATGCGAAGACATCGGCGATCGCGCGCACGTCCGCGTCCGCGCCGTGGATCGCGGAAGCGAGCACGACCGCGGGTACTTTGCCCGGTGCGTCGGGGAGCGCGAGATAGCAGTCGAATTCACCGCCGCTGCTGGACCGGATCTTGACGTCTTTAGATTCCATGCCTCTCCTCCTGGCGTGCCACGATGTGGTGGTCGATTATGGCCGAATACGCCTGGACGCGGTGAGCGCGTGTGATAATCGCGCGCGCCCCGCAGCACCGGCGGCCGGGTTACTGGCCGTGTCGCTCGACACTCTGCGCAACGTTCTCATGATCCGCCGCATCGTTTTATCGTCCCTGCTCGCACTGTCGTTGTGCGCGGCCGCGCTCGCGCAGCAGCCGCAGGACGAGCTCCCCGCGCCGGTCGCAAGCGCAGCCGCGTGGCGGCCCGCGATGAACACACGCTGGCAGATCCAGTACGTAGACGAGCCGGTCGACGTCAACATCGAGGCCGACGTCTATAAGATCGACCTCTTCGACAATAGCGCGCGCGCCGTCGCCGCCATCAAGCGCCGCGGCAAGCGCGCGGTGTGCTACGTGAACGTCGGCGCATGGGAGGCATGGCGGCCCGATGCGAAGCAGTTTTCGCGTCGCCTGCTCGGCAAGGCATACCAGGGCTGGCCGCGCGAGCGCTGGCTGGACATCCGGCGCATCGACGAGCTCGCACCGGTCATGCTCGCGCGGCTCGACCTCTGCAGGGACCGCGGCTTCGACGGCGTGCTCTTCGACAACCTCGACCTCTACCTGCAGGACACCGGCTTCAAGATCACGGCCGCGGACCAGCTCCGCTACATCGTGTGGCTCGCGAACGAAGCGCGGCGCCGCGGGCTCGCCGTCGGCATCAACAACAATCCGCAGCAGGTGCCGCAGCTCACGCCGTACGTCGACTGGGCCTTTGCCGAGAGCTGCTTCTCGCAGGGCTGGTGCAACGAGCTGGCGCCGATCGCCGCAGCCGGCAAGCCCGTCATCGTCGTGGAGTACGTCGACGATCCCGTCAAGGTCCGCGCCCTGTGCGGACAGGCGCTCGCGCTGCGTTTCACGCTGATCATGAAAAAGCGCGAGCTCGACGCATTCCGGCAGGAATGCGCCGGCGCAAGGCCGGCGTCGCGCTCATGACGTACGACCGCCGTCGGTGCGTCAATGACGCACCGGTGCGCCACCGGCGCACCCTGCGGTGAGATGGTTGCGCGCAGGGTGGGTCAACGATCCACCGATCGATCGCCCGCAAGCTCACGCGGGCGTAAGACCAGAAAAGCCACCAGCGCCGCGACCATCAGCACCGCCACCATCAGGAACGCCGCGCCCCACGCGATGCGCGACATGCCGCCGGCGAGATCGAGCGTGTATCCGATCATCAGCGGACCGACAAAGCCGCCGGCATAGCCGAGTGTCGAATGCACCGCGAGCGTCGCGCCCCGGCGCGCGGGATCCGCGGTCCCGGCCGCACCGGCGGTGAGCGACGACGAGTCGAGCCAGACGACGAAGCCGTACAGCAGGAGCAGCACGACCGCGATCGAATACGCCGCGCTGCCGACGAAGCCGATCGTGGCGCCGACGAACACCGAGCCGCCCATCGCCACGACGACCAGCCTGCGCCGTCCGAGCCGTATCGACGCTTCGTTGCCGAGCACGCTGGCCGCGGTGCCGACGAGGCCGAGCGCCGTGAGCACGAGCGTGGGCGAGAACAGCGGGTCGGAGCCGGTGCTCGCCGCAACGTAACCGAGGAATGCGACGCCCCAGCCGCGCAGGGCATTCATCTCCAGCGTATGAATGCAGTACGCCTGCGCGTACGCCATCGCCGAGCGGTTGCGGAACACGGGCCGGAAATCGAACAAGCCTCCACCGGGTCCGGCCGCGGGCGCGGGCGGCTTCGCGCGCGGCGCGCTCGCCGCGACGAGCGCCCACGCGGCGAGCGCGCTGAAGCCGGCCGCGGCGAAAGCCGACTGCCAGCCGTACAGCGATGCGAGCACATCCGCACACGAGAAAGACAGCGCACCCGAGATGCCGATGCTCGCCGCATGGCCCGCCACGGCGCGCGACATGAGCTTCGCATCGACCTTGTCCGCGAGCAGCTTCACGCCGGTCATGTACGTGCCGGCCCAGCCGACACCCGCGAGCGCGCGCCACGCGAGCGCAGACCAGAACCCATCGGCGAACCAGCCGAACGACAGGTGCGCGACGACCGTGCAGGCGACGCCGAAGAGATACACGCGTTTCGCGTCGATGCGGTCCGTCAGCGTCACGAGCACCGGCACGGCGCACATGTACGCGGCGTAGAACGCGGCGGTAATCCAGCCGGCCTCCGCATTCGTGAGCCCCCACAGCGGGATCATCGAGGGCAGCAGCGCCGGCCAGAAGAAGGCTCCGATCTGGACGAGCACCTGAGCGATGCAGACAGCGGCGACCAGCCGCCCGCCGGAAAGCGTTGAAGCCATCATCGCGGTGCGCCACGAGATCGCCGCGGCACCTCTGCCGGTGCCTCGCGATGACCGCTAGCTCTCATTGCGAGGCGTGAGCAATCTCACGACGAAGCAATCCCGAGGCGCTCGTCAATCGGGTTTCAAGACGATCTTGCCGAGCGTCTTCCCTTCCTCCATCAGCGCGTGCGCACGCGCGGCCTCGGCGAGCGGCATCACCATGGGCGGCGGCGGGCGGAGCCGCCCGGCCGCCATGAGCTCGATCGCGCGCGTGAGCAGCGCGCGCCGCAGCTCGCGGTCGTGATCGAGCGTATGAATCGAGTAGCAGCGCACGCCGAGGCTCCTGCCGAGACGCTTGCGCAGCGCGCCGAAGATATCCGCATCGGGGATCATGCCGCCCAGCATCGCGAAAGAGACGACCGTCCCGAGCGGCGCGAGCAGGTCTAGGTTCGCGATGAACGCATCGCTCGGTCCCGCCATCGCGTAGACCACGTCGACACCGCGCTCGTCCGTAAGCGCCATCACCGCCGCGCGCAGATCGTCGTGCCCGCGGATCAGCACGTCGCGCACGCCGGCCTTGTGCACGAATGCGCGCTTTTCTTCCGCGCTGACGATGCCGATCGCCTGCATGCCGTCGGCCTGCGCGAGTTGCAGCAGCGCCATGCCGACGCCGCCGCTCGCCCCGTAGGCGACGATGCTCCGCGGCTTGCGCACGCCGGATTCGTACAGCAGCGCGCCGGCGAGCTGGTAATTCGGCAAGGTCACCGCGTCATCCGATGAGATCGCATCGGGCAGCGCAAACACCGCCGCCGCCGGCACGCAGATCGCCTGCGCGTAGCAGCCGCCGCGAAACGGCAGCTCGCGCGAGCTCACCAGCACCCGCTCACCCACGGTCACACCGGGCGCGCCCGGACCGACCGCGTCGATCGTTCCGGCCAGTTCGTTTCCGGGGATCGCGGGCAGCGGCGGCATCCAGTTGTAGATCCCTTTGCGCACCAGCATGTCGGCGCTGCTGATCCCGATCGCCTGCGCGCGCACGCGCACTTCACCTGCCGCCGGCTCGGGCAGCGGCTTGTCGGCGAGCGCCAGGACTTCGGGCCCACCCGGCTTCACCATCTGTATGACTTTCATGTGTCGTATTATCGCCGCGGGAAGGCGCACGTCATCGTGTGGTGTCCGGCTGGATTGACGCAGGAAATTACGTGAGCGCGGCAAAACGAAAAGCATTCGCGGAGCGGCTCCGGCGCAAGGAGCTGATCGCCGCACCGGGTGTGTACGACATGATCTCCGCGAAGATTGCGGACCGGCTCGGCTTCGACTGCCTGTACATGACCGGCTATGGTGTCGTCGCATCCCACCTCGGGCTGCCCGACGCCGGGCTCGCGACGTACAGCGACATGGTCTCGCGCGTAACCCAACTGTGCGCGCTTACGCAGACGCCGCTGGCCGCCGACGCCGACACCGGTTACGGCGGGCTGCTCAACGTGCAGCACACGGTGCGCGGCTACGAGAACGCCGGCGCCGTTGCGATCCAGCTCGAAGACCAGGAATTTCCGAAGAAGTGCGGGCACATGCTCGGGCGCCGGGTCGTTCCGGTCGAAGACATGGTCGCGAAGATCCGCGTTGCGCTCGATTCGCGGAGCGACCCGGACTTCAAGATCATCGCGCGCACCGACTCGCGCACGACGCTGGGCCTCGACGAAGCGCTGCGGCGCGCGGAAGCGTTCCTCGAAGCCGGAGCGGACATCCTCTTCATCGAATCCCCCGAGAGTGTCGAAGAGATGGAGCGCATCGGCCGCACGTTCGACGTGCCGCTCATCGCGAACATGGTGGAAGGCGGCCGCACGCCGATTCTGGACGCGCAGACGTTGCAGTCGATCGGCTATCGCATGGCAATCTTTCCCGCGCTGGGCTTCCTGGCGGCCGGCGCCGCGCTCGAAGCGGTATTCGCCCGGCTCAAGGAGCGCCGATCGAGCGCGGACATCGACGTGCCGCTGTATTCCTTCCAGAAGTTCGGCGCCATGATGGGCTTCGACTGGGTCGCCGAGTTCGATCGCAAGTACCGCGGCAGCGCGGAATAAGGATAGACATTGAAAAGCTTCACCCCGACCGACAAGACCCGTGTGCGCCGCCTCCCCGACCGCGGCCGCTATGACGCCGAAACCGTCTACGCCATTCTCGACAGCGCGTTCATCTGTCACGTCGGCTACGTGATCGACGGGCAGCCGTTCGTCACCCCCACCGCCTACTGGCGCGAAGGCGATGACGTGTACTGGCACGGCTCTCACGCGAGCCGCGCGCTGGAGCGTGCGGCGAACGCAAGGGTTTGTCTGACGGTGACCCAGCTCGACGGCCTCGTGATCGCGCGCGCCGCGTTTCACCATTCGATGAACTACCGCTCTGTCATGATCTTCGGCACGCCGGCGAAAGTGGAAGACGAGGCGCACAAGGCCCGTGCGATGGAACGCTTCGTCGAGCGCATGTATCCGGGGCAGTGGCCGACGCTGCGGCCGATCACCCGCAACGAGCTCAAGGCGACGACCGTGCTCCACATGAAGATCGAGGAAGCTTCGGCGAAAATCCGCACTGGCCCGCCGAAGGACGACGCCGACGATTACGCGCTGCCGATCTGGGCCGGTGTGGTGCCGCTGGAAGGTCTGAATCGCGCGCCTGTCGCCGATCCACGTCTTGCGCGCGATGTCGCAATCCCCGACTATCTCGCGAACCTTTCGCACCTCGGATTCAAAAGCAGCTAATGCGCATCGAAGTCATCTGCACCGGCGACGAAGTCCTAACCGGCAAGATCGTCAATACCAATTTCAGCTGGATCACGCAGAAGCTCGAGGATTTCGGGCTGTCGGTGCGCTGGGAGACCACGGTCGGCGACGATCGCGAGGACCTGCTGCTCGCGTTCAAGCTCGCGGGCGAGCGCGCCGACGCCGTCATCGTGAACGGCGGCCTCGGGCCGACCGTGGACGATCTGTCGCAGGAGATCGCGGCGAAAGCAGCAGGCGTCGATCTCGTGCTCAGCCAGGAGTGGCTCTCGCGGATGGAATCGTATTTCGCGCGCAGGAGCCGCGTGATGCCGCCCAACAACAAAAAGCAGGCGATGCTGCCCGAAGGCGCGGAGATCCTCGACAACCCGATCGGCACGGCCTGCGGCTTCGCGGTCGATATCGGCAAGGCGCGCTTTTTCTTCACGCCCGGCGTGCCGCGCGAGCTGCGGCGCATGCTCGAAGAGCAGATCCTGCCGCGGCTGCTCGCGAAAAGCGGTGTGCAGACTGCGGTGTATCTCAAGCGCTTCCACTCGTACGGGATCGGCGAATCCCACGCCGATACGCTGCTCGCGGGCATCGAGGCGCTCGCGCAGGACGGCAGCGTGAAGCTCGGCTTCCGCGCCCATTACCCGCAGCTCGAAACCAAGCTCACGGTGCGCGGCCGCGATATGGACGAGATCAACGCGACGCTCGCGCCGGTGGTGCAGGAAGTGCGCAGACGCCTCGGCAATTTCATCCTCGCGGAGGACGATCGCACGCTCGAAGGCGTCGTGCTCTCCGAGCTGGAAAAAGCCGGCGCGACGCTGACCATCGTCGAGACGTTCACGAGCGGCCAGATCGCGGCCCGCGTAGGCCCCCTGCCGGGCGCGGAGAAAGTGCTCCGCCGCGGCATCGTCGCACGCGATCTCGACGAAGTCTGCGGTGCGGTCGGTCTCGACAATGCCATCGTCGAAGACATCACGAAAGAAAACGCGGAGCTCATCGCCGGCACGGCGCAACGCAATACCGGCGCCTCGCACGCGCTCGCGGTGCTGATCGACCTCGACGAAGGCGCGGACCGCATCGAGTTCGCGGGCACGATCTGCCTTGCGATCGCCACGGCGGATCGCGTGGAATCGCGCCGCAGCCGCATCGTGGGCGGACGCGAGTGGGTGCGGCTCGGCGCGGTCGAAATGGCCCTCGACTGTCTGCGCCGATACCTGCAGGGACTGCCGGTCGTGGAACGCATCGACTTCGAGAAAGTCGAAGCTGCCGATGCTTCGGCAAAAAAACCGTAGGGTGGGCGAAACCCACCGCGCGAATACGTTCTGTGTCGGTGGGTTTCGCTGCGCGCGACTTCTTCGAGCGGCGTTGTTCGTCGTGATTTTCAGCTCCAGCGTTGCGTACGCGGCGACGCGTCCGACGCATGCCGAGATCTATTTCCGCCTCGAGAATCCGTGTCCTTCGACGGGC